>Ga0209806_1002292_pt1 | contig 11989 bp, 13 predicted proteins | sample GraSoiAngelo_152_FD_186166 | JGI IMG/M metagenome (GOLD analysis project Ga0209806, IMG submission 186166) | Grasslands soil microbial communities from the Angelo Coastal Reserve, California, USA - 14_1009_12_30cm (SPAdes) (version 2) | ecosystem: Environmental > Terrestrial > Soil > Grasslands ... | reverse complement strand
CGACTCGCTGCCGCTGCCTTCGTCGTCCCCTACGCTGTTTTTGCCAGGCGAGAACTGAATGATTTCGCTGGCCGCGCTCTTCTTGCTCAAGGCGGCTGGATCCGCCGGGGAAGTCTTCGGTAACGATGGGGGTGGAACAGGCTTCGACCCTGTGTTGATCGTGACGATGAGCGGAGAGCCTGCTTGATGCAAGGTCGGGGTCCAGGTGATGTTGCCGTAGCTCGCGGATCGTCCGATGACGAGAAGCCCTGCAAAAACAATGCCGGATAACTTGAGAGGCCAACTCGACTTGGAAATCAGTGCGGCAGAATCGTCGTCCTGATAGGCGCGGTAGCCTAACGTGTTAGCCTCGGTCACCTTATGTTTCCCTCCAAAGTGGCTCTCCCCGACGATTATGCGTGGACAAATAGTCGTTTTGCCGGTTACCACCGGCTATCTACAAATTCGACTTAACTTTATTCTCTAGCCGTCCAGACTGTCAATAGGGGTTCTGGGAAAAGTTATACTGCTAGGGCGGGGTTTCCCGAATTACCACTCTCCGTGATTGTCGAATACCCGACCTAGAATGACGGTCAAGTGAAGGGCGAGCGTCTCATCGGGCTCCTGCTTTGCGGGCTGATGCTCGCCGCCTGCACGCCTGGCGTCGACCCGCTGAAGAATCCACTCACATCGGTTACCAACATCCAGCTGCCGCGCTCGACCGCGGAAGGTGCGGGTACTCCCTCCCTCGACCTGCTGACGGTTGATACCCGCAACGAGCTGCTCTACGTTCCTTACACCAACACCCTCGACATCGTCGACCTGCGCACCCGGACCGTGAAGGGCCAGGTACCGAACCTTCCAGGCATCAAATCCATTGCCCTATCGCCTGACCCCAACATCGTCTTTACGGCCGACGGCGGCGATAACCGGGTGGCGGTTATCGATGTCGGCAAGCTCAAGGTCATCGACGAGGTGATAACCCCGCGCGGCAACCCCGACGCGATGGTCTACGACGCCACCAACGACACGGTTGTCGTCTCGCAGAGTGGGCCCTCTCCGAACCTCACCTTCATCGATCGGACCAGCCACAAGGTGATCGGCTCGTTAAAGCTTCCGGGCGGCCCCGAGCTGATGGCGATCGATCCCCATGCGGGGCACCTCTTTCTCGCGATGCACGATCAGGATGAGGTGCTGGTCGTCGACGGCGCCACCCGGCAGGTCTTGCAAACCTACAAGGGGTGCGACATCAAGAGTCCGGTGGGGATCGCCTTCGATCCCGACCAGGGGCGATTGTTCGTCGCCAATGGCATCGTGCATTCGGCGAACGTGGTCAGCACGATCGACGTGGTTCTCGACAAGTGCCTCGGTTCGATCGACATCGGCCACGGGCCGGACCAGGCCGCGATCAACCTCAACCTGCACCATTTGTATGTTGCGAACTCGGGCACCAGCAACCTATCGGTGATCGACACGGTGACGCTCAAACCGCTGGGCGTCAACGGAACAGGCCGCGCGGCGCATTCGGTTGCGGCCGACCCGACCACCGACCTGGTCTACGTTGGCGTGGAACGGGCAGGGATCATCGCCGTCTACCACGACCCGTAGCCGCTAGCTGCGCTCGATCGCGTCGACCATGCCCCAGGCATCCATCAGCAGGGCCTGCAAGGTGGCGAAGCTGATGTGGCCGAAGCCGCTGTCACCCCACTGGGTGCCCCAGCTGTTGGCGAACTTGAACATCCGGTTGCGCCGGTCAAAGCCGACGATGCAGATCGCGTGCCCGCCCAGATACTCGCAGCCGGGCTCCGGCATCGGGATGACGCCGCCGGGCGCATCCATGAAGCGCTCGTGCACCATCAAGCCCGCGACGAAGCAGTTCGTCATCAGGTAGCCCTCCATCTCGCCGATCGTGTTGAGCCGTGCGTAGCTCTTCGCCCGGTACGGCGCGGCCGCCTTTCGCTGCTCGGGCGTCGGCGGCACGTTGATGCGCTGCACGTCGTAGGGCATGCAGGCCAGGCTGCAGACCCCCTGGTCCTGAATGATCTTCATCGCCTCGCGGATCGTCATCCCCTGGTCGGCCGGCTGCGTGCGCCGCTGGCTATAGATGTAGAGGGGCGAGAACTGATGCTGCGCATCCGTGAGGGCCCAGTGATGCTCCATTCCTTTCTGAAAGGTTTTGTCGTAATAGGCGGTGGCGCAGGCGACACAGGTCCCGGCCGGGCCTTGATCAAAGACTGGCGGTAGAGCGCCGCTGTGATCGAGTGACTCGGCGATTGGCGCCGCTTTGAGGAACGCCGACATGCTGTAGTCCCGATGGTCATACGGGTCCTTGATGCAGCCGAGAGCATATCTGGGCATCAAGAATGTGACGCAGCGGGCGGCTTTTCCTGCTGACTTACGATTGGGTGCGATGCCCGAGTACGATGCGCCGGCTCGTGTCCGTTACGCGCCCAGTCCGACCGGCGCTCTGCACCTGGGCGGGGCGCGAACGGCCCTGTTCAACTACCTCTTCGCCCGTCAAAAGGGCGGGCAATTCCTGTTGCGAATCGAAGATACCGATCGGGCCCGCCTGAAGCCCGACAGCCAGGCATCCATCGAGGAGGGCCTTCGCTGGCTGGGCATGACCTGGGATGAGCCGCCGGTCGTCCAGTCGGAACGGAAGGAGACCTACCAGCAAGCCGCAGCCATGCTGCTCGAATCAGGCGCGGCGTATCGCTGCTTCTGTACACCGGAACGGCTCGAGCAGATGCGCGCCGAGCAGCGGGCCCGCCATGAACCCGAGCGCTACGATCGGCGCTGCCGATCGATTCCGAGGCACGAGTCTGACGCCCGGGCGGCGGCCGGCGAGCGCTTCGTCGTGCGGCAGGCGATGCCGATCGAGGGGACCACCACGTTCCACGACCTGGTGATGGGCACGGTCACGTTTCGCAACGACACGCTCGACGACCACGTCCTCCTGAAGTCGGATGGATTCCCGACCTATCACCTGGCCTTCGCCGTCGACGATCACGCGATGCGGATCAGCCACGTCATCCGCGGCGATGGCTGGCTACCGTCGGCCCCCAAACATCTCTTGCTCTTCCAGGCCTTCAACTGGCTGCCGCCGGCCTTTGGCCATCTGCCGCTGGTGCTCGGTCCCGACAAGAAGCCGCTGGCCAAACGCCATGGCGCCAAGGATGTGCTCGAGTACCGCGAAGCGGGTTATCTTCCGGAGGCGGTCGACAATTTCCTCGCGTTTCTCGGCTGGTCGCCGGGTACCGAGGAGGACATCCTCACCATGGACCAGTTGATCCAGAAATTCTCGATCGAGAAAATCCAACCGAGCCCGGCGATGGCCAACCTCGAGCGGCTCGAATGGCTCAACGGTCAGTTCATCCGGCGGCTCAGCCCCGACGAGCTGGCCACTCGATTGGCCTCGCGCATGCCGGACGTGTCCGTGCAAGCCCTGCGGCCCCTGATGCCGCTGGTGCAGGAACGTCTGCGCACCCTCAACGAGGCGCCCGAGATGCTGCGCTTCTTCTTTGCGGAGCCCGAGGCGTATCGGCCGGAGCAACTGATTCCGAAGGGACGGGACGCGGCCGCCGCCACGACGGCGCTCGAGAACGCCCGCTCAACGCTGGCCACACTGCCCGATTGGACCCCGGAGACAATCGAGGCCGCCCTCCGCGCGCTGGCCGAGCGGCAGGGCTGGTCGTCGCGCGACCTCTTCATGACCTTGCGGGTGGCGATCACCGGTCGAACCGTGACCCCGCCGCTGATCGAGTCGATCAGCCGGCTGGGAAAGGACCGGGTGCTGGCAAGGCTGGATCGCGCCGCGTCCGCCCTGGCGTAGCCGCTCCCGAACTAAAGCCGGATCGGCGGCAGCGGCCAGTAGCGCCAGCGAACCCGAGCCAGGATGTGCTCGCGTGTGAGCGTGCCAAACTCTCGCGAGTCGGTGCTCGCCTTCGGGTTGTCACCCACGAGAAAAATCGTGCCGGCGTTGTCGATCGAATGGATCCGCTTGATGATCTCCAGTTGCGGACGGTCGGGGCGCCGGGCAACGACGACATCACCGGGACGAAGGACGGCCGCGCCATCGAGGGGCTCGGCGATGACGAGCGCGCCGTCACGTAACCGCGGCGCCATGCTGTCGCCATTCACGCGCAGCGGGTAGACTGATTTCAGAGTCAGTGATTCATCGTATAGGAGGAGTTGGCACCATGAATTTGCGTGAGTGGCTACGTCCGAGCCGCACCGTCGAGGCCCACTGCGATCTCCCGTGTGGCATCTACGACCCCGAGCAGGCTCGGATCGAGGCGGAGTCGGTCTACAACATCATCAAAAAGTACAACGACTCGAAAGACGAGGTGTACCGGCAGCGTGCCATCGTCATCAAGGAAGAGCGGGCGGAGCTGGCGAAGCATCACCTGGACGTGCTCTGGAGCGACTGGTACAAGCCGGAAAAGCATGACGCCAAGTTCCCGCAACTCAAAGAGGTCCTCAAGCAGGCGGTGACGCAAGGCTCAAAGGCCAAGGCCTCCGTCGACCTCGCCGAGGCGCAGAAATTCCTCGACCTGATCGACCAGGTCGACCAGATCTGGCAGAAGGCCGGTGGCCCGCAGGAGACCCGCGTCGCCCGACCCGCCGCCGCCCCGACGCGCGCTTAGCTGAAGCATCGCCGCGGGCGCGTCGAGGCGCCCGCGGTTTATGGCGACCAGGCCAGGCGTGAGTCCGCGTCGAGGAAGCTGCCGTGGGAGACCTCTTCGGCCGCGCTGGTCGCGCGCAGCTGGCCGCCGCCGGCCGACACCGGCAGGATGAACAGGTCGAAGCTGCCGTTCATCAGCTTCAGGAAGGCGATCGCGCTGCCATCGGGGGCCCAGACCGGTTGCGACACCATTCCGGTTTGCAGCACGACGGCCGCCTCCGTCGGATAGGGGCGCGGATCACCGCGGTAGCTCGGCTCCAGCGGCATCACCTCGAGATCGTCGCCGGCCGGGCTCCCATGAATGAATGCCACAAAGCGCCCGTCCGGTGAGATCGCCGGCTCGAAATTGCGGGCCTGGTCGGGTGAGAGGTAGGCTCGGGCACCCGTCCGCACGGAGAGCCAGCTGAGTCGCGCTTCCGGCTGCAGCGGCACCCCGCCGTACAGATAGCTGGTGTAGAGCAACTGGTCGCCGACCCCCGGACGAAAGGTCGGATCGCTATCGCCGCCCGTGTAGGCGACGGGCGCAACCAGCGAGCGCGGTTGGCCGCCGGCCGTGTCCTCCATCCAAATGCCCAGGTCGTTGGGCTGCAGGTTTTGCGGACTGGAGCGCTGCTTGCCGCGATCGGTCAGATAGGCGATGTGCCCGCCGTCAGCCGAGAACGCCGGGGCGAACGCCCAGAGCGCCCCCTCGGCCGCGGCTGCCGGCGTGATGGTCCGTCGGTTCTGACCCAGGACGTCGCTCAGCACGATGCTCGAGCTCTGCGCCTGCAGCTCCACAAACGCGAGCCGGCTTCCATCGGGGCTCACCGCCGGATCTTTCACGGTCGTCCCCCGGAGCAATGCCGTCAGCCGAGTCCCGGCGAATCGGTAGAGTGTCCGGCTTTTGGTGAGATACAACCGCCCGGGAACCGCCACCCGCTTGACCGGCATGACGACCCTGCCCGGGTCGTGGGACGGAGTCCCACTCGAGGTACAGCCGGCGCCGACGATAACCGCGATTGCGAGCACCGCCCCCATCACCGGTCTCATGACAGAAGGTCCGCGCCAAAGAGCTGGCGCAGGTAGGCGTTGACCGCTGGCCAGTTCGCGACCAGGATTTGCTGCCCGTCCGCTGACGTCGCATCGTGGACATAGGGGGTGATGAAGGCCTGGTGAACCCCGCCGCCGTGCATGCCCCGCATGAACAGGGCCAGCTGGGTCAGGCGAACCAGGTCGAGATCCGTTTTGACGTGCCCGTTGAGATCTCGAGCGAGGGTGGGGATCGCCGTCACGAGGTCCATGCCGGCCATCCGCTGCTGGAGCGCCAGCAACACCTGCTGCTGGCGGATGGACCGCCCGAAATCACTCAGCAGATCGCCGTGCCGAGAGCGCACGTACTGCAGGGTGTGCCGGCCGTCGAGGTGCTGCGGCCCGGCCGCCAGGAAGACCCGCTCGGTGCCGTAGCCACTATCGCTGAAATCGTTTGGATAGTTATCGTCGAGCACTGGGTGCAGGACGTCAACGTCGACACCACCCAATCGATCGACGACGCGGACGAGGCCGTTGAGGCCAATCCAGGCGTAGTAGTGGATGGGAATCTTGAAGGCCCGCTCCACTGTGGCGCGCGCGAGTGATGCCCCGCCTTCGGCAAAGGCGAGGTCGATCTTGGCGCTGGGATGACCTGGGATCTCCACCCAGAGGTCGCGCGGAAGCGAGAGTAGGGTCACCTGGTGACGCTTGGGATCGATGGAGACGACGATCATGGTCTGCGAGAGCAGCGCGTTCTGCTGGAACTTCTGATCGTTATCGCTGCCGAGCAGCAGGATGTTGATTCGCTGCGTCGAATCCAGCGGTGGCGGGGGCTTGGCCGGCGCCGGCACGCCACGCGCAGGGACGGCGGGACGGTTGTCGAGGAGGGCGAGGACCGGCCAGAGATAGAGCAGGACACTGGCGATCAGGGCGACGCCGAGCACCACGGCGCCCAGGACGATCCAGTGCGAGCGACGCAGGCTCAACCCGCGGGTGCCTCCCGAGGCTCCCGAGTGATTCATGCTTCCAACCAGGCGCGTGGCGACACGCCTGACCTCCCACCCTATTAGGCGTGGCCGCGCGCTACCCCGTCAAGTCGGCGGTTTGAAAGGCCTTCCGTAATCGTGAAGGCTGGATGAGAAAGCGTTACGGAATCGTGGCCGCCGAAGGCGAACAAGGGGACGAATGCTGGACGTTACGAGAGGTAGAGAGATGCACGAGCTAGGGAATATCCTCTCGCTGCGATTCAATAATCCGGCCATCGCGCATGCGTCCCGCACCCCTGCCCAGTTGACCTTCTGCTACCAGTGCCATTCCGCGGTTGACCTGGGCGCCACGACGACGGCGCTGCGGTCGGGGCACTGGGCGCGGATCGGCACCTGTGCCCACTGTGGGACGACGATCACCCGGATTCTGAAAGCCAGCTAGTAACATCGGTTCGTGACCTCCCGGCCTTCGCGGCCAGCGGCCCGTCGTGCCCGCCGCGCCGCCCCCAACGTCGACGCGGTCGAGTCGCATGCGCCGAAGGAGCAGGCCCGACCGGATAAGGCAGCCTACGCCATGATCCTGGCCTTCGCCGCCGCCCTGCGCTCCACCTGCCTTTCGCGCAAAGTGGGTTGCGTCATCGTCCGCGACGGCCAGGTGATCGCGACGGGGTACAACGGGACGCCAAAAGGCACCTGGCATCCGGAGGAATTTCCGCGACCCTGTCCCTGCGTCGGCGGGGTCAGCGGCGCCGACCTCTCGCTCAAGTACTGCGCCCACGGCGAGGCCAATGCCTTAGCGCAGAGTGCGTACCGGGGGGCGTCAACTTCGGGCGCTGATATTTTCTGCACCAATTTTCCCTGCATCGAATGCGTCAAGCTGCTGATCAGCGCCGGCATCCGCGCCATCTATTACGTCCACGGCTATCCGGATCTGAGCGGCCTGCGCGATCGGTACCTGAGCCAGGCCGGAATCCCCACCCACCCTATCGCGTGGTCGCGGATTCAGCCGCACCTGTCGGCGCTGGCCAAGGGCTAGCCGGCGCATCGACGGCGGCGGGTTCCACCAGGAACGACACGCTCATCGCCGGGTGTGGGCGGGCCGGCAGGGAGGCCGCCGACGGAAGCAGGACGGCACAGACGACGGCGATGATGAGCCAGCGGCGCCAGGAAGCCCCCACGGGAACGCAACGGCGGTGACCGGCGGCACCGGTCCGGCGTCGCCGGGCTGCTCCAGCGGCGCCATGGCGGTGTTACAGCGCCGGCTGGAGTTGTCGGGGTGCGCCGGCGCGCCGCACCGACTGGGCATATCGAACCGAGTCCGTCGCCGCCTTGCGGGGCGTCGTTCGCTTCGCCAGCCCGACCCAGAAGGCCGCGGCGCCAGCGTAACGGTCGCGGGGGGCGCTATCACCCGGGCGAGCCGGACAGGCGACCGCCCGGCCCCCATCCCGCAGCAGCACGCTCCCGTCGGGTGCCGTCAGGTAGACGAGTCGCGGGCCCATCTCCGCCAGCAGCCGGACCGCCTCGCGGTTGTCAACCGGACCAAACAGCACCCGGGCGTCCGCCTCCTGGAGCGCGACGCTCTCGGCCGCGGCGATCGCCGGCTCCAGCACGCGTCGAGTGATGCGGGCGTTCGTCCACCACAGCAGCTGGGCGTCGAGCCATAGCGCGGCACGGGCTCCGCGAGCCCGGGCGGTCGTCAGCGCCCCGAGCGCCGCCGAACGGGCCGGTTCGACCGACAGGCTGTAGCCGGAGACGACGACGAGCGCCGCCGCCGCGGAGAGAGGTGGCAGCTCGTCGAGACGAAGCGCGAGGTCGGCGCCGCGCTCGACCCGGCGCCCGGCGGCCTCGCCGTCGGGGTCGTGCCAGACAGTGGTCCGCTGCCCGGGCGCGCGGCGGAGCCAGCGCAGGTCGACATGCAGCCGTTCCAGCCCCTCGTTAATTCGCGAGCCGGCCTGGTCATCACCAACCTTGGCCACCAGCGCGGTTCGCGCGCCGAGCGCCGCGGCGTGCGCCACCAGCCGGGCGGCGCCGCCACCCAGGATGCGCTGATCCTCGCTGCCCCGCTCCTCCGCGATATCCCCGACGGCGAGCCAATCGAGGGCCCCGCTCATCGGGGTCATCATAGTTAGTCGGGTTCGTGCTCTGGGGGCGGTGGGGGTGTCGGGACGACCGGTGGATGGCCATGGTCCGACCGGCGCGGCGCCGGCGCGGGGACCGGCACAACCGTCACGCTGGCCGTCGCGACAGCTGCGGGCATCGGAGCGGCGGCGGCGTGGGCGGCGTTTCGAGCCCCGGGATTCGCGGTCCTGCCGTCCGTCGATCCCACTCGAACCGCCGACGCCAGGACGCCGAGCACAACGGTGGTGCTCGAGGCCGCCGGCTCGACCCGATCGTTCCCCTCGAGCGCCGGCAGGCTGAGCGACAGGTGCAGCTGGCGGCCGGCCGGGGGGCCGAGCGCCAGCGAGGTCATCTGGTAGAGGGCAAGCCCACCGCCAAAGACCAGGGCCGTGGCGGCCGATAGTGCTCGAGGCCCGACCGCGGCGGCCGCCCGTGGCATGGCTTGCATGCTAGGGACCGTTCGTTTCAGCTCGGTAGTCCATTCGGCCTATTCCGCCGGTCGTTCGGATGACGGCCGTAGAGTGGAGAGGTGAGCAATCGCCTGGCTCAGGAGACCAGCCCCTACCTGCTAGAGCACGCGAACAATCCGGTCGACTGGTACCCCTGGGGCCCGGAAGCGCTGGCCAGAGCCCGGCGCGAGAACAAACCGATCCTGCTCAGCATCGGTTACAGCGCCTGTCACTGGTGCCACGTGATGGCTCGCGAATCCTTCGAAGACTCCGAGATCGCCGCGCTGATCAACCGAGACTTCGTCGCCATCAAGGTCGACCGGGAAGAGCGGCCGGACCTGGACCAGGTCTACATGCGCGCGGTCCAGGCCATGACCGGCTCGGGCGGCTGGCCGATGACCGCCTTCTTGCTGCCGGACGCGACGCCATTCTTTGCCGGCACGTATTTCCCACCGAGCGATCGCTTCGGCATGCCGTCGTTCCGACGCGTCCTCACCGCGGTCACTGACGCGTTTTCGAATCGAATCGGCGAGGTCGAGGCGACCGCGACGCAGGTGCGCGAATATCTCCAGAGGCCCGCGGTTCCGCTGGCAGCCGGGTCGCTGACGCCCGCGTTGCTGGACGAGGCCTACACGCGACTGGCCCGTGACCATGATCCGACCCACGGTGGGTTCGGCAGTGCACCCAAGTTTCCGCAACCGATGCTGGTCGATTTCCTGTTGCGCAGCCATCGGCGAACCGGCGACCCGTCGGTGCTGGCCATGGCCCAGCAGACTCTGCAGGCGATGGCGGCTGGCGGCATGTACGACCAGCTCGGCGGTGGATTTCATCGCTACAGCGTGGACGAGCGCTGGCTCGTTCCCCACTTTGAAAAGATGCTGTACGACAACGCGCTGTTGCCGCGGGCCTACCTCGATGCCTGGCAGCTGACCGGCGACGCCGGCTTCCGCCGGGTAGTGGAGGACACGCTCGCGTTTGTCCAGCGTGAACTGCTATCTCCCGACGGCGGCTTCTATTCCAGCCTCGACGCGGACAGTGAGGGCGAAGAAGGCCGCTTCTACGTGTGGACGCCGCACGAACTGGAACTCGCGCTCGGCGTCGATGACGCCACCGCCGTGGCGCGGGCATTCGATGTGAGCGATGCCGGAAATTTCGACGGTCGCAACATCCTCCATCCCATGACGCCGGACGCCTCAGCCGTGCTGGCTGGGGTGCGCGAACGGCTGCTGGCGGCGCGCGCGGGCCGGGTGCGGCCGCACCGCGACGAGAAAGTGATTGCCGGGTGGAATGGGCTGATGCTGCGCGCCTTCGCCGAGGCGGGCCGCGTGCTCGATCGCCCTGACCTGCTGTCAATCGCGGAGGCGAACGCGCGATTCCTGCTGTCGCGGATGCGGACCGGTGAGCGGATGCGACGCAGCTACAAAGACGGGCGCGCCACCCTCGCCGGCTACCTCGAGGACCAGGCGGCCGTAGCCGACGGCTTGCTCAGCCTCTATGAAGCCACCTTCGAAACCCGCTGGCTGGATGAAGTCCGCCGGCTCATGCGGGAAACGCTGGCGGCGTTCTGGGATGCGCCGCGCGGCGCGTTCTTCGATACGGCGGCCGACCAGGAACAATTGGTGGTGCGGCCGCAGGACGTCACCGACAACGCGATCCCATCCGGCACCTCGATGGCGGTCGACGTGCTGCTGCGCGGCGGCAGGTTGCTCGGCGAAGACTCGTGGATCGCGATCGCCCGATCGTCCCTCGAGCGACTGGCACCCACGGCCGCGAAGGCCCCGCTGGCATTCGGGCGGTTGCTCGCCGCGCTGGACTTCGAGCTGGGACGGCCGGTGGAGCTGGCGGTCATCGGTCCGCTGGCCGACGCGAAGACCCGACGATTGCTCGACGTTGCTCGGCTTCGGTATCTTCCCAACCGCCTGCTGGCAGCTGCACCGGACGGCGACGGTCGCGGCATTCCGCTGCTGGCCGAGCGCCGCGCGCTCAACGGGGCGGCGACCGCCTACCTGTGCGAGGGATTCGTCTGCCAGTCCCCCACCACGGATCCAGCTGAGCTGCAACGACAGCTCGAAACCTTCAGCGCCCGCTAAGCCAGGTTTCGTAATCGGCGGGCGTGTTGATGTTTCTGAAGGACCGCAGTTCCGGGTCGATCCGGCGGAGTTCGGCCGCGGTCACATAGCGCACCTCAACCCGCGCCAGGAGATCCTGTACCCGGTGTTCGCCGGCCTGCAGCATCATCTCGATGCGGGGCGCGAGCGATCGCTGGTAGAGAGCGCAGACTCCCTCGGGCTGGTCACCGACGCGGGGCACCACGGCCTCTACGCCGGCAGCCAGGTTGCGCAGCAATGCGCCGAGCCGCGGCTCTACGTCCGGCAGGTCGCAGGCGACCACCCACACCAGGGGATGTGCGGCTTCGACCAGGCCGGCGTGCAGGCCGGCCAGCGGACCCATCCCCGGATAGCGATCCTCGATCCAGCGACCCCCCGCCGGCCCCGGGTTCGCGGCACCGCCGGCGACGATGGTCTCATCGACCACCGGCGACAACCGATGCACCAGGTGCTCGATCAGCGTGCCATTGCCCGCGGGTAGGGCCGCCTTATCGCGACCCATGCGGCGGCTGCGCCCGCCCGCGAGGATGAGCAGGGTGCAGCCGTCCGCCATGGGACGAGCGTAGCGCGGTTACTGGCCGATGGCGCCGCTGATGTTGCAAAACACGTTCTGCACCTGGTTGCCCAGGACGATCAGGACGACGATCACGACTACGG
>Ga0209806_1002290_pt1 | contig 11997 bp, 14 predicted proteins | sample GraSoiAngelo_152_FD_186166 | JGI IMG/M metagenome (GOLD analysis project Ga0209806, IMG submission 186166) | Grasslands soil microbial communities from the Angelo Coastal Reserve, California, USA - 14_1009_12_30cm (SPAdes) (version 2) | ecosystem: Environmental > Terrestrial > Soil > Grasslands ... | reverse complement strand
GCCCTTTTGAACCATCGATCTCCGGGTGTCTCACCGGGGACCTGGGAGTCCCGGGGTATGAGCCCGACGGGATATCCTGGCTACCCCACCCCGCTACCTGCCCACATCGAGCCGCAGGCCCGCGACGGCGGTCGTCCGTCCGCATTGGACCGTGCAGGATAAACCTATCGCGCGCGGCGTCAAAAGAACTTCCGGAAGCGCGCGAGGTCCTCGAGACTTCCCTTGAGTCGGAGTTTTCCCGTCGCGTACGCCTTGAACGGTCCGACCTCGCGTCGGATGAGGGCCCCCAACGTCTCGGCATCGGTCGAGATCGTGATGTCCGCACGGTCCACGCCGCCATCAAGGAGCGCAGCGACGTGTTGGTCCTTCAGGATGAAATGAAACTTCGTCCCGTCCTTCAATTCGATCAGGACGGTCTTCGTCAGGTCGCCGATCTCGGCTCGCAAGGCCGGATCGGTCCCTACCTTCGCGTTGAATTTCGTGATTAGGTCCTCGAGCATCTCCCTCATGGGATTCCCCCACCGAACTCGTCGAGCTTGTGGTTCCGGGATCCCGCGAGCAGGCGCCGCGCGGTGTCCCACGAGGCCCGCGTGTGCGGCGGCAGCGATCCATGCTGGCGAATCCACGTTTCCAAGAACGCGATCGTGTCCGTGTCCGAGGCGTAGCCGGATCCGATGTGCAGCCCGATCTCGTCCTCGATCAACCGCATCTCGCGGTCTCGGCACACCTTGGCGAGGATCGAGGCGGCGCTGACGACGGGGAACAGTTCGTCGGCATTGTGCTGGGACACGATCTCCACGTCGAACGCGAGCTCTTTGCGGACGCAACGCTTGAACTCGATCTCGTCGACGTCCGCGGCGTCCACGTACGCGGTCTCCGGGCGCAACTTGTCGATCACCTCGGCAAACAGCTTCGCCTCGAAATCGTTGAGCGACATCTCCGACCGCATCACGTCGATCCGTTCCGCGGGGATCACGACGAGCTCGTACGTCGACACTTTCTCGATCTCCGGGGCCAGGGCCTCCCGGCGCTCCGGCGAGAGTTTCTTCGAATCGCGGACGTTCAGGTGACGAAGGGGGACATCCGATTCGACGGCCACTCCGGCGACCACGAGCGGGCCGATGACTGGCCCTCGCCCGGCTTCGTCCACACCGACGATCACGGCTCACGCCTCGAAGAGCTCACGCGCGGTCTCCTGAGCCCGGGAGACCACCTCGGCCTCGTCGACGGTCTGCACGACCCGGTCCGCCATGAGAATCTGGCCATCAACAATCGTCGCCCGCACATCGCTCCCCCGGCAACTGTAGACGAGTTGGCTGATGAGTGTTTCCGGATAAAAAGGAGTCGTGTGGGCACCCTGCAGGGAGACGACCGCGAGGTCCGCGCGCTTCCCGACCTCAATCGAGCCGAGCTCCGAGTCCACGTGCAACGCCCGTGCGGCTCCGATCGTCGCGAGATCGAGGACCGCTTGCGCGGGCATCGCGCGCGCATCCCAGCGAGTGGCCTTGTGTAAGAGAGAGGCGATCTTCATATCCGCGAACACGTCCATCGCGTTGTTCGAAATCGGGGAGTCGGTCCCGAGGCCCACCACGACTCCCTCTCGCAACATCTCCGGCACCGGCGCGACGCCACCGCTCGCGAGTTTCATGTTCGAGACCGGACAGTGGGCCACGCTCACACCATGGCGTGCGAGCGTCCGCACCTCGTTGATCGTGACCCAGACGCAGTGGGCCGCGGTGAGACCCGGACCTAGGAAGCCGATCATCTCGAGCCACGCGATCGGTCGATGACCGGTCTCCTTCCGATGGTGCTCCACCTCCCCGCGGGTTTCGGAGAGATGCATGTGGAGTCGGACCTGGTGGCGGTCCGCGATCTCCCTCGCCTTCGTGCATGTCTCTTCGGACGCCGCGTAGACGCCTTGCACGCCGACCGACGGGGTCACGAGGGGGTCTCCCTTCTGCTTCGCGACGAACGCGTCCGCATTTTTCAGGGGACTGCCATGCTGGGTCGTCCGAGATTCGTCCAGGGTGACCCACGACAGGAATCCGCGGATCCCGGATTCCCGGACGGCCCGCGCGACCTCGTCCTCCCAATAGAACAGGTCGTGGAAGCTCGTCGTCCCGGACCGGATCATCTCGACGCAACCGAGCAACGCGCCTACCTGCACGTCGCGCCGTGTCAGCTTCGCATCGATGACGGCGGCCTTCGGCAACATCTCTTCCAGCGGGACATCGTCGGCCACGCCGCGGAGCAGGGTGTTCGGGACGTGGTTGTGGAGGTTGATGAGTCCGGGCACGATGGCGCAACCCGTGCAGTCGATCACTTCATCGGCCGAGAGGTCCGAGGAACCCACCGAAACGATGCGTCCCTCCTCGACGAGGACATCGCCAGAGACCACGCGGCGCTCGGAGTCTTGCGTGACAATCAGGCCGCCGCGGAAGAGCAGAGAAGTCGTAGGTCCGTCGATGGACCGTTCCGTAGAAAGGTTTTGCGGGCTGGCGACGATGTAAGTCCGTGGACTCGAACTTCGCGAAGGCCGTGTCGCAATGCCTCGCCGAAATTCCGCGCAGGCGAGTGGCGACGTGCGGTGCCGTCGCCCGCGCCCTCGGCGACGTACGAGCCGCACGTGCCGTCGCAACCTGGCTAGTAGATCATCCGGACACGCCGGAAGGCCACCGCGTCGTCCGCGCCGACGGTCGGCCCGTCCTCGCACAAGCCCGGCGGCGCCTTGAGCGAGAGGGCCTCCACCTCGCCCGAGGTCGCGTCGATGATTCCCGGATTGTCGCCTCGTTGCCCAGCGTCAAATTCCTCGGACTCCTTCGTGCTGAACAGCGGCGACTCGCTTCCAGGGTCATCGAGCGGGACACTCCCGGACCGATCGAGATCATCGGCGGCGTCGATGTGGGCTACCAAGGGGATGAGATGTATGCGGTCGCCGTTTCCATCGCTCTCGGAAATCTCGACACGATTGAGATCGCCCTCGTCCGAAGGCGGGTGGATTTCCCATACATCCCGACGTACCTCGCCTATCGAGAGTTCCCGGGAATCGAGGCGGCGGTCCGACGTCTCTCCCGGCGACCCGATGTGCTCATGATCGATGGACACGGGCGATTGCACCCCGCGCTGTTCGGCATCGCCTGTTACGCGGGAATCCGCCTCGATCTGCCGACGATCGGTGTGGCAAAGCATCCGCTCGCCGGTCGCGTTCAACCGACGTCCGAGAAACATGCGGCCGCTCACTCGGTCCGCATCGACGGAGTCACACGCGGATATGCGTGGACACCGCCGAATCGATCGCGCGCGATCTACGTCTCCGTCGGTCATCGCATTTCTCTCCCGCGCGCACTGGATTTGGTCCGTAAGACCACGCAGCACAGATACCCGGAAGCGCTGCGAATTGCAGATCGAGTCTCGAGAGAAATAAAAGGGAATGAAAAACGGGAAAAGGGTGCGGCGCGGTGAGCCGCGAAGGGCGAATCACCGCTAGGGTTGTGTGGGCAAGCGGCCTATCGCTTCTTTTTCTTGCCCTTTTTCTTCTTGGCCACTTGTTTCCTCCCTAAATCTGTAATAGTCTAAGGGGTTTTAAAAGTAGCGAAGGCGAGAAAATTCGGACATTCTTCGATTTTTATAAAAAGCGAGCAATGCGTCGAGAGCACCGAAACCGTTTTTTCACACGATGCTACTCCGGCGAACTGTGGAAATTCTCGTGTTCGGAGCGGGCGCGATGGGCAGTTTCATCGGCGGAATGCTCTCGCGCCGACACAACGTCGTGCTGATCGGACGATCGGAACACGTCGATGCAATTCGCGCGCACGGACTTCGCATCATGGGGAAGACATCCGTGATCGCGAAGCCCGATGCATCGACGACGGTACCGCAGAACGCAAAACCCGATCTCGTCTTCGTGACGACGAAGGCGTATGACACGCCGGACGCGATGCTCGCTCTGCAGCGCCTCGCGGATCGGTCCACGTTTGTGACACTCCAGAACGGACTCGGGAATGCGGACACGATCGCGAAGACGGCGCGCCGCGTCGTCGCTGGCACGACGGCCATCGGCGTGACCTATGTCGGTCCCGGTGAGATCCGACATGCCGGAGTCGGCGACACCGTCCTCGGTGCGTGGTCCCACGTGGACGAGGCCGATCTCGTCCGGCTGAGGGACGTCCTCGCCGATGTCGGGATCGTTGCGCAGGTCACGAGCGACGTCCGGACCGAGCTGTGGTCCAAGCTCGTCGTGAATGCGTCGATCAATCCGCTCGCGGCGGTGGCCGGCGTCCCGAATGGCCGCTTGATCCGCGACAAGAGGCTCCTTGCGGTCCTTGAGGCCGTGTGTCGAGAGGCCGCGTCGGTCGCCAAAGCGGAGGGCGCCCACGTGGACGCGGAGGAGCTGCGTCATCGTACCTTGTTGATCGCGAAGCGGACCGCCGCGAATCGTGGAAGCATGTTGCAGGATCTGGACCGACGCCATCGGACGGAGATCGACGCCATCACGGGACCCATCGTCCGGGCGGCAGCCCGCCACCGAATCGGTGTCCCGTTGAACCAGGCCATGTACGCGGTCGTGCGAGCCCGCGAGTCGGCGGCTGAGTAGTCGGAATGCGCACGTCTGCGACCAAACCTTATAAAGGACTATTTAACTCCCCAACCTTGCCGAGCCCCGGCAGGCTCCATGGGACCGCCGGCAAGCTCGGAGGTGATATGGTGGCTAAAATCAAAATTGAGAACGTGGTCGCTTCGACCTCCCTTGGGGAGGAGCTCGACCTCCAGGCGATCGCCCTCGCCCTCGGAGGCGCGGAGTATGAGCCCGAGCAGTTCCCCGGACTGATCTACCGCCTCAAGGAGCCGAAGACCGCGACCCTCCTGTTCCGGAGCGGCAAGGTCGTCTGCACGGGGGCGAAGAGCCTCGAGCACGTGAAGCAGGCGATTGAAATCGTCGCGAAGCAGATCGAGGCCGCCGGCATCCCCATCAAGAAGAACCCGGAGATCGAGGTCCAGAACATCGTCGCCTCGTCCGACCTGGGCACGGAAATCAATCTGAACGCAATCGCGATTTCCCTCGGCCTCGAGAAGGTGGAATACGAACCGGAGCAGTTCCCCGGGCTCGTCTACCGAATCGACGTGCCGAAGGTGGTCGTGCTCCTCTTTGGGAGCGGCAAACTCGTGTGCACGGGAGCCCGCAAGCCGCAGGACGTCGAGCAGGCGGTCGAGAAGATCACGGAAGAGCTGAAAGCGGCCGGGCTCCTCCGCTAGACGATGTTGGAACTCCAAACCGAGACGGATATCGACGCGCCGGTCGAACGCGTCTGGCACGTCTTGATGGACTTCGCTGCCTACCCTGAGTGGAACCCGTTCATTCGGTCGGTTCAGGGAAAGCCGGACGTCGGATCCCGCCTCGAGGTGGAGCTCGGCGCGTCCGGTACCCGCCCGATGCGATTCCGTCCGACGGTGAAGGTCGTCGTCCCGAACCAAGAGTTCCGCTGGTTGGGCCACTTAGGCATCCGAGGTCTCTTCGACGGGGAACACATCTTCGAACTCACGCCGCTGAACGCGGGCTCCACGCGGTTCGTGCAGCGGGAACGGTTCCGCGGAATTTTTCTGCCGTTCCTCGCACGACGGCTGGAACAGGATGTGCGCCGGGGATTCGAGGAGATGAACCGTGCCTTGCGCGAGCGCGCGTCGCGTCCGCCCCAGAACGCCGTCCCGACCGGGAAAGCCTAAGAGACCGCTGCGAATCCGCGGTGCGTGCCGATCTTCGACAATCACATCCACTTGCGCGCGGAGTTCCGGGGTGTCGAGGCCGCGAAAGACTTCGAGCGCGCGGGCGGCACCGCCATCCTCCTGACCCATTCACCCTATGACGAGATCCCGATTCTTCGCGCGGAGGACTACGACCGAGCGTACGCAAAGACGCTCGCGATGGCGGACGCCGTTCGCAAGGCGACCCGCCTCCAGGTGCTCGTCGCCCTGGGTCCCTATCCGGTCGATTTCCTCGGATTGCAGGGGGCCCTCGGCCGCTCCGCGGCCATCGAGATCATGCGGTCTGGAATCGACGGGGCTGCGCGGCACATCGCGACGCAGGAGGCCGTCGCGTTCGGTGAGGTCGGCCGGCCGCATTTCCCGGTGTCCGAGGAAATCCTCGCGGCATGTAACGCTCTCCTGGAGTACACGATGGTCCGCGCGAAGGAACTCGGTTGCGCCGTCGTGCTTCACACGGAGGACCCGACCCCGGCCACCTTCGCAGAATTTGCTCGGATGGCGTCGAAGACAGGCCTTCCTCCGGACCGGCTGGTCAAGCACCACTCGACGCCCTTCACAAGGACCGAAGACACGCATGGCCTCGTCCCTTCCATCCTTGCCAAGGAAGATCTCGTCGTGGAGGCGCTGAAAGGCGAGCCTCGCTTCCTCCTCGAGACGGACTACATCGACGACCCGAGACGGCCGGGAGCGGTCCTTGGGCCGGCGACCGTGCCCAAGAAGACGAAAGCGTGGATCGCGAAAGGCCTTCTCACGGAGGACCAGGCGACCATCGTCCATCGTGAGATGCCAGAACGCACGTATCACGTTCAGATTCGTTGAGCGATTCGGACGATCAAGGCAGGCCCGACGGTCGCCCTCGGAGTTCGTTGGCCCCCGACACCATGAAAATGAGTCCGAACACGGAAAAGAAAAACGCAACGAGAGCGGTCACGCCGGCGTTCGGAAGGAGGGCGATCAGCGCCAGGACCAGTCCGAAGAGGAGCAGGGCGAGCCCGCTAATGATGTGGGCCGCGGCCTGGCGGAGGGGACCATCCATCTCCATTGCGGGCGCCCTCGCGTCCGCCCGAGAGATGAACATTACGAGCGGCACTCAATGTCGAATGTGGAACCCTCGGAGATCGCCGCGGGGCTCCGACCATGTGACCTCGACCGCTTCGACCCGCGCGTAAGGCTGGGACGTCTTGTTCCAGTCGATGCACGCCTCGATCCCGGGACGGTCCCCTTCGAAGACGGCTTCGACATTTCCGTCGGGCATGTTGCGGACGTAGCCGTGGAGACCGAGGCTCTCCGCCTTCTCGGCGCAGTTCGCTCGGAAGTAGACGCCTTGGACGCGACCGCGAAAGATCACGATCGCGCGGACCTCCATCATCTCGTGGATTGAGACGACCCGAAAGAACTTTCTTATACGCACCTCCGCTATCGTTGCCTTCCTCCGGGGCGGGTTCACCATGAAGCGGAACAAGGTCCAAGACCTCCGGGTGTCCGACTTCATGACGACGGACCTCGTGACGATCGCGCCCGATGACACGATCGGGGACGCCCTCGGGAAGATGAAGACCCACGATGTCCACGAACTCCCGGTCCTCGAACGGAAGAGGCTCGTCGGCGTGGTGACGCTGCGCGAGCTGATGCGGCGGAGGAACCTGCCCCCCACCGCGAAGGTCTCGACCGTCCTGCAGGTACCGCCCGAACTCACGCCCGACACTCTTTTGCCGGAGGCTGCGGAAAAGATGATCAGCACGGGCTTCCGCGCGATCCCTGTGGCGAAAGGAAAGTCCCTGATCGGGATCCTCTCGCGGTCCGACCTGGTGCGAGCCCTCGTGGAGACAAGGGCCCTCGAGGGCGTCGTGGCTAAGGACTTCATGACTCCGAACCCGCAAGCGGTCGCGGAGGACGACACGGTGGAGCACGCGGTCCAGATCATGCGCTCCCTCGGGGAGCGTTCCGTCCCCGTCGTCGACAAGCATCGGCGCATCAAAGGCATCGTCGGGATGAAGGACATCGTCGACCTGTTCGCCCGCCCGAAAGTCCGGGAGCAGTATGGCGACCATGCCGGACGCGAGGAGAAGATCGTCCTCGAAGTGCAGAGTGTGATGCGCTCTCCGCCGATCACGGTCGGTCCGGACGCCGACGTCCACCGCGCGGCGGAACTGATGGCGAAGAACCACATCTCCTCGGTCATCGTCACGGAGAAGGACGAGCCCGTCGGCATCATCACGACCCAGGACCTCATGCAGGGCCTCGCCGCGCTTCGCGAACGGGAGCAGCTGTTCGTCGAAATCAGCGGCCTCGAAGACGAGCCGCCGGAAGCTTACGACGAGATCTACGCGGTCATCCAGAAGGAGATGCGACGGATCGCGGAACTCGTCGAGCCGCGGACATTCGCGATCCACTTCCAGAAGTATAGTCCCGAAGGGGACCGTTTCAAGTATTCCCTCCGGGCGCGCTTCACGACCGCGCACCACGTGTACCACGCGCATCATTTCGACTGGGACCTCCACGCCGCGTTGAAGGGCCTCCTCGAGACCCTGCACAAACGGATCCTGAAGGAGAAGGAGCGCCGGATGACGGAGCGCAAACGTCGTCCTTCAGCGTAAGTTCCAAACGTCGCGCTGGGCCCGCTTCGTCGCCTCGATCGCCTCCCGCCCGCGACCCTTGTCGTCGAGGACCTCGGACAGCGCGAGGGGGATGGAGCGGCCTCCGAGCTCGGCCATGACCCCGGCGATCACTTCGCTGAGGGCCTCGAGGTGGTATCCGCCCTCCAAGGCGATAGCGAACCGGTTCGAACACAGACGGGCGGCGAGGGCTGCGCTCCGTTTGACGAGATCCACATACGCGGGGGATGAAAGCGTGAGCGAGGTGAGCGGGTCGCGGTAGTGCGCATCGATTCCCAGGCTCATCAGGACCAGGTCTGGACGAAATTGTTCGAGAATCGGCTCGACCACCGCGTCCAACGCTGCGGAATACGATGCGTCGCCGCAGCCCGCCGTGAACGGGACGTTCACGGTGAAGCCGCGTCCCTCGCCGGTCCCGATGTCCTCCGCGGGACCCGTCCCCGGATAAATCCCGAATTGATGCGTGGACACATAGAGGACCGCGGGATCCTCCGCAAAGATGTCCCGCGTCCCGTTCCCGTGGTGGGCGTCGTAATCCAAGATGGCAACCCGATGTCCATGCGCGACTTGTTCCGCCGCGGCGATCGCGACGTTGTTCAGATAGCAGAACCCGCCGCCGTAGTCGGGACCCGCATGGTGGCCGGGAGGCCGTACGAGGGCGACTGTCGGGCGCCCGTCTCGCACGGCGACGCGCGTCGCCAGGAGGACGCCACCCACCGCGAGCCGGGCGATGTCGAATGTATCAGGATGGATCGCGGTCTCCGGATCCACGAAACCCTCGCCGAGGGTGCGGACCAGCTCCACATACGATTCCCGATGGACGCGCCGAAGGTCGACGACCGTGGCGCTCGGAGGCTTTTCGACTTCGTTAAAGAGTCCTTCCCGCTGCAATCGCTCGACGATGGACCGGAGTCGGTCCGGCCTCTCCACATGGAGGGGGGACGGAACATGATCGAGGTACCGCGGATCGTATACGATCACGATTGCGGAGAAGGGCCGCGCCGATTTCAAAGCATCGTCCGGTTCGGATCGGTCAGTGGGACCGAGGTAGTTCATGGAACGACGCAGACGAGCAAAGGTCTTTAGCGCCGGCTTCAAGTCGGGACCTCGTGCTGGAAACCCGCCGGATCCTGCAAGGAGATCGCCTCCGGCTCCGGCCTCTCGCTTCGACCGATCTCCGGCGTTGCGTGAAATGGTTCTCAGACCCGCAGATCATCCATTTCCTCGGCCGGAACTCTCCGGTGACCCTATCGGAGGAGGAGCGATGGTTCCGAGACTACGAGCGGAGGACGGACGAACAGATCTTCGCCATCGAAGCGGAAGGCACCCACATCGGGAACATCGGGTTGCATAAGATCGACCGCCTGCATCGGAAGGCGGAGGTGGGAATCGTGATCGGAGAACCGACCTTCTGGTCGAAGGGCTACGGGACCGAGGCGATGCGGACCGCGCTCCGCTATGCCTTCGGCCCACTGAGCCTGAACAAGGTCTCCCTCGACGTGCTCGAGTACAACACGCGTGCGATCCGGACCTATGAGCGCCTCGGGTTCCGCCCCGAAGGCGTGCACCGCGAAGACATCTACAAGGACGGCCGCTTCGTGCACGTGATCCGCATGAGCATCTTGGCCCGGGAGCTCTCGGACGTCCCGATTCCGTGAGGTCTATCCCAGTTCCAGGAATTCCCGCGGGGCCGTGCTCAAGACCCGCGGGCCGTTCTTCGTGACGAGGACGTCGTCCTCGATCCGCACCCCGCCGAATCCGGGAACGTAGATGCCGGGCTCGTTCGTGAGGACCATATTCGGTCGAAGGACGAGGTCGCTCGAGGGACTCAGCCCGCCGCTCGGGTCGTGGACCGCGAGTCCGACGGAATGCCCGAGCCCGTGGATGAACCGCCCCTTGTATTTCGTGCGGTCGATGAGGAATCGGGCCGCGGCGTCGACGGACTTCCCTTTCGCCCCTGGCTTCATCTTCGCAAGGGCGGCCGCCTGCGCGCGTGCGACCGTGTCGTGCATTCGCCGCTGTTCCGCGGAGGGAGGGCCCACGACGACGGTGCGGGTGATGTCGGAACAGTACATGTGGTACTGCGCCCCGAAGTCGATCACGATCATGTCTCCCCGCTCGATCTTTCTCTCCCCCGCCGTATAGTGCGGCTCGGCTCCGTTCGGGCCGGAGCCCACGATCGTGTGAAACGACGGACCTGTAGCGCCGTTCTTCTGCATCCGGTAGACGAGCTCCGAGGCCACCTCGGCTTCCGTGACGCCCGACCGGACGAATGGCAGCGTCTCCTCGAGGGACTTCGTGGCGATGTCGCACGCCCTCTGGATCCGCTCGATTTCCTGCGCGTCCTTCACGAGCCGGGTCTTCATGACCGCCTCGGAGACGTCGACGAACCGAGTGGACTTGGACGCGAGCTTCTGCAGCCGCTGGAAGGCGGCGTGCGTCAGCTCAGCCGCGTTGATGCCGACCTTTCGGTGGCCCTTCAGCGCCGCCTTCATCCGGGCCGTCGACTCGTCGCGCGTCTGGAACACATGGAGGGGCAGGCCGCTCTTCTTCGCCGCCTCTTCCTCCAATTTGGAGGTCGTGATCTCGCAGCCGCCATCCATTGTGAGCCAGGCGCCGCAGCCTTCGAACAGACCGTCGGTCAGGCCTGTGGCGTAGAAGAAGGACCGGTCGATGTGCGGCTCCGTGGAGTTCAAGAAGACGACGAGGTCGAGTCCGTCGTTGACATTCCGCAAAATACGCCGCACGCGGTCGCGCACGAGAGTCCCCCGCGCGTAACCGGCCGAGTCTAGTTAAAGGTTCGTCGCCCGGGGAAGGATTTTATCCTTCGGACCGGGTGCGCAATCGATGGTGAAGCGACGGCATCGCGGGATGGAGCGGCGGATCGCCCTCGAGCGGATGACGACGCTCTTCCACCTGGCCGAGACGGAGGCGCTCCAACGCCACGCAGGCCGCGCGCGACGCTACGTCGAACTCGCGCGGCGGATCGGGATGCGCTACAACGTTCGAGTGCCGGCGCCATTCAAGAGGTCCTTTTGCAAGAAGTGTCTCGCGTTCCTTCTCCCCTCCGTCAGCGCCCGAGTCCGTGTGGGGCAGGGTCGGGTCGTCGTGACGTGCACCACCTGTGGCGCCGTCCAGCGATTTCCCTATCGCCGGGAACAAACCGCGCGTCGAGCGTCCCGCGCCTAGTACGACGTCGTCATGTCGATCTTGCCGGCCTTCCGGGCGAAGTACTCCCCGATCTTGAAAATCAGGACGCTCAGGCCGAAGAAGGCGATGGACGACACGAGGAGGAAGAGGAGGATCGTCGGCGCATCGTATCCGGTTAGGGTCGTGTTCACGGTGAGATTCGGAGCGAGGAGCCGCCGCGTGAGGTCGAACCAGTACGTCAGGGGGATCGCGCGGCCGACCGCTTGGCCCCAACCCGGCAGGATCGAGAGGGGGAACAGGACCCCACAGAAGACGTAGAACAGCCCTGGAATTCCCTCCGCAAGGCCGTGCGTGTGCTTCGCGGTCAGGAACGAGATCCCGCCAAGGCAGATGCCGATGGCCAGGAGCACCGCAAGGCCCAAGATGGTGGCGGCGAGGAACATCGGAACGTCGATGAGGGCCAGGTGCAGTC
>Ga0209806_1002289_pt1 | contig 11997 bp, 8 predicted proteins | sample GraSoiAngelo_152_FD_186166 | JGI IMG/M metagenome (GOLD analysis project Ga0209806, IMG submission 186166) | Grasslands soil microbial communities from the Angelo Coastal Reserve, California, USA - 14_1009_12_30cm (SPAdes) (version 2) | ecosystem: Environmental > Terrestrial > Soil > Grasslands ... | reverse complement strand
AGCTCTGACCGTTGCACCTTCGCGAAAAGGCTTTCCGGCCGCGTGCCCTCTTGCTGGAAGGCCGTATCCGTTGCGGGAGCGCTCGTGAGAGGTGAGCGATGAGGGTGGTCACCTATTACGCCTATATGTCTGCCATGTCCGCATTCCTACTGTTGTTCGTCGAACTAGTGGGTCCCATGGTGGGCGTTAGAGTCGCGAACTCCCTTGTATTCTGGATTCTAGTCACGACGCTTCCTTCGGGCGTCCTTGTCGGCCTCGTTGTGAGCGCGGCGATTGCGAAGAAGTGCGGAACGTCCCGGACGTATCGATTTAAGGCTCATCCGGCGGCACACGTCGTTGGTGTCGTACTATTTGTTATCTCGACTCTGAATTTGCTACGGCTCTCGCCCGAGACGGGAGGAGCCATGATCGTCGCTTTCGGATACGCTTTTGGCGGTCTCAGCCTCACCCCTATTCTGGGGGCGATTCTCTTTGAGCGCGCGAGCGGACGAAGGCTGTTCCGCATCGTGGTTCCGTCGTGGTTCTGGCCAGAGTGGTTTGAGTATCGAATCGATTCCGATCGACGGATTTCAGCCGCGGCCTAGGAAGAGGACTCCCCCAGAGAAATTGTGCTGTACGTTATCAGGGTAGATTCCTAGGTCGGAATTGCTTTAAAAAGCCCCCGGCATCGAGCGCCATATCCCACCCAGCGAGGCTCTCGCCTCTGCGCTCAGGACGAGGCCCCCAGGGGGACCATACCATGGCGGATGTCCAGAAAGTACCGAGCGGAATCCCAGGGCTCGACGACCTGATCGAAGGCGGCTTCTGGCCGAAGTCGACCATCGTCATTCTGGGGTCGAGCGGCACGGGGAAGTCGACCTTCGCGATCCAGTTCCTGATGGAAGGCATCGAGCAGGGCGAGCAGGCCCTGTACGTGACCCTCGAAGAGCCGCCGGAGCAGATCATGCGGGAGGCGGACCTCATGGGATTCGACCTGCGCAAGTACTACGAGAAATCGCTCTTTTTCATCCATCTCAAGGGCCGCAATTTCAAGAAGATGATCGAGGAGCAGCTGCCGCAGCTCGTCAAGGCCCGGGCGGACTACAACATCCGGACGCGCGTCGTGATCGACCCGATGACCCCGGTCATCTGGGCGACCGCTGAAAAGCTGGAGCAGCGGGAGCTGATCGGGAAACTGTTCTACACGCTGAAGGAACTCGGCGTCGTGCTCTGCACGGTCGAAGAGCATGCCAAGCCCGGCGAGACGATCGGGGAAGACGTGCTCCTGCCGATCTACCTCTCCGACGGCGCGATCCATCTCCAATATTATCCGGTCGGCGGCGCGTTCAACCGCACCCTCAAGCTGCTCAAGATGCGCGGCTCGCACCACGGCGAGGGCGTGTACCCGTACCTGTTCGCCCGCGGCGTCGGCATCGTCGTCCGGTCGAGTCCGACCCACATCCCCGACGAGCAGAGCCGGAGCCATGCGAAGACGTTCGAGGAAGCCCTCCGCACGGCCGAGGCGATGAAGGCCCCGCCGCGCGTCGTCGAGCGGATCCGCAAGATGCAGAAGAGCTGGGACTACGAGTACTCCCCGGAGGAAGTCCTCCAGGTGATCTTCTCGTCGTACGGGCTCAAGAGAGGCGGCTAGATGCCCTACGCGGGCCAGGTCGACAAGACGATGGGGGCCGACACGGTCGGCCACTTGAAGCACCTCCTCGACACGGAGCTGAGGCGCGCCCGCGAGGAGAACGACCTCGACATCGCGATGTTCCTCGGAGTCGACGGCCGGATCTTCTCCTCCTCGATCCCGGACCGGCTCGAGCCGCGGGAGTACCGCCTGTTGAACCTGCTGAAAGGCAACCTGGCCCACATCTGCAACCAGCTGGCCGGACAGAACATGATGATGTCCGTCCAGCAGTTCGAGGCCGGCACCGTCGTCATCTCCGGCGTCGGAGACCGCGCCTTCCTCGTGTTCCTGACGACGAAGCCGGTCGAGATCACGAAGATGCAGGGCGTCCTCGCGAACGTCCTCAAGACGTCGATCGTCGTCCGGCACCTCTTCGAGTCCAAACCGATCACGCCGGAGATCCTCGCCTCCTACGACGAGGCCGTCGCGGGGGAGCTGAAGCGGCTCACGCGCATCTTGTTCGTCGAGAAGTTCGGCGAGACGAAGGAGTTCAAGAAGAACAAGGAGATCGCCCAATACCTGCAGACGAAGCTCGGCGCCCTCGTCGGACCGGGGCCGCTCCAAGAGATCGTCACGATGGCCTACAACGAGGTCGGGACGACCGCGCCGTACATGACCGCCTCGCACTGGGACCGGTTCCTGACGGAACTCGTCGACCGCCTCCGGGAGATCAAGGGGGACACGGTCGCGGCGAAAGCGGAGAAAGAATGGCGCGCCTACCTGAAGCAGGTCCTCGCCTCGTTCGTGTGATGTCCATGTCCCGAGGCCTCCCATGATCGACGTCGCGCTCGCCTCCCTGATTGAGGACATGATCGAGAAGGCCGGGGCCGAGGGCGTCGTGGAGTTCTGGCAGCGGGTCGGCGACAACCTCGCCGGCCGGATGGGGAAGGAGGCGTACCTCGGATGGACGTCCTTCAACGTCGCGGTCCGCGAAAGCCGCACGGCCTTCAGCATCGAGGGCGAGGTGACGCCCCTGACGGACATGGCCATCACCGACATCGACGGGGACGTCGTCGGGTACCTGTACGCGATGCGACAGTGTTGCTACGTGCCGACGATCTTCCGCACGCGCTTCGCGGTCGGCCGGATGAGCCCCGCCGATCAGGCCGTGACGAACGAGTACAACGAGAACGTCCACAACATCGCGGTGTGCAATTTCTGCGTCTTCCACGAACGGTTCCGGGAGGAGATCGCGAAGAACGTGACGATCGCCGGCAACCCGCTGGCCTGCCTCCTCCTCGCGACCCGCGGCTGGAGCGGAGAGACGAAGATCTCCTCCAAGAACGTCGTCCAGGTGAACATCAACGAGGACCACGTCCGCGCCCTCCTGCGCAATTACGAATGCGTCTACGCCCTCGTCTTGCGGGGCGCGCGGATCAAGGGAGAGCGCTGAGATGCCCGCCGACGCGCGGATCCAGGAGAGCAATCCGTTCGTCGAGATCGCGACCCACCTGTTCCTCGAGGACCTCGCGGGGAAGGTCGGGGTCGCGGGCCTGAACAACTACCTCGTGTCCCTCGCGAAGAACCTCGCCACGGCGATGCCGCGGGAGGAATACGCCTCGTGGTCCGAATTCCTCGGGGCCCTGCGGGACGGCCAATCCATTCTGTCGACCTTCGAGGAGGTCCGGCCTGTTACGGAGCGGTGCATGACGTCGATGCGGTCCCCGTTCGAGCGGGGATGGCGGGAGTACGCGAAGCGCGTCGGGTCTTTCGCCCCGGTCCACCGCGAGGTGGCGGAATATTACAACCACAAGGTCCGACCGACCGCGGTCACGTCGGTCCACATCGTATTGCATACCTTCCGCGAGGCCGCGGCGGCGCGCATTCGGATCGGCGAAGAGGCCGTCCGGTACGAACCGGTCGCCTCGGCGTGGGTCGACGGGACCACCCAGCTCCCGGAGGGCGCGAAGCTGGAGTCGCTCCTCAAGAGGGCGGGCATCAGCCGCACGAAGCTCGGGATGCTCCTCCGGAACCACTCCGACGTCTGGCTCTTGGAGCCGTTCTGATCAGGGCCGGCCGCGGCGTCGCATCGCCACGGTCACTAGGAACGCGGGGATGAAGACCCCGATCCCGATGAGGACCGTCCAACCGGTGCTGAGCGGCGGCGTCCCCTTGTAGAACAGTTGCGACACGACCGATTCCCCCCGGGCCGGATCGATCACGCCGTTCCCGTCGAGGTCCGCCTCGATTCGCACCGTGTGCGTCCCCGGGGTCAGGCCGCTCGGGAGGTAGTTGAAGGTGGCGGTCGCATCCTGGTTCGCTCCGATCTTCGAGAGCTTCTGGGTCCCGACCGCGACGTCGTCGACGAGGAAGCGGACCGTCACGTTCACCGCCGCCGTCGACCCGCCGTTGTGGAAGGTCGCGCTGAGGACGATCGGCGTCACCACGACGATCGACTGCTCCACGCTCGTGTTCTCCACCGCGCCGCCCGCGCTCGCCGACACCTGGATCACGAGGGTGATCGTCTGGTCCTTCGTCGGGGCCGTCACGTTCACGCGGACGGTCCGGTTCGTCCCGGTGGCGGTCGTCGGATTCGACTGGATGGGCACCCCTCCCGCGAGGTCCGAGCCGGTGATGTAGTACTTGACGGTGTAGTTCGCGGGACCCGCGGGGCCCCCGACGATGGACACATTGAAGGCGGCGGACAATCCCGCGGCGACGGCCGGGGGGCCGGTCACCGTGGCGAAGATCGGCTCCTGGGCCGTGGCCGGTCCGACCGCGAGGGCGAACGCCGCGAGCAGGAGCAGGCCGATCCAGAGGGGACGCGGGGCCACGTCATCGCCTCTTCCGGGTCAGGTAGACGCCCACCGCGATCGCAGCCGCCGCGCCGATCGCGACCGCGACGAGCGGGGTATTCAAGGGCGCCGCCCGCGTGATGTCCGGCCCCGTCACGGTGACCGTCCCGGGAGCGAGGTCGGGGAGGTCGAGCGTGAACACCGTGTTCGCGGAGACCGCGGGAGAATCTTGCGCGGAAGCCACGAGGACCACCGTGGCGCCGCTCGACCCGGAGGTCGATGCCGCCTGGAGGCGCACCGTCGCGGTCTGGTTCGCATCGACGGTCACGTTCCGAAGGAGGGTGCCGTCGAGCGGCCCGCTCGCACCGCCGAGGGATAGGGTCCACCCGACGGCCGCGAGCTCGTTCGGGTTCGTGACTTCCACCTGCACCGTCTCTCGGGCATTCCCCTCGTTCTTGACGTGGAGCGTGTAATTCAGGAAGCGACCGTCGAAGGCCGCGGTCGTGGAATCCAAGCCGACGGAGAGGCCACGGACCCGCGTGATGTCCACGTTCACGGTGACGTCGCCGGCGGTGCTCGCATCGGTCGTCGATGTCGCGACGATCCGGAGACTGGGGTGGCTGACGAGCGCGTTCGTCGGGCTCACGATGACGACCTGGACCGGCACGGAGGTCGCCCCGCTCCCGAAATTCAAGGAGAGGGAGCTCGGCGAGAAGGTGAACTGCCAGTCGGCCGGCGTCCCGTCGAGGCGGAAGGTGTCCCCGACGTTCCCGGTGTTGCTCACGACGATCGTATAGACGACGGAATCCCCCGCCGCGATCTCTCGGCGCTGGCTCGAATCCCAGCTCATCGTGACGGAGCGGGACACGACCTTCGCGAGCGAGATGGCGACGTTGGAATCCGTGTCCAGGGTGAGGGAGGTCGCGCCGCGGTAGGTGACGGAGATCCCGTTCTCGGTGACGGCTTTGGTGGCCGTGATGCCGTAGCCGTCCTGCGGCAGCAGGGCCTGGAACCGTCCGTCGCTGCCGGACGTGAGATCGAGCTGGGCGGAGGAGGCGATCGCGATCGAGGCCGAGGCAGGGCCGCCCAGCGGATCCGACACGACGCCGGACAGGAGGAACGCGGCCGACAAGGGGACGTCGCGGGCGAAAGATGCCATGTGGGCGACGGTGATCCGCGCGAAGAACGCAACGGAACCGAAGGATCGCCTCGCGTACACGTCGTAGGTGCCGGGCGCGAGGGTGACGGAGTAAAGGCCGTTCGAATCCGACGTGGCCTGGGCGGTGATCGCGCCCTCGCCCCGCGCCGTGAAGGTGATCTGCGCGTCGACCCCCTGACCCGATTGCGTCGTGACGCCGGTGACGGTCGTGTTGTCGAGCGTCCTCACGGCATTGAGGTCGAAGGGGAGGACCGACGCACCGGCGGAGACCGCCACGGTCCCGGAGAACGTGTATCGATAGAACCGCGGGGCGCCGTTCTCGGTCACGCTTGCGGTGCCGTTCAGGGAGACCGAGTAGTTCCCGGTCGCCAGGATCGCGGAATACGATCCCCCGATGTCCGTCGAGACGACGACCGTGCCCCCGCCTTGGCGGAGGAAGGTGATGGACATCGGGCCGGGGATCGCGACGCTCTGGAACAGGACGTGGCCGGTCGCCCGCGTCGCATTCGAAAGCGCGAAGTTCACGGTCGACGCCGCGGGCACCGTCGCGCCCGCGACGAAGGCGTAGTCGCTCGAGGAGATCGTGCGGTTGGCCGCCGCGATGTAGCCCCCTGCGACCAGGTAGATTTCGTAGCCCGCCGCCGTCGCCTCGACGGTCCGGTGCTCCGGTCCATCGAAGGAGACGGTCGCTGCGACCGCGCTTCCGGACAGCGTGACATTCCCGTGCACGCGGCTCCTCTGGACGATCCGAAGGTCGTAGGCAAGGGAGGCTTGTCCGACCGCGAGGGAGATCCGGTCCGAGACCAGGTTCTGGTATCGCAGATCCGCGGAGGTCGAGACGTTCTCATCGACCACGAGATCGTATCGGCCCGGGACGAGGGCCAGGACATATCCGCCGTTCGAGTCGGACAGGCTTGAGGCGGCGACGGCGCCATCCCCCGCGGGAACGGCCCGGATCGTCACCGGGCGATTGACGAGCGGAGACCCGCCTAGCAGGACGGTCCCGGAGACTTGGACCGGAATGGGGCTCAGGGCGATCGGCACGAGGGCGCGGAGCCCCGCGGGGGCCGAGGCGGAGATGGAACGCGCCCCGAATCCGCCGGCCGTCACGGTCCCCGAATAGCTGCGGTTCGCGAACATCGGTACCGGCAGGTCTCCCGATGCCGGCGTCGTGAGGAACAACCGGGCTCCCTGGTCATCCACGAGGTCGATGTAGGCCCCCGGGATCTCCTCGCCGGAGTTCGCGGTGCCGTCGCCGTTCACGTCGCGGTAGACGCGCCAGGCGACGGATTCGGAACTCCCGATGAGATCGATGTCCCGCCGAGCGTTCGAGGAGAAGCCGACGGATGCGAAGGAGGCCCCGGCCCGATTGAAGGCCTCGAGGTCGTACGTTCCCTTGGGGAGGAATGCGAGGTACCTCCCGCCCGTCTCGGCCCGGAGCCACAGCTGACCTGCCCCGCTGCGGAAGGCCACGTCCGCCTGCGGGTTCTGGACGGTCGGATTCGGATCGAGGACTCGGCCTTCGACGCGGACGCCGTCGACGAACATCGGGTTGAAGGTCGCGGTGCCTCCCGGGGCCACGACGACTCGACCGAGGGTGGCGTACAACGTGGTCCCGTCGTAGAAGCGACCGCTCGCGAACCACTCTCCCGCGGCGAGCCGAATCGAATACTGGGCGTTGCCGTCCGAGGTCACCGTCCGGATCGTTCGCGTGTCGACCGCCGACTGGAACTCGAGGGTCGCGAAAGGCCGCGCGTTCCCGAAGAGGTTCGTCGTGCCCGTCACGGTACCTGAGGGCAGGAGCGTCAGGTTCAGCGCGAGGTCCGTCGGGCCGGTCCGGATCCGCTCGGGCGCGGAGGCGAAGTCCCCGGCAGACGCGGTGACGGTGTAGTTCCCCGCAAGGAGCGGGCCGACGCGGTAGGAGCCGTCCGCTTGCGACGCGGTCGAGATGAGCGTGCCGTTCGTCTCGTCCCGGAATACCACGTCGGCGGAGGTCACCGGGCCACCGGGCGAGGACGTCGTGCCGTGGACGAGGGCGAAGGGCACCGCCACGTCCTGGGGCGCGTCCGTCCCGGCGATGGAGATGTCGTTGCCGCTCAGGTTGCGGCCTTCCAATCCGATCTTCACCGCGTAGGTTCCCGCGGGCACGTCGGGGATCGAGAAGGTCCCATCGAGGGCCGCCGTCGTCGTCGGGCGGAAGGAGAACTCCTTGTGCGAGAGGCCGATCGTGGCACGGCCGGCGCGGACATCGCCCGGTCCGAACGCCCCGTTGTGATCGAGGTCGTAGTAGGCGGTTCCCTGGATGGCGTGAGGAGGAACCTGCAGGTCCCTCGTCATGATCCAGTCGGGCAGGCCGTCCCCGTCGAGGTCCGCGGGGGAGCGCATCGCCTGGTCCACGCTCACATGGAGCGTCGTGCTCGAGAGGGTGCGGCTCCCGACGAGCGTGGTCCTCGTCGCGGTCCCGATCGAGGCCGTGATCGTGACGTCTCCGAAGGGGACGAGGGCGCTGTAATGTCCGTTCGCATCCGTCGTCGTGAGGTAGTGCGGCGTCCCGAGTTCGTCCGTGACCGTGATCCGGACCCCGGGGAGCGGGTTCGATCCGGCGGTCACCGTGCCGTTCACCCACGCGCCGTCATAGTACCGCAGGAACACGACGCCATTCCCCACGCTCGAGATCGTGGAGAGGTCCACGAACCCCTTCGCCTTCCCCGCGGTGATGTTCTCCTGGAGGCTGCGCGCCTGGTCGTAGTTCATCGCCTGGTAGGCATCCGTGTGGTTCCCCGGATCGGGGAATGGATTGTAGTACGCGGTCCGGTAGACGACGCGGAAGTGGGTGAGGTTCCACGCCGGCACAGGCGGGAACGACTGCAGGGCCTGGGTGAATCCGGGGATCCCGGTCTCATTCGGCTGCCCGACGTCGGTGGGCGAGTAGCCGATGTACGACCGGTAGAACATCGAGTGGTAGAATGCCGGCAGGTACCGGATCGTCGTGCTCTGGACCTGCGCGCTCGGCGGCAGGTTCTGGATCGGGACGGGCGTCGTGCTCGTCGCGGTGGTGCCCAGGATCTGGAAGAAATCGACCGGGAGGACCCGTCCGTCCGGGAGCTGGATCACGCGGTGGTCCGAGAGCTTCACCGGCGCATAGAAGATGCCCGTGTTCTGCACGCCGATCGGAAAGAGCCGGGAATCGACCGCGAAATATCCGATGTCCCAGCCGGTCGCATCTCGGACGGCGTGGTACAGGGACGCGACCGCGTTCGCGTCGAGGTGTTGCGCGATCAAGGTCGTGAGGAACACGTACACCGCGTTCGAGGCCTGCATGTCCGCGGCCCAGACGCCGTACCGGACGGGATCGCTCTGGACGATGGAAATGTAGTCGGCCGGATGCAGGAAGACGCTCTCGAAGACGTCGACCTGGAGGCCGGCCCCGACGAGGGCCGCGGTGACCCCGGGGCCGAAGTGAGGCCGGTGCAGCCGGAAATCCCCTTCGAGGAGCCGGATCACCAGGAGGGAGATCGCCGAGGTCTCGTTCTGGGCCGTGATGAACTGGCCCGCGATCGCGTACCCGTTCTGGAAGTTGTCCGCGACCGTCGGGTGGACGCCGCGGTCCACGGCCTCGAAGCCGTAGTCCCACCACGACAGGAACGCCGGCCGCAATTCCGCGGGCCGATCCGCGTCCTGCGTCGCGAACCACCTCCACGCGGCCGGATAGTACTCCGTGTCCTTCGGAAGGCTGTACCCGAACGCGCCGAAGTAGTACGGGCTCGAGCTCGACGGATTGTAGCCGGGCGCCCGCAAGACCGCCGGCAGGAGCGAGGCCACCTGGCGATCGTACTGCGTCTTCAGCTCGAACGGGATGGACGCGTCGACGGCCCACCACACGTTCGGCAGGAGGACGAGGAACACGATGCCGAGGATGGCGAGGACATGCCGGACCTTGAGCGACTTGCGGAGGGCGTTCCGCCAGCTGCCGGCCGCGAGCGAACGGTAGGTCCGCCGCATCGTCACAAAGTCGGCCCGCCGGAGGACCTCTGCGACCGCGAATCCGCCGACGACCGCGAAGGCGGGGGAGGCGTTGAAGATGAACCGGGCGGCCGTGATCGCCATGAAGATCGCGACGAAGGCCCAGATCACGACGATGTTGTACGCGGGATCATGGCGGCGCGGGACCTGCCACAACAGGTACGCGATCGCCACGAGGCTGAGCCCGAACGTGAACAGGCCGAAGGCCAGGATCATCTGAGACATCCCGGGGGCCTGGTCCTCCGCGATCGTCGTGACGACCTTGGTCTGGACGAAGTAGCCCGCGCCCGTGAAGAACGCGCTCGTCAGGGCGGGGCTCACGACGACCCCCACCGCGAGGCCGACGGCGCCGGCGATGAGGGTGCTCGGGATGACCAGGGTCCAGGGGTAGTCCCGCGTCACGGTGAAGGCGAGGCCGAGGACGAAGGCGGCGAGGAAGAGGTACGCGGGCACGTCGTACCACACGCGGATCTGGACCCGGACGAGGTACCATTGGAACGCGAGGATCAACGGCGTGGTGAGCGCGATCGTGAACAGGATCCAGGTGCCCATCGTGTCCTCGTTGCGGAACCGTCCGAGGAACAACTCGACCGCGAACCAGACGAGCAGGATCACGGACACGTAGGCCCATCCTTGCCACGCCAGCGCGATCACCGTGACGGACAGGCCGGCGAAGAACGCATACAGCACGCTGGTCCGATTCTCCTTGAAGAAGCCTCGGACGCCCGCGAGGATCGAATCCTTGCGGAACCAGTTCTCGACCCAGCGTCGGCGATTCAAGGTCCGCAACGACCGCAGGAAGAAGTAGAAGGTCGAGACGACGAAGAAGAGGGTAAACGCGTCATGGTCCGCGTCGGTCGATTGGCTCCGCTGAAGATGGCCGACGCTCAGCGCGAGGAGGAGGGCTCCGATGACCCCCGCCTTTCGGCCGAACGCCTCCTTCGCGAGGGCGTATGTCGGGAAGACCGTGAGGGCGCCGAAGAGGCCGGAGCTGAGCAAGAAGACGAAGGAGACTCCCTGCCACGGCGTCGCGAAGAGCGGGGCGATCAGCTGGCCGACGAGTAACGAGAACCACGGGAAAAGCGGCGGCCGCGGATTCTGGTTGCCGAGCGGATAGTCGAGCATCGGGTCCGCGCCGAGGTCCCGGCCCGACCGGAAACTGTAGCAGAGCGCGCGGTCCCAATAGTACGAGTCCGAGCCGCCGGAGACTTTGGGCGTGTAGATGCTATCGCAGTTGACGGCCGGCGGAGGGAACGCGAGGCCGTAGACGAAGAACAGGCGGAGGAACAGGGAAAGCCCGAAGATGAGGACCAAGATCGCGGCGGTCCGCCAGTGCGCGCGGAACCAGCCTCTGCCTTCATCCAAGAGCCCACAAACCTCCGGGAGGTTGCGCCCATGATGGACCGCCTATTTAGGCATTGTCGGACATCCGACGGATGCGTGCGTTTTCGCCGGAATCCGATGGGAGGGAGCGGCCTTGGAACGCCCGTCGGACGCGCCGCGCGATGGTCTTAAGTCAAGCCGGCGCGTTCCGCCGAGCGATGAAGCGAGACCTCATGGAGATCCTGTGCTGCCCGGTGTGCAAAGGCGACCTCGAGCTCCAGGTGGACGTCGAGAAGGATGAGATCCTCGAGGGCTCGTTGTTTTGCAAGCAATGCAATCATCGATACGAGATCAAGGACGGCATCCCGGACTTGTTGCCACCGGACTTCAAATGAAATCCGCCTGCGCGGCGACGACGCTCGCGCTGTCGCTCGCGGACGCATAGGCCACGAGCGGCTCGGCATTGAGCTTGAAAAATTGCTCCCCCCAGGCGAACTTCGCGAGGACCTTGCGGGCCTCCTCCTCGCGTCCGAAGATGGACAGGGCCGCGGCGATCGCCTCCGCGGAAGAGAGGACGAAGGGCTTCCCATAGTTGACGGGATTCGCGGCGAGGAGGTACGGGAGCGCGCGGCCGGACGCTTGGGGGACCGACGGGAATGTGTCTCGCTTCCAGGAGACGTCGACGATCGCGAGTCCCCGTCGCTCCGCTCGGGCTGCATCGGCGGGAGAGAGGGCCCGATCGGCCTTCGGGGTCAGCAAGAGGGCGCCGTTGGGGATCGCCGTTGGACGAGGGACGAGGGTCAAGAGGCCGAACCGCTGCAGCCGGAGGGACGTGCACTTCTTCGGGTCGCACTGTCCCGCGTGGTAGGCGAGAAGGCGGATGTCCCGCACCGTCGTCACGAGCGCTCCTCCGACGCCCTCCGGTCGGAAGGCCGAAGGAACCGGGCGCACAACAAATAGGTGTCGTCCGCGTCGGCCGGAAAACCGGGACGCAAAACCTATTCCCATGTGCGGGCGTCTCTCCGTTGCCACCATGATGATTGAACCGACGCTGATCCGTGATGAATGATGGGCGATCTGAGTGGCCC
>Ga0209806_1002288_pt1 | contig 11997 bp, 9 predicted proteins | sample GraSoiAngelo_152_FD_186166 | JGI IMG/M metagenome (GOLD analysis project Ga0209806, IMG submission 186166) | Grasslands soil microbial communities from the Angelo Coastal Reserve, California, USA - 14_1009_12_30cm (SPAdes) (version 2) | ecosystem: Environmental > Terrestrial > Soil > Grasslands ... | reverse complement strand
TCGGGGTCGCCAGCGCCCCAGGGTCACCGTCCAAGATTGGACTCTGGTATCCTCTGGGCGGGGTCAATCCCCTTGACCAAGCTAGACGACGGCCCCTAAACAGGGAACCGAAACCCCGGTGCTTTTCTGTGTTATGTTCAGCGGTTGTTAGATAGAAGTTTGGGGGATAGATAGAGGCGGTCTATTTGGGTGCAGGAATGATCATCTTCATGAACGTCTCTTCGATAGGATATCCTTCTTTTCTCCAGCCTTCCATGCCGTCAAGCATCTCCTTCACCTTGTAGCCAAGAGCCGTAAGCTTCGCGGCTGCTTTGGTCGAGGCGTTGCAGAACACCCCGTCACAATATGTGACAAATACCTGGTCTCGGGGCAGAGACGCGGTCGTGGAAGAGTCGATTCCTCGGTGGGGCATGCTGATAGCTCCTGGAACGTGTCCTCGGGCGTATGCCTCAGGAGTTCTCGCGTCGACTACTATTACCCCAGAGATCTTGTTTGTGATGTCGTGGTAGACGTCCGACGGATCGGTTTCGAACGATAGCTTAGATCGGAAGTGATTGTTGGCGGCCGAGGGATCCGCGGGCGAGTTCGCTAATACTCTGGAGGCTCCATGGATGAGTGACTCGTTTTTGCGTTCCGACATTAGAGGTCTGAGTAAGACGGTAATGGTTACTTATTTGTTGTTTGTACAGAGACTTGTTGCGCCGAGAGGGTTATTGGGTGGGGCCGGTGCATGCGGTAAGTTGCGAGCGATCCCAGCCCACTGACAACGAGGAGGGTTGCTATCGGGAAGACTGGGACAACGAGGAGCGTGGCTACGAGACGATCAACAGGTATTACCAGAGGTGCTGTGTAAAACCGAGAGAAGTGGACAGTGACTCCTTGCAGACTCGCAGCTCTTGCAGATTGCTCCAAGCTTCTAGCGTAGAGAACGCCGAGACCAAAAGTTGCCATCCCTCCGAGAATATTGATCCCGCCGCCCAACCTTGTATACCGGGCCAACATCAGACCGCTCCCGATCAACACAACGAACGCGACCCCAAACTGGGCAAGCATCAAGTTGTCCGGCTGAATCGAGGCGAGATTGGCTGTTGTCGGCAGATTGTAACCGAAGAGTGCCCAACCGATGGCGAGAAGGCTGGAGAACACTCCGAGACCACCGGCTAGCAATGATCTTGGATGCGCAACTCGCACCGGATTTACCTTCGCCATTTTCTTCTCTGCGCCTACGAATTGGGCGTCTCGGATAAATCTTCCACACTACTTCGTGAAGGACTCCAACATCTTGCCGAGGCTCATTCCCTGTCGTTTTGCCTCTTTCAACAAAACCTTCTGGACACCACTGGAATACTGGACCGCTTTCTTCGGCCGATCTACTACGCTGTCTGGCAGGTTTAGTCGAGCGGCGAGCCTTCTCAGAATATATTTTCGAATTACATTTCCATCTATCAGGTTCACTCGGAGAGATGCCGGCAGCTTCAGTGCGTATTCGACAAAGGGGAGATATGCGAAGGGGGAACAAAGTTCTAGACCAGCTGCCACTGCGAGCTTGTCTCCCGGATCAAAGTCTTTGCCCGAAGCGCCAATAACACTATTGAACATCTCCATCGCCAGAACGTCTGTACCGCCACGCACAGCGATCTCTTCGAACTTTCCATAGCCACCGAACAGCTCATCGCTAAGCTGGCCCACGGCAAGATAGTTCAACCCCATCTCGCGAGCCTTCTGGCAGGCGAAATAGATGGGCACTGATATCCCGACAATAACAGGATCTGAGGTCTCAATCATCTCTACGACCATAGGCAACGAATTGAGGATCTCGGAGCTCGTCAACTCTCGAATAGTGATGCTGAGTCCGAAACTCTTAGCGGTTTTTTCCGCGTGCTCTAGCTCTTGCTGCCCTTTCAACCCCACAGAAACTAACTCCGGCTCTAGACCGTTGTTCTTCGCTACCCTCGCAACTATTGCACTGTCCAGTCCTCCGGAGAACGCGATTCCGGATCCTCGCGGGACGATCCTTTCGACGGCCTCGGTGAAGAGCTCGTTCAACGTTTGGGTAGCTGCCATTTCGCTTGTCGGCTCTTCCTTCGGCTGCTTGAGCGAGTAATCGCTCATTGTCTCGAACCCTTGGGCAGAGGCTCGAATTACCCTGCCAGGGGGAACAGGTTTGGGTTCGGGAATGCCGATCGAGATGAGAGGAGATCGCAGGCTGGCGAAGGCGACAGCGTGGGTTCCTATTTGTCCGGAATAGAGAGGCTTCTGACCTACGATGTCTCTTCCCGCAATGAGATGATTTTGGATCGAGGTTAGAAAGGCAAACGCTCCAGGTGTCCGTATGAGACGGCTGGGACCGGCAGGCTCGGTGTTGTGGGGTCCTTCATCGTCGCGGAAGAATACGCCATCAAGAGCCAACGGTACTGCTGAACGACTGGATGAATGGGTGCCGATGGAATCGCAGATTCCTATAACAATTTTTTCTCCGCTTGGGCCGTTTTGTGAGGAGGTTTGAGATTTGGGTCCACGGATCTGCATGAGCGAGAGGATGGTCTCCGCTTTCGATTCGAGATCGTCTGTTTCCGGTCCTACGAGGCCGCAGATACCAGTCATTACTTTCCTATTTTCTTCAGAGTTGTTTAATATGATAGGCTAGTTACTTCTCCTTCCGGGTCGGTAAGATTGCCCATTCTTCCCATTGACACGGGCCGTTATGGCAGTCCTGAGATGAGGAGAATCTTCGAGGAGGAAAACAAGCTCCAACGATGGCTGGACGTGGAAGCTGCGGTTTCAGAGGCACAGGCCTTCGTCGGCGACATTCCGAAAGAAGCTGCCGAGGAAATCGGACGAAACGCCAACACGAAGATCGTGACCCTGGATCACGTCAAAGGAATCGAGAAAGAGATTCGCCACGATCTAATGGCGATGGTAGTGGCCCTCTCGGAAGCTTGCGCTGGAGAGGGGCGCAAGTACGTCCATTACGGTCTAACAAGCTATGATATCGAGGATACTGCGACAGCGCTCCAGTTCAAGGAAGCATTTTCGGTTCTAGAGAAGAGGCTTGTCGGGCTTGAAGAAATTCTTGCTTCACGAGTACGCAAACACCGCGCCCTTTTGATCGTGGGTCGGACTCACGGACGCCACGCCGGAGTCATCACCCTCGGCCTTAAGCTCGCAGTCTGGTTGGAAGAGGTCCGAAGATACCAGCAGAGACTAGAACAGGTTAAGGAACGGGTTCTGGTCGGCAAGATTCTGGGAATTGTTGGAAACGGAGCCGGTCTTGGAAAGAACGCATTGAAGATTCAGGGGAGAGCGCTGAGCAAGTTGGGTCTCAAACCAGCCGGCCTCGTCACACAGGTGGTCCAACGAGATATCCACGCCGAAACTGTCTGCTATCTCTCGCTACTGGGGTCGAGTCTCGACAAGTTCGCAACCGAGATTCGGAACTTGCAGAGAAGCGAGATCTCGGAGGTCATGGAGCCGTTTGAGCGGGAGAAACAGGTTGGAAGCTCCGCTCTACCTTCAAAGAGAAATCCGGAGCTTAGCGAAAGGGTCTCGAGCATGGCAAAACTGATGCGAGGCCTGGTCATTCCAGCTCTCGAGAACATTCCTCTATGGCACGAGAGGGACATTTCCAACTCGGCCAGTGAACGATTCATCTTTCCAATGTCCTTCATCCTTGTCGATGAAATGCTACGGCTTGTAACGCGGGTCTTGGATGGATTGGAGGTCTCGCCGGAGAACATGGAACGAAACCTAGAGCTGTCACAGGGATCTTTGCTAGCCGAGAGAATCGTGAACCTTCTTGTGGAGACCGGTGTTCCGCGACAAGATGCTCACGAGAGAATAAGGAAAATATCGATCAAGGCCCTCGATAACAAGATTCGCTTTGGGCAGCTCCTCCTCGAAGACAAGTTCATCTCGAAAAGGCTAAAACCCAAAGAAATCAAGGAAGCTCTCGACTACCGTACATACCTCGGTGTGACCCGTGAACTAATCAGTCTGGCTTTGAAGGAGTAAACTGGTCCTGTTCGATCATAGAGCAAACTTTTATTTCGCTTCAGACGGCGATGACAACTGAAGGCGGTAGAATCTGAAGGAAGCCTATCTGACTGTCGGGATGCTTCTACTCTTCACAGGATGTATGGGTGCAATTGCCGCGACGACCGCCATGGGTGCCGGAGCAGCCATTACCGGTCAGGCGCTCCAACAACTTCTCATCGCTGAAGTCATATCGACCGTCATCGCCTTCGTTGGCGGCGCACTTGTAATGCGCAACCGCTAGGCGGCCAGATCATTTTCCAGCGAGAGAATCTCGTCAAGAGGTTCTTTCGCGTCGAGCCATTCTGCAATCTGACGATATTTTTCCGGGTTATGCTCATGGATGAACCGGATCATTGGTAGGTAGAGTTTCGTCCCTCGTCGACTGGATGTGTGGGACTTGGACCCGATCATGGCTCCGACTCCCTTTCGAAGCTCTCTTGTTCCTCTGCTCCGGGACATCGAGCTGATTCGCTGGGGGAATTTCATTGACACCCAGCCTCCTGGGCTCGTCTCCTTTGCGACAGCAACACCGGCGGTCATAAGATCGAGCGCATACGATAACAGATGCCACGATTGTGTCTTCCTGATCCGGGCGAAGTACAGGTCAGCTTCTCCAAGTGCAGACATGGCCTCTTCCAACTCGTAGCGATTCGGAATCTGGCTTGGAGTGTTTTCCAGGATCCATTGAAAGAGCATTTCATGGTCCAGATCCGACTTGTCCAGAGCACGTCGAGCTTGAGCAACAGTTCTGCTGTTGAAGATAATACGTAGAACCTCGAAAATGGATTCTGTCCGGTCTCGGTTCGACAACATGGCAGTATCTTCCAACGTGAGACTTTTCCTGGGTCCGGTTAGGATCTGGAGATCGGTTATGGCTGATCGCATGTCGCCACGATCCCGCTCCATGATGGATCTGAGCGCTTCCTCGTCAGCATTCACGCCCTCCTTGAAGAGTATTCCCTTCATCAACGGGATTCCTTCTCGTAGACCAAGTCTTTTCAGCTCGATGAGGAGACATGCGTCTCGTAGAGGTCTGATCTTTGGATCCCAGGGATCGTTTGCTGTCAGAACGATTGGAAACTGAGACTCTTTGATTACCCGGAGAATCGCGATGATCGCCCCCGAGTCCGTTCTAAGATTGATACCATCCACTTCATCCAGAAGTATGAGTCGTCCCTTGCTGAACAGCGATGCTTGGGTTGATGCTAGTCCCGCGATTCTCGATAGAATCTCGCCGCTCCGCTTGTCAGAGGCGTTGATCTCCACGAGGTCCCAGCTCCGCTCCCGAGCAACCGCCTCAGCGACCGTTGTCTTTCCCACTCCAGCTGGACCATACAGGAGCACCGCCCCTTTGGATGGTTTTCCCTCGGCCCAAGAGTCAAGCCATTGACGGATCTTCTCTAGAGCAACTTTGTTGCCTGCGATCTCGCGAGTAGTCTGCGGTCTGTGTCTAACGGTCCAGGGCTGTGACATGTTCCTCTCGAGCACTTCTATGAACTGACGACTGAGCAGCTAAGTGCGCCAACAGGGCGCTGAGCTGGACTTCCTCATCTCCGCCCTGCACCAGCCGGAAATCGGTGTCCCCGATAGCTTCGACTAGGCTGATCCTTATCTTCTCTGGAATGGCGAGCCGGAAGACTTCTGAGTGAATCTGGCGGACGATATCGGACCCTGACAGGCCGTGCTTGACGAGCAGGTTTCGAAGCTCGTCGCGTGCTTTGAGGAAGTCACCTTTCAAGGCATGATTCAACATCTCGTGGACGTCTGTAGGTCTCGCTCTTCCAACTACTTGGTAGACTGTCTCCTCTGAGATCCCCCTGGACATGGAGGAGGCTGCTTGGAGAATGTTGACGGCTTTTCGGAGGTCTCCTTCAGCTACTTCTACTATGGTTTTCAAGCCCCCTTCTGTGGTTTTCACGTTCTCGTTTTTCGCGATTCGGTGGAGGTATTCGACGACTTTCTCCTCGGGTAGGGGCGTGAAACGGAATAGGGCGCATCTTGACTGGATTGGCTCGATTATTCTCCCGGAATAGTTGCAGCAGAGAATGAAACGGCAAGTGTTGGTGTAATTCTCCATTGTTCGGCGAAGCGCGCCCTGGGCATCCCCCGTCATATTGTCAGCTTCGTCCAAGACAAGAATCTTGAAAGGAACACTGGTGAGGGACGCCATCCTTGCGAATTCTTTCACGGTGGTCCGGACCACGTCTATTCCCCGTTCATCACTCGCGTTCAGTTCTTTGAATGCGTCATGGAATCGCTCCCCAAATAGATCATGAGCGAGACACAACCCGGCAGTCGTCTTACCGGTCCCGGGCGGACCTGCGAACAAGCAGTGGGGCATTGTGCCTCTCTTGACGAAATCCTTGAGTCGAGAGACTATCTCTTCCTGGTCCATTATGTTGTCGAGACTCTTTGGCCTGTACTTCTCAGTCCAGAGAGCGGCTTCCAATCAGATCCAACCAAACACCCTGATGTTCTCAGCCATATAGAACTGTTTCATCCACCTCTCTGACCAAATATCGTGTGATCAATTTGCTTTTCTGTTTAGAATGCCTTTATGGAGCTCGCTTTCGCCTTGGTGATTCCCGGGGGCGAGTGAACTGGAGAAAGAACCGTCTATCGTAGAGATTGTAGATACAGAACTCGAAAACTCGCCTTCACGAATAACACTTCTCCGAGAATTTCCCGAGACCCGGATCGGCGATAGGACCCTAGGCCCATATCGAATGGGACAGGAGATCGAACTCTCACTCTGGATAGCCCAACACTTGGTCCAGATGGGATACGCCCGCTTCAAAGAAGAAGAACAGCTCACTCTGAACACACTCTCAACCACCCACTACAGACAGACCTTGCCGGCTTCAAACCAGATTCCGGAGCTGCCTCGGTCATTCTATTTCCAACTCCGCAGGCTCATCAAGGACCTCAAGAACCTTGAAGTGAAGGACCGTACGAAGGCCCGGGAGTTAGACAAAGCACTTGCTTTGGGATGGGATATCGTAAACTTACGAGTGAAAAAGATAGCATCCCTAGGCGCCTCTGGAGGGCAAACTACTGAGGTCACGTCCAAACTTACGCTGGAGGAGAAGGCTCTCTTCGAGAAGGTGCGTCAGAATGTTGAGTCTTGGAAGAAGGACATTCTTGGCAGTGAGACTACGAATTGACTCTACTTGCCCCAACCGAAACAGCTCTCCCAGAGAACGTATTCCAGGACTTCTTCCGCGCGTACCAAGCCGACCCAGTAGGATCCAAGTATAGGAAAAGACTCGCAGAGGTGGCAGTCAACAATGGTCGATCACTCGTAATCGATTTCGACGACCTAATCGCGTTCGACCCAGTCCTTGCGCGAAATGTGGTGCAGCACCCGGATGACTTCTTTGTTCACGCTAGCTCCGCAGCGACCTCTCAGATGCGTGTCGAGGACCCCGAGTACGCTGAACAGGTGGGTCGTATCATTGTGCGATTTCGTCGTCTTCCGGAGAAGAGGGCTCTCAGAAAGATTGGCGCTGAGGACCTGATGAAACTCGCGCTAGTCGAAGGCATAGTCGTACGAACGAGCCAAGTACGGCCTATGATCGTCAAAGCCGTTTTCCGCTGTCGAAAGTGTGGCGAACTCTCTCGTCAGGATCAAACAGGAGATTTGTTACGCGGGCCCGGCCCCATTTGCGCAAGTTGCAAGCAACAGAGCGGCTGGGACTTGATCGAAGACCAGTGCGTGTTCAAGAATACTCAGGAAGCACGCGTCCAAGAACGCCCTGAAGACCTTCCCCCCGGAATGCTGCCTAGATATCTAGACGTCAGACTGGACGACGACCTCGTCGACACGGCACGTCCCGGCGACAGAGTCGCGATGACTTCCGTGGTGAGAGCCGAGAAACAGTACGCTGGGGAAAAAGGAAAACTCAGAACCTTCAACCTGTATCTTGAAGCAAATTTTGTAGATGTTGTCGGAAAAGAAACTGAAATCGTTGAGATCACTCTTGAAGACGAGAAGAAGATCATCGAAGCCTCGAAACACCCCTTCGTCCATCGAAACCTCATCATGAGCCTAGCCCCATCAATATACGGCTACGACGAGATCAAAGAAGGAATACTGTACCTCCTATTCGCAGGAGTCGCAAAGAGACTCCCCGATGGCGTCAACATTCGAGGCGATCTAAATTGCCTGATCGTAGGCGATCCTGGGTGTCTTATTGGAGACGAGCGAGTTGTTCTGGGTGATGGGACAATCGCCAAGATTGAGGACCTTGGTGATCATCATCTTGAGGACCTGAACATTCCCGTTCTAACGGGCGGTGAGGGGGCGGAAAAAGACATCGCGACTCGATTCCACATTTACCATAATCAGCCAACGATGGAGATTGTCACAGAATCCGGAAAGAGCATCAGAGGCACCTACAATCATCCTCTGCTCTCGGTCGAGATTGTCGAGCGAACGCAGATTCGACGCTGGAAGAGATTGGACGAGTTCAGAATAGGAGACAGAGTTGCAGTTGTCACCGGATTCCCTTGCTACATTACCGGGCTGGCCGACACTGGTTGGCATCCTCTGCCTTACACACTAGGTCCAAAGTTCCGCGGCCGCCTCCCGGTGAAGGTCACTCCCGAACTTGGCGCATTCATGGGTTACGTCCTCGGCGATGGGTGGGTCCAGCGATACACAGCTGGATTTACGGTCGCTTACGGAGAGAAGGACATACTCAAGACGCTTTGCGACATTTCAGTCAAACTATTTGGCATTAGCCCCAAGGTTAGCTCCAGAAAGGGGCCGCACCGCAAGGTCGAGCTTTTCGAAGGAGTAATTCATAGCCAGGACGTCGCCTACAGTCTCGCCACATTAAAGGAAAAGCGCGTCCCACATCTCATACTAAAGTCGGGAGACAGTGTCGTCTCACCATTCCTAAGATGGCTGTACGAAGCAGACGGAACAGTCTTCTCAAGTAAGAGAGGATGCGGAGCCATCGGCCTCAAAGCGAAAAACATCGAGCTTCTGCGAGATGTCCAGATTCTTCTCTTACGATTCGGAATACACTCACGAATAATTTCAAACGCCCTTCTAATTAGAAGGGGTGAAAGCATCCTAAAATTTGCTGACAAGATTGGTTTCGTGTCGGTCAAGAAACAGACTCGTCTGGCCGACTTGAGAGCGCGAGCTGCGAGGCTGAAGCGCTTTGGAAGGCAACACAGTGAACGCATTGTAGCCGTGTATCACCGAGAGCCCGCCGATGTTTATGACATCGAAGTTCCCCAGAGCCACAGGTTCGTGGCGAACGGAATAGTCTCTCACAATACGGCGAAAAGCCAGTTACTGCAATACGTTTCAAGAATCGCACCCAGAGGACTCTATACCTCGGGAAGAGGGACTACTGCTGCAGGACTCACAGCAGCAGTCTTGCGAGAGAAAACGGGAGGAATGGTTCTCGAGGCTGGTGCCTTAGTTCTGGCCGACAAAGGAGTCGCCTGCCTTCACCCGGATAGCGAAGTCTTTGTGGATGGGGTTCAGAGGAGAGTGGCTGATCTGTTCGACGAGGGACGTATTGAACGGGCGCTATCGGGCGGCAATCGGTTGGAATTGTCCCCTTTGCATCAGTCCGTTGCGAATCTCGACCTTGACAGACTTGTTACGAGGCAGGCAACCGCGACTCTCGTCGCCCGCAGATGGTACAGTGGGCAGATTCTCCGGGTGTGCATGGAGTCTGGAATGGAACTTCGCCTGACGTCAGCTCATCCAGTTCTCGACGGGAAGACATTACAGTGGAAGCCGATAGGTGACTTCAGGCCGGGGGACAATATTGTCGCCCTCAAGAAGCTACCGTCCTCCCGGACTCGAGTCTTGCTTCTCGACATACTTCCAGACGACTGGATTATCCAACCTCTCTCCAGCGAGAAAGTGGAACTTCGCCGTGTTCTAGAGGCAAAGCATCCGTCCTTGCGAGCAATCAACAGCTACTACGGATTGAAAAGAAATGCGCTCAATGGCCGCGGGGCGCTAACGGTTAGGCAATTCAAGGCAATTCTGAAAGACACGGGAATGTACAACGCCTGGGCACAGCGACCGTTTGCTTTCGGAAGAAAGAAGCGCACAGAACGTCTAAAGATTGGCACACTGACAGCCGACCTTGCTTACATTCTGGGGTTTGCTTACGGAGACGGATGCGTGCGATCTAGTGCCAAGCATTCGGCCTTGAGAATCACGCAATCATCAGTCCACGCCGATTATATCAGGCGACTTCAGAGGGCAATGCACCAAGTGTCACACCGCCCTTGGAATACGTATCTACGCCCCGCCAGGACGACAAAGTTTGCCAAGAGTTCGGAATGCCAAGTTCTTGTCCGACATTCTAACCTCGTCGTGCACTTGTTTGAATGGTTGACGCGTAACGGACTTCAAAACCTTCTTCGTCTCAATGATGCGGCACTCGCTGGATTCCTAGCTGGGGCTGTCGATGCTGACGGATGCTTCAGTATCAAGAAGAATCGGCAATACTCCACGGTTTCCTTTGATCTTCTTCTGTCTAACGATCTTGCATCAAACCGCCGCTTGCTCTGGGCCCTCCGGCGCTTCGACGTGTACGCACGCATCAAGAATCTTCAGGGCGTAATGAGCATACAGGTTACCTCCAGGCGCGATGTCAGGCGGTTGATGGACCGAATAAGTCCGTATTCAGGGAAAGCGAAAAACATTCCTCCTCAACGAACCCGAATTTCAGCTCGACACGAGGCAGTTCCCGCGTTGCCCCTTCGTGTAGTACTCTCGGGCCTGCGGCCGGTCCCAATCGAGCTACTCCGCTCCGGCGATTGGAGTACATTCCATTCATACCGCAATGGAAAGCGACAACCGTACAAGGCCCCTCTCCAGCGATTGATCCGCGGGCTTCACACCTGGTTGGATGCTTCCTCTCGAGAACGACTCCTCGCGCTCGCTGGGGACGATTATGCCCTCGATGCAATCCGAACGGTCAATTCGGAATCCTACACGGGCTACGTTTATGATCTTCGCGTTCCTCTAGGGGAACACTTTGTCACTGAAGGCGTCCTCACTCACAACTGTATAGATGAACTGGACAAGATGAGGCCCGACGATAGAGTCGCGATCCATGAGGCTCTGGAACAGCAGACCGTGAGCGTTGCCAAAGGAGGAATTGTGGCTACTCTGAACGCTAGGGCGGCAGTTCTGGCTGCTGCGAACCCTTCCCTAGGAAGGTATGAGCCGCATAGAAACATCAACGAAAACATCAACCTCCCCGTTACCATACTCTCGAGATTTGACCTGATATTTCTCGTCAAGGATCTACCGGACCCCGATAGCGATTCCGAAATGTCGTCTCACATTCTACAATTACACAGAGCAAGACACGGTTCAGAAGAAGCCCCATTCCAACCGGACTTTCTACGGAAATACATCAGCTATGCGAAGAGGATAATCCCAGTGCTGACTCCGGACGCGGTCAAAGAGCTGCAGGATTTTTATCTGAAAATGCGTGGGACAACAGGCCGTGAAGCGGCAGTAGCGATCACCCCTCGCCAGTTAGAGGCCTTGGTCAGACTGTCCGAGGCAAGAGCCCGAGCATTCCTTCGCGATCAAGTGACAGTGGAGGATGCGAAAAGTGCCGTAAAAATCATGACCTACGCTTTGCTAGACGTAGGGGTGGATGTAAAAACCGGCAAGATCGACATCGACACGATCATGACAGGCAGGCCCGCGACTGTGCGGGACACGCTGGGTCGGGTAATCGACATCGTCCGAGAGCTTGAACGAGAAACCGGAGATGTAGACGAGAAAATCCTGATCGCCGCTATAGTGGACAAGAACAAGGTCACTGATGGAGAAGCGAGGCGATTCGTCGGGCAGTTGATAAAAGAGGGAATGCTCTACTCCCCCAAGGAAGGAAGACTAAAGCGAACCTCAAGCTAGAACCCATCTCTCCGGAGCTATCATAACAGGTGAAGATCAGCGAACTC
>Ga0209806_1002284_pt1 | contig 12007 bp, 14 predicted proteins | sample GraSoiAngelo_152_FD_186166 | JGI IMG/M metagenome (GOLD analysis project Ga0209806, IMG submission 186166) | Grasslands soil microbial communities from the Angelo Coastal Reserve, California, USA - 14_1009_12_30cm (SPAdes) (version 2) | ecosystem: Environmental > Terrestrial > Soil > Grasslands ... | reverse complement strand
CAATGCCAGCATCGCGCCGGGCAATGGCGCGCCGTCGATCATCTTCAGCCCGGGTACCAATCAGGGCGACCTCTGGGCGGTCAACGAGAGCGCCGCGGACCGAACGGCGCTTAACGGTGCCGGCGTGGTCCAGGGCCAGCACACCCTGAGCCCCATTCCACTGGCCGGCACGCACCTCGATTTTCCGAACTACCCGGAGCCGGTAGCGCCGGCGGTGAGCTACGCGGGCAAGACGGTGGTCAGTGGAACGGACTGCCTCTCACCGGGGCAATACACGAACGCCATCAAGGTGCAGAACGGCGCGGAGGCGGTCATGCTGCCCGGTGTCTACCAGATCGAGGCCAACGGCGCCGACATTCAGGGCACGCTGCGCACCGTGAGGCCGTCCGAACTCCCCTACGTCAGCGCCTGCGGCACCGTGCCGGTCGGGGCGGACCTGGGCGTCATCATCGAGATCACGCCGGCGAACACCTCGGGCACGACCACCTGTAGCAAGCACATCTTCTCGGCCGCGTCGACCTCCACCATCGAGCTCACCCCCTCGCCCAGGTACTTCAACATCAGCATCTTTATCGAGCCGATGCCGAACTGGCAGACCACCTGTACGAGCGCGCCGCTGGGAACCAACGTGCTGAAATTCTCCGGCGGTTCCTGCTACACGATCCTGGGCGCCATCTATGGGCCGGCGGACAACATGACCCTGACCGGCAGCGCCTGCGGGGGCGGTGTCGGTCAGATCGTGGCCTGGACGCTGACCGTCAACGGCAACGGCAACGTCAACGAGACGTTCGATCCCAGCAAGCTGCCCTATATGAAGGGCCTGACCCAGTAAGGCGGAGCGGGGCGCCGGCGAAACGATGTCGTAACAACCACGCTCGCCGGTTGGGGACGCCGGGCGCGTAAGCCTCGACGTAGCACAGCGGCCGTAACCTCTTGGCTGTGCTCAATCGTCTGCGGAACAAGCGCGGCCAGGCGCTGGTGGAGATGGCGCTGATGGCGCCGGTTCTCTTCCTCATGGTGCTCGGCGCCTCCGACCTGTCCCGCCTCTTTTACTACTCGACGGGGATCACCAACGCGGCCCGCGAAGGCGCCCGCCACGGCGCCTATTTCGACCCGACGCTACCGGGCAACACTTACGCCACCAACGACGCGATCTACGCCGCCGTCAACAGCGAAGGCACGTATCTCAGTCTCTCCGAGCCCTGCCACCCGAACACGAGCTGCGCGGGAGGCCTGACCAACTGCCCGACCTATCCCTTTGCCGACACGCTGTATCCGCCGACGAGCGGCGCGAACACCGGCTACGTCTTCATCTGCTTCAACAACTCGACGACGGCCACCACCGCCACGGTCGGCCAGCCGATCCGGGTCACGATCCTCTACAGCTTCCAACCGGTCGCGCCGATCCTGAGCTCCATGGTGCACGCGGCGGCGAGCACCGAGATCCTCACCCAGGGGAATAGCTGATGCGCGGTAAAGGCAAGTCGGCGCAGGCGATGATCGAGATGGCCATGCTGGCCCCGATGATCTTCATGCTGCTGATCTTTGTCTTCGACCTGGCGCGCGCCGCGGCCACCTGGGCGGCCATCTCGGAAGCGGCGCGGGAGGGCTCACGCAACTCGGTGCTGATCGGCACGGGGACGGCCGCCACCGACAACAGCATCGTCGGCAGCACCAAGCTGTTCGGTGTCAACCTGAGCATCAACTCGGTCGCCGGGTGTATCCACGGAAACACGCCGGCCACCAATCCAGGCACGCCCGCCCCAGCCGCGGCAAATACCGGCTATATCTACATCATCCCCGGCGGAACGCCGAGCGCCACGACGCCCAACGCGCCCCAGGGTCAGGGGGCCGAGGTTAACAACGCCGGCTGCAATCCCGCCGTCGTGGCCGGGCTGGGCACCTACCCCATCAAGATCGTGATCGCGTACAACTTCCAGCCCTTCACGCCGTTTGCGTCGCAGTTCATGCCGGGAGGCATCACGATGACCGCGAGCAGCACGATGAATACGGAGTTCTGACATGATGACCAGCTATCGGCGCCGCAAACTCGCAGGCCAGGCCGTCATCATCTTCGTGCTGTCGATCATGGCGATGACCGGACTGCTGGTCATCGCCGTCGACGGCGGCTCGATCTATCTCGACAAGCGACGCCTGCAGAACGCCGCCGATGCGGGCGCCCTTGCCGGCGGCGACGCGGCGGAGAACCTTCCGCTGCAGACCTATTACACGGCACATCAGGTTGCCCTCAACGAGATCTATCACAACCTCTTCCCCGGGACGACGGTCCCGACCGTGCCCGCCGGCGCCGCGGCGACCTACACCACCACGGCCTTCTCGGGCACCTACCAGTTCGTGCTGACGGCGAACGTCGCCAATCTTGCTCAGGACACGTACACGGCGGTCGTCAACCACGCCTACACGTTCTTCGCCGCCCAGGCGCTCGGCTTCTCTTCGTCGACCTGCACGCTGGCCGGGACGACCACGACCAACGCCATCTGCCTGCAGTCGCGCGCCAGGGCCCTGACCGCCACCTACCCGTTCGCGCTGATCCTGCTCGATGACCAGAACACGCAGTACGAGAACCTCCAGATGAGCGGGTCGAACGGCAAGCTGATCCTTCACGACGGTGGCACCAAGGGTGGGGCCTTCTCCAACGAGAGCATGACCGCCGGCAACGGCAGCATCTATTTCAATCCCTGTGGTCAGTCGGGCGACCTGTGGGCGGTGAATGAAAGCCTCGGCGGGACCGCGAACATTCCAACTCACACCTGGGGTTACCAGGGTGACAGCCTCGGTAGCTATCCGTTGTGCACCATCGCGACGCTCCACACGCCTTATCCGAAGCCGACCGTCCACATCCCCTTCCCGAGCTATCCCGAACCGCCGGTCACTGGCCCGACCTATACGCTGCCCTTGACGGCCTCGGGCGGCACCTACTACCTGTGTCCGGGAACCTACTCGGGAACTCTGAGCGAGAGCTCCGGCGGATCGACGGTCATCATGTATCCGGGCGTCTATCGGTTCACCGCGCCCATCGCCATGTCACTGTCTGGCGGCACGCTGAAGAACGCCACCGCACTCGACTACCCGCCCCCAGGAGCGGCGGTTCTTATCAACTGCACCGGTTACAGCTTCAGCCCCGTACCGACGGACCTCGGCCTGATCATCGAGATGCACCCACCGGACTGCTCGACCAACGGCTTCAAGGTCTCGGGCCAGAGCAATCTTAACTTCCGGCCGTCGCCCAAGTACAACAACATCAGCTTCTACATCGAGACGACCGGGGCTTACCCGGGATTCGGCTGCTCGAGCAGCATTCCGGCGGGAACCCATGAAGTCAACTTCACCGGCCAGGCCAATCTGAATATCTACGGCGCCTTCTACGGGCCGGGGGACAACATGTTCTTCTGCGGAAACGGGGCGGGCTATGGAGTCGGGCAGATCGTCGCCTGGACCATGCAGATCTGCGGTAATGGCACGATCGACGAGCACTACAACCCTGCCTACCTCCCGTATTTCCGAGGGCTGGTCCAGTAAGCGGGTAACCGTTCCGTTACGACTAACGCGATCCAGTAACAACCGGAATCCTCAGTGGGCCACCACCGCCCCGTAAGACTCGGCGTAGGAACGCGTCACTAAGGTGGTGGCTGTGCTCAGGGGAGTTCACGCTCGGCGTTCACCTGGCCAGCGTGGCCAGTCGCTTGTCGAGTTCGCCCTCGTGGCTCCGCTGATCGCCCTTCTTTTGCTCGGGGCGATCGATCTGACGCGCGCCTTCTACTACTACATCATCCTCGAAAACGCGACTCGGGAGTCGGCGCGGGTGCTGATCGACTTTCCGTACCAGTTCGACGATAGTGAGGCCTGCCGTGCGGGGATCCGCGAGGCACAGTCGTATGTCACGCTCACCTGCAGCGGCGGATCACCAACACTAAGCATTTCGCCCTCGGCCAGCCTTGCCACCATCCCAGCTCGCCGTGTCCCGGGTCGCAACCCGGTCACGGTGACGGCCACGACGACCTTCACGCCGATGACGCCGCTGATTCAAAACTTTACGGGTGGCACGATCACGCTTCGGGCGCAGACGACCATGATGACCTGGTACTGAACAATGCATAAGTTTCTTCTCGGTTCCCGTCGGGGACAGGCGATGGTGGAGTTCAGCCTGCTGGCACCGGTTTTCTTTCTGCTCCTCGTGGGCGTGCTGGACCTCGGACGCGCCGGCTTTTATTTCGTCGTCGGATCAGACCTGGCCCGTCAAGGAGCTCGCTACGCCTCCGCCTGGGGGAACAACGGCTCGGGTTATACGGACCCCACGGTGGCCGGGATGATTCAGCAGCAGGCGAACGCCGCAGGAATCGCGACGTTCGACATTCCGGCTGGTTGTGGAACGACGACGCCGCCGCAGCCGCCGGCAGCGCTGTCCGTATGTCAGACGCCGACGATTGGCGAAATGCACTTCTTCATCGAGACCGTTGCCGCGTGCGGCGCGTGCGCACCGCCGACCCCACGGTACAAGAAGGTCTCAACGGTCTATGCCTTCCGGCCCGTCACGCCGATGTTGAGCAATCTGACGGGCACGATCTACATCGTGGCCACGGCAGCCATGAATACGGAGTACTGATGAGAGTCAACCGACGCGCCAGCCGCGGCCAGGTCATCGTGATCTTCGGAGTGTCAGCGGTCGCCATCTTTGCCGTCGTGTCGCTGGCCATCGACGGCGGCAGGGTTCTGATGGATCAGCGGAGCCTTCAAAACCTGGCTGACGGCGCGGCCCTCACCGCGGGGGCGGACATTGGTCCGGGTGCGGACGCAACGACGTCGGGGACAGCCCAGGACGACGCGGTGCTCTCGATCGAGCGCGCGCTCGGCATCAGTTTTTCCAACAATTACACATGCCCGGGACCGGCCTGGTGCGCCGGTGGCCAGAGCGGAGTGCTGACCCACCGGCTCCTCGGAGGCCCTTGCGCCCCCTGGGCCTGCACGCCGACCACCGCCGGTAGCAACCATGGCCCGTGGAACGCGAGTACGGCAGGCATTTCGCCCTGCTGCACCAACTGGACTGATTCGACCGGAGGGTACCTGCTGAACATCACGACACCGTTTAGCTGCTGCGGGGCTGCCAGCGAACGCGAGGCCTTCGTCCAGGTCCGACTGACCCACCACATGCCCTTACTGATCGGAGGGTCGCTCTGGCCGACGGTGGACGTTGCCGTGTTCACGGTGGCACGCAACTACGCGATCCCCTACGCCATTTTCATGTTCAAGCACAACGACTCGCTGGACATTCAAAGCAACGGTGGAACCACGATCACCGCCACCAAGCGTGTCGGCGACAACGGCTCCAACAGCGTGGTGGGTGGCAGCCTGACGTTCCTCTGCGCCCCCTCTCCGGCATACGGTGGCGACCTCTATGAGTGGTATCCGAGCGCCACCGCCATCAACGCAGCCTCCGTGCGCGAGGGCAGCTGCCCCGGGCCATCGGCAGCCCGGGCCTTATGCTTCAACGGCGCGAGCGCGCCCTGCACCTCGCCCAGCTACATAGTGCCCCCAACCCTGCACCTTCCCGCGGACCCGAGCACCCTTGGCGTGGTCGGCTGCTCGGCGCTGCTGACCACCACGATCAGTACCGACTTCGTCATTTTGCAGCCGACGCAGTCTCTCGATCCAACGCAGAGCGGATGCACCCGGTACAACACGGTCAACGTCCAGAACAATGGCGTCGCCTATCTGAATCCAGGGACCTATTACTTCGAATCGACGGCGAACGGAAGCGGGCTCAGTGACACCGGCTACCTGGTGTCGGGCGACTGCTACCCGGTGGCTATCAACTTCCCGGCCTGCGACCCTGCTGTTGCCGTAGCGCAGGGCGTCTGCGGCCTGGCCGGCTACCATTGCACGACGGACCGCGACTTCGGTGTCCTGTTGGTCTTCTGGCCCGGTGGCAGTGACGACAACTGCAACAATCTGACAAACAACGGGCAGAGCTACTGCAAGCAGACCAACAGCAGCGGCAGCAACAACACCCTTCAGGTGACGGGTAGCGGCAACATTCACCTGACCTCGAGCTCGAAGTACCATAACGTCGCCATCTGGGTCGATCCAAACCATGCCCAGTCGACCTGGAACTTCAGCAACTCCGGCCAGATGCCCGCCGGCTGCAACTCGCAGGCCTGCTCGCACGTCATTGGTGACGGCAGCCACGTGGTCCAGATCCAGGGCGGTGGCACGATTGGCATTAACGGCGCAATCTTTGCGCCCGAGGACAATATCCTCCTGGGCGGTGGCGCGGCCGGCAGTGGCTACGGCCAGTTGCTCGCCTACACCCTCAACTTGAACGGCGGTGTGCCGATCAATGAACGCTACAACCCGCTGGCACTGGCGTACTCGCCCGTCATCGTCCAATAAGCCGCCTGGACTCTTTCTAGAATGGCGGCGTGTCAGCGTCCGTTCATGACCGTCGTGCCATGGGCGTGGCGCTCGTCATCGGCTCGGCATGTTGCTTCGGCACGCTGGGCGTTTTTGGCAAGCTCGCGTATAGACTTGGGCTGAGCACGCCCCAACTCCTGAGCTATCGATTCGGGCTCGCCGCCATTCTCCTGTGGGGGGCCGCCGTGCTCATGCGTCAGGGTTTGCCGCCGCGGGGCAGCCTGATTGGACTCGCCATCATGGGCGGCGCCGGCTACGTCGGCCAGTCGGGCAGCTACTTCAACGCGCTGCATTTCATTCCGGCCTCGACGAACGCGCTGCTGCTCTATACGTTTCCGGTGGTGGTCACGCTGCTCGCGACCGTCTTGTTTCACGAGCAGCTGGGATGGATGAAACTGGCAGCGGTGGGGGTGGCGTTCCTGGGAACGGTGCTCGTGGTCGAGGCCCAGCTCCGGGCCGCGGCGCCGATCGGCATCGTGCTCGGGCTTGGATCGGCCGCCTTCTACTCCGGCTACATCCTCTACGGAAGCCGGCTGTTACCTGGTCTGCCGCCGGTGTCGGCGACGGCGATGATCATGACGTCCGCCGCCTTCGTGTGGACGGCGTATGCATCGCTCAACGGCCAGCTCGCCGTTGCCTGGACGCTGCCACGGCTCTTCCTGATCGCCAGCTTCGCGGTGGTCGGCACCACGATTCCGGTGCTGACCTTCATCCTCGGGCTGCGCCTCGTCGGACCCTCGCGGGCCGCGATCCTGAGCACGTTCGAGCCGGTGAGCACCGTCCTGCTCGCAGTCATCATCCTGGGCGAAAGCGCGAATCCGATTCAGTATGTGGGTGGCGCGTTGATCCTTGCTTCGGTCGTTCTGCTCGAGGGGCCCGGATGGCGAGCCTCGCGGGTGCTGGCCCAGGCTGCGCGGGAGTAGATCGGAGAACATCCTTATAATCCGCGCTGCCGCCGTGGCGGGCCCGTCGCCCCCTTAGCTCAGTGGACCAGAGCGGGTGCCTTCTAAGCACTAGGTCGCAGGTTCGAATCCTGCAGGGGGCGCTTCCCGCGACTGGACTGTTTGCGAAAACCATATTGACAATCCGGAATCTGCGTGTAGTGTGGCGAAGTACCGTGTGAGGGGCGACGCGACGTAGAAGGCAGGACGGGTAGGGGTTAGCGCGGGCGCTGCGATGGCGAAGCCTGCGCCGGCTGGAGCGACAGGGACAGAGGGGAGGACCTGCGTGAGGGAGGGGTCCGCGACCGTGGTATCGGCGAAGGTGCTGATACCGCAGGTGAACTCCCTTGCGCGCGAGCGCGTCGACGGCCTCCTCGACCGCATCTGGCAGTATCGAGTTGGATTGGTGGTCGCGCCGGCGGGCTCGGGCAAGAGCACGTTGCTGGCCGGCTTTTCTGCCACTGCGAACGTGCCGGTCGCATGGTACCGGGCCGAAAGCTGGGACGCGAAGACGGTCACGCTGCTCAACCACTTGTGCTCCGCCTTCACAGCCGCGCTCGGTCCAATCCCGAACGGCTGGGATTCGGTGGAAACGGCGGCGCGTGCCCTGGAAGCCTGGGGAGGACGGCGGGCGCTCCTCGTGATCGATGACCTGCACACGCTGGAGGACACTCCGGCGGAACTCACCCTTGAGCGGCTGATCGACTATGCGCCGCCGAGCATCACATTCCTGATCGGGTCCCGGGCGCTGCCCGGCTTCAATCTCTCGCGGCTTCGCGTCTCAGGGTCGTTGCTGGAAATCGGCAGCGAGGACTTGCGGTTTCGCTCCTGGGAGGTCGAACGTTTGTTCCGTGATTTCTATCGTGAACCCTTGCCTCCGGAAGAGCTCGCTGAGCTGGCGCGCCGCACCGAGGGTTGGGCCGCCGGGCTGCAGCTGTTCCACCTCGCCACGACGGGGAAGTCGGCGCTGGAACGGCGTCGAATCCTCACCGCGTTGGGCACCCGCTCGCGGTTGACCCGAGAGTATTTGACCCGCAATGTCCTCGACCAGTTGCCGACGGATCTGCGCTGGTTCCTGGTTCGGACCTGCGTCATGACGCGCCTCACCGGGCCTCTCTGCGACGCCTTCCTGGAAGGGAGCGGCAGCCACCTCGTACTGCAGGAGCTGGAGCGGCGCCAGATCTTCACCTACGCGCTCGACGTCCGCCAGGACTTCCCGCCGCTCATCCAGCGCATCGTCGCGTCGGGGGAGCGCAACCCCCGCATCCGCATCCGCAACGTCAACAAGAAGAAGTTCGACGAGGAAGCGGCCCTCCTGCTCGGCATCTTGAACGATGCATGGTCGGACAATTGGGGCTTCATCCCCCTGACCCCGGCCGAGATCGCCTATGCCGGCAAGAAGCTGAAGCCGATCGTGTTCGAGGACCTCATCCGCGTCGCCGAATATGACGGCGAGCCGGTCGCCTTCATGCTCACGCTGCCGGACCTCAACATCCTGACGAAGGATCTGAACGGCAAGCTCTTCCCGACCGGCTTCGCGAAGTTGCTGTGGCGCCTCCACAAGGCGCATTTCGCCGGCGCCCGCGTGCCGCTGATGGGCGTGCTGAAGCGCCTCCACGGCACCCGCCTCGCCAGCCAGCTCGCCTTCATGATGATCGAATATATCCGCCGCGCCGGCGTCTCCAAATATGGCATGGAGCGCGGCGAGATCGGCTGGATCCTCGAGGACAACCAGCCGATGCGCTCGATCGCCGATGCGATCGATAGCTACATCAACAAGGTCTACCGGATCTACGAGAAACCGCTCTAGCGCGCCGGGAGCTGGTCCTCAGCGCTTCGCCGGCGCCTCCGCGCGGGTACGGCGGGCGGAGAGGATCAGGTGCTCGACGAGCACGCTCCCCACCATGATGAGGGCGACGGCGCCCAAAGCTTCGGCCATGCAAGCATACTCCTGCGACGCCCGCCCGCCCCCGATTCGGGACGGCAACTCTTCCTGCGGCGCGTCGTTATCCGGGCGCCATTGCAACAGGATGACGGCCGATGAAAACCCCTTTAATGAGCTTTGCCGCGGCGAGCGCGCTGCTGGTCGCGGGCTGCGGCGGCAATAAGAGCCCCGCCGAGAACAGCGCCGCCCAGCTCGACAATGCCGCCGCCCAGAGCAGCCCCGAGGCGGCCAGCGTCCTGGAAAACCAGGCCGACCAGATCCGCGCCTCGAACAATTCGGATCCCAATGCGGCCCAGGCGGCGATGCAGGCGGCGGGGAATGTTCAGGCCGCCACCGGCGCCGCCCGCTCCGCCCCGATGGTCGGCGCGAAGCCGCATCGCGCGGGCGATCCGACACCGCCGCCCAAGCTCCCGGCGGGGCAGGCGATGCCCGGTAATTCAGGATCGAACGAGCCGGCCGGCCCGCGCTGAGTCAGCCGAACGCGATGCCGACCTGGCCGCCGCGCACCCAGCGGACGATGCCCGTCCGCGGCGGCTGGCCCTCCAGCGCCACCCCCAGCGTCTCGCCCGGCTCCGGCCGCAGCGCCGTCTCGATGGTGATGCCGCCTTCCGACGCGTTGACGACCTGCACCAGCGCCGGCTTGCCGCGAAACTGGATCGCCGCGCGCTCGACGACGCCCTGGTGGCGTTCGCTGCGCCGCTGTGCCGCCCGCCGCCGCTCGGCCGCCGTCTCGGCAGGGCCGGCGTGGGGATCGCGCCGCTCGACCAGCGACACCGGCGCGAGCTCCGCGCCCGCTTCCGCCGCCTTGACCTTGCTCCTCAGCCTGTGCGCCATCGCCCGCTCCTCCCGAAGCCTGGCTGCCTAGCGCAAGGCCGGTGAAGGAAGCCTTAGCGCCCGCCCTCCAGCTCCACCCAGGTCGGCGCGTGGTCGCTGGCTTTCTCCCGGCCTCGATAGGCCTTGTCGACGCCGGCATCGAGCAGCCGGTCCGCCGCCAGAGGCGAGAGCAGGAGGTGATCGATCCGGAACCCCGCGTCGCGCTGCCAGGCGCCCGCCGTATAATCCCAGAAGGTGTAGACCGGCCCGTCCGGGTGCCGCGCCCGGATCGCGTCGGTCCAGCCCTGGTGGAGGATGGTCCGGAACGCCGCGCGGCTTTCCGGCTGCATCAGCGCGTCGTGCGCCATAGCCCGCGCCGAGAAGACGTCGTCGGGATGATCGGTGGGGATGACGTTCCAGTCCCCCGCCAGCACAGTCGGCTTCTCCTCGGCGAGCAGCTCGAGCGCGTGGGCGCGCAGCCGGTCCATCCAGGCCAGCTTGTAGGCGAATTTCTCGGTCCCCACGGGATTGCCGTTGGGGAGGTAGATCGACCCGATCACCACCCCGTCCACCTCCGCCTCGATATAGCGGCTGTGGGTGTCGTCGGGATCGCCCGGCAGGCCGACGCGCCGCACCTCCGGCTTCGCCCCGCCGACCGGCGTCAGGATGGCGACGCCGTTGAAGCCCTTCTGCCCGTGCCACGCCCCGTCATAGCCCGCGGCGCGCACGTCCTCGATCGGAAAGGCCTCGTCGGCGCACTTGATCTCCTGGAGGCAGACCGCGTCGGGCTTCTCCTCCTGCAGATACTCGACCAGCCGCGGCAGCCGCGCGCGAACCCCGTTCAGATTGTAGGTGACGATCTTCATGGCCTGCGGTCTAGCCGCGCCCGGCGGCGCCGTCACCCACCCCGTCGCGGCGCCACGGGCGATGGATCTCGTAGACCGGCGCCTCGGTCGCCCGCCCCCGCCGCGCCGTCACCAGCTGTCGCCGCGCGAGGTGCCGCACCGCCGCCTGCACCGCGCTTTTCGACAGGCCGGTGCCGGTGGCGATGGTCTGGAGGCTCGCCCCCACCCGCTCCCGGCCGGCGCCGGGTCCATTTCGCCACAGCCACAGATAGACGACGAAGGCGGACGGCGCGCGGTCGTGCCCGACCAGATCGCGCATCAGCACGTCGGTGACATAGGCGTCGATCTGCAGCGGCCGCGTCATGCCGGCTACTATAGTGTTAAAAGGACTGCTTGTCTGCGCCGCCCGCCGCGCGAAGGTGGCCGCGAACGAAAGGGCCCCGCATGATCACCCACGTCAAGTTCGTCAGCATCCCCAGCCGCGACCAGGACCGCGCCCTCGCCTTCTGGACCGAGAAGGTCGGTTTCACGGTGATGAGCGACCAGCCGTTCGGCGAGACGCAGCGCTGGATCGAGCTCAAGGTGCGCGACAGCGACACGCGCTTCGTGCTGTTCACCCCGCCGGGCCACGAGGCGCGGATCGGCGGCAGCTTCAACGGCGCCCTCGCCTGCGACGACGACTGCGGAAAGCCCATGTCCGCTCGCCCGGTAGGCGCCGGAGAAGCCGCCGGAAGTGGCGAGGGCGATGATGGAGGCCGAAGCGCTCGCACCGGTGCCGCTCGAGTTGGTGACGCCTTTGACGGCCAGCGCCGGGGTCGCCGCCATCCTGATCGCGGCTTCGTCGAACAACCTGATCAAGGCTGCCTATGCCGTCGCTTTTGCCGGCGGGCGCGCGGCGGCTGTGCCGGCGGCAGCGCTTGGCCTACTGGCGCTGGGCGGCGGTGCGGCGGCATGGTGGATCGCAAACGGGACGGGCAGTTAAGCGATCGCGCCGCGGATCATCTCGCCATCGACCCGTTAGTCAGCCGCGCTTC
>Ga0209806_1002280_pt1 | contig 12026 bp, 6 predicted proteins | sample GraSoiAngelo_152_FD_186166 | JGI IMG/M metagenome (GOLD analysis project Ga0209806, IMG submission 186166) | Grasslands soil microbial communities from the Angelo Coastal Reserve, California, USA - 14_1009_12_30cm (SPAdes) (version 2) | ecosystem: Environmental > Terrestrial > Soil > Grasslands ... | reverse complement strand
TGATTTTGCTCCCGACCAGGTGGTGGCCGGCGGCGTGCAGGCACACCGCGAGTTCGGGGTCGAGGTCATCTTCGTGGGGCAAGAAGACAAGGTCGATGCGGCCCTGGCCAAAGCGGGGGCCGGCAAGTGGGCGCAGATCGAGGACGCCCCAGAGGTGATCGCCATGGACGAGCATCCGGCCCAGGCGGTCCGTGGCAAGAAGGCCTCGTCGATCGTTCGCGGCGTCCAGATGGTCGAGGACGGTCGGGCGGCCGGCTTCGTCAGCGCCGGGAACAGCGGGGCGGTGATGGCCGCGGGTCTCTTCGGGTTGCGCCGGATCCCGGGGGTGGAACGGCCGGCCATCGGCGCGGTGATTCCCACGGCGACCGGGCGTTGCCTGCTGCTGGATGCCGGCGCGAATGCCGATGCGCGGCCGGAATACCTTATGCAGTTCGCTCGGATGGGCTCGATCTACGCCGAGCGCGTCATGGAGATCGCCACACCGCGGGTCGGCCTGCTGAGCAACGGTGAGGAGCCGGGCAAGGGCAACCAGCTGGTCCAGGCGACCGAGCCCCTTCTGCGGGCGGCAACCGGGATCAATTTCATCGGCAACATCGAGGGCAACGACGTCTTCAAGAACAAAGCGGACGTGATCGTCTGCGATGGCTTTACCGGCAATGTGCTGGTCAAGACGGCTGAAGGCGCCGCCGAGCTCCTCTTCCGCAGCATCCGTGATGCCATCAAGGGGGACCCGATCGCGTCGCTGGGTGGCCTGCTCGTCCGTCCCAAGCTCCAAGCGCTGCGCAAGCGGGTCGACTGGCGGGAGTTGGGCGGCTGGCTGCTGCTGGGCATCAATGGGGTCACAGTGATCGCCCATGGCCGCTCCGATGCCACCGCCATCCGGAGTGCGATCCGGGTGGCCCGCGACGCCGTCGATCGCCAGGTGATCGCGACCTTCGCGGCCGCCTTCGCGGATTCGGGTGGCGCCACAAAAGCGCCTCAACCCCAGCCGGGCGCCCTTTCGTAACATGACGGCAATGGTGGGGAATGGGGTGCGGCCGGAGCACCGCGTGGTGGTGACCGGCATGGGGGTGCTGGCACCGAATGGCAATAACCTGGCGGAGTTCTGGGATAGCTTGATCGAAGGCCGTTCCGGCCTCGGGATCGCGACCAGCTTCGACGTCTCGGACCTGCCGGTGAAGACCGTGGCGGAGCTCAAGAACTTCGACGCGCGCAAATTCATGGATTTCAAGGAAGCCAAGCGCATGGCCCGCTTCAGCCAGGTCGGGGTCGCCGCCGCGAAAATGGCCATCGACCAGTCCGGGCTGGAGCTGGAGAAGGAGAACCGCACCCGGATCGGTTGCGAGCTCGGTACCGGGATCGGCGGCTTCAAGGAGATTTCGGAAGAGATCGAGGCGTTCGCGGTACGGGGGGAGCGCGGTCCGGAGCGCATCTCGCCCTTCTTCGTCCCGCGTGTCATCCCCAACATGGCGTCGTGTCAGATCGCCATCCAGTTCGGGCTCGAGGGCCCCAACAACACGGACACCACCGCCTGTGCCGCGTCGACCCAGGCGCTGGGCAACGCCTTCCGGGTGCTGCAGCGGGGCGACGCCGATGTCATGCTCGCCGGCGGCGCCGAGGCGAATCTCTGCCGTTTCGGCCTGGCCTCGTTCGCCGCGATGAAGGTCCTCTCCACCTATTCCGAGGATCCGACCAAGGCGAGCCGGCCGTTCGATGCCCAGCGCGACGGGTTCGTCCCGGGCGAGGGTGCCGGCATGCTGGTGCTGGAAACGCTCGAACATGCGCAGGGGCGCAGTGCGGAGATCTTCGCCGAGATCATCGGCTTTGCCGTCACCGACGATGCCTTCCACATCGTGATGCCGGAGGAAGATGGCGATGGACCGGCTCGCGCCATGGCGAAGGCGCTCGAGGACGCCCACATCGGTCCCGCGGAGGTCGACTACATCAACGCCCACGGCACCTCGACCCAGCTCAACGACAAGTCGGAGACCGCGGCCATCAAGCGGGTGATGGGTGATCGGGCCAAGCAAATTCCAATCTCGAGCACCAAGTCGATGATCGGCCACCTGCTGGGTGCCGCCGGAGCTGTGGAGGCGATCGCTTCCATCCTCTCCATGAATCACGGCATCGTGCATCCGACCATCAACCTCGAGCACCCCGACCCGGAGTGCGACCTGGACTATGTCCCGAATGAACCGCGGCGCCATGACATCAAGGTCGCGATGTCCAACTCCTTTGGCTTCGGCGGCCAGAATGCCTGCATCGTTTTCAGACGCTTTGATAACAACTAGCACCAACTCTTCAACCGCGAGGTCAGCATGGAACCGCTAAACATCGGCACCGTCTTGCCGCTACAGCTCGAGAGCGAGATGCGCTCGAGCTACATGGACTACGCCATGAGCGTCATCGTCAGTCGGGCGCTGCCCGATGCCCGCGATGGGCTTAAGCCGGTCCACCGCCGGATCCTGTACGCGATGCAGGAGCAGGGGATGACCCCGGGCGCCCGTTACCAGAAATGCGCCGCGATTATCGGGGAAGTACTCAAGCACTACCATCCCCACGGCGATACGTCGGTTTACGACAGCCTGGTGCGACTGGCGCAGGATTTCTCCCTCCGATACCCGCTGGTCGATGGGCAGGGGAATTTCGGGTCGATCGATGGTGACTCCGCCGCCGCCTATCGGTATACCGAGGCGCGCCTCGCACCGATCGCCGCCGAACTCTTGGTCGACCTCGAGAAGAACACCGTCGACTTTGGCGACAACTACTCCGCGACACGACAGGAGCCGCTGGTGCTTCCCGCCCGCCTGCCCAACCTGATGGTCAACGGCTCATCAGGGATCGCGGTCGGCATGACGACGAACATCCCACCGCATAACCTGGGCGAGGTCTGTGACGCCGAGATTTACCTGATCGACAGTCCCGATGCAACCACCGAAGACCTGATGAAGATTGTCAGAGGGCCGGACTTCCCCACTGGCGGCATCATCATCGGCCGTGAAGGGATCGCCGCCGCCTACGGCACCGGTCACGGACGGCTGATCGTCCGCGCCCGTCACACTTTCGAAGAGGCGAAGAACGGCCGCGAGCGGATCATCATCACCGAGATCCCGTACATGGTGAACAAGGCGACGCTGGTCGCGCGCATCGCTGAGCTGGTCGGCGAGCGAAAACTGGAAGGCATCGCCGACCTCAACGACGAGTCTGATCGCCACGGCATGCGAATCGTGATCGAGCTCAAGAAAGACGCGCGGGCGCTGACGGTACTCAACAATCTCTACAAGCACACCGCCCTGCAGACCACCTTCGGTGTGATCTCGCTGGCGCTGGTGGATGGGCGTCCGGTGGTGCTCAACCTCAAATCCCTGCTCCAGCATCACATTGATCATCGCCGCGACGTCCTCACCCGCCGTACCCGCTACGAGCTGGACCGGGCGCGTGAGCGGGCGCACCTCCTCGAGGGCCTCAAGATCGCGCTCGACAACCTCGATGCCGTCATCAAGACCATCCGTGAGTCGCAGGACGAGAAGACCGCCCAGGAGCGGCTGCAGGAACGGTTCAAGCTCTCCGAGCGGCAATCCAAGGCGATCGTCGACATGCGGCTCGGACGGCTGACCCGGCTGGAGCGCAACAAGGTAATGGAGGAATACGAGGAGGTGATCAAGCGAATCGCCTATCTCGAGGATCTCCTCGCCCACGAACCCAAGATCATGCTGTTGATCAAGGACGAGCTGGCCGACCTCAAAAAGAAGTACGGCGACGCTCGCCGGACCCAGCTCGACTTCCAGGGCTCTGTCGAGCTCAACGAAGAGGACCTGGTTCCCAAAGAGGATGTCGTGGTCACGCTCACGCATCGCGGCTACGTCAAGCGCGTGCCGGCCACCACCTACCGGCCGCAACGCCGTGGCGGCAAGGGCATCCTCGGCGCCGCCCGGGTCGAGTCTGACTTCGTCGAGCATCTCGCGGTTGCCTCAACGCACTCAGACATGCTGTTCTTCACGAATCACGGCTCGGTTTTCCGGCTCCGGGTGCACGAGATTCCGGACGTCAACCGGCAGGCCAAGGGTCTACCGATCGCCAACCTGATCGACATCGATCCGAAGGACAAGATCACCGCGGTCGTCGGTATCACCGATTGGGCGGAGGATCGCTACCTCGTCATGGTGACCAAGCAAGGCACCATCAAGAAAACGCCGGCGCGGCTTTACAGCCAGGTACGCCGCAACGGGCTGATCGCGATCGACCTGGACGAGGGCGACGAGTTGAACTGGGTCAAATTGAGCAGCGGATCCGACGAGCTCATCATTGCGACGACGGACGGCAAGGCCGTCCGGTTCAACGAAAAGCAAGCGCGGCCGATGGGCCGAGACACCCACGGCGTCCGGGCGATCACCCTCCGGAAAGATGCCCTGGTCGCCGGCTTCGACATTGTTCGCAAAGCGGCGCACCTGCTGGTCGTCTCGGCCAAGGGCTATGGCAAGCTCACGCCGCTCGAGGAGTATCCGGCTCACTCGCGCGGTGGCCAGGGCGTTTACACGATGGCGATCACTGCCCGCACCGGTCCCCTGGTCGGGATGCGGGTGGTGGTCAACCCCGAGGAGGAGCAGCTGATCGTCATCTCTGAAGGCGGCCAGGTGATCCGCACCCCGATCGAGAACATTCGGGTCGCGGGCCGTCAGACGCAGGGCGTGATCATCATGCGGCTCGACGAAGGTGACACGGTGGCGACGATCGCCAGCGTCAGCGCCACGGAGGAGGCCGAGGAGTAACGCTCGCAGCCGTCGCCGTCGTCTGCGCCGGCGCCGGCCTCATTCTGCTGCTCTATGCGATCCAGTCGACCTGGCGGGCGTACCGCAGGACATCGCGCCGGGCGGCCGAGCTGTCGGGCTACGCTCTCGACGAAGCCACCGCGATCGAGCACATCACGGCCCGGCTTAACCAGCACGGTTTCGACCTGCAGCACACCGCCTCGGTGCTGTTTCCCAAGATCGAGCGGCTGACCCTGTTTTTGCAGCGGCCGCTGGTCGCCGCCGCCGTCCCCTGGCTCCTACGGCGGGCCTTCGGCCGGCCCTACCGCCGCCGCTAGTTACTCCGCGACGACCCGGTCTTTTCCGGTGCGCTTCGCGGTCAGCAGGTTCTCGTCTGCGCGCTTGAAGAACGAGAAGGCATTGTCTTCCTCGGGCCGATATGTCGTCACCCCGGCACTGACCGTCAGCGGCTGCGGCGGTACGCTGTGGGCCTCATCGCCGTAGGGGCTGTTGCGAATCTCGGTCAGCACGCGCTCAGCGACCTGTCGCGCGGTATCGAGGTCACCTTCCGGCACGATGATGCAGAACTCGTCGCCGCCATACCGCACCACGACGTTGGCTTTACGGCTGTGGCGCTGGATGAGGTCGGCCAGGTGGCGGAGCACGCGGTCGCCTACTCCGTGGCCGTAGCCGTCGTTGATCACCTTGAAGTTGTCCAGGTCGAGCACGATTAAGGACAGTGGCGACTTGCTGCGGGAGGCGCGGCTTAATTCGCGCTGCAGGCTTTCCTGGAAGAACCGGTAATTGTAGAGGCCGGTGAGGCTGTCGGTCAGCGCTTGCTCCTCGCTCGCCACCAGGCGTTCCAGCATGACCAGGCTGTTGACGGCCTGGGCGGCGAGCATGGACAGCAGGTGCAGGTCCGATTCCGGATCGCGGCTGGACTCGTTGGCATAGATACCGAGGGCTCCCCGGATGCGATCTTGCTGCAGCAGTGGCGTGATCGTGATCGAGCCCTGGACGTCCTGACGTCCGAGGAGGTACTGCGTCCATGGGCTCTGGGCGGCGTCGGGCACCGATAGCGGCCGCTTCGATTGCAGCACGAAATCGCTCATCTCGACCAGCAGCCGGCGTAGGTCGCCGCTGCCGTTGGGTTCTGGACCGGCATACGCTTCCTCGCGCTGGCCCTGCTCTCCGGCGAGAAACAGCAACGATGCCTGGCCACGCAGCAGCCGGGTGCCGAGGTTGAGGATCATGTCACTCAGCACCTCGTAGCTGAGGTTGGTCATGATGCTGTCGAAGGCTCGCAGCACCGTGAGCTCGTCCTGGTGCTTGTAGTTCTGCGCCACGACGTGCTGCACCAGCGTATGCACCAGGTTGGCCGCCTCCATGATGTTCGACTGCGAGACGACCGGCACCGACTGCACCGCCCGCATCAAGTTGTCGGGGTGAACCGGCAGCGCACGGGCCAGCTCGTAGACCGTGGCGAAGTCGGGTTTGGACACCGCGAATGGTTCACTGACCAGCCGGCCGAGCAGGTGACGCCCATCGCAGATCGGAATGACCAGGTGGCCGATCTGGGCGCCGTCGTAGCGGAGTTGCGGCTCATTCCCGGCTGGCGGCGCGGCCGAGTTTGGCACCATCTCGCAGCGACCGAAGTTCTGCATGATCAGGCAAAAGTCGTTCTGTGGCAGCCCGGGCGGAATCTGGTAGCCGTCCGCCGAATCGGCAGCCAGAGAGATGCCCGTGCGGGCCGAGAAGTTCTGCATCGCGGCTCTCGTTACATCGTGGTTGATGATGTAGGAGAGCCGGACGGTGGCGGTTTCAGCAGTCAATAAAGATCACAGGTCCTGGGGGAAGCCGCGACTCGGACATTATAGCTATGGCTCCCGTAACATCTTTCTACAGGTAACACGCCGTTTTCAACATCCGCCGAACTGCCCTTGACAAGATTCGTTTTCACGGCTTCGATGATTCGGAGTCGGCTCCGGACAACACATGCATGACGTTTTGGTTCATTACATAGAGGTCAACTTCGCGGAAATCGCGGAGCAGCTGGCTCGCGCCAGCGGCCGCGAGCCGGGTTCCAAAGAGCGATCCGAAGCCGCTGAGCGGCTGCGGTCGCTCATCCGGCGGCTGCGTCGCGACGCCGAAGCGTCACAGTGGAAGAACCACGAGCCGAGGGTGACCACCAGCGAAATGATCGCCGGCGTCAACGGTGAGCTTCGCCCCGAAGAGCGGCGCGTGCTTGACCACTTCTTCGATCTCTTTGCTCGATCGATGCAGCGGACCCAGGCGGCGAGCGTGCCCGAGCCCGCTGCCGAGGAGGCCGCCGTCGAGCCAGCCCAGCCCGCGCAGGATCAGGCGCCGCCGGCTGCGGTGGCACCCGAACCAGCCCTGACTGAACCTGCCGCCCCGGCCGTGGCCGTCCTGGAACCGGCCCTGGCCGAGGCCGAGGCCGAGGCCGATGCTGACGCGGAGGAGCCGACCACCGCTGAGGCCGAGCCCACGGCCGAGCCACCCGCCGCGCCTAGCATCGAGCCACCGCCGACGCCCATGCCGGCCGAGATCCCGGCGGCGCGATTGGTTCCGGAGCAAACCGCCGGGCCACTGCAAACGATCCTGCTTGCGGCGGCTCAGCAGGCGCTCGATCTGCTGCAGGTGGACGCCAGCCAGGTGTATACGTTGGGCGACCAGCGCCGTTTCGTTCTCCGTGCCGGCGTCCCGACGGAGTCGCTGGCGGCGCCCGAAGGTACCGCCGCCATCAACAGCCGGCTCTTACGTCAGGCGCTGGACAACAACGAGGTCGTCACGGTCGAGGACCTGTCTGCTGAGGAGCTGACCCCGGATGAGGCCGCCTGGGTCGACGTCGGCTTCCGGGGCTTCGCCGCCATCGCGCTGTCGCCCCCACTCGAGCGGCCCGTAGGCGTGCTCGCCTTGCTGCGCCGGACGCCCTGGCGCCTCGACCGGCGCGACGCCGTTCGACTCGAAGACCTGGCCGTCGAGGCGGTGGCGGCGCTGCGGGCGCACAGCCTGGCGATCAAGGTGGCCGAGGTTGCCGTCCTTCAGGAGCGACTCAGCTTGGCTCGGGAAATCCACGACGGACTCGCCTCCGACCTGGCCGCGGTGGTCGCGCTCTTCAAGTATTACGAGCAGCGCCGGCAGCGCGACCCCGACGATGCCAGCCAGTTGCTACCCCAGCTGCGCTCGATGAGCGAGGAGATCCTGGCCGGCGCGCGCGACATCCTGCAGTCGCTACGCCCCAAGACGATCCAGTCGGAAGGACTGCTGGCCTCGGTCCTAAAGCTGGTCGACCAGTTCGGCCGGGTAAACCTGGTGGAGACCAACGTCAGCATCCGCGGCGAGGAGAGCGCGATCTCCGCGGAGCAGAAGGAAGTCATCTTCCAGGTGTTGCGGGAAAGCCTTTCGAACGTTCGCAAGCATTCCCAGGCGCGAAACCTGTGGGTGGTCCTCGACCTTTCGACCGTCCCCTGGGTGCTTACGGTTCGGGATGACGGCCGCGGCTTCGACGTCCGCCGGGTCGCCGAGGACCCCAAGAAGATCGGTTCCTATGGCCTGGTCGGCATGCGTGAGCGGGCGGAGCTCCTGGGCGGAAGCCTGGAGATCGTGAGCCAGTCGCTGGAGGGCACCCTCGTCACCCTGATCGGCCCACCGGAGCGGTCCGAATGAGCCGGGTTCGGGTCCTGATCGCCGATGACCGGCCGATCTTTCGGGCGGGCGTCCAGGGGATGCTGCGTGACTTTCCCGAGATCGACATCGTCGGCGAAGCGGTAACCGGTCGCCAGGCAGTGGAGCGATCGCGGCGGCTCAAGCCGGACGTCATCCTGATGGACCTCAACATGCCGGAAATGGGTGGCATCGCGGCTACCCGGGCGATCAAGGAGGAAGACCCGGAACGGGTGGTGCTGGCTCTGACCGTCTCCGAGGCTGAGGAGGACATCGTCGAGATGGTCGCCGCCGGCGCCTCCGGGTATGTCTTAAAGGATGTGGACCCGGTCAGCCTTGCCCGAAGCATCCAGGATGCGCACGCCGGCCGGTTCCAGCTCGACGATGGGCTGACCCGGCGGGTGATCATGCGCCTCGGCGCCACCCTCAAAAAGCCTCGGCGGCCACTGGCGGAACCGCTCACCGAACGTGAGACCGAGATTGTCCGGATGCTGGTCGAGGGCAAGGGCAACAAGGCGATCGCGAATCGCCTGAACCTGAGTGAGGGGACCATCAAGTCTCACCTGCGCAACGTCTACCGCAAATTGCATGTCCAGACGCGAGCCGAGGCGGCGGCCCAGGCCGTCCTGCTCGACATTTAGCGAACATTCGTTCGCTACCGAACGGTATAGGCGCCTGACTAGGCGACAGATTTACGCCCGCCCCCGGGGCCGGTAGCGTGGGGCATACCGACGGGAGTCCTCTGCGCGGGTCCCGGGAATTCAAGTGGGGGTGGTCGCGATGAAGAAACTTCTCGTTGTCGTCGTTGGCCTGCTCGGGGCTATCCTGGCAGGCGGAGCCAACTGGGGCCTTTAGGCCTGTAGATATCGACAAGAGCCCGGGGTTTCCCGGGCTTTTTTGTTTTTGCCGGATTCCGGGATTGGCAAAAGTTATCCCTTAAGATGCGGGTGGTTTTTTCATGCGCGCCGGCAGCCTAGCCTCTCGCTACCTATGGGCGATTGCCGTCCTCGGGTCGGGTCTCTGGTTGGTAACGGTCCTTCTAAGCAAACCGTGGACCAATCCTTCGTCTGACGTCCTTGAAAAGACCCTCATCCTTCTGACCCTTACTGTTCTGTCCACGTTGTCGCCGATCGCCACCCGAGGGGGCGGAATGCTCTCGGTGGGTTTGGCGCCTTTGTTTGGGGCGGTGATTCTGCCGCTGCCGCCATGGGCGGTCATGACTGTCGCGGCGCTTGGAACTATCGATCAACGGATACCGGGTAAGCAGATTCCCTGGAGCAACTTTGCGTTCAATCGGGGGATGTTTACGCTGACCTACGCGATTCCGAGTCTGCTCGTAACGAGCATCCACACGACTGATTGGTCGAATCGCGCATTGGTCATCATCATGGCGGCCCTGCTCATCGTGCTCCTGAACACGACCATGACTGCGATCGCTGTCAGCCTGATGCGTGGTGTCAATCTTTTACGAACGACGGAGGCCGCTCTTTCCGGCAATGCGTTCACCTATCTTGCGTTGCCGTTTATCGGGATCCTGATCGCTCAGCTGCTGGTGGGGCGCGGCTTTTCGAACGTCCTCGTCTTCCTTCTGTATGGACCGCTCCTGATTTATCGGGCGAGCATTCAAAAGCAACGACGGCTGGACACCTGGCTACGCGACTCGTACATCATGCAGAGCCGTGTGGTCGACAAGCGGGACGGTCAAACTTTTGGGCATTCCCAGCGCGTTGGAGAGCTTTGCGAGACCGTTGCGCGGATGCTTCGTCTGAGTGATGACGAGTGCAACACCATTCGGGTAGGCGGGATCCTGCATGATCTTGGAAAGATCGCGATTCCTGACTCAATCCTGCTCAAGCCCGGAAAACTTACGCCGGAAGAATACGAGATCATCAAGCAGCACCCGGTAGAGGGAGCCCAGATTTTGGCCGAGCACCCTGAGCAGCGAGATGTCGCCCTCATTGTGCGGCATCACCATGAACGCTGGGATGGAGGAGGCTATCCAGAGCGAATCAAGGGCACGGAAATTCCAATCGGGTCCCGAATCGTCAACGCCTGTGATGCGTTCGACACCATCACCCAGGCGCGCGTCTTCCGTCCGACGGTCAAAACCCCCGCAGAGGCAATCCGAGAACTCAGACAGCTCGCCGGAACCTGGTACGACCCTGACGTAATTACAGCGCTTGAAAAGATCGTGGCCGAGCGCTGGGGCGTCGAGCTTCCCGCGCCGGCTTTGGTGTCGGCTCCCCCTGCGGTTGGCTACCGAGAGCTTCTGGCAACGCGGCCATTTCGGCTGCTGTGGATTGGCCAGGCAATCTCGTATTTCGGGGACATGATGAATACGACTGCCCTGGCGATCATGCTCTATCTGATTACGAGATCCCCATCCGTCGTCGCGCTGGGATTGATCGCGAAAGCAGCGCCGACGATCCTTTTCGGCCTGGTTGCGGGGTCGTTCGTTGATCGCACGGACCGCCAGCGGCTAATGATCGGAGCAGACCTGATTCGGGCATTCCTTACGATCACCATCCCGTTTTTCGCTGTCCGGTGGCTGCCGGGCGTGTTCATTGCCGTTTTCCTTATCGCCGCTGCCAGTGCCTTCTCCAACCCTGCCAAGCAGGCCCTTCTGCCAAACCTCGTACCGGCCATGTTCCTCGTCCGGGCCAACGGGTTGATGTCGTCGTCTGAGAAGGTCATGGAGCTACTCGGGTACTCAATCGCCGGCATCATTGCCGCGATTGTGAGCTTTGTTCCCCTCTTCCTGATCGATGCGGCGACCTACCTGGTCTCCGCATTCACCCTCCTTGGCGTTGCCGACACGGCGCATCGTGTTGCCGCCAAGCAACAGCGTCTCCGAGAAGACATCGTCGAGGGTGCTCGGTTCATCCTGAGGAGTCCCGCGCTTCGATCAACGATGGGACTGACATTCGCGGCGGTATTTTTCGCGGGGATGACCTTTCCGGTTCTCGTCATCATGGCCTACGGGCCGCTTCACGGTGGTGCGACCGGCTACGGCTTCCTGGAAGCGGCGATTGGCGCCGGCGCTGCTATCGGTGCCCTCGCGGCGGCGCCGGCGATGACCCGATATCGCGCCGGTACCCTGATCCTCGCAGGCGTCGCCGGCATAGGTCTTGCGGAGGTCTTCGTTGGATTCACGCAAAATGTCGGGCTGGCCGTAATTCTGTTGTTCTTCGGTGGCATTACGAACACCCTCTACTATGTTCCTTTGATTTCACTTACCCAGAGGGAGTCACCCGATTATGTTCGAGGACGGGTCATGTCGACCCGGTTCCTGCTTGTCCAGTTGGGCTTGCTGGGAGGAATGGCGATAGCCGGTCCGCTCACCGATCGCGTCGGCGCTCCCGTGGTCTACGTGGCGTCAGGTGTCCTCCTCCTCATCACCGCGCTTCTGGGCATGGCCTTCCCATCGCTGAGAGGAGCCACCCTGCGGGCAGAGAAGATGCCTGAGCCGCTTCAAGCAACTGCCTCCGGATAACGGTGTTTCTGTTCTTTGCGGTAATCGCCGCCGCGCTCGCGACCGCGGTCCTGATTGGCGGTGACGTCCGTCGGCTGGGTCGGCTTCGCATCAAGCACATC
>Ga0209806_1002278_pt1 | contig 12031 bp, 13 predicted proteins | sample GraSoiAngelo_152_FD_186166 | JGI IMG/M metagenome (GOLD analysis project Ga0209806, IMG submission 186166) | Grasslands soil microbial communities from the Angelo Coastal Reserve, California, USA - 14_1009_12_30cm (SPAdes) (version 2) | ecosystem: Environmental > Terrestrial > Soil > Grasslands ... | reverse complement strand
TTGTCTCGGAGGGGCCGCCGACGTACGGTGTCGAGCTTAGCCCAAAGGGTAAGGCTTCATTGTGTCTGTACCAAACCGAGGAGAAGCCGGCGCATCTTCACTTGGCGTTCACGGCCGAGAATCGCCAGCAAGTCGAAGCTTTCTATCGCGCGGCTCTGGAGGCGGGTGGCAAAGACAATGGTGCGCCTGGTCTGCGCCCGCACTACCACGCGAACTACTATGCAGCTTTCGTCATTGGTCCGGACGGGCACAACATCGAAGTGGTTTGCCACGAACCCGAGGCCTAACCCTTCCATCGAGGGGACGTCCACAAGCGGGCTTCGCCCACTTGCGGCCGCCCCTCATGTCAAACGTTAGGTGGATTCGCGCGTTTTCCTCACTGGAGCTGGGTTTAGGCCAGCGCTTGTCGCTACCTTGCAAGTTCAGCGTGTTTGCCACGACACCTGCCGTGGCTTATCTCTATGACTCATGATCTTCCCAGCTCATTCGCCCTCTCGGGCTTGCCCGTCTATCTTGCAGAATCCCAATCTGCTCGGTTCTCGTTAGACCAAATCATTTATGCTTCGCGCCCACGCCATTATCCTGACGTTTATCTCACTCTTCTTTTTCCACTCTGCTTTCGCCGGGTCCGACGGATTCAGTGCCATTCGGTGTGGCGCTGATGACGTCGCGAAAGTGCTCATTGGCAAAAAAATGTCCAATGAAAGAGTTGTCGATCTTGAGAAACGACATGAAGACCTGGGTTTAAAAGATCTGGGAGCAACAGAGATTTCGAAACGCTTATCCTGTATATCGTGGCTGATTTGTGGATCGGAGTTTATGCTCCTCCAGGATAACTTGATTGTTCGCGACGTTCTTAAGGTTCCCGCGCACTCAAAAAAATCACCGTTATTCATTGGCACTTGCGATATTAACGGGAAAGAAACAAAAGCGAGCGTTGTCGCGATTTTGGATGCTGCAACCGAAAGTGGCGCGCCGACGCTTCCGGCAAAAATCGCGTGGAAGATCGACGAGAAAAAGGGGAAATTCGTCAGCCTATCCACCGAAGGACTTCGTTGCCCGCTCAGCGGTATCAGTACCGTCGATGGCGGTCTCTAGCGCCACCGCGGGGTATCGCCGTTCTCGGCTTGCTTGTTGCGCGGCGCTCCCCACGTTGTTCGTCTTGCGTTCCCTTCCGAGAAGACCGGCGAACAGTGCACGTAATAGGTCTAACCCAGCGATGACACCAACGGCCGCATTTCGATATAACTTAAGCGTGTTTGCCCCGATACTCTGCCCTGGCTTATGTCTTTCTAGTTAGACGTAATACAGGTGAAACCCGCGATGAATATTGATGCGACCCGCCGGGCTATCGTCTTGGCGGTATGCGTCCTTAGCTTCGCTTGCCAAAAACAAACCGCGGAGAAGGAGGCGCCACCGTTTCGGATCGTAGCAACGGATGCCGGATTCGAAGCTCCTGACAGGCTCGCCGCAGGGCTGCGTCATATCACTTTCGAGAATCGCGGATCTGAAATCCATGAGGGTATGCTCGTCAAGCTCCCGAAGGGAATGAGCGCGGACGATTACGTGGCAGCCGTCAAGAAGGGGTCTCTGTTTCCGGAAGGTGCCTTGGATTATTCCGGCCCGGGACTCACATCTCCCGGAGCGAACGCCGAAATGTGGTTAAGAGTGGATCCTGGGCAGTACATCATCATTTGCTGGAATAAGGGTCACGACAAGACTACGCCGGTTCACAGTTTCACTGTCGAGGAAATCGGAGCTGCCGATGATCGGCCGCCGAAAGAAGATGTCGTGATGAAGCTGTTTGATTATCGATTCGAACTCAACCGGGCGTTACGTAAGGGAGTCCAAACCATCCGAGTCGAAACTCCCGGTCCTACCATGCACGAGGTGGACATCTACCGTCTCCACAACGGCAGCGGTGTGGAGGACCTAAAACGCTGGCGGAAGCAGCATGAGAGCGGTTCCTCCCCTGCGGAGGCCTTGGGCGGCGCGCTCGACAGTCATGACATCAGGAGAGTGGTGTGGCTGCGAAAGGAGTTCGTGCCAGGGCATTATGTGCTGCATTGTGAAATGCCCGTAACAAACACCAAGCTGACTCACGCTGACGTCGGAATGGTGCGGGAGATTGAGATCAAAGAGTAATAGTCAATTATTTTCGTAAGTGCGCCGTTCACGTCCGGCCGAGATGTGCCATCGGGTTCGACTGCTCGACTGCCTTTCTTCGATTCCCAGGTGGCAACGATCTTGAAGCCGTATTTCGCCATGATGCGCATGCCGCAAAAAATTCTCTAAAAAAGAACTTGCATGTGAATTAGTGTTATAGTTGACTATATCACTAAATGAGGTCAGTGATCAAATCCAAGCCGGGCGTCGCAGACCTTCCACAGGGATTATCTGGAGCACAGGATGAATCGTGAATGGAATGACAGTCAGCCGATTTATCGCCAGCTTCGTGATCGTGTCGTCCATATGATACTCGACGGCCTACTCAAAGAAGGCGATCCCCTGCCCTCGGTGCGCAACGTTGCGTCCGAATATCGGGTTAATCCCCTCACCGTTCTGAAGGCGTATCAAGAACTGGTCGACGAAGAACTGGTCGAGAAAAGGCGCGGCCTAGGCATGTTCGTCAAAGACGGCGCGCACAAGTCGCTACTCAAGGGCGAGCGGCAGAAATTTCTTTCCGAACATTGGCCCAGGGTGCACGCAACTATTCAACGGCTCGGACTGAATCCAAAGGAACTGCTCGATGCCGCAGCCCGCAATTCAAATAGAAAGGAGAGTCGCTGAAGACATGGCAACGATAGAAGCGCGCGGGCTTCGCAAAGCCTTCGGCACAACCGTCGCGCTCGACGGCATCGATCTGCGCGTTGAAGAAGGGCGCATTCTTGGACTGGTCGGCCCCAACGGCGCAGGCAAAACAACCGCGCTCAATGCGATTCTCGGCCTCACGCCATACCAGGGAGAATTAAAGGTGCTCGGACGCGATCCCTGGAACGAGCGCAATCAGCTGATGCGGGATGTCTCTTTTATTGCTGATGTTTCCGTGCTGCCGCGTTGGATTCGCGTTACGCACCTGCTCGACTACGTCGCGGGTGTGCATCCGCGATTCAATCGCACTAAGGCGGAGAGTTTCCTGAAGAAGACCACGATCAAACGTACCAGCAAGGTAAGAGAATTATCGAAAGGAATGGTAGCTCAGTTGCACCTCGCGCTGGTAATGGCCATCGATGCGAAATTGCTGGTGCTGGATGAGCCGACGCTTGGGCTGGACATCCTTTATCGCAAACAATTCTACGATTCACTGCTGAACGATTACTTCGATCACAGCCGCACGATCATCGTAACGACGCACCAGGTCGAGGAGGTCCAGGACGTCCTTACCGATCTCATGTTCATCGACCGGGGTCGGATCGCGCTGCAATGCAGCATGGAAGAATTCGACTCGCGTTATGTGGAAGTAATGGTGAATCCGGAGCATGTCGCTGTAGCACGCGCGCTGAAGCCGATTCACGAACGGCCCGTCTTTGGCCGCAGCGTTCTGCTATTTGACCATGTGGACCGTGATCAACTTGCTGCACTTGGTGAATTACGCAGGCCCAGCATCGCCGACTTGTTCGTGGCCGTGATGAGCAATAATGCCCGCGAGCCACAGCAACTTTCGCACAAGGTACCGACGCCCCAAGAAGAAGCAGCTACATGAATACCTCATCGCCTAACATACCTGAATCTACCGGGGTCAGCGACCCCGGCTACAACATCACTGCGACACAACCAATGTATTGGTCGGTGCGGCGCGAGTTGTGGGAGAACCGTTCGATCTACGTCGCGCCACTGATTGTCGCCGCGGTCGTGCTGTTCGGCTTCCTGGTCAGCACGGTTGGTATGCCGCAGCGCAGGCAGGCTGTGCTGTTGCTCGACCCAGCGCACCAGCGAGCTGCAATCGGAGCGCCATACGATGTAGCGGCGATGATGTTAATCTTCACCGCGTTCATCGTCGGCGTATTCTACTGTCTGGACGCGCTGCATGGCGAACGTCGCGATCGCAGCATCCTGTTCTGGAAATCGCTTCCGGTTTCGGATCTGACAACTGTTCTCTCGAAGGCGAGCGTTCCACTTGTAATTCTGCCACTGGTGATCTTTGGCATTATCGTTCTTGTGCAGTTCTTCATGTTGCTATGGAGCAGCGCAATCCTGCTCCCGAGCGGTCTCGCCGCAACCACGTGGACACGTTTCAATTTGCTCCAACAATCCGTGATACTGCTCTACAGCCTGATTGTAATCGTGCTCTGGCATGCTCCGATTTACGGTTGGGCATTGCTAATTTCCGGATGGGCCCGGCGCGCGACGTTTCTTTGGGCCGTGTTACCACTGCTGGCGATCGGCGTTCTTGAGAAGTTTGCGTTCGATACTTCGCATTTCGCATCGATGTTGAAAGATCGCCTGTTCGGCGCCGCTGACACAGCGTTCGCCTTCCAGCCGCACCACGGCATCGCAATCAACTCCCTAATTCAACTTACTCCCGGAAGATACCTAACCACGCCGGGGCTTTGGATCGGGCTGATATTCGCCGCTGCATTTCTCGCCATAGCAGTGTGGCAACGCCGCTATCGAGGACCTATCTGATAAGAATGACTACACCTTTCGTCTCCTTCAGATCGACAGGCGATCGGGGTCAATCGCCCCTACCCAATTAGACTTATGTATCCGACTGATAAAGCCGCGCGTATCGCCGGTGCTGTCTATTTATCAATGGTACTGACAGGGCCGTTCAGTCTGATTTACGCTCCCACAAGACTCATCGTCCGCGGCAATGGGGCGGCAACCGCCAATAACGTACTAAATCACGAAACGCTGTTTCGGCTCTGGATCATTGGTGATCTGTGGACGCACATTATTTTCATTTGCCTGGGAGTTACTCTCTATCACCTACTTAACAGGGTAAGTAAGCCATGGACCGTGGCGATGCTTGGGTTCGTCCTGGTTTCCGCGGCGGTCGGTTTTCTAAATACCCTGAATAACATCGCCGCTTTTATCCTTTTCCGCGGCGCCGATTTTCTAAATGTCTTCGAGCAGGCGCAGCGTAACGCCGTGGGCATGTTTTTCCTTCGTCTGCACTCCCAGGGAAATTTCATCAACGAGATCTTCTGGGGGCTATGGCTGTTTCCCTTTGGGTTACTCGTTTTCCGCTCTGGATTCCTGCCACGCATCATAGGCGTCTGGCTAATGATTAACTGTGTCGCCTGGCTGGTCCTGAGTCCAATGGCATTATTTGCTCCACCGTCTTACTACGATGCGGCTTTTCGTTACGCGCAGCCATTTCTGTTTGGTGAACTGGCAATCATGCTCTGGCTTCTAATCAAAGGTGCAAAGGTAAAGTCGCCTGCCCGTGCTACAGCGCAGCTGAAGACCGCATGAACAGGATCGACAATTCACAACGTACAGCCGCAAAAATTGCGGGAGTCAGCGGCCTTTTGGCTGTGGTGATCGTCGTGTTCGGAAACTATGCGTTGCTCGGCCCGCTAGTCGTCCCGGGCAACGCGGCGGAGACCGCTCGGAATATCGTGGCGCACCAGACTCAACTACGGGTAGCGCTCATTTGTTTTCTTACCTACGGCGTAAGCGTTGTCGTCTTACTTTCGGCGCTGTATGTGATCCTTAGGCCAGTAGATCGTCTCCTCGCATTGATCGGAGCGCTCTTCCGATTTGTGTTCGCGTTGTTGTGGCTTCTTTCGACATTAAATCTCCTTGGCACGCTGCGACTTTTAGGCAACACGGGCTACTTGCAAGTCTTAGGTGCCGAGCAGTTGCAGGCACTAGCCAGAGTAACCCTCGCAGCGAATTTCGACGATTACTATGTGGGTCTGCCTTTTTTCGGATTGGCCGCGACCGTCTGCGCCTATTTATGGCTTAGGTCGGGATATATCCCAAAAACGCTGGCTGCTTTCGGTCTAGTCGCGTCTGCGTGGTGCGTTTTCTGTGCCTTTGTTTTCCTGATTTTCCCTCACTTCAACGAGGTCGTTAACGATTACTGGTTCGATTCTCCGCTGGCCATCTTCGAACTGGTGGTAAGCTTCTGGATCTTGTTTAAAGGCCTGAAAAAAGGAGACGATAGCGAAGTGGACTACGTCAACGCAGGTTCAACCAAATCTGTTTCACTGCAGTTACCGGTATTTCTTTAGATATTGAAGCTAAAACGCATATTCAAATGGAGTGCGGCTGTCATTCTGCTCGCGTTAGTCGTGTGGAGTTTTATCGCCTACTGGACTTCTACTAACGACTGCGATCGCAAGATCACTGCTTTAAGCAATCCTATGAAAGCTATTCGTTACTGCGAGTACGGTTCGCCGGACGTTCTCAAGTTTGAAGACGTTGAAAAGCCTGTTCCGACTGACGAACAGGTGCTGATTAAAGTTCGGGCGGCTTCTCTCAACGCGCTGGATGCATACATGATCCGCGACGCATGGCTTAATCGCTTGATTTTCGGGTTGCGCAAACCAAGAGACACGCGGCTCGGCCGTGATGTCGCCGGCCAGGTGGAAGCAGTCGGTAAGAACGTGACGCAATTCAAACCGGGCGACGAAGTGTTCGGCACCTGTCGAGGCTCTCTGGCGGAACATGCATGTCCTTCCGAGCGGTCGCTGGTCATTAAGCCGCCGAACGTCTCGTTTGAGCAAGCCGCCTCTCTCCCGTTGGCCGGACTTACTGCGCTGCAGGGCCTGCGCGAGGGAAAGATTCAGCCCGGGCAGAAGGTTTTGATCAACGGCGCCACCGGAGGCGTAGGAACTTTCGCCGTGCAAATCGCCAAAACTTTTGGCGCAGATGTCACGGCTGTTTGCAGCACGCGGAATGTCGATCTTGTCCGATCGATCGGCGCCGATCACGTGATCGATTACACCAAAGAAGATTTCACCAGGAGCGACCAGCGTTATGACGTGATCTTCGATAACGTTTGCAACCATTCCTTCGCTGAACGCCGTCGCGTGTTGAATCCCAAAGGCATTTGCGTTTTGGCCGGGATGGGCGGAGCCGGGGTAAAAGAAGGTCAGGCCATTGGACGCATCGCTGGTAATCTTTTCACAGCACGTGGATTGTCATCATTCACTGATCAAAAGTTCGCTCAGTACATGACCAAGATGAGCAAACAGGATCTCATTATGCTGTGCGGCCTCACACAGGCGGGAAAGATCACACCGGTCATTGACCGAACTTACAAGTTAAGCGACTCCACGGACGCTCTTCGCTATCTCGGTGAAGGCCACGCGCGAGGGAAAGTCGTCATTACTGTCGAACAGGAACAAAAGGTGACAATGCACGAGATGAAGCGAACAGCCGGTATCTCGGCCGACAGTGATGGGCGTGAACGTTCAACGATGGAAGGAGCAGGCCAGCTCCACTGTTATTGCGGACCTATCTGATTCATCTACACGCTTAGCTAAATCACTCCCACAAGGAAAAGAAGTGTGAGCACAGTTGTAATGACGAAACGGATTGCAGAAGCGTCGCCGCGCTTCAAGGCCAGGATGGCTGGCGTCTCCTATTTGCTCGGAAGCCTGACGTCAGTTTTTGGCCAAATGGTCGTTCTCGGCATGCTCGTTGTGCCCGCCAGCGCAACCGCGACAGCCGCCAACATCCTCTCGCACGAGTCTCTATTTCGGCTAGGGTTCGTGGCTTCCCTCATGACTGTGCCGTTCCATCTCATTTGGGCGGTTCTCTTCTATGGTCTCTTTGAGCCGGTCAATAGGAGCGCCTCCTTACTCGCTGGGTTCGTCATGCTCCTGGGATGCGCGATGTGGGCCCTTAGCAGTCTTTTTCAACTCGCCCCCTTGCTTGTCCTGCAAGGCAAAAGCTCCTTGAGCGCATTTGCGCCTGAACAGTTGCAGGCTCTGGCGCTCTTGCTTGTCAAATTGAATGCGCAGGCCTACGACATCGGCCTGGTGTTCTTCGGATTCTGGTGTGTCCTGGTCGGCTACCTCATTTTCAGGTCAACCTTCCTGCCTCGAATTATTGGCGTGCTGGAGGTGCTTGCCGGCTTGGGTTACCTGACCCTTCTGTGGCGGCCGCTCGCACACTATCTGTATCCGTACAACCTCGCGCTCGCCGGCCCCGGGGAAATATCGCTGATGCTATGGCTGCTTGTGAAGGGCGTGGACGAACAACGATGGAAGGAGCAAGCCTCGTTAGGCCGATGAAAAAAAAGCGTATTCTAAAGTGGAGTGCGTCCGTCATTTTCGCTAGTTTGGTATTGGTGACGTTCATCGCCTACTGGATATCGAGTAACGATTGCAATCATAGGCGTGCTCCAAGTCATCCGATGAATGCTATTACTCATTGCGAGTATGGAGGCCCCGAGGTTCTCAAGCTTGAACAAGTCGAAAAGCCGATTCTGAATGACAATCAAGTTTTGGTCAGGGTTCGCGCGGCTTCCGTAAATCCCCTCGACCTCACCATCAAGGGTCCGTTATTGCTCCGTCCGCTCTTTGGATTGCGAAAACCAAAAGAGACGAGGTTGGGCGTTGACTATGCCGGAGTGGTTGAAGCGGTTGGTAAAAATGTAACCAACTTTAGCGGGGACGACGAAGTTTTCGGCGGAAAGACCGGCGCGTTTGCCGAGTACATTTGCGTATTGGCGGACCGCGCAGTCGTGCTGAAACCGGCGAACATTACTTTCGAACAGGCTGCCGCGGTTCCGGTGGCGGCGATCACCGCGCTGCAAGGGCTTCGCGACAAAGGTCGTATTCGCGCTGGTCAAAAAGTTTTGATCAATGGTGCATCGGGTGGCGTTGGCACGTTCGCGGTACAAATTGCGAAATCATTCGGGACCGAGGTCACTGGTGTTTGCAGCACGCGCAATGTCGACCTTGTGCGATCGATCGGCGCCGACCACGTGATCGATTATACCAAGGAAGATTTCACTAAAGGTAATCAGCGTTACGATCTCATCTACGATCTTGTCGGGAATCATTCGTTCTCCGAGCGCCGGCGCATCTTGAATCCGAACGGCATCTGCGTCATGGCCGGACTCGGCGGAGCGGGATGGCACGAAGGTTTCGCGTCGCGTTTGCTTGGTGAGCTCAATGGATATCTCCGGTCACGGTTCACCAGGCAAAAGTTCATTGCCTACATCGCACAATTCAACAAAGCGGACATGTTGATCCTGGCCGATCTCATGCAATCCGGAAAAGTTACGCCGGTCATTGATCGCACATTCAAATTCAGTGAGACCGCCGACGCGCTTCGATATCTCGAAACCGGACATGCTCGAGGCAAAGTCGTCGTCGCCGTGCAATGAAAAGGTCCTGAAAGGATTGAAGGAACGAAATGGCAATTACTAAGATTCACAATTCGCAACGACCGGAGGCCAAACTCGCAGGGAAAAGCCTGAAAACAGGAGACGATAGTCAAGCCACCTGCATCAGCCGAGGCTCAACCAAATCCCTTTCACTTCAGTTACCCGCATTTCTCTAAACTTATGAAAATAAAACGTATTCTAAAGTGGGCTATAGCCCTAATTCTCATTGCGCTGCTAGTCTGGTTTGAGATTGCCTACTGGACCTCGACCAATGACTGTCAGCTCTACTCGGCTGCTCCTACCAATCCCATGAAGGCTGTTGTGTATTGTAACTATGGTGTGCCGAATCTTAAGTTTCAGGAGATCGAAAAGCCAACGCCGGCGGACGATCAACTGCTGATAAAAGTTCGAGCGGCTTCAGTTAACCCACTCGACTGGCACTTCATCGAAGGCACGCCCTACTTCATGCGCGCAATGGGGGTAGGCCTTCGCAAACCAAAGGACACACGACTCGGCGTTGACTTTGCCGGCACGGTGGACGCAGTTGGGAAGAATGTCACAAGGTTCAAACCGGGCGACGAGGTATTCGGAGGTCGAACAGGGGCGTTCGCCGAGTACGTGTGCGTCCGCGAGGCTCGAGCAGTGGCGACGAAACCGGCCAGCGTTACATTTGAGCAAGCCGCTTCAGTACCGATCGCGGGAATCACCGCATTACAAGGACTTCGCGACAAAGGAAAGGTTCAGCCCGGCCAGAAAGTCTTGATTAACGGTGCGTCGGGAGGTGTAGGTACGTTCGCGGTGCAGATTGCCAAATCGATGGGCGCAGATGTGACGGGTGTATGCAGTACGAAAAATCTGGATATGGTCCGATCGCTCGGCGCAGATCACGTGATTGATTACACCAAGGAGGATTTCACCAAGGGTGACCAACATTACGACGTGATTCTGGACAATGTTGCAAACCACTCGTTGTCGGAATGCAGGCGCGTCTTAAATCCTGATGGGAAATACGTCTTAATTGGAGGCGGAGGAGTAAATGAGGGTCGATGGCTCGGGCCGGGGCTCACTCATGCGCTTAACGCAATGTTCTTATCGAAATTCGTAAGTCAGAAAATGGGGATGATGCTGGCGGAGCTGAACCAAAAGGACCTGACTGCCCTGGCGGATCTTATGCAGTCCGGGAAGGTCACACCAGTCATCGACAGGACTTACACATTAAGCGAGCTTCCACAGGCTATCGAATATCTGGAACAAGGCCACGCTCGAGGAAAAGTAGTTGTAAAGGTGGACTAGCCCGCCTTCGCCAAGGCTCCGGCCTGGCAGAGCAACAAGGACCTATTCACGTCTCGGTGGAATGTATAATGTAGCCACCGGCCTGTGGCCGGTCCAGCAGGCGTGATTCTATCTGAAAGACGGCCCGCAGGGCCGTGGCTACAGAATTATCAGTCGTTGTCCGGGTTCGCTTCGCCCTCGTTAGAAGGCTGTGACTGGTCTTGTGCCAGCGCGTGAATGATTTGCCGCCCAAACTCAACGGCATGCTGCTTGCCGCGATTGACGAGAACAACAACGCCCAGTTTTTTCTGCGGGGCGAATCCTATGTAGGTCGACGTGTTATTTAGTCCGCCGTTCTTGTCGATGATGGTGAAGTTGCGAGCGCTGACGATCTGCCAGGCGAGACCTATTGTTAAGCGCGGGCTGACGGTAAAAACACCCTGATGGGCAAAAGCCATGGCATTTTCGATCGGGCCATGGCCGGGAACCTCGCCGAGATTGGCAGCCAGGAAGGTGGCCATGTCACGCGACGACGAATAGATTTGGCCGGAGCCTGGCCAGTCGAAAGTCCCTCCCTCTTCACCCGGCTTGTTGACGGGTTTGCCCATGGGACCATAACCCTGCACGGCGCGGCCAAGCAAATCGCGCGGCAAAGGTAATGCGGTCGAAGTCATCCCCAGCGGGCCGGTTAGCCGCTGGTGCATCAAGGCCGCGAACCGCGTGTTGAACCGATGTTCGAGGGCCACCCGGAGCAGCACCATGGCCGCATCGGAATAGAGGTATTGTTGGCCAGGTTCATGGTTCGGACCCGCTTTCCAGGAATTGAGGAAGCGAACAAAATCTGGCCAGGTATATCTACCTTTGTGCCACGTCTCGTATTCCTGCGGCCTGTTCGGCAAGCCGGAACTATGGCTGGCAAGCTGTCCTAGGGTTATCCGGCGAATGTCACCACCGCGTTGTAACTCGGTGACATATTTGGCAACCGAATCATCGAGGCTGAGCTCGCCCTGCTTAACAGCTTGCGCGAGCAACGTCGTCGCAAATACCTTGCCGACGGAGCCGAGGTTGAAAATTGAGTCAGCTGTGACCTGGCGTTTCTGCGCATTGTCAGCCATGCCGTAGTTAAAGAATGAAGTATTACCATTCATCCGGACGGCGACCGCAACCCCTCCTCCGCTGCCGGTCTTCGGCAAAACCGGCTGCACCTTTTGTGTAACGATCTGCTCAATATTGGGCTGGGCGTGCGCGGCGCCAGAAGTAAACAAGGCTCCGATTACGGTTCCCGTGACCATAGCAGCTCGAATCGCGTCCCATAATCGGCCCACAGGTTTGTTTTTCCGCTTGCTCGCCTTGCCTGATCTTGATAACCAAGAATTCATGGCTTCGTTTTATAGAGGCGCCCTCCTGAGTAAAGCCCGAAATAGGCGAAATCGAATTTCGTCGAATTGTAGTTAGACCTCATGCACG
>Ga0209806_1002263_pt1 | contig 12068 bp, 11 predicted proteins | sample GraSoiAngelo_152_FD_186166 | JGI IMG/M metagenome (GOLD analysis project Ga0209806, IMG submission 186166) | Grasslands soil microbial communities from the Angelo Coastal Reserve, California, USA - 14_1009_12_30cm (SPAdes) (version 2) | ecosystem: Environmental > Terrestrial > Soil > Grasslands ... | reverse complement strand
TGAAAAGATTTCTGTCCTGCAGGCGCTGGCCTTGAGCGAGGGCCTCACTCGTACGGCTGCGAAGGCCGAAGCGCGAATCATCCGCACCGACCAACAGAGTGGTGAACGGAAGGAGACGCCTCTTGACTTGGGAAAGATCCTGGCGGGGAAAGCTGCAGATCCGCTGCTCGACCCGAAAGACATAATTTTCGTGCCGAACAGTGCTGCGAAGACCACGTTCGGCCGAGGAGCGGAAGTGGCCGCGCAAACGCTCGCCGGGCTGCTGATTTTCCATTGGTAAGAACATGGACGACCGCGATCAAGTCGAGCTTTATGGCCGCCGTCACCAGCTCGAGCGGCGCGGGCCGGACGCTCTCAACACCCGGATCGTAGAGCTGCCTGATTCCTACGAGATTCTGGAATCTGGCGAGGCACTCGACCTCCGCAGCTATGGCCGCATCCTTCGCAAGCGCCTGCCGTCAATCCTCGTCGTCTTCTTCATCTTGTTTACAGTGATCCTCATCGCGACGCTCAAGCAGAGGCCGGTCTACCGGGCACAGGCATTGCTGGAGATTCAGAAAGAGAATCCGGACATCCCGACCATCAAAGAACTCTATGAGCTCGATGCCGTGTCCGACGCGTACCTGAGAACGCAATACAGCATACTTGCCAGTGAAAGCCTGGCGCGTCGCGCAATTGACCAGCTCCACCTGGAAACCCTCCGCGAATTCAACACCCGCAAGTGGTGGCAACTCTGGCCAGAGACGAGAAAGCCTTCCACGACGCAAACTTTTGCAGTTGGTCCAGTACCGCAAGTCCGCGATCGGGAGCTTTCCGAGCGAGTCCTCGAGCGATTTCTGGATCGGCTGACCATCGATCCCGTCAACCGCAGCCGTCTTGTGGCAGTTCGATTTGACTCGCACGACCCAGAGCTTGCCGCGCGCGTCGTCAACACCCTTGCCGCGGACTATGTCGACCAAAGCCTGGAAGCACGATGGCAGGCAACACAAAAGGCTGCGGAGTGGCTTTCGCAGCAGCTGGTAGGCGTGAAAGCAAAACTGGAGAAATCGGAAGATGCGCTTCAAAGTTACGCGCGACGCAACGGCCTAGTCTTCCTTGAAACAGATAAAGGCGCCAGCCAGAACGTCGCGAACGAGCGGCTGCGACAACTGCAGGAGCAGCTCACCAAAGCTCAATCCGAGCGATACGAAAAGGAAGCTCTTTACCGGTTGGTCCAAACGGGGGAGTCCGGAGCTTTGCCTGGAGTGTTCGAAAATAAGCTGATTCAGGACTTGAGCGAGCGCCTGGCGGAACTCAAGCGCGAGCATGCTCAGTTGTCAACCACGTTTAATCCGGATTATCCCCGGGTGAAGGAAATTCAGAGCCAAATTGATGAAATCGCGGCCTCGCTTCGGGAGGAGCGCCAGCGTGCCGCCGACAGGATGGTCAACGATTATTCCGCTGCGGTGCGCCGCGAGAACCTGGTTCAGCAGGCGCTGGACGACCAACAAAAGCAGGTAAACCTGATCGCCGAGAAATCAGTCCAGTACAACATTCTGAAGCGCGAAGTGGACACAAACAAACAGCTCTACGAAGGCCTGCTGCTGCAGCTGAAAGAAGCCGGCGTCTCCGCGAGCCTGAAGGCTAGCAACATCCGCCTCGTGGATTCGGCCCAACCGCCGGCGAAACCCGTTAAGCCGAAAATCCTCCTGAATCTGGCTGTGGCTATGTTTCTCGGACTAGGACTTGGTATCGGCACCGCGCTCTTCCAGGAGCGCATGGACAACACGCTCAAGGGCGATGACGACGTCGAGCGGCTGTTTGGCCTTCCTTCTCTGGCCCTGATTCCAGTTGTGCCTCCGTCAGATAGCGACCAGCATGGCATCCACAGGTTCCTCCCACGGGATAAAGCGTTCGAGTTCAAAGGAAATGGAGCTGGCAAAAACTCGCACTCTTACTGGCACCGCATTGATCGCGACGAAACGCAACACGCCTCTCTCGTCGAAGCGTTCCGGAATCTCCGTACCTCGGTTCTGCTTTCGACTCCGGACCGGCCTCCGAGTTCGCTTCTGGTTACGAGCACGCAGCCTGCCGAGGGCAAGACCACTGTCGCGTGCAACCTGGCGATTTCGCTGGCACAGCTCGGCCATAGAGTCTTGCTTTTGGACGCGGATTTGCGTTATCCCTCGCTACACAAATTGTTCGGAACCAGTGGAAGCCTGGGATTGGTCAGCTACCTTACCGGCCAGCAGGATTGGCGCGCCGTGGTGCGTCCCTCCGGATCGCGTGGCCTTGATCTCTTGGTTTGTGGCCCCGTGCCCCCGAACCCGTCGGAGATGCTTTCTTCCCAGAGCATGAGTGCGCTGATCCGATCCGCGAGCGCGGAGTACGGCTTTATAATCCTCGATTCTTCGCCTATGCTTGCCCTGGCAGACAGCCGCATCCTCGCTCCGCTTGTAAATGGAGTGCTCCTAGTGGTAAAGAGCGGGACGACGCCTCGCGAGCAATTTATGCACGCGCAGTCCGGAATCCGCGGCGTGGGTGGAAACTTGATCGGCGTAGTGCTAAATAACGTGGACATCTGCACTAACGGCTATTACAACTATGGCCCGTATGGTCTCAATCCTGACTGTCCTTCGCACGAAACTGTGGTCACAGCGAATTTCCAGATGCCGCCCCAACAAAAAGCGAGTGACTGAACCATCGCGAGCCTTCTATGGTTCGATTGCTTGAAGTTGGCCTCATCGGTGCCGTGTGTGTGGCAGTTCTGGCCTTCGGTGGTACGGCGCCTTCGTTTTTCGCAGTAGCGCAAGTCATCATCCTGGGACTGGGGGTCCTCTTCGTTCTCTCAGGCCGGTTTTCGCGAGTTACCTCCGCCCACATTCCCATCGCGAGCCCTCTTCTCCTGCTCGCCTTGGTTCTGCTACAAGTCTGTCCGCTTTCCGTTTCCCTGGCTCCCCTGTTCGGGAGAGTGCCCGACGATCTAGTTGGCGAGTCTCATTTCACTGTCAGCATGGCGCAGTACCAAACGGTGTCGCACCTCTTGCTCTTGGTCAGTTACTTGACGGCTTACTTCCTGACCTTGGCCCTGTGCCGGGACCGCAATGCGAAGAGGCGGCTCGTCTTTGCCATTGTGTCGTTCGGCGTTTTCGAAGCTCTCTACGGGCTGATCCAATATCTCACCGGATGGCAGCAGATTTTCGCCTACGTCAAAAAATACTATTTGGAAGAGGCCACCGGCACATACATCAACCGCAACCATTTCGCTGGTTTTTTGGAAATGGTCTTGCCGTTTGCTGTGGCTCTTACTTTGCGCCGGACGAGGATTCTGTTTCAGAACCCTTCAAGCAGAACAGCCACACTCGGCAAAATTGCTTCCAGGACGGAGTTCCTTTCTCTCGTGTTCTGGCTTTTTCTTGCCACCCTTCTCTTCGTCGCCCTAGTCCTTTCGCGTTCGCGGATGGGAATTATTTCTGTCTTGGTTTCACTCATTGCCATTCTGGCACTTGATGGAACTGCGTCCATGCGGGCGCGAACAAGGGCGGCAGTCGCCGCATTGCTTTTTCTTGGTGTCCTCGGGCTGGTCGTGTGGATCGGCAGTGATCCGGTGATGAGCCGTTTTGAAACTCTCGGACAAGAATACAATTTCAGCGGTCAGAATCGCATTTCGATTTGGCGCGATACGCTCGGGCTGATTCGCCATCATCCTCTTCTCGGAACCGGGTTGGGTTCCTTTTCGACAGTTTATCCTTCCGTTCAAACCGTTTTCCTCACTCTCCTCGTCGAGCACGCCCACTGCGATTACTTGGAGGTCGCTAGCGAGCTTGGCTTGCCTGGCGCTATTTTGGTGTTTGGTTCGATCTTCTGGGTGCTCGCCCAAACCGCCTGTCAATACAAGAAAACGGAAGAAAGCTTCGACAAAGTCGTTTCTCTGGGGTGCATCGGGGGTATTGCGGCAATTCTGGTGCACAGTTTGGCCGACTTCAATCTGTATATCCCCGCCAATGCGCTGGTGTTCACTATGATCCTGGCACTGGCCTGGTCTAACGCGCATCCAGGGGAAACCAGTGTGGGAAACGCTGGAAAGGTATTGGAAGCCGCTACGCGAGAAGCGGGAAGGCGCGAGGCGGAGAGCCGAAACGTTGCATCTGGCGCCGGCTCAGTCCAATGGCGGACGGCGGGGACGCAAGAGGGATTTCCCAGGATTTCCCGGATGCCGAACGCCTGGTGAAGCGGCTGGTGGCCCGGGAATTGATTCTGAGCTTTGTGCCCGATGCCGAGTAACGTCTATGGCGGACAGTTACGCGCAGGAAATACCAGTTAAGGTGCGATCGGGTGCGGCTGCAGAACCAAGTGGAGTCACTCTTGGAAGAGGCACCTATCAAGTTATCCAGCCTCGTCTCCGATCTGTTCGGCTCAGTGCCCGGCGGATGCTGAAGGCGCTCGCCGAAGGAGATACCGGCCCAGTCGCTCTGGCCGCTTTGGCGGATGAGCGCTTACGCGCCACGCCGGAACAGTTGTGCGACGCGCTCGATGCCCGTACGGAGTTCCATGCTGTGTACCGGCGGCTGCTGAAGATGGCGTTGGGGGCGTTGCGATTGATGCCGGACGGGTGCCGATTGATCGACGATCGACGAACAGATCGGCGAACTGGACAAGGAGATGGCCAGTCTGCTCAGCGCGCACCAAGATGCCGTTCAGCGGCCGGCGGGCAGGCGTAACCTACAAGCACAAGCGCAGTGATTTTCGGATTTTCGACCCTGGGTTCCTTTAGCAAAATTCATGCAGGCTGGCGGAAAGGACGCGATTATTGCCGCCGTACACGTACTTATTCAGCGTCTTCGCCGGATTTATCAACCGCTTCGCCGTCAAGTTTATTGGGTCCGGAGGCACCCAACGGTCCATCATGGAGCCGACCGTTCGGAACCGGAAATGATCGAGCTGGGATTCGGAATCGCATTCTTTGCCGGTGAATTTGCGGGCTGACATCAGATCATCTACGGGCAGAAGCGCCGCACGTAGACACAAGTCAAGTTGACTTCCGGCGGAAGCATAATCCGATCAGTGTCCCTATCGCTCCGTACAAAATGAAATTGCCACCGAATTCGACAGCTGCGAAGATGATTTTGTGTGAGAATTCAGACGGGTCTGCAAGGCCAATGATTGAGAAGGGCCACAATACAAGAAGAATCCGCTGGCTCACAAGGCGGTACGGAGCCATAAAGCCGAGTGCAAGGGCGACGAGGATTCCCATGCATCCGGAGACCAGGAACCAATTCTTAAGTAGTGCCCGACCGGTTGCCATACTGGAATTCTCCTTACTGTGGCTGTTGAGGGTAGATATCGTTTAGCGCGTGCATTAGGTCGTCAGGTATCGGTGCCCGAGGGCCGGAGTTAATTCCTGCATCGCCAAGCATCATTTGTGCCCATAATCAGCTCGCCGCTCCCATATAGGCGCGGCGCACGTGGTGGTCGCAGCGTAGTTTTTCGCTTCGTCCCTCCAACGCGATGCGGCCGGACTCCATGACATAGCAATAATCGGAGAATTGCAGCGCGTAGTTGGCATTTTGCGCGGCCAGAAGGATGGTCACGCCACGCGCGGCGATCACACGCACATAGTGGAAAATCTCATCCACAAGCATTGGCGCCAGCCCGAGCGAAGGCTCGTCGAGCATCAGGAGAAGCGGTTCCGCCATCAGCCCGCGCCCGATGGCGCACATTTGTTGCTCTCCGCCAGACAGGGTTCCGGCGTATTGTTTCCTCCTCTCCCCGAGCCGTGGAAACATCTCATAAATGTTTTTTAGATTCTCTTTGGCCTTCCCCCTTAGCCTGCGGGGAAACGCTCCCAGCAAGAGGTTTTCCTCCACGGTCATCCGCGGCCACAATTGCCGCTGTTCGGGAATCAGGCTGAGTCGCATTCCGACCCGCAAGTCCGGTGGCTTCGTGGTGATGTCTTCCCCCCGAAAGATAATTTCCCCTCTTCGCGCGGGCAACGTGCCAGCGATGACATTCATCGTCGTTGTCTTCCCCGCGCCATTCGATCCAATCAGGCTGGTAACCGTGCCCGCTTGGACTTGTAGGTTGAGTCCCCAGACCACCTGCACGGCATCGTAGGCCGCATCCAGTGCTTCCACTCGCAAAAGCGCTTCTGCCATTGGCTCGATCCGCTCTCAATCTGCTGCAGTCTTGCCTAGATAGGCCTCAATTACGGCCGGATCATTCTGGATTTTCAGGGGCGGTCCTTCCGTCAACTTCTCTCCGAAATTCAAAACGACCACCTGGTCGCAGGTGGACATGATCGCCCGCATATTGTGCTCCACGTAGAGAATCGTGGTGCCTCGCCCGCGAATGCGCCGCAGCAAATCGAGCACCTCGTTCATCTCTGTTTCCGTGAGCCCGCTGCAAACCTCATCACAGAGTAGAAGTTTTGGCTTTGCCGCCAGGGTGCGCGCCAGTTCGAGCCGCTTTTGATCTCCGACGCAGAGCGATGCCGCTGGCCTGTCCGCCACGCGCCCCAGTCCCACCCCTTCCAAAATCTCGGCAACCTCACCCCAGGTGCTCCCGCTCGCCGGTCCGCGGCCGAAGTGCAGCCCTATTTCCACGTTTTGCCGCGTGGTCATCGAGCGAAACGGCCGCGTGATCTGATGCGTGCGTGCCACACCGGCGCGAACGGCCTGGAACGATTTCCAGCGTGTGACATCCTTTCCCGAATAGGTGATGGTGCCAGAACTAGGAGAAACCGAGCCCGCGATGATGCTGAAAAGCGTGGTCTTTCCTGCTCCGTTGGGCCCGATCAATCCACAAATCTGGCCTTCTTCCACTTCGAAGCTGACGTCCTTTAACGCCGCCAGCCCGGCGAAGTACTTGGTCAGGCGCTCAACCGACAGAAGCGGTGGCACTCTTCCTCCATATTCTCTCAATAAACCCGCGCAGCCTGCCCAGCCATCCTGTTACGCCCCGCGGCTCAAAGAGAATGATCACGATCAGAAGCGCGCCGTACAAAAGAAGATGGAACTGCGGAAACGCCGCGACCAGTTCCTCCTGCACCAATCCATAAACAAAACCGCCGATCACCGGCCCAGCCACGGTGCCCGCCCCGCCGATGATGGGCATCAGCAGAATGGCCACGCTGGTGTGGAACCCAAACACTCCCTGCGGGTGGATGTACGCCGCATAGCGGGCGTACACACCTCCGGCGATGCCTGTCAGTGTGGCGGCCAGCAGATGCACCATCAGCTTGGCCTTTAGCGGGTTTACGCCGATGTCCGCCGCAGCCTCTTCGTCCTCGCGGACGGCCTGCAGCGAGAGCCCAAACTTTGACTCATGGATCCACGCGGAAATCACTACTGCCACGGCGAAGAATCCTAGCGCGGTGTAGTAATGTTCGAGTGGCCGGAAGCGGCCATGTTCGGCGATGCGGTAGCCGCTGGCGCCGCCCGTGAACGAGAGATTCGTCATCACCACGCGCACTGCCTCGCTCACCCCGATGGTCGCAATCGCAAAATACGGCCCCCGCAGACGAAACGTCGGCAGGCCGATGAATATCGACGCGAGCGCGGCCACCAACCCGGAAATTGTGAACGCTGCGAGAGGATGCAGTCCGCCGTTGATCCCCATTGCCGCCGCATAGGCCCCCAGTCCGTAAAACACGGCGAAACCAAACGATACTTGCCCGGTAACCCCCCCAAGTAGATTCCATGCTACGCTCGCGATGATCCAGACCAGCGCGGTGAACAATAACCGCGTGAGGTTCGAGCTGATTCCGAGCCACGGCAGAATCCCTAAAACTATGAGAAGCGTTCCCCACCCGGCAACTCGGTAATTCAGAAAGCGACCCATTTGCGTGCTCGCAGCCCTCATGCCCAGCGATGTTTCTTCGCAAAGATTCCGGCGATCCCGCCAGGAAGCAAAACCAGGGCCAGCACCAGAAGTGAGAAGGCAATCGCCGGCTGGTATCCTGCCGGCAACACGAGAATACTGAACGTTTCCACAAGTGCTAGCACCAGCGCCCCCGCAGCCGCGCCCCAGAAAGACTCAAGTCCTCCCAATACAATGATCACGAACGAGCGCAGTAAAAACCCGTGCCCGAAGTCCGGACTGAACGAATACAGCTGCGCAAGCAGTCCCCCGGCCGCCCCCGCAAATCCGATGCCCACTCCGAAAGTCAGCCGCGCCATTTTCTCCACCGGAATTCCCGCCAGGCGCCCCGCATAGCGGTTTTGCATCAGCGCCCGCACCGCCCGCCCGTACCACGTCTTGCGCAGCACGAACTCGAGTAATCCGAGCGAGCACACCGCCGGTATGAAAACTATCACCCGAACGGTGGGGATCGTGATGGGTCCCAGATGCATCGAGGACAAGGTCCGCGACGTAAGAATGGATCGGTCGCTGCTTCCCCAAATGAGGTAGCCGATGTTCTGCAGCACCAGCCACAGGCCGAACATTAGGAGCAAGGAAGCCAGCGTCGGCTGGTCGGATACGGGTATTCGTTTCACCAGCGTCCAGTGGACCAGCATGCCAGCCAGCAAAAATACGGGAAACGCCAGAACCGACCCGACCAGCGGATCGATATTCAACCGCTCATGAAGTTCCAGGACATAGTAAGCGCCCAGCATCAGAAATCCGGCGTGTGCCAGGTTGACGATTTTCATCACCCCGTAGATGATCGTCATGCCCACCGACATCGCCGCATAGATGCCCGCAAGCAACAGGGCTGACACCAGTAGATTGACGAAATCGGCTGCATCCATGAGGGACTATTTTTGGGCCGCTGGTGGCACGACGGCCTCTCCGTTAGCGGCGTCCTTGGGGTACACCAGATCCACTCTCCCGCCGGGCTTGTTCTGCACGATCACGAATGGCGTGTCCACCTGGCCCCCCTTGCCGAACCGCAGCACCTGCCCGGGCAGGAGCGACTCTCGGAGGTCGAGTTTTCGCAGCTCGTCCCGGATCGTCGCCTTCTTTAGCGCGCCTCCCTTTTCAATCGCGGCGGCCAGTCCCCGCACCGCCTCATAAGCCGTGGCCGCATACCAGGAATCGGGCTCTCTGCCGGTGAACCCTTTGTAATCGTCCACAAACTTCTTCACCTGCGGGTAGGGCAGGTTCTTCGACCACCAGATCCCTGCAAAAATATAGTCTGTTGCATCACCCAGCGCTTTCCGCGCGTCGGTCTCCGGCCCACGCGCCCCGTAACTGATCATCGTGTGGTGCAGGCCCGCCTGCACGTACTGCCGGTGCATCGTGATGTAGTCCTGTAGGTGCGCATCCGCCAGAAAAATGTCCGCATGCGCGTTTTTCACCTTTTGCAGCAGCCCGGAAAAATCCGGCGAGCCAAGATCAAAATTTTCGCTGAACACGACGTTGAAATACCCGGGATGGTCCTGAATCCACTGCTTGATGCCATTGCCATAATCCACGCCGTGGTCCGTATTTTCCAGAGCCATGGCAATCTTTAGACCTTTCTTTAGCTTGCTCTGATCGACGAGAGAACCGAGATATTCAGCCGTGGTGGAACCGAGAAGATTGGTGGGACTCAGAGTGCCAAACGTGTACTGGTAGCCATGGTTGAAGATTGTGGTAGCCGCCGCCCCGGTGGTGATCCAGGGAGTCTGGTAGCGGTCCGGCATCACAGACTCGGCTTCGCCAAGTGCCGTCGAGTAGGCCCCAAGCACGGCTATCACCTCATCGGAACTCATGGCGCGCTCCGCCAGCGACGCCGACTTAGCCTGGTCCGAGCTGTCGTCATAAAAGACTTCCTGCAGCGGCAGCTTCTTGCCGAGTTCTTTAACCATGACTCCGCCGTTCTGGTTGATCTGCTTGATGGCAAGGTCGATTCCTTCTCGCTGATATTGTCCGGGCTTGGCTTCTCTTCCGGTAATCGGCAGCACCACTCCGACTTTGATCGAATTTCCCCCCGCTTTGTTACGGGTGCAGCCCAAGGAGAACGACACCACCAAAGCAACAGCAACGGCCCAAATCCACACCTTCTGGCGAACTGAACCACTTCCTGGCATCTCGTACCTCCTCCCAAGTTTGCCGCCAACGCGGGACTCTCCGAATGCGTGGCATGATATTCCCGCCCGCTCACATTAACAAGAAAACAGCAGAAATGAGGTTGAATTCAGGGCTTAGATCTATGGTAGAGCCGTGGCTTGCCACCTCTCCCTAGATCTCCCTAGAAGGGAAGAGAAGTTCTAGCAGGTTCCTTAACTGCGGATTGGTAGATCACCGCCGCCCGCTATCCACAAGCGACTTCAGATTGCTTTCCAGCCTAGAGCGTTCTTCCCCTGGCAGGTCCGTGAAACGGAAAGGTTGAAGATATCCCTTGGTTGCCCACATGGGAAACAGCAACTCGGCCCTGCTGCGCACTGTGGTCGAGCCCACATGAAAAATCACTTCTACCTTTATGGATTCGTCCAAAGGCTCGCTCAGACTGAGAATGCCTCCAGTGCCTGAAAGCTGATGCAGCCGCGCCCGGATATTGCGCCCATTTTCCAATCGAACCAGTGCCAGGACGCTGCCCTGCAGCTTCACACGCCTTGCCCGATGTTCCGGATTCGAACGCGGCATAGCTTCCAAAACTCAGGGAGGGCTGCTTCAGGGCCCTTGAAAGTCGACGGTAATGAAGGTCTGCATTTCGACGATCTCGCCATTCAGCCGGTAGGGCTGGTAACGCCATTGCTTGACTGCCTGGAAGGCGGCTTCGCCCAAAACCAGGTAGCCACGGACCAATTTCAGATCACGAATGCTTCCGTCCTGGCCTACCCACGCCTGTAAAACCACGGCTCCCTGCAGGCCGGCTGCGATCGCCTTTGCCGGGTAGATCGGCAAAACCCGGTGGACCACGAGTTGACGCGAGATTTCTTCCGGCAGCTCCAAAGGCGTCCATCGATTGCTTGCAGCCCGCGGTCTGGGGGCTGCCGCGTGCGCCGCCATGGTTTGAACCGGAACCGACAGGCTGTCCGGAATTTCAGGATTTACACTCGGCGCGAACGCTACTGTGGATTCACTTGACTCACTCGCCAGACGCACTGCCGGCCTGCTTTTTGTGCTCTGGAGGACGGGGAGGACTGGTCGAACCCGGATTTGAGCCCGCGAAATAGGCTTGTTTTTGACCGTGTCATCGTCGAACCCGTAAGGGGCGGTTTGAGCTTCGTGTTCAGGTGGGGTTGCCGCAGCCTGGGTAGTTGCAGACTGAGGGAGATCGGGACCGGGTTTCGCCTCTGCGGCCTTGGCTATTGAACTGGAGATACGCCGCATCGTTCCAGTCGCGATGCGATAGCCCATCTTCCATGCGCCAAGCGTGATTCCGGCTACTGCGGCGACGACTGCCACTGCGGCAAGCCGCCGCCCAAGGTGCTTCGAGTCGGGCTGTTCCGCATAACCGGCGAACGAGAGAGGTCTCCGGGGGAGGGCAGAGTCTTCAAAGGCATATTGCCGGTCTGTCTGTGCGCTCTCAGCCGGCTTATGGGGCTCTACTTGCAAGGCCGGTTCGGCAGCCGGGGCAGGATCAGAGTCTTTCTGCATATCCGTGGACGGCTCTTGTTCCCCTGAGCTAGGTGCCCCGGAGATCGCATTCAGCGCCGCCAGAAATGTGTTTTTGGCCTGCTCGGCAATAATGGGCTTGGCCAGAATCCCATTCACGCCGGTTTGAAAAGCCGCAGCCGTATCCCTTTCCCGGACCACGGCCAGCGTGAAGGTCGCCTGCGAAAACACCAGCTCGCGGGCAGCTTTCAGAAAGAAGCCGGCTTCGACTGACGGCGTCCAATCCGCGATGATGATCTGATAATTGCGTGTTGTCAGCTTCTCAACAGCGGCAAAGATGTCCGGGCAGGCTTCCACCGGGATCCTAAGTTCGGCCAGAGCCTGCGTCAGCAGACCGGTTGTCTGCTCATCCGACGAGAAAAGCAGCGCGCGGGGGAGCATGGGGCAAGGTTACTTTCAGGCTATTGAGCCGACAAGTTACGCAGGTAGGGCATGTACTGTCCGTCTCCGGCCATTGGCCGTTCGGACAAGTTACCCTCCAGTTCAATCAGAGCCGGTTACTTTCCGGTTACCGCCGTGGGCGCGACGCGAGACTCACGGCCGTC
>Ga0209806_1002262_pt1 | contig 12069 bp, 10 predicted proteins | sample GraSoiAngelo_152_FD_186166 | JGI IMG/M metagenome (GOLD analysis project Ga0209806, IMG submission 186166) | Grasslands soil microbial communities from the Angelo Coastal Reserve, California, USA - 14_1009_12_30cm (SPAdes) (version 2) | ecosystem: Environmental > Terrestrial > Soil > Grasslands ... | reverse complement strand
CATTCGTAGCCCGAACTAACGTATACAGAATCCCCCATTGTCAGCCCTGATCTCGCATCTGAAGAGGGGTCCTAAGATCACTGGACGATTCGTGCTGAAAAGCGCGATATTTCCCAACCGATCCAAGCCCAGACCGTGCTTCGATCAGCTTGACTCGCCCATTATCCGTGCCAGACAGCAGCTGCTCTAAAAAAAAGGGGTCTTAGCGACTCGATCCCGCGTCGCATGAGTGACTTCCCTCGGACCCGTGCGAAAGTAAGTCTCAGATTCTCGCGATGCAAAAGCGAATCTTGTCCGGTCATACCGTGGCCTAGTGCGTTGGCGAAGGCGACGATTGTGAATGAGGCTATCAGGATCGGCGTATCTTTCGGGACAATGCTGACAACGCGTTCTTCAACCGGCTAACCAATAGTTCTCGCTGAGGCCTGATCTTCCCCACTGAAAGGATCCGATCAAGCTCCCTCCTATAACCGAACCATTTCACCAAGAGAACAATTGAGACGATAGTCAACGCTCCCGTAGAGACAAGGAATGTCGCAGCGAGCGAGCCTCCTTGAAGCGAACTGCTAAGATATGTCCGGAAGAATCGGTTGTGGAGATACTCCTCATAGATCCATAACGAGAGTAGCATGTTGAGAAGAGTCTGCAGCAATACGATGATCTTCGCGAACCGAGGAATCCTTTCGAGCCAGGAGACGATCGTCAAGACGAATGTAGAATATTCGCTCCGATTTGTAAACTTGACGTATTCCAATATGAGCTCTGCGTAGTGGCTCACAAAAAAGAAGGGAGAGGCGTTCGCGGCGCGACACAAGAGCGGGTTCGCGATTGTTCCGATGCATGCCTATCTGTCTATTGGCTGGAGCCTTGTTCTTCCCGGGAGTATTGCGGGTCTCTACGTCTAAGCATAGGCATCGGGCCACCTGCTCCGGAGTTCATGATAGGCGTGGTTTTCCGGATCATCTCGATGAGATGCTCTTCCGCCCGCGCATCCCCCTCCTGACCACGACGCGTTCCACCAGGCCCGATCCTTTCTGTTGAAAGAATACCTTCAAGCTCTTTCCTAGTACTCCGCAGTTTCAGAAACAACTCGATAGCGACGATTGTGAACAGGCCCATTGAGATGAAGACTAGGGTGGTGAAGGAGCCTGATTGAAGGTTCCCGTTAACATACTCTTGGAGGTACGTGTTGTTCTGGTATTCCTGGTAGATCCAGAAGCACATGAGCAGTATGATCAGGGTTTGAACGAGGAGGAGAGTTTTTGCAAACCCGGGAATACTCTTCCCATCAGAAACATCGTTCTCTTCGCGGCTCGTAATCCCTGCATATTCCCGAGGAGTCCCGTTTGCCCCTCATCCTGATCTAGAGCGGGATCAGTCATAAGGGCAACATGTGCCCGGCGAAAGAGATGACTAGATACTCTACAGCAAGCCCTGATCCTGGAACAGTTACCCGCCTAGGACTTCGCCCGTCATGTTTTCAAACTCTTCAAAAGTTATCTTCGCAATTTTCTTGCGGGAGAAAGCTTCGCGGAGTCCAGGTATCTTGACCACTTCGATGCGACCGCGATCTCCTCTCCCATGTACAAGAATCTTCACCAGCCTAGAGTCTAGAGTTGTCCGTGCGAACTCGGCGGCCTTCAAGTAGCTGTGCGCGAGACGTAGCAGTGTAATACTCTCATCCAAAAGGTAGTCAGAGGTGACGAGACTTTTTTTTGCGGTAAGGTCTTTTGTGGCGAGGCTGTCCGTCAGGCTTCTTGCCTGCTGATGGTGTTCGTCCCTCTCGTCAATGTATGCTTTGAACCATGATGTGTCGACGAAAGGGAACGAGGGCTACTTGGAACTGTAGAGGAGCTGGTCGATTTCTGACACCCGAATCTTCTCTCTGAATTTAACCGATTCCAGCTGGAACAGCGGGTCCCGGCGCATGTCTAGCTCCGAGACGCTCCATTCGGTCAGTGCTTTTCTTGCTGCCTCCTTGATTGTCAAGCCCTCGTCCCTTGCTGCCGCCGAGAGCATTTCGTATTCCTTCTCACCCAGGTCCGTCTGGACCACTTTCCGACCGGCCAATCGATTGTCCCGAGAAGTACGTTGGGAAACGTGATAATTGAATGTTCAGATGCCAAACCAGCATTGGATCATGCGGCGAAGTCTTTCTCCCCGGGCTTTCATTGCTCATGACATACCCAGAAGCAAAATCGCCCATTGTCAGCCCTGATCTCGAATCTGGGAGGGTAGTTCAAGACCACCGCTAGATTCGCTGGGCTAATCGCGTTTCTCGCCGAACCATCCAAGCATGAATCATACCCTGAATCGGCTGTCTCACCCATTATCGCTGCCAGACAGCGGGTGTTCTAGAAAATAGGGGGTCTTAGCGACCGACCCTCGCGGCGCACGAGTGGTTTATCCGACTATCTTGAAACGATCCTTTCAAACACTCTCCCATACCTCAGCAGTTTTGCGTACAGAGCTGCATCAGTCAGATGGGACGAACTTGTTTTCCGGTGAAGGGACGATGAAATACTCGTTCTGTACAGGAAGTCTGACCCGTCTCGAGCTTGGCGAGGGAACTGTTATAACTACTCATAGGAGAATGCGGTCCTGTAACGATGGTCTCGGCGAGTATTTCCGGCTCTACGGGTTTTCGAGACTCATCTCCCGGCGAGGAGGTTGTTTTCTTCCTAATGATGCTCCTCAACGCGGAGAGAGAATCAGCCTCGGAGGCTAACGTGGGGATCTATGAGACTGAATCTTTCCTGGAAGCGGGGAAGAGAGGTTCTGAACCGCCCGTCGTCCAGACCTCCGTAAGCATAACCTGCGGCTTCTAGCCTCCTCGCTAGTCCGAGGTTGCTGTGTTGGCTGGTTTTGAGTGTCAACGGAGCCGTAGTTCTACTGGCCTCATCCTCAGACGCACTTGTTCGAGCGGAGCCCGCGTTGTCCACAGCAGGGTCGCGTTGAGTGTGGGTACCAGAACGGGACTGAAGAACGCGAAGTATGGAACTGGATAAACGAGCGATGCCCTCTATTGAATGGGTAGAGAGGAACTCGCTCACACAACAGAGTCTGGTTCTTCGCCGCAGTGAGAATTTCCTAGCCGCCGTTCCCGAAAGGATCCGCACGCCAGACAGGTCGAAAGGGCAAATGGAATCACCAAGCAAGAACGCAGCCTTCTGTCCTAGACCCTGGATCCTCGACAATAATGAGGCCAGCCGGCCTCGTGTAGCTGACACGCCATGAACGGGAAATCCAGCCCCGCTAGTCTTGGCTGGATAGTTTCCATTGTCACGATCATTCTTGGCGCCCTTTTGCTCCTGAGCCCGTCCTCCGTCTTTCGACTTCACAATATTGGAAATAGCGTTCTGACAAGTGCATCGACACTAGCTCTGCCCTGGGCATGGCTTGCACCACTCGACGCTATTCCTCTATTCTGGCTGCTTCTCGCCGGGTGGTTCATTGGACTCTTTGCAACCATCGGCGTCGTCTCGAGAAAACGTGGCCCAAGGAGAGGCGGAACAGAGCCAAGTCACGATCAACAAGGGAGCTTGACACATGCAACTCGCCACAAATCTCACGTACGCTCCCTAACGGGAGTCCTAGCGGTGGTCCTAGTCGTTCTTGCAATAAGTGGGGTATCGGTATTCCTCGTGCCACCGACCTCATCCAGCCATGGTCAGGGAGGAAACGGTAGCGGAGGGCCAAGCGGCGGACCCAGCGGAAGTCTAGCCGGTCTCTCAACAAACCTCTCCCAAGTCGATCAGATTTCAGATCCAAAAGGCCTCGGGTATAGTGGACAGAGAAAGATGGCGGTCGACACTGCCGGCAGCATCTATTTTGCCTACAGAAAAACACCCCCAGGTCTTAGCGAGAGCGAGATCTACGTGTCCGTGTCCCAGGACAACGGCAAGACATGGACCGACCTTGGAGGTGGACCAGTTGCAATCGTCAACGCCCCACCAGTATTGTCCGGCACAACGGAAGGTGGAGGAACAGGATCAGACCAGCGAGTTCCATCAATCGCAATCGACTCGAAAAATCAAGTCCATGTAGTATGGTACGGGCGCGACCAAGTCTACAACGGCCCAAACGAGAGACAGATAAAATACGCCAGATGGAACGGAGCCGCATGGTTCCCCTGGGTCAACATGTCACCTGTACCAGGCTATTCTGGAAACCTATACTGGCAAGAGCATCCAGTCATAGTCGTCGATAGGAACGATGTGCTCCACGTTCTCTGGGAAGGGTCGGACTCGGGAAGCGCTGGGGTCCAGCAGATAAAACACTCCATGTCAGCAGATGGAGGAATCACATGGACTGGCTGGGAGAACATTTTCCCTCTAGATTCATCAGGGCAAAGCCGGCCCGACGCTGTTGCTGACCGGAATCGAAATCTCTACGTGGCATGGTACGGAGGAGTATCAGGCCAAACAGGAACGCGCATCCAGTACGCTCGATGGGACGCGGGCTCAAAGAGTTGGGGCCAAGCACAGATTGTCGCGGGTATAGAGGGTTTCAACCAAAAACACGTAAGCCTTGTCATCGACAAGTCGAACACATTAAGGCTGGTCTGGGACGGTCCCGACAATAATAACTCGAACTCCCTGGTGAAATATTCAAGCTTGAACCTGAACCTCTCTTCCCCAGGGTGGTCAGCCTGGACCAACATTGATCCCGGAACCTTACTCAACCAGACAGACCCGACCGTCTCCATTGGCCCCGCGGGAATAGTCCTCGTTGGGTGGCAGGAATGGTCCGGCAACGATGCGGTTACCGCGTCGAACGCATCGGTCCTCATAATGGAAATGGGCGTCAGCCAATCCAGGACGCCGCTCGGCTCCAAATTCTCAGGAAATAACAAGTGGCCTGTGATGCCGGAAGATTCATCTGGCGGAATCATTCGTATAGGCTGGCTTAGTGGGCAAGGGGCTCCATACACGGTTTGCTATGGCCAGACTTCTCTGACAGTGTCCTAGACCACGTGGTGGCCGGGAGGTCAAGTTGACCTCCGAAGACCAGAAACGTAAGGGATCAAATTGGAAGAACATTACCTTAGCCACTACAACGATGGCGGTTCTTCTCCTTCTCGTCGTGATCATCCAGGTTGCTACCCAAGCGCCCCCGGCGCCGGTTGCCCGGGGTTCCGATATCGGAAATACAATTGCGTCTACAACTGACTGGCAGGGGCTGGCTTGGGGAGAGACCCGGAAACTAGCCGAGAGCAGCAACGGGACACTTTACATCGGCTACAGATCGCAGGAAAGAGGAGGACAGGGATACAAGGCCTTCGTCGACTTCTCAAACGACCATGGTGTCACATGGGCGCACTTAGGAGGCGGACCGATTTTCCCCAGCACGCAGATACAGCGGGTACCAGCACTCGCAATGGGAAGCAATGATGTGTTGCAGGTTGTTTGGTACGGCGAACTAGGCGCCTCGGCTGGAGGAGTAGATCGCCAGATATGGTACTCGCGATGGACTGGAAACGCATGGTTGACACCGAAGATAATACCCGAACACATAGACGGCTTCCAGCAAGCCACAGACCCAACCCACTGGCAAGAACACCCTGACATCATCGTCGACCGATTCGACCCGATCAGGTTGTACGTGGTCTGGGAAGGAACAGACTTGTCTAACCTTGCACTTGGGAACTGTGGATCAACCAACTGTGATACGCCAATGTTCACGATGTCCACCGATATGGGAGACACGTGGTCGTCAGGACCGGGGCTTGCCACGGGTACCTACTACAAACTGGCTCAACCGAATGCAGAATCACACTCCAGACCCGGCATCGTGGAGGATTCGAACATGGCACTACATGTTACTTGGTATCGGAATGATCCTGGACTAGGTGCGAGAAGTCTAATCCGGTATGTGGTGTCCACGGACGGCGGGGCGACTTGGTCCTCGGAGACAGCTCCGATCCCCACGACTTACGGATCCGACCAGCGGTTCCCTAGTATGTCAGCCGACTCTCAGGGAAGAGTGCATCTCGTATGGAAGGAGAAGAATTTGTTGTTGTCGCAAAACCAGACGTTATACTCCGTCTTGTCCGGAGGGTCCTGGTCTCAACCGGTCGTGATCCATCCTGATCAAGAGGATCAGTTGACTCCTATGGTTCAGGTGGATGACCAGGGAAGCGTGTACGTGGGCTGGCACACGGGTGGACCTTTCGACTGGCAGGGTGATCCTCCTAGTGTTTTTGACGGGTCGCAGATTTGGTTGGCGAAGCTCAACGGGACCGTCTGGTTGGGCCGGCAGGTGACGAATTTCGCGACGAATCGCTTTGTCAACTTTCCGGTGAGCTCGATGAAGCCTTCAACTGTCCAGATGATCTGGGTTGAGGGAAACTCGCCCAAGCCCTATAGGATCAAGTACGCTTCGTTCAGCTTCTGAACTTTGCCTGGCTCAGATGCAAGATGCTGTGCACGCTCAGATATTCGGCTTTATGGAGTTTCTAGTTCCTACCCAGCCCTGCCTGTTCATGGTTACCAATGAGAAGATCTTCACGGGCACCATTATGAAGAGCATTAGAAATGTCATGATCACCGCCAGAGATACGTCCCTGGGGACTTGCCTTAGGTGGCTGAGGCCCTTGAAGGAGCGGCCGCCGATGGACACGACAAGCCACAAGAGAGGAAAATTGAACGCGACGCCGAATAGAGTCGTTACCGTTCCGGGGCTTGTTAGGGCGAAGTATGCGGTTGCCAGACCACCGATCGCGAGCGTGTATGGTGTTATTGTGGCGTGGAACATGCTGACAGGTAGTATCCAACTCTTCCGCCAGACCCAGCCTTGCCAAAAGGCGCGTAGGTTGCCCCTGTAGCTGTTCCTGCTCCAGCGGATCTTTCTTCGGATGAAGTTGTTCAGTCTTCCAGAGTAGACGGTCCGGGCTTGGGCGGTGCTCTGGTAAACTGTCTTGTAACCCCTTGAGAGTAATAAATGGGTGAGCCTTAGATCGTCTCCCCCTATGCAGGTCTTGCCAAGGAAAGTCTCTCCCGTTAGCTCCGCGAGCATAGGAAGTAGGAGGGATCTGCGGTAGGCTGCGGTCCTACCGGACAGGCAGTTGACAACCCCGTCAACGGACATTCCGGGCACGAAGTCTATGTATCTCAGGTCGAGAAGCCAGTTCTCGATCCTCCACACTATTGATTTCTCGAAATCTTCCACATTCTGTTTGGCCCCCACCCCGCCAACATTAGAGTCGATGAACGGTTTCAGGATCTCGTCAAGCAGGTTCGGTGCCCAGGCGGTATCACTGTCGGAGAGGACGACGATCTCACCAGTTGCCTCGCGTATCCCCCAGGCTAGCGCGGGCCGTTTCCCAGGCTCATCGGTAATTATCAGCTTGACGTTCGGAAATGCTTTCACGGGAAAATTTTTCTGAATGTTTCTGATGTTCACAGTATCCCCACTGTCCACGACGAGAACTACCTCGCCTACATTGTTTGCGAGGTAGGACTTGATCGCTCGGACCAGTACGGCAGGGTCTTCCATGTACACTGGCACAACCGCGGAGGTTGTCGCAGTATAGCTTCCCTGAAAGGGTGTATAGTTTGCGCCGTAGAGTCTCCGGATTCCCCAGAGGCTCCAGGTGATTATTCCGATGATGCCGAGCGGTATGAGGGGAAGAACGTTAGGCATTGACGACCATTGATGCCTTTTGTTGGTTCGCAGTTCTATCGTTGACCTGTTTGACGGCGGAGAGCAATGGGAGGTCTGTTCCTTTGGCCTTCATGAACGAGATGAAAGCTTCTAGGTCTTTCGGGAGGCACATGCCGCCGAAGGGGCGGCCCCCAAGGATTCCCCATTCTTTCATGTCGCCTCGTAATCCAAGGGCCAAGAGAGGCATGAGTCGGCCAACGTCGTCTGATCTAACTCCGACCGCTTTACACGCCTGGTCTATCTCGTTGAAGAAGCTGACCTTAGTCGCGTTAAACAGGTTCGACGTGTACTTTAGCATCTCAGAGGTCTCGAGGCTGCAGCGGGTGATAGGAGACGTGAAGGATGAGTAGAGAGATTCCAGTTTGTCTCCGGCGGTCTTGTCGGCTTCTCCGATCACTACTGCTCCGGGGTTGAGGAAGTCATTGAGGGCAAATTTTTCTCGTAGAAATTCGGGATTGTGGCAGAGTCCGATCTTGGGGCCGATTTGTGATTGAGCAGACAGTTCGATCTGAGGGATCACCTGTCCCCTCGTTGTTCCCGGTGGAGTGGTGCTTCTCACCACGACTAGATGGTACTGGTTCGTTTCGCGGAGGGCGCGTCCCACTTCCGCTGTTATGGCGAGGAGGGTTCGTAGGTCGACGGAGCCGTTGAGGGTTGGGGTTGGCGCGCAGATCATCGTTATGCTGCTCTGTTTTACCGCATTTCGAATTGAGGAGGCTGTCCCGTATCCTTCGAGGGCGATCTGGGTCATCTTTGTCTCGTTTAGGTCGTAGAAGACTACGTTGTGCCCTCTTGCAGCTAGCCCAACGCCGGTTGCTTTTCCAACGACCCCTGCTGCGATTACGGCTATCTTCAGCCTAGTACACCTGCCGAACGGCGTTGCCTATTTTCAGCAATAAAAGGATATACTCTTGGGGTAACGGGAGCTTGAGCGAGGGTGCTGCCATTTTCTCTGGATAGCTTTCTCGATCCTTACCTTCTCCCAGGTCGGCCTCGGCCGGTGACCGTGCTGATGAGAAAGGTCGTGAACATGAACAGAAGGAGCAGGATAAGTATGGTGCTTACTAGGGAGAGGAGGGACAGTGTGAGAAATCGGAGCGGAAGTATGAGGAAGCTTAGGGATCGGCCGAATATGGATAGCTGTAGTGCTATCTGATCGAGATATGCTCGATGGACTAGCTGATCTAGGGTTTGCCGAGAAGTTACATTCGTGTTGTATTCGGTGAACAGCCAGCCGGACATGAAGACGATGGCTACGAGCTCCAACCCTATGATCAGGGTTTTGGACGAAAAATCTTGGTTCAAACCGGCAACCTCGCTTGCGAGATAGCATAGGTTTTCAGCGAAACCTCTATTTCAGCATAGTTCTTTGGAGAACATTGCCTCTCACTTTTAGCTCATCCTCGCACCTGCTCGTTCGGAAGGACCTTCATGAGGGGAGGTTACACGGTCCGTGTTAAGGTGGACATTGAAAAGCGTACCGATTGATTGCGAGGTTTGCACAGGAGCACAAGCTCACAGTGAAGGAAACGTATCGAATGGTAGCGATAAGGGATGGAGTTTCACAGACTGCACAAGGCTCCAACTAATGCATCGGTTAAAGATCACAGACGCTTTCGCTTTCGACCGGCACATCGGCGAAGCAGGATTCAACCGTCTTCCTAACATTCGAATCTAGGCAGAATCCTCGCAGGCTTCATTCACACCCCCGGTTAGCACACCGCTCAGCAAGTTTCGCCTCGGCATCCGAGCAAGTATCATGCTCTGGTCAGCCGGACTCGCCTGTTATCCATGCCGGACAGGAAATCGTTTCCAGAAAAAGTCGGGTATGTTTCAAGGGTTTTGCGTGGCATGAGCGGGCAGTTCGGACAGGAAGCCGAAACCGAGCAGGCGTTGAAGGACGTTTTATCCGGCTGCCTTTTGGTGAAAACATTCTTTTCAAGTCGTCTCCTACAGACGCGGGGTTTCGGGTAGGAGAGAGAGTAGAAGCAGTGAGACGCAACCACGTGCTAGTATTGATGATCTGTCTTGTCGGGGTCGTTGCGTTTGCTTGGTACGAGAGTCTTCCACGTTCGCATGTTGGAACGACGACGAACTGGGTCGTGTACGTTCTGACGAAGAACGGTAATCATACTCAGCTTCAAGCCTCATACAGCAATGGTGTTGTAACCTCTCAACAACAATTGTATTGGTTGAATTTCGATAACAAGACCGCGGTTCACAACTATTTCGAATGCACTCCCTCGATGAATGGCTGCACTCTCGATGGTTGCCCCTTCACAGTTCTCAATGATAGCGCTTCGGAATATCGTGTAAAGGTTGTTTGCGGGCCTGCTGCCTAATCCTATTCCTGTGAGCATGCGTTTCAGGTACCCCGCGTTCTTTGTCTTCCACGCGTGTCTCGCGTATCTAACTAGCCCGAATGGTGGAAGAACCAGGCTTTGGCCCTGATAGAGTCAATCTTTTTGTTGCCAAGGATATCCTTCTCAAGATAAGATAATGGACCTTTCCTCCTTTTTTGCGAAAACTACAATAGATCCGAAGGGAATGACGTCCTGTCAATGAGAGGCTGATGAGAACTAGTCCCATTCTTGCCGGCCTGCTTTTGCCTCTCGCAGCCGCGCTGATCAGATCGGCTCAGGCTCACACAGGTGCTGGTGTTGACATCGTCGGCCCGGTTGCCTACCAATCCCAGCAGTCGCCTTCCCCGGGGATCCCGCTCAGTGGAATCATCTTTACACTCGCCCTAGTCCTTTTGGGAACTCATCTCTTCTCTAAACTGCGATACAGGTATCCTGATTATCACGGCAACCTTCTCATCGGAACATCATTGATTATCGTTCTAGGGCTCGGAGTTGTAGCTTACGCCGCACCATCGCATGAAGTCTCGGTTACTCCCCCTGTCAGTTTCACTTTCTATTTCGGGGGCGATACCGGATACTATTCTGGACTACTCACTCAAGCCATCGCAAGTAATCAATTGATACAGCCTGATTTCTTCCTAGACCTCGGAGACATCAGCTACAACGGCACTACAAACGGCCATCCGCCGACGGGGAATGAGGTTGACTGGTGCAACTTCATCAAAGACAACGTCCACAACAGGCTCGGAAACCCCAACTTTCCGTACATGTTCGTTACCGGGAACCACGAGGATGGTAGTCCTGACCCCGCGAATCTGTACAGGGATGGCTACATTGACGCTTTCATCGGGAACAATTGCTTGCCGCTCTCCGCGTTCAACTCCCAAAGCAGTGCAGGGAGTGGATTCATCAATTTCATCGGGTCCGATCTATGTCCGGAAAGCAATTCCTGCTACGGAAAAGAGGGCTACTTCGATTATCCGGCGGCAAACCCGATCGCACGAGTCATCACCATCACCGTCGCCGATACGGTTGGAAACTCCACCGATCCCAGCTCGAACGTGAACTTCAACTATTGTCCGCTCTCTGTATGCAACAATCCAGGAATGGACACGCACTGGAACTGGCTGACGGGAGTTATCTCCGCTGCAAAGGCGTCCGGCCTCTGGCTCCTAGTCGCCTTTCACAAGCCATGCCTAAGTCCCGACCTCAACACAGGTTGCGAAGGCAACGGCGACTATAACGGGCATAACCCAAACTATCAGCTCGAAACCTACCTGACGAGTCAGGGGGTTGACATTCTGCTCAACGGACACTCCCACATATACGCGCGTTCAAAACAACTAACGTGTCTCGGCTCCACGGAACCAGCATCGGATTCAACAGTTGGCATCACGTATGATCCTAGTTGCGTCGCAAACAATGGCTCGTCCGGTTTCTACAAACGTGGAGCAGGGACCGTCGAAGTCATCCAAGGAGTCTTCAGCCAAAGGAACGATCAGCTGAACTTCAGTCGTCCCGATATCAACTATTTCGCAGAGGCGATGAGCGCTAGAGGCACTATAGACACTTCGAAGCCCGGGACACTGAACGACTGTTGCTGGGTCAATGACGCGCCCGTGGACATGGCTTCAGGCAACGGCGTTGGTATGATGACGATAAACGCGACACACGCGTCCTACAAATGGCTACCGTCAATTTTCAGCCACAATAGCGGAAGTTCGACTAGGTTCTCGGACAGTTTCGTGATAGGTCCCCAACCTTCCTCTGTCAATCCTCCCACGGTCACCGTCGATACTCCCACACCCAGCATCGCGAGTACCGGCCAGACCGTCACCGTAAACTTCTCTATCGACAGCGCCACGACGGTTTCAAGTATTACCGTGGACTGGGGCGATGGTACGATCACCAATCCAGGCCCAAGTTCAACCTCTGACACACACGTCTACACAACTACGGAATATTCCCAGAGTCACACATACACCGTAAACGTAATGGCGACCAATAGTGCAGGGCAAGCATACGCAACAACAACCGAAAC
>Ga0209806_1002261_pt1 | contig 12071 bp, 6 predicted proteins | sample GraSoiAngelo_152_FD_186166 | JGI IMG/M metagenome (GOLD analysis project Ga0209806, IMG submission 186166) | Grasslands soil microbial communities from the Angelo Coastal Reserve, California, USA - 14_1009_12_30cm (SPAdes) (version 2) | ecosystem: Environmental > Terrestrial > Soil > Grasslands ... | reverse complement strand
GCCCCGATCGGAACCGGGGTGGTGCTCGCCGGCACCAGGTTCACGACGCTGTTCCACAACCGGATCTATAACAACGACGCCTGGGGCGCGCTCGTCACCGACCTGCCCGACCCGGAACACGCCCCCGCCGGCTTCCCGGACTGCACCGGGGGCACCTGGGTCGATGCGCTCCAGGTCTGCTGGTACCAGGCGTACGGCAATGCCACGATCGACAACCTGTTCGAGTCAAACGGCGGCTACGGCAACCCGACGAATGGCGACGTCGCCCTGATCGAACCGCTGACGCCACCTGACGATCCCAGCAAACCCGGTAATTGTTTCCACGGCAACAGCAATCCGGCGTATCCGGCTGGCTTCCTGAAGAGCGATCCGCCTCCGTTTCCCGGAAGCGAGGCCCCGAGTAATTATCTGCAGCAGCCGACGACCTATGGGACCTGCGGCATCTCCAACGCCGGGAATGCCGATCCCGTGCTGTTCGGCGAAGCGGCCTGCAACAGCCAGCTACTCTTCGGCTGCCCGGCGAACTTCCCCTACGTCGCCAACTATCCGCGCCCTACGAAGGTTCACCTGATGTCGCTGCGGCAGACCGCGCATCGCTCGCCAACCATGGCGGATCCGTGCGGTCCAGATTCCTTTGGGCAGGTGCCGCCGCCCAATCCCTGGTGTCCGTACACCGGCCCAACGTCACGATCCCATCAGGCAGACATGTCGGCGCGGATGGACAGCGCGGCCATGGCTCGCCGGCTGGGGTAGCGCGGATGCTGCGGCCCCTGGTGCGTGTCGTGATCCCGGCGTTGCTCGCCGGCGTCTTGAGCCTGCCGGCGTCTCCGCCGGTTGGGGCCGCAGCGTGTCCCATGGTTCAGCCCCCGGTGGGCGATCCATTTCCCGACTGTTCGAGCCAGCAGGTGCTCAACATCCTGCCGCCGGGGAACAACGGCCTGACCAATGCCGCCGACGCGGCGACGGGCACGCCCGAGCCGCATGCCACGGATCAGCAGGGGATGTACGCGAACCTCAAGGACGTAGCCCCCAATCTGCAGGCGGCCGACCTCAGGCAGTACTACAAAGACGCGGGCTTTACGGTCGCGGCTAGAGATATCGAACGCCGCAGCACCTTCCCGGCGCCACACGACGGGACGGTCATCCTCTGGGACAACTTCGGCGTGCCGCACGTCTATGGGAAGACCCGAGCGGACACGGAGTTTGGCGCCGGATATGCGGCGGCGCGTGACCGCCTGTTTGTGATGGACGTGCTGCGTCACATCGGCCGGTCGCGGCTGTCCCAGTTCATCGGGCCATCGCCCTTCGCCTTCCAGGAAGACTGCACCATCGCGCAGGTCGCCGGCTACAGCGAGCAGGAGCTGACCTACCAGGCCAACCTGCTGCCGCAGCGGTACCCGACGCCGTTCGGCAGCATCACCGAGGGCCAGCAAGTCGTCGACGATGGCACGAACTACGTCGCCGGCGTCGACGCCTACATCGATGCGGCCAAGCTGGATCCGACGTTGATGCCGGTCGAGTATGCCGCGCTTCCTGCCGGACAGACGGTGCCCCAGCACTGGATCCCGGCCGACATCGTGGCGGTGGCGGCCATCGTCCAATCGATCTTTGCGGTCGGTGGTGGCGATGAGGTCGACAGCTGGTTCCTGTACAAGGCGCTCGCCGACAAGTTCGGGCCATCGAAAGGATTTCAGATCTGGCACGACCTGCGGCTGCAGAACGATGCCGGCGCTCCGACGACGCTGGTGCAGCCCTTCCCGTACATGAACGCCGCCAACGCTGACAGTACGACCCTGCCCGGGATCGCCGACCTGAGCTCGCGGCTCACCGACGGGGCCCACTACGTCTGCGGCAGCCAGAGCCCGCCACCGGCGTCGTCGTCGACGGCGGTCCCGAAGATCTCGCTTGGCCTTCCCACCCTGGTCCCGGGCCACATGCCGGCCATGAGCAACGCGCTGCTCGTCGATGCCGCCCACAGCGCGAGTGGGCAGCCGATCGCCGTGTTCGGGCCACAGGTCGGCTACTTCATTCCGGAAATCCTTCACGAGGAGGACTTGCACGGGCCGGGCCTCCACGCCCGAGGCGCTGCCTTTCCTGGCACCGACATCTATGTCGAGCTCGGCCACGGGACGCATTACGCGTGGAGCGCCACCTCGGCAGGCTCCGACCTGATCGACCAGCGGTTGGAGCTGATTTGCGATCCGGGCACGCCGACGACCTATACACCGGGTCCCGCCAATGGGCAGTTCTACTGGTACGACGGCAGCTGTAGCCGCCAGATGTACGAGCGCACCGACACGGAGCAAGCCCTCACCTCGGGCGCGGCGCCGTACCCCCCGCAGCTGATCACCTTCCACATCGAACGCACCATCCACGGGCCGGTCGTCGGCCGCGGCACGGCGCAGCTGGGCCCCTACGGGGCGGTGCCCGTCGCGATCGCCGTCCAGCGCTCGACCTGGTTTGACGAGCTCGGCGCGGCCCCGGCCTTCCTGGAGTGGAACGACCCCGACATCATCCACGGCGCTAACGACTTCCTGGGAGCGGCCGCGAAGGAAACCGGAACGTTCAACTGGTTCTACGCCGACGCCCATGACATCGCCTACTACTCCTCCGGCCGCTTGCCGCAGCGATCCACGATGGTGAATCCGAACTTCATCAGCTGGGGCACCGCGCCGGGTTATGAGTGGCAGGGGTTCCAGGTGACCAGCTGCAACGCAGCCGTGGTCACACCGCCTGGTCCGGATTCCACCGGCGCGTCAACCACCGGGGCGACGACGACCTCCTGCGGATTTGCCGCCAACTGGCTGATTGCCGATGGCGCGACCGCGGATCCCCATCCACACGCGATCAATCCGCCCAGCGGCTTCCTCACCAACTGGAACAACAAGCCGGCGCCGGAGTGGTCCGCGGCCGACAGCAATTTTGGCTTCGGATCGATCTATCGGGTGATGTCGTTGACCGATCGGGTCCGGGCGACGCTGGCCAGTGGTCCCGCGACCCCGGTGGCCATCGTCAATGACATGGAAGACGCTGGCTCTGTCGACCTGGATGGCTCAAAGCTCGTGCCGCCCATGCTCGCCGTCCTCGGCCCCGGCGGCAAACCCGAGGAGCGTCGGGTGCTTGGCATCCTGGCCGGCTGGGTGCAGCCGGATGACCTGGGCGCCCACCGCGCCGTTCACCGTGCTCGCCGGCGGCAGTGTGACCCTCAACGTCACCTTCGCACCGACGGCCGCAGGCGCTCTACCCGCCGGTGCCTGCCTGGCCATCGCCAACAACGACCAGTTGAAGCCGACGATCAACCTGGGCGTCAGCGGGACAGCCACGGGCGCCGCGGGTCCTGCCATCATCCTCGAACCGGCTTCGCTCGACTTCCAGACCGTGGTCCTCGGCGCTCCGCGGAAGCTCACGTCGCAGGTGCACAACGCAGGCAACGCGGCGCTCGACCTGACATCGATCGCGCTCTGCAATGGAACACCGGCCATGCTCCGTTGGACGCCTTCGGCGCCGGCCTCCGTTGCGCCGGGCGCGAGCCTCTCACTGGACGTGTTCTACACGCCGGCCGCCGACGGTGCCTTGCCCGCCGGGAGCTGCCTGGTCATCGCCACCAACGACCCGGCGAATGCAACTCTCCAGTTGAGCATCAGCGGGGCGGGCTCGAGCGGCTTCACGTTCGAGCCCCCCATCGGCTGCGGCAGCGCGGGGAGCACGGGGAGCTTCGCGGGCCTCGCGGCCCTCCTGCTGTTCATCGCGCGCCGCAGATCGAGCCGCGCTGAAGAGAGTGCGCCACCAACCTCGTCCAGGCCCCACGGAGGCGTCATGAACCGGAAACGAGCCGGAGCGAGAGCTGCGATCGCCCTTGCGCTGGTGGTGTTCGCACCCGCCCTGTCGTGCTTGCCCGCCGCTCCGCCCTCCACGCCAGGTCCACCCCCGGGACCGCCTCCGGGTCTCTACGAGCCTATTAGCGTCCCCTCTTCGGTCGGCAAGGTGAAGAACGTCCTCGTCGGGCTGCCTCCGAGCGACGCAGAAATCCAGACCGTCAGCGCGGACCCGAATGCGCTGCGCGGGCTCGTCTCGCAATGGGTCGCAACGCCCGAGCACACCGCCAAGCTCCAGTCCTTCTTCGCCAACGCTTTCCAACAGAGCCAGGTGGTGACCCGCGACTTTGCCGATCAGCTCGGCGACGGCCAGGGCAGCCTCGACGCGCGGCTTCTCGCCAACCTGCGCGAGAGCTTCGCCCGTACCGCGGTGGCGCTGGTTCAGGGAGGCGCGCCGTTCACCGCCACCGTCACCACGCGACGGTTCATGCTCACGCCGCGCCTGATGGCGCTATACGCGTTCGTGGACGCGATGCAAGTCACGGACGGCGGCTCGACCAGCGACCTCTTCCAGAAGGCGAACCCGGGCTTCCAGTTCACGCTCACCGCGAAGCAGGGCGCGATCCCGCTGCAGCAGACCCTCGATCCGACCAGTCCCAATTACATGGTCTGGTACGCGCCACAGCTCGCTGGCGCCGCGTACGATCCGCTCTGCCCGCAGGACCCCATCGTCTACAACGGCGGCACGGGGCAGCCCTCGATCAGCGTGGCGATGTTCCTCATGCTCAATGGCAAGCCCGCTTCCTTCAGCGTCGGTCAGCACGGCTGCTCGCCGCCCGCGTTCCCCGCCGGAACTGCGCCGCTGACCGTCGCCGACACGCAGCAGTGGCAGATGGTGACGGTGCGGCAGCCCTCCGCTTCCGAGACCACCACCCGCGTCTTCGATCTTCCCTCGTTCCGGGCGGGCGCCGACCTCGTGCTGAGGACGCCGCGCGTCGGCTTCTTCACCACGCCGACCTTTCTCGCCCAGTGGAACACCAACAACAGCAACCAGGCGCGGGTCACGACGAACCAGACGCTGATCGTCGCCCTGGGCCGTGCGATGACACCACAGAATGCCACCCCGCCGCCCAGCCTCGCGGCCTTGGATCAGGCGCATGCCTCGCAGCCCGCCTGCCTTGCCTGTCACCAGTCGCTCGATCCGATGCGGCAGTTCTTCCGGCAGCAGTACAGCTACTACTTCCATCCACAGACCAGTTCCACGCAGATGGCACTGTCCGGCTCGTTCGGGTTCCGCGGCGTGACCTACCAGGGCCGTACCATCTTCGATCTGGCAGACCAGCTCGCCGCACACCCTGACTTCGCCGCGGCCTGGACGCAGAAGCTCTGCACCTGGGCAAACTCCGCGCCGTGCCTGGAGACGGATCCCGAGTTCGTCCGCGTCGTGGGCATCTTCGCCGGCAGCAACTTCAGCTGGTCCGCTCTGGCGGTTGAGCTCTTCTCCTCGCCGCTGATCAGTTACGCCGGCCCCACGGAGATGGCGAGACAATCGGGCCAGGTCTCTCCGGTCGCCCGGCGCGAGCACCTCTGCGCGGCGCTCTCGAGCCGCCTCGCGATCCCGGACGCGTGCGGGCTGCTTGTCGGCACCACGGTCCCCCGCTCGTTGCAACTCATCGTGGCCATTCTGCCATCCGACCAGTACAGCCGCGGTGTCGAGCAGGCGGTGCTGGCGAACGACCCGAACCTGTTCTTCCGCACCGGTCTGGAGAACATCTGCGCCTCGCTCGCCGGCCAGCTCGTCGACGCGGGCAGTACGACGCGATGGAGCAGCACGAGCCCCGACCCGGCCATCGCCGACTTCGTCCACGTGCTGATAGGCATCGAAAAGGCGCGCGACACGATGCCGCTGACGATCCTGCAAGGCCACTTCCAGGCAGCAAAGGCCGCCGGGTTGTCCGCTTCCGACGCGCTCAAGTCCACCTTCGCGCTCGCCTGCCTCGCCCCGTCGGTCGCAGGGATCGGACAATGACCATGGATGCTTCCCGCCGCGAACTCCTGATCAGGACTCTGTTTGGTGCCGGAATGCTCGGGCTGCGCTCGCTCGCTACCGGCATTCCCCTCTCCATCCTGGCGGACCCTCGCCGTGCTCTAGGCGCAGGCTCGGCCACTGCGTGCCCCCCGAATGCAGCGGCCCAGTACATCCTGTTCAGCTCGTCTGGAGACGGTGATCCGGTCAACGCGAACGTGCCCGGAGCGTACGCGATGACCGGCATCGCGCACCCGACCGATCCGACCATGGCGCCGACATCGCTCATGCTCGCAGGCAAGCAATACACGGCGGCCGCGCCTTGGGCGCTCCTCCCGCAGGCAATGCTCGATCGGACCTGCTTCTTCCACCATGGCACGTACACGAACGATCACTCCGACCTGAGCGAGGTGATGAGGCTCCAAGGACTCGTCTTGCAGAGGGACATGCTGGTATCGATGATCGCGGCACAGCTCGCCGGCTGCCTCGGCACGGTCCAGAGCGAGCCGCTGGCGCTCGGTCCGCGCAGCTCTTCGGAGTCGCTGACCGCGCAGGGCCGGCCGCAGCCGATCCTCTCACCAGCTGCGCTCGCCGGCGTCCTCTCCCCGCCGGCGGGTCCGCTGGGTCAGATTCAGCAGATCCGCGACGCCGACCTCGACCGCCTCAACGCCTGGTTCAAGCAGAACGGCAGCTCGGCGCAGCGAGACTTCCTCGACCGCTACGCGACCTCGCAGCAACAGGCGCGCAGCATTTCCCAGAGCCTGCTCAACACGCTGGCAAACATCACTGACAACAGCCCCAACTCGCAGGTCGCGGCGGCCGTGGTGCTCTTCCGCATGAACGTCTCACCGGTGATCAGCATCCACATCCCGTTCGGGGGCGACAACCACACGGACCCCTCGCTCGCCACCGAGGCGAAACAGACGGTTTCCGGCGTGGCCGCCATCGGCAATCTCTGGACCCAGCTCAACGCCGCCGGGCTGCAAGATCGGGTGACGTTTGCGATGATGAACGTCTTCGGGCGCACCCTGAGCGCGGCGCGCTACACCAACGGCCGCGATCACCAGGGCGATCACCACGTCACCGTGTTGATCGGCAAGCCGTTCAAAGGAGGCGTGGTGGGCGGGCTGGAGCCCACCAACTCGGACTACCGCGCCATGTCGATCGACTCGTCGAGCGGGGCGGCGGTTGCGGCCGGCGCCGGCGACATCCCCTTCTCCGACACGCTCGCTGCTCTGGGCAAGACCCTCGCCGCCGGCTGCGGAGTGGATCGCGGCTTCGTCGACCAGGACATCCGCAGAGGCAAGCTGGTGGCGGGGGCGCTCGCATAGGCCTCCGGGCGTGCTGAGCGCTTCTGGCGGCGTCGTCTACAGCCTCGGCTTGGGTTCGCATTTGCCGCGGCGGATGGCCACGGCGCTTTTATTTCTTCACGGGCTCGAAGTGCCGGAGACCGTCAAGGCTCGACACCCTCCATTGCCGACAGCAGGATTTGCCTACCAGCACGTATATCCACCATCCACCGCCACGACGGCGCCCGTCATCAGGCTCGCAGCCTCGGATGCGAGGAAGACCACCACCGAGGCGACCTCCTCCGGGCGGCCGAGACGCTTCATCGGCGTCGAGTCGATCCACCGCTCGAACACCGCGCCACCCGCGGCCTTTGCGTACGCGAGAAGCGGCGTGTCGATGTACGTCGGCGCCACCGCGTTGACGCGAACGCCTCGCTCGGCCCATTCCGCCGCGAGAGACCGCGTCAGGTGGTGCACTCCGGCCTTCGAAGCGTTGTACTGGCACTGCTCCTGCGGCCGATTCACGATGTCGCCGGACATCGATCCCACGTTCACGATCGCGCCCTGCCTTCGCTCGAGCATCCCCCTGCCGAACGCGCGACAGCAATAGAAGACACCGTCGAGGTTCACGGCCAGGACCTTGCGCCATTGCTCGTCCGTCATCTTCTCGGCCGGCACTTCGCTGATCGCAATACCGGCATTGTTCACGAGCACGTCCACGCGGCCGTGGCGGCGCTCGAGTTCCGCTGCGACACGATCGACGTCGCGCGAGGAGGTTACGTCCAGCGGCAGCCCCTCTGCGGCGATACCGCGGTCCCGCAGCCGACCGGCCGACGCTTCGGCGCGTGCCGGGTCGAGGTCGAGAATGGCGACGGCGGCGCCCGCCTCGCCCAGCGCCTGCGCGGTCGCTGCGCCGATTCCCTGCCCACCCCCGGTCACGGCCGCAACCTTCCCCTTCAGGGAAAACTTGTCGAGCACCATGTTCGAACCTCCGGGCTGGAAGTTTTCGGGCGGGAAGCTTGCCGGGCCCCGGGGGCGAGGGCAAGACATGACTTCGCGCGTCGTTGCGCGAGAGGCGCCAACGCGCGACCGTCAGTTCCATCCTCCCGAGACATCGAGCACGGCTCCGCTGACCCAGCGGCCGGCACCAACTTGTTTGAACACAAATGATCACGGCCTTGAGCGCAGTGGCCGAGGGTCCTCGCGCAAATCCAGCACGCTCTCGGGGTCGGAGCAGGACCCCACCAGCGCAAGGACCTCGATTCTCTCGTCCTACCAGAAGCGGTTCACCAGGTTCTCGAACCACTCCTGGCGGCCCGAGACCGGCCGCACGTCCGCGTCTCGCCCGAGCGCCCTCTGCGACAGCGCCGTAAGGTCGAGGCGGCCCTGGAGGATCTCCTGGCCGAACGGCTCGCGCCAGCCCTTGTAGCGGCTCTCCCGGGCGCTCGCGAGCCGCCCATCCTGGATCATTCGCTCCGCCGCGAGGAGCGCACGCGCGCAGACATCCATCCCTCCGACATGGGCATGAAACAGATCGACGGGGTCGATCGACTGGCGGCGCAGCTTCGCGTCGAAGTTCAATCCGCCGGTAGTGAAGCCTCCCGCCTGCAAAATGGCATACAGCCCCAGCGTCACCTCGGGCACGCTGTTCGGGAACTGGTCGGTGTCCCAGCCCAGGAGCAGGTCGCCACGGTTCATGTCGACGCTGCCGAAGATGCCGAACCCCAGGGCCATGGCGATCTCGTGCTCGAAGGAGTGGCCGGCCAGGGTGGAGTGGTTGACCTCGACGTTGGCCTTGACCTCCTTCTCGAGCCCGAAGCGCTGGAGGAAGGCGTAGAGGGTGGCGGTGTCGAAATCGTACTGGTGCTTGGAGGGCTCGGAGGGCTTGGGCTCCACCAGGATCGTGCCTTTGAATCCGCTGCGGTGCTTGTAGTCGACGACGAGGGCGAGGAACCGGCCCAGCTGCTCCAGTTCGCGCTTGACGTCCGTATTGAGGAGGGTCTCGTAGCCTTCCCGGCCGCCCCAGAGGACGTAGTTCTGCCCGCCGAGCTCGCGGGTGGCGTCCATGGCCTCCTTGACCTGCGCGGCCGCCATGGCAAAGACCTCCGGGTCCGGATTGGTGGCGGCTCCCGCCATGTAGCGCGGGTGGCTGAACAGGTTGGCGGTCCCCCAGAGCAGGCGCACCCCGGTCCGCCGCTGGTGCCCAGCCAGCACCTCGACCATCGCCTGGAGCCGGTCGCGGGACTCTCGCGGCGTCGGTCCCTCGGGGGCGATGTCGCGGTCGTGGAAGGTGTAGAACGGGACGCCCAGCTTCTCGAAGAAGTCGAACGCCGACTCGGCCTTCAGGCGCGCCGCTTCCATGGGGTCGGAAGATCGCATCCACGGACGGCCGAAGGTGGCGGAGCCGAAGGGATCGGAACCGGTCCAGCCGAAGGAGTGCCACCAGCAGACGGCGAACCGGAGCTGGTCCTCCATGCGCTTGCCGAGGACCTTGCGATCCTTGTCGTAGTACCGGAACGCGAGCGGGGTGGCGCTCTCCGGTCCCTCGTAACGGATGGGCTCGATCTCGGAGAAGATGCCCGGCATGACGTCCTCCATTGGAATGCGCGGGAGCTTGCCGGAGATGGCTGCCCCCGGCAAGGCGCGTCGCCCGTGGCACCCCACCGGGACCCGTCAGGCGCGCTTCTTCTTCATCGAGATGTCGGCCAGGACCGCGAGGATCAGGACCAGGCCCTTGATGAGGTACTGCACGTTCGAGCTCACGTTCATCATCTGCAAGCCGTTGGAGAGAGACTGGATGATGAGGGCTCCGACGATGGCGCCGAACACCGTTCCCTCGCCTCCCAGCGTCGAGGTTCCGCCGAGGATGCAGCTCGCGATCACGTCCAGCTCGTAGCCCCCGCCCGCGCCAGTGGTGCCCGAGCCCACGTACGCGGCGAGCGCGATGCCCGAGACGCCCATCAAAGCGCCCATGATGACGTAGATGGTGAGGATGGTCTTCCGGATGTTGATGCCGGAAAGCCGCGCCGCCTCCCGGTTGCCGCCGATGGCGTACGCGTAACGGCCCAGGCGGGTGTTCGTCGAGACATAGCTCATCAGCACCGCGATGACGCCCATGATCACGACGAGGAGGGGAACTCCCCTGAGGCTCTCCTCGGCCTCGCCATCGGACGTACGATTGACGACGATGACATAGCCCATGACGAGAGCGGCGAAGAGGCCCGCCTTGAGCAGGTCGACGGCAAGAGAGCTCAGCGCAATTCCGTATTTCAGCTTCCTGGCGCGGGCGAGGAACACCCTGACGAACAGCGCAGCGGCCACGAGCGCCGCAAGGATGAAACCATCGAGGGGAGGGATGAGCCCTTGAGCAATGAACTTGTACGTGTCGTTCGAGGAGATGAAGAGCGACTTGCCCTGGGTCACCAGGAGAATGCCGGACTTGAAGATGTACAAACCGCCCAGGGTGACGATGAACGGCGGCACCGAAAGGCGAGCGATGATGTAGCCCTGGAACAACCCCATGAGGAGGCCCAGGCCCATACAGAGGATCACCGTGATGAGCATGGTGACGAGCTCGAGCCTGGCCGAGGCCAAGGTCGGGAAAAGCGACTGCAGTGGCCCGTCGATGACGCCGAAATACAGGAGGGCGGCCGCAACCACGGAGACGAAGCCCGCACCGAACCCGACGGACAGGTCGATGCCCCCCGTCACGATCACGAAGACCATGCCGCAGGCCATGATGGCGATGATCGCCATCTGGGGAAGGACGTTCTGGATGTTGTCCGCGGACCAGAAGGTCGGCGTCGCGATCCCGAACCCGATCCAGATGGCCACGAGGGCCATGATCAGGATGTTGGACCTGAGATTCCTGGTGAAGAGTCCGAGCAGGATGTTCAGGATCTTGGGCATGCCTAGACGGCTGCGATCTCGACGCCAGTCGCGCGGGCCATGATCTTTTCCTGATTCGTTTGCTCGATCTCCAGCGTTCCGTTGGAGCGCCCGTCCCACATGACCATCACGCGATCGCTCATCCCGAGCACCTCCTCGAGCTCGGACGAGATCATGATGATCGCGAACCCGTTCTCCGCGAGCTGGTTCATGAGCTTGTAGATCTCGTACTTCGCGCCCACGTCGATCCCGCGCGTGGGGTCGTCGAGAATCAGTATCCTGGGCTCCGACATCAACCACTTCGAGATGACGACCTTCTGCTGATTGCCACCGGACAACGATTCCACCGAGACCTGCACCGAAGGCGCCTTGATCGACAGGCTGGTCGAGCTCTTCATGACCGCCGCCAGCTCCGCGTCCTGGTCGATGTACATGAACCCGGAGAAGCGGCCCAGGTTCGGCAGGCTCATGTTCTGCAGGATGGTCTGCATCAGCACCAGCCCCAGGCGCTTGCGGTCCTCCGGGACCAGGCTGATGCCGTGCGACATCGCGTCACGGGCGCTCCCGATCGCGATCTCCTTGCCATCGAGCTCGATCCGGCCCTTGACCACGCGAGCGTACTCGCCGAACAGGGTGGAGACGAGCTCGGTGCGCCCCGAGCCCATGAGGCCGGCGATGCCCAGGATCTCTCCCTTTCTCAGGTCGAGGCTCACGCCCTTGAGCACTTCCCGGCCCGGATTGGCCGGGTCCATGGCGTGGAGGTCCTCCACCTTGAAGAAGACCTCGCCCGGCTTCCGGTGGCCTTTCGGGAATCGCTCCTTCATCTCGCGACCCACCATCAGACCCACGAGCTTCTCCAGGGTGAGGTCCTTGGTCGGCCGGCCCCTGGCGTCGAACTTCTTCAGGGCGCGGAGGCCGATCAGGACGTTCTGCAGCGCCTGGCTGCTGACGAAGACGTACGACTCGAACACCTCCGGCCAGAGCTTGGAATCCGTCTCGCGGCGGAGCCAGCTCTCGGCATCGCCCAGCCAGACGATGTCGGACGAGATGAAC
>Ga0209806_1002258_pt1 | contig 12082 bp, 9 predicted proteins | sample GraSoiAngelo_152_FD_186166 | JGI IMG/M metagenome (GOLD analysis project Ga0209806, IMG submission 186166) | Grasslands soil microbial communities from the Angelo Coastal Reserve, California, USA - 14_1009_12_30cm (SPAdes) (version 2) | ecosystem: Environmental > Terrestrial > Soil > Grasslands ... | reverse complement strand
TCCTGTTGACTCGGGGCTGTGCGCGGGCGCGCGCTGCCAGCGCTCGGCCGGTGCGTGCGATCCAGGTGACCCTCCCCTCACCGGGTGTCGGCGGGCCCAGGTCGGGCCCTCGGCCCCACTGCGAGCTGCACGCAGCACGGGGGATCGGAGTCGATCAGGCGGGACTAGCGCAACACACGTGCCAAGTCGTGACCAAAACGTGACAATGAGATGATCAAACTGCGCGACGGTCCGCGCGTGCACCTCAACGGGTTCTCGCGCAACGGGAAGGGTAGCGACAGCCCGAGTCCGGCCACCGTCCGCCCTGCGACCCGTGTGTGGGCGGCGTCACAACCGTGGGGCGACAGCCGTTGCGACGACGCAGCGCCGCCTAACTGAGAGCGACGCCGCGCGTTACTGCGACCGGACCCGGACGCTCTTTATTGTTTTGGTTTCTTTTGTCGGCGGTGTGAACCGCGTCATCTGCCCGGCTCGCGTACGACCCAGGCGCGTCGCACCGGCGGCGCCGCCGCGCGCGGATGCACGCTCTCCCAGATCTCGCGATTCAACAGGGCCTCGTCCGCCCGGTCGGCGACGGCGAAATCGCCGGGCGGAATCGCCGAGCGGAACGCCGCGGAGTTCAGCTCGTCGAGCGACCACGTGTTCGGCAACGTCGTGTACGGCGTCGCGATGGCGCGAGTCGAAAACGCGTTCCACAGGGGCGTGGCCGCGGAATCGTACTGGCTGAGCGGCGGCAGGTCGAGCAGCTGTCCGATGGAGCGCACCACGGAGCTGGTCGTGTAGAACGTGCTGTCGACCACGCCGCTCCGCGCGTACGGCGAGGCGACCAGCAGCACCGAGCGATGCGCGTCGACGTGGTCCGGTCCGTTCTGGGCGTCATCCTCCAGCACGAACACCGCGAGCGAGGCCCATGCGGGCGAGAGCGAGAGCCGCTCGATCACCTGCCCGAGCGCGAGGTCGTTGTCGGCCACCATGGAGCGGGGCGTCGGCTTGCCGGCGGCGCGACCATAGGTGTGGTCGCGCGGCAGCCACAGGAAGACGAGGTCGGGGAAGCGTCCCTGTTGATCCCAGCTGGCGATCGAGTCGGCGAAGAGGCGCGCGCGGGTGGTGTCGCGGATCTCGAGCCGGAACGCGGGATAGGTGGGGACGGTGATGCTGTCGAGACCGACGAGCGCGGTGTGCGTGGGGCCGGGGCCTGTGGGCCCGGAGTCGGTTTCCGCGCGCTCACCGAAGTTGACGACCCACAGCCCCTTGCGACGCGCCGCGTCCCACAGATAGGCGCCGTGCGGGTTGACCAGGTCGTCGCCGTCCTCCAGATCCCACGTGCGCCCGTGTCCGTAGATCTGGGGCCAGACTTTCTCGTTGTAATCGCCGGCGAACGCGCGGTCGGACCACTCGTGTCCGTCGGCCGAGACCTCGCCGTCCACGTAGAAGTTGTCGAACAGCACCCAGCGGCGCGCGATGGCGTGCGCATTGGGCGTGATGGAGTCGTTGAAAATGGCGAGCCCGGCGTCCCCGTTGGCGCCGCGCACGTCGCCCAACACCTGGTCGTAGGTGCGGTTCTCCCGGATGATGTAGACGACATGGCGGACGGGCGGACGGGCGGTCGGGCGGTCGGCGACGGCGTTCCGCAGCCGGGGATTCGAGTACGGGCTGAGCGCGTAGGCTTCGCGTGTGTAGCGCGCGAGCGTCGCATCGTCGGGAACCCGGACGATCAACACAGAGCCGGTGACGACGTTGCCGATGTAGGTCTCGTCGCGATTGGCGCCGGAGCCGTTGCCCTTGCCGTTGGCGACGAACAGCGTGCGGCCGTCCGCTGACGTCGCGACCGCCGTCGGGTACCACCCGGTGGGGATGAGCCCCGCGACCCGCATCCCGGACCGGCCGATCCGGACCACCGCGACCGCGTTGTTCCCCGCCATGGCGACGTACAACGTGCGGCCGTCCGGCGAGAGCGCCAGCGCGTTGGGATCACTGCCCGTCGGCGCGCGGGGAGAGAGGGCCACCGCGAGCTGCTCGACGACGACGCCCGTGCGCAGATCGACGCGCGCGATGGCGTTCGCCCCAGCCAGCGCGACGTACAAATCCGCGCCGCGCAGCACGAGCGCCGAGGGATGGGGGCCGACGGTGAGCTTGGTCGGGCGGGCGGGTGGACTGGCGGACAGATCTATCACGCTCACCGTCGAGTCACCCCAATCGCTGACGTACAGGTGGGCGGAGTCTGCAACCGCGCCATAGGGTCGGCGGCCCACGGCCAGGCTGCCCCGGCGCGCCATGGTCGCGGCGTCGAGGAAGTAGACCGAGTCGCTCATATTGCCGACGACGGCTACGAGGCCGAGTCGCGGGACGAGTGTTAGACCTGCGGGAAAGAGGCGGGCGCTCGGATCGGCGATCGAGACGCTGTCGAGCGTCCACGCCATCCCACCCTGCCATGCGAGCCGATACACCCGGTTCGTCCCGGCGCCGCTCACCCACACCGTGTCGCGCCACTCGCCGCCCGAGCGTGCGAGGCCGAGCCACGCCGGCAGGGTCTTCTGCCACACCACCGCGCCCTTCACCGGATCGATCCGCATGAGTCCGTTCGGGCCGTAGCCGTTGTTCGCGACCATCAGCGATCCATCCGACAGCGTGACGAGGCCCAGCGGCAACGTGCCCACGCTCACGCTCCGGCCGGCCGGCCGAATGCGCCATCCGGAGGGCAACAGTGTCGAGCCGTCGCGCTGCCGGCCGGGCACGGCGCGCGTGGCGAGGAAGGCCAGGCCGGCGAGCGCCGGCAGGACGAACAGGGATCGGAGGCGCATGGCGCCAATATGGCCGCTCGCGAGCCCGACGTCATCCCCTAGGCGGCGAAGGGGTTGAGCCTACGGCGGCGGTTTCAGAATCTGGAGCGCTCGGTGGACGGCTGGTTCGTGAAGCTCAGTTATCTGTGCCGGTGGTGAGCGCCTCGCGCTCGAACTGCGCCGGGGTGATGCCGGCGAATTCCTTGAATTCATTGATAAAGTGGGCCTGATCGGTGTATCCGTGCGCCAGCGCGAATTGCGCCCAGGATCCGTTGCCGCGCGTGGCGATATCGCGCACCACGCGATCGAAGCGCACCAGCCTGGAGAAGGTCTTCGCGCTGATGCCGACCTGCTCGGTGAAATGCCGCTCGAGCCGGCGCGGCGACACGTTCACGCCCGCGGCGAGGTCATCGATGCGCTTCCGGCCATGGGCGCGCCGCACGAGCCGCACGGCCTGCTCCACGATACCGTCGGCCTGGCGGAGCACACGCGTCTCCTGCAACGCGGCCGCGAGGCGCTGCATGGCGCGATCGGGCGGCCCGTCGATCACCTGCTGCTCCAGCTCTGCCGCACGCTTGCCGATCACGTCCCGCAGGAAGGCGACGCGCTCGCCGATCACACGCGCGGGCAGGCCGAGCAGCGGGGCGACGCCGGCGGGGAGGAGCGAAGCGCCCACGACGTGACGCCAGCCGATGCTGCGCACCATGAAGCTTCGCAGCGTGGAGCCGACCACATAGCTGCGATGTGGCGGTGCGACGATCGCCGCGGGACCTTCGCCCCATGACGGATCGCTTACATAGAACACGAGATCCACGCAAGCGTTCGGCATGATGCGCACCCGGGCCTCGCCGAGCTCGGGAATCCGTGTCTCCCACATGGACGCGATCCAGCCGGCGAGGCGTGGCGGCGGCGCGACCTCGTTGTACCACGTTTCACTGGGACGATGCCTGTCGGATTTCTCCAATACGGCTCCCGGCTGCCCGACTAGAATCCCGCCGTCAAATTCATGGAGACGCTCATGCATCGCGCACTGTTGATTATCAGTATGGCGCTACTCGGGCCGGCATCGCTGCCGGCACAACACTCCCATACGGCGGAGGAACATGCAATGGCTCGTTCGAATCTCAAGCATGTGACGACGGTGTTTATTGTCGAGACCGTCGAACCGTGTGTCGCATTCTGGGTTGAGCGGTTCGGGTTCACGGCCGAGAACCAGGTGCCGGGCGAGGACGGCAAGCTGATCTTCGCTAGCCTCAAGCAGGGCGATATCGAGATCATGTACCAGACGCGGGCGAGCGTGCTGGCGGAGAATCCCGCCGGCGCCGCCGAGCTCAACGGCCACTCGGCCGCGCTCTTCATCACTGTCGACGACCTCGATGCAGCCGAGCGAGCCGCTCGGGGCGCTCCCGTGGTGAAGCCGCGCCATCAGACGTTCTACGGCAGCACGGAGTTCTACATCAAGGATCCGGGTGGCAATACGATCGGGTTTGCGCAGTTCCCGGCGTCGGCCAAATGAGATGAGCGGCTCGTAGCCGTGAGGGCGGGGACGGTTTGCGCGAATCTTGCGCGAAAGTTCCATCCCCGCCTGTACCTCTCGCACTTCCGTCCTAAGCCCCTTAGGCTTAGGCGCGACATGACCGGGTTGATCTTCCACCTCATCCCACACACGCACTGGGACCGCGAGTGGTATCTGCCGCGCGCGGCGTTCCAGGCGCGGCTCGTCGCCGTGCTGGACGATCTGATCGAGCGGCTGCAGCGCGACCCGGCGTATCGGACCTTCCTGCTGGACGGGCAGACCGTGCTGCTCGAGGATTACCTGCGCGCGCGGCCCGAGCGCGACAGCGACATCAAAGCGCTCGTCAAGACCGGTCGTCTCCAAGTCGGGCCCTGGTACGTCCTGCCCGACGAGCAGATGCCCTCGGGCGAAGGGCTGGTGCGGAACCTGCTCCTGGGCGCGACCGACGCGGAGCGGTGGGGCGGGCGACTCGACGTGCTGTATTCGCCCGACGCATTCGGGCACCCCGCCGCGTGGCCGACGCTGGCGCGCGAGTTCGGGATCCGCTACGGCGTCGTCTGGCGCGGGCTGGGCGGCGAGGTGGGACAGGAGCGCGACCTGTACCGCTGGGCCGGTCTCGACGGCAAGGAGGTGCTGCTGTGGCACCTGCCGCCCGCGGGGTACGAGGTCGGCGCGAAGCTTTCGACCGATGCCGAGCGCGTATTTGCCACCTGGGCGCCTGTGCGCGGGGCGCTCGTGGCGCGCGCCGCCGGCAAGCATATTCCCGTCTTCATCGGGGCCGATCATCACGCGGCGCACCCCGAGGTGTCCCGTCTCCGGGATCTCCTGGCCGAGCTCGATCCCCAGAGCGCGTTCCGGGTGTCGCGCCTCGACGAGTTCTTCCAGGCGGCCGCCGAGGGGGCGAAGCCGACGCCGCTGGCCGGCGAGCTGCGCTGGTCGTACCGGTACGCGTGGACGCTTCAGGGCGTGCATGCCACCCGGGCGCCGCTCAAGCGACGCTACGGCGAGGCCGAGCTTATGCTGACGCGGCTGGCCGAGCCGCTCGCGGCGCTGGCGCGCCGGGCGGGCGGTCGCGACCGGCGTCCGTTGCTCGAGCTCGCGTGGCGGGGGCTGGTGCGCTGTCAGTTTCACGATAGCATCGCCGGCTGCGTGAGCGATGCCGTGGCGCACGGGCTTGAGACGCGCCTCGGCGGCGTCGAGGCGCTGGCGTCGGAGATCGTGCGCGGCAGCGTGCACGACCTCGCGCATCACGATCCCGACGCGGCGCGCGCCCGCCCGGCCGACGCGCAGCCCACGCTGGTGCTGTGGAATCCGGCGGCACGCCCGCGGCGCGGCGTCGCGATCGCCGACGTGACCCTGTTTCGGCGCGACGTGCTGGTCGGGCCCCCTGGCTCCCCCGGGCCCCCCGGCCGGGTGCCCCGGGTGGGGGAAGGGTACCGGTCCCTAATGCTCGCGACGGCCGACGGCCGCGCGATTCCGGTGCAGGTGCTCGACCGCCGGATCGCGAACGAGCGGCTCGACGCGCAGCGTCACTACCCCGACCAGGACGAAGTGGACCAGGTGCGGATCGCGGTGCGGGCGCCGCCCCTGGCGGGATTGGGCCTCGCGACCGTGGCGATCGCGACGGGCGCCAGCGCGCCGGGAGCGCGACCGAGCGGCGAGGGTGTGCACGTGAAAGGCCGCTCGCTCGTCAATCACTGGATCGAGGTAGCGCTCGAGCCCACGGGCGCGCTGGCGCTGCACGATCGGCGCAGCGGGCAGCGGTTTGCGGAGCTGCTGCGGATCGAGGACGGCGGTGACGCCGGAGACACCTACAGCTACTGCCCGCCCGCGGGCGACCGGGTGACGCGCGCTGCCGGGCCGATCAAGCTGCGGCGGGTCGCCGCCGGCCCGCTGGTGGCCGCGCTCGAGGCCCGCTTTGAGCTGCGCCCCCGCGCGGGGGTCCGTCTGCTCGTGATGCTCCACGCGGACGGCCCGCTGATACGCTGCATCCTGGAGATCGAGAATCGGACGGGATGGCACCGGCTGCGCGCGCGCCTTCCCACGGACCTCGCGGGCACGCCCGCCGTGGCCGGGACGGCCTTCGGCACGGTCGCGCGACCGGCGGTCGCCGTGCCGGCCGCGGCGTATCCGCTCGAGACGCCGGTGCGCACGGCGCCGGCGCACCGATTCGTGGCGGCGGCGAGCGGACCGCGCGGGCTCGCGCTCCTCGCTCCCGGGTTCTTCGAATACGAGTGGACGCCCGGCGGCGATCTGCTGCTCACGCTGCTGCGGTCGGTGGGCGAGTTGTCGCGCGGCAATCTGCCGACGCGTCCGGGACACGCCGGCTGGCCGACCGCGACGCCGCTCGCCCAGTGTCCGGGGCACAGCCGCATCGACCTGGCATTGGCGCCGGTGTCGCAGGCCGAGCTGGAGCGCGGCGACGTGATCCCCGCGCTGTGGGAGGACGCCTTCCTGCCGTTGCGCGGGTTCTGGCTGCGCGATGCGGTGGACGTCGCCGTGGCGCCGGTGGACGTGGCGCTCGAAGGATCGGGACTCGTGCTCTCGGCTGTGAAGCCGGCGCAGCAGGGCTCGCCCCTCGTGCTGCGCTGCTACAACGCCACCGGCCGCCCGGCCGCGGGTGCCTGGCGGTTCGGCGACGGGGTGAAGAGCGCGCATCGGGTGCGCGCCGATGAGCGCGAATCGACCGCCCTGGTGCTGGAGGGGCGGGGCAAGGTCGTGCGGTTCACGGCGCAGCCGCACGAGCTGGTCACCATCCTGGTGACGTGAGCATGCAAGAGCATCGCGTGACGGTCGCCCGGTCAGCCCGCTACTTCACGCTCGGCGGCACGGAGCCGCGCGAGGTGTGGTTTGCGTGTCATGGCTACGGGCAGCTGGCCGCCCGGTTCCTGGAAAAGCTGCGCGTGCTCGACGATGGCGGGCGCTGTCTTGTCGCGCCCGAGGGTCTCTCGCGCTTTTACCTGACCGAGAGCCCCACCGAGCGTCGCGTTGGCGCGACCTGGATGACCCGTGAAGATCGCCTGGCCGAGATCGCGGACTACGTGCGCTACCTCGACGCCGTGTACGACGACGTCTTGGGGCGGCTCGATCGCGCGCGTGTGACGGTGCACGCGCTGGGGTTCTCGCAGGGCGCCGCGACCGTCAGCCGCTGGACGGCCATGGGGAAGTCGCCAATTGACCGTGTGGTATTGTGGGGCGGCGAGTTCCCGCCGGATCTGGAACTCACGCGCGCCGATTTCGCCCAGCGGCTGCGCGCCGCGCGCCTCACGCTCGTGTATGGCCGCTCCGACGAGTACATCACGCCCAAGGTGCTCGCCCGAGTGACCGAGCGGCTCGGCGCGCACGACATCCCCTACCGGGAGATCCCCTTCGCCGGCGGGCACGAGCTCAACGAGGGCGTGCTGAAACAGCTCGCGGAGGGGTGAGGGAGTGACGCCGCTCGGGGTTCCAGGCATCCTGCAGCGCGTCTCCCAGCAGCGTGCACGCCACGACAACCAGCACGAGCGCCATCCCCGGTGCCGCGGCGACCCACGGTGCGTTGACCAGGGTGTCCCGTCCCGAAGCGATCATGTTGCCCCAGGACGGCGCGGGTGGCTGGACGCCGAGCCCGAGGAACGACAACCCGGCCTCGAGCGTGATCGCGTTGCCCAGCCCGAGCGCCGCGGCCACGATCACCGGCGTGAGGGCGTTGGGGAGGATGTGACGCCACAGCACGCGACCGCGCGACGATCCGAGGGCGACGGCGCTTTCGACGAACGGCCGCACGGCGAGCGAGCGCACTTCGGCCTGCACCAGTCGCGCGACCGGCATCCAGCCCGTGAGTCCCAATACGATGACCACGAGCGCCGCGCTCGGTCGCCATAGGGCGGCGAGCACGAGCAGCAGCACCACGCGCGGCAGCGCGAGCGCGAAGTCCGTGAGCGCGAGCAGCGGCAGCTGCACGAGCCCGGGCCCGAAGCCGACGGCCGCGCCCACCGCGACGCCGAGCGCGATCGACAGCAGCACGGCGAGGGTCCCCACCGCGAGCGACACGCGCGCGCCATACACGAGGCGCGTCCACACGTCCCGGCCGAACCGGTCGGTGCCCAGCACATGGAAGCCGCCGGCGCGGTCGCCCGCGAACGGCGGCAGGAAGCGCGTGGCGACGATGTCGCCCTGCGCCGTCGGACGGCCGCCCGTCACGAGCGGCGCCGCCACGCCCGCGGCGGCGACGATGGCGAGCACGGCCAGGCCGAACGCCGCCCGCCGGTCCCGTAGCAACGGTCTCACCTCACGTCTCCCGTCCCGGCTGCCGCATGCGGGGATCGATCCACACCGCGGCGAGGTCGGCCAGGAAGTTTCCGGCTACGACCAGCACCGCGCTGACGACGGTCGCGCCCATCACCACGGGGTAGTCGCGGGCCTGCACCGCCTCGACCAGCCGGCGTCCCACCCCGGGCCAAGCGAACACCGCCTCGACGAACACGGTCCCCGAGAAGAGCGCGGGAAGGGAGAGCCCCAGCAGCGTGATCACGGGAATCAACGCATTCCGTGCAACGTGTCGTCGCGTCACCTGGAACGGTGACAGCCCCTTTGCCCGCGCGGCGCGGACGAACGGCTGGGTCAGGACATCACGCATCGCGCCGCGTACGAAGCGGGCGGTGCCGCCGATGCCGATCAGCGTGAGCGTGGCGAGCGGGAGGGCGAGGTGGCGCAGTCGGTCGGCGAGGCGGCTCCAGCCCGTGAGGGCGTCGGCGTCGAGCCCGGCCGCCCCGAACGCCGGGAGTGCGCGTCCCCAATACGTGAAAACGATGATCAACGCGAGGCCGAGCCAGTATCCCGGCAGCGCGAAGAGCGTGACGGTCGTGACGGACAACGCGGTGTCGAGCCGGGGACCGACGCTCGCCTGGACGGCGCCGACCGCGAGGCCGAGCAGGTAGGTCAAGACGAGCGACAGCCCCGCGAGCTCCAGCGTCGCTGGCACCGCGTCGCCGAGCAGGCCGCGCACGGCGCGCCCCGTCACGATGCTGCGCCCCCAATCTCCGCGCGCGAACCGGCCGAGCCAGGCGGCGAACTGCACGGGCAGGGGCCGGTCGAGGCCCAGGGCATGGCGCTGGAGCGCCGCCTGCTCGGGCGTGGCGGCGGGCCCCACCAGCTGCTCCACGGGATCGCCGGGCGCGAGTCGCAGCAGGACGAACGTGAGGGCGACCACGCCGGCCACGACGGCCGCGCCGGCCAGGGCGCGGCGCGCAAGCGGGAGAATCATGCGCCGAATCTCGCGCGACCACGCAAGGCCCGCTAGAATGCGGGCGTGCTGCGATGGATGACCGGGCTCGCGATCCTGGCGACGGTGACCGCGGCGTGCGGCGGGAGGGCCGCGCGGCGCGGCCGCACCGTGGTGTTCGCCTCGGGCGCCGACCTCCAGACGGTCAACCCCCTGCTCACCGTGCATCCCTTCGCGAAACAGGTGGAGCGCTACGTGCTGCTCACCACCCTGGCGCGGTACGACTCCGCGCTAGTCCCGCAGCCCTACCTCGCGCGGGCGTGGACCTGGTCGCCCGACCGGAAGAGCCTCGTGTTCCGGCTGCAGCCGGGCGTGCGCTGGCACGACGGCACGCCGACCACCGCGCGCGACGTCGTGTGGACGCTGTCCGCGGCGCGTGACCCGGCGACGGGGTACCCTCGTACCGCTGACTTCGCCGACGTGGCGTTCATCAACGATCCCAACGACTCGACGGTGGTCATTCGATTCGCCCACGAGCAGCGCGGCTTTCCCGACGTGCTGACGGACCTGGCGATTCTTCCCGCCCACGTGCTCGACTCGATTCCCCGCGCGGAGCTGCGCCGCGCCGCGTGGAACCTCCAGCCGGTCGGGAACGGACCGTTCCGGTTCGTGGCCCACGAGCCAAACCGCCGCTGGGTATTCGCCGCCGATTCGGGCTTTCCCGCGGCGCTGGGCGGGCCGCCCGCGCTGGCGCGGCTCATCATCGTCGTGGTCGACGAGCCGACCGCCAAGCTCGCCGCCCTCACCGCGGGCGAGATCGACTTCGCCGGCATCCAGCCGGCGCACGTCGCATTCGTGCGCAAGGACACGGCCCTCGCGGTGCTCGACTATCCCGTCATTCTTCCGTACGGCATCGTGTTCAACATGCGCCGTCCGCCGTTCGACGACGCCCGCGTCCGACTCGCCGCGGCGCTCGCGCTCGATCGCCGCGAGATCGTGGACGGCTATCTGTACGGCCTCGGCAGCGTCGCCGACGGTCCCGTGCCGCCCGGCGTCCCGGGCTACGTCCCGGTGCGCCCGCTGCCGGTCAATGCCGACTCGGCCCGCCGGCTGCTGGCCGGCCGACGCGTCGCATTCGAGCTGCTCACGGTGGGGAGCGGCGAGGCGGCCCTCGAGCAAATGATCCAGGCGCGGCTCGCCGCCGTGGGCTTCGACGTCGCGATCCGGCAGCTCGAGCTTACGGCCTTCCTCGATCGGGTGAATCCCCGGCGGCGCGACTTTCAGGCCGCCGTGACGGGGACGCCCGGTGATGCGGGGCTCGGGTATCTGACGACGCTCGCCGACCAGGCGGGGATGCGTGTGCCGCCTGATCCAGCGCTCGCGCAGCGGATGTTCCACGATTCGCTGCCCGTCGCCTTCCTCTATCACGCGCGCGGGCTGCAGGGGATGAACCGCCGCGTGCACGGCGTGCGGATGGACTGGCGCGGCGAGCTGCCCACCGTCGCGGCGTGGCGGACCGCGCCGTGAGGCGGCGCGACCTGCCCGCGGAATTCCGCGCCGCAGCGCCCGTCCGCCTGGACTTCGCGGGCGGCTGGACCGACGTCCCACCGTTCTCCGCACGTGAAGGCGGCGTGGTCGTGAGCGCGGCGATCGATCTGTCGGCCCACGTCGAGGTAAAGCTCGGCGGCCCGCGCATCCGCCTCGTGTCGGAGGACCTGGGACAGGAGCTCGAATGCGTCGACTCGGGAGGGCTGGTGCTCGACGGCCGGCTGGATCTCCTGAAGGCGGCGCTGCGCATGTTTCCGGTCCAGAGTCCCTGCACGCTCACGACCCGCTCGGACGCGCCCCCGGGGTCGGGCCTGGGCAGCTCGGGCGCGATGGACGTCGCGTTGGTCGGCGCGCTGACGCTGGCACGCGCCGACCGTCTGTCCGAGCGCGAGATCGCCGAGCAGGCGTGGTATCTCGAGACCGTCGAGGCGAAGATCCCCGGCGGGAAGCAGGATCAATTCGCCGCGGCCCTGGGCGGGTTTCAGCGTCTCTCGTTCCGCGATCCCGACGTCGGGGTGGAGCCGATCACGCTCGCCCCCGCCTTCGCGGCCGAGCTGGAGCGCCGCACCGTGCTGTGCTATACGGGACGGTCCCGCATGTCGGGCGCCACCATCTCGCGGGTCATGGCGGCGTACGAGCGCGGGGATCCCGGTGTGACGGACGCGCTGCGGGCCATGAAGGAGGTCGCCGAGAGAATGGCGGAGGCGTTGCGGGTAGCGAACCTGACGCGGGTCGCGCAGCTGCTCGCGGAGAATTGGCAACACCAGCGGTCGCTCGATCCCGAGATGTGCACGCCGGAGATGGCACGGCTCGAGCGGGCGGTGACCGCCGCGGGCGCGGTCGGAGGCAAGGCTGCCGGCTCGGGGGCGGGGGGCTGCATGTTTTTCGTGACCGGGGACCAGCCGGCACCGGTGGTCGCCGCGGCCCGGGCGGCCGGGGCCACCCTGCTCCCGGTCCGCTGGGCGCGCGAGGGCGTGCGGGCGTGGTGAGCGCGGAATACCTGGCGGCGCGGCGGGCGCTGATCGCGGGCGCGCC
>Ga0209806_1002255_pt1 | contig 12101 bp, 9 predicted proteins | sample GraSoiAngelo_152_FD_186166 | JGI IMG/M metagenome (GOLD analysis project Ga0209806, IMG submission 186166) | Grasslands soil microbial communities from the Angelo Coastal Reserve, California, USA - 14_1009_12_30cm (SPAdes) (version 2) | ecosystem: Environmental > Terrestrial > Soil > Grasslands ... | reverse complement strand
GTGCCTGCCTTCCTGCGCAAGCGCGGAGAGGTCATGTAGAAAAGCCGGGTGCCCCTCCCTATGCGCGTCGTTTGCGCATAGGGTGGGATTCCATTACCGCAACAATCTTGGACTCTCGACGACCAACGACTGATTCCGATCGGCAAGGGCGACGGCTGGCCTGGAATGGTAGGGCTTCACACCCTTCGCCCTCTTGCATGCCCTTCCGAATATTTGCGACGCGCTTTCCACATTGACAGTCAGAACAGCGACGCACAGAATGTGAGGCGATCGCTGTCGCCTTGGCTCATCTCACAACCTTGCGCATCAGCTGGCGCCACACGCCACACGACTTATCCCACAAGGAGAACGCCCATGTCCCCCGATCTCAGGTATTTTCGTCTGCTGTCTGCGCTCGTCTTGCTGGCGTGCACAACCGTTATTGCCACGGCTCAGGCAAATGACGAGATGAAGGTCAGCAACGAGCCGCCGCAAGCCCGATTCACCACCATGCCTCCGCGCCTGCGCACCGATATCGCTGTTCCGGCAGCCTCCTCGCTGCCGTTGACAACCTGGAATGGCAGCTTCACCCACGCCGGAAGAACATATCGTTACAACATGGTGGGCACCGCTCCCTCCGCGAATACGAACACCACCATTCCGGTCTACATCATTCCCGTTAAGATTGTGATCACGAACGGCACCACTAAAACCACGTTTAATCCCACCCACATTCTCTCGAACGGAAACACCGTCATCCAAAACACGGTGGACTCGCCCTTATTCGATTCGACCACCACCTACACACAGCACGGTGTGGACGTCGGCACCACGCAATATATCGACGCCTTTCAGCGCGCGAACTTCTGGGGAACCGTGAAGACCCACACCAACTCGCATCTTCATCTCGGAGGCCCGACCGTGACCGCGGAACAAACGCTCAGCCCTCCTTCGCAATACGGCAAAACGGGCAAGCCCTTCGGTTTCACTGCGGGACTGGTGGATATCAACTGGTTTGACGCACAACTTCCCACCATCATCAGCAATCTCGGCATCGCGCCGCGCGCTTTCCCGATCTTCCTGACTTACGACGTCTACCTCACCGAAAATGGCGGATGCTGCATTGGCGGGTACCACAGCGCAGAAGGCAGCCTCAGCGCACCCCAGTCCTATGCGCAAGCGAGCTACGTCGATCACGTGGGCGCTTTTTCGCAGGATGTCTCCGCGCTCTCGCATGAAATCGGGGAGTGGGCCGACGATCCCCTGGTCGTGAACATCAATGGGAACAACACGCCGTGCGGCATCCTCGAGAATGGAGATCCACTCGTAGGGAAACCGAACTATGGCGCATATCGCTACGTCCTGCACGGCTTCATCTACAATCTGCAGGATCTGGTGACGCTCCCGTACTTCGGAGCGCCTCCGAGTACAACTGTGAACGATTGGCTGAGCTTTCAAGGTGAGTCGCTGAGCGTTTGCTCGAACGGATCGTAGCCGGCAGGGGCAAGCCAAAACCAACAGCAACCACGAAGAACACGAAGGACACACGAAGGCCTCGTGCCAAGCCTTCGTGACCTTCGTGGTTAATCTTTTTTGCACTTCTCCACGCCTCTGCGGTGGACTTCATTCGTCGGTCAAGGCTTAGCTATTGGATAACGCAAACTTCCAGGAAGCCTCAGGCCGCATTGTCGAGACGACAATGACCCGAACCTCGGCTACAACCTCAAAGAGCGCTCTACGGGCTCCTGAACGCAATTGACGGGCATTCTACGAGACATTGGCATCCCATTTTGTTTGACCAAACGACCCAGAACCTGCTTTCAACAGCTTAGCTCAGAGAGAATCAAATTGAGATTTGCTGAAGCATGCTCGTTCCGGGCGCAGCATCAGCCCGTGCTTGCGCGCGCTCGAAAGTCCGCCGTTCCACAAATCTGCGACTCCGATGTGCAAAATCTTTCTCCTTAAGGCCGGGTATCGACGAAGTTACCGTCCCAATCGATTACGAAAGCCGCAGAACCGGGGTGTAATTCCCATTAACCCCTTCTCACAAACAGGGTTAGAAGGCTCAGTTCCGATCCAAACGTGCATAAAATTTAGATTGTGAGACAAACCTAACTCCCTTATTATCGGGAACATGGATGCCGCACGAATTCTGGCCCTCAGGCTGGCATCAAGCGTGCATTCTATTTGGCAGGTTCGGTGGACGGGTTGGGGGCTAGAAGTCAGTGAACACCAATAATTTCCTCAGGCTCTTGTTCTTAGCGGGTGTGATGTTCGCATTGACGGCGCTGGGCGATGCCGCCAACGTCAATGCTCGAGCACTTACCGGCAAGTCGAAGTCACAAAAAGTGTCAGAAAGCCAGCGTGCGCGGCGACGAATGAGCCACCTGGCGCGAAGCCGAAGTGTCACGACCGCGAGTCGTCGCACGCTAGTACACCATCGCCGGCATCGCTACTACGAACGCTTCTACACCAGCTCTTTCGCGGAAGACATAACCGAAGGCGATGTCGTTACGGGCGAAGATGCGGTCGTGCGGCAGGCCGCCATCGATGCGCTGGGCAACATGAATGGAACCGTGGTGGCGATCGAGCCAACCAGTGGCCGCGTTCTCGCCATGGTGAATCAGAAGCTGGCGCTGTCAAGCGGCGCGCAGCCCTGTTCGACCATCAAAGTCTCGGTCGCGCTCGCAGCTCTGAGTGAAGGCCTCATCGACAAAGACACGCCGGTCACGCTTGGCCGTCGCAGCCGCATGAATCTCACTAACGCTCTGGCGCGCTCGAACAATGCGTATTTCGAGGCGCTGGGACGCAAACTCGGGTTTGACAAGGTCAGCTATTACGCGCACGAGTTTGGATTGGGCGAGTTGGCGGGTTACAACATCGACGGCGAGCACCTCGGCATTTATCCCGAGGAGGAAATCTCTTCGAAACTGGGCGGCGTGGGGAAGATGTGCTCTTTTGGAGAGGGCGTATCCATGACGCCGCTGCAACTGGGAGCGATGGTTTCGGCGATCGCCAACGGCGGGACGCTTTACTACATGCAGCATCCGACCACGCCTGACGACATTGCCAATTTCCAGCCCCGCATCAAGCGGCACCTCGATATTGCTCCGCTGATTCCCGAGATCTCCGACGGCATGGCGGGAGCGGTCCAGTACGGCACGGCGCGGAGCGTGCGCTACAATTTCTCCGAAGAACAAGTGCTGGGCAAGACCGGAACCTGCTCGCGCGACGGTACTCGATATGGATGGTTCGCCTCCTACGCGAACACCGATGTTGGACGCATCGTGACGGTCGTGTTCTTGCAAGGCGGTCGGCCCACATTCGGTCCTAAAGCGGCGGAAATTGCCGGTCGCCTGTATCGGAATCTCTACGACCACAACTTCTTCGTTGGAAAGCCTGCGCTACCCACCGACACGGCTGGAGTGCAGCCGGCGACCACGCAGTAGAGAAGGGTCTCAGTTCAAAACTTCGCCGGCCCGCGTTTTCGCGGGCCGCACTTTTTGTCGCGATGACAAGAATTTTGCCGAAACGCGACAATTTCGTGACATAACGCGATTCAAGCGGAGCATACCGTTACTTTCCTATCAGGGAGCGTCAGTCGACGCGCACCCGTCTGAGGATCTCATGTTCAGTGGAGGAAACGTATGTCGTTTTCGCTTGTTCGCCGATGCACATTTGTAGCCAGCCTTTTCGCGCTGCTGTGGCCGGGGCTCGCCGGCGCTCAGCAGTATCATCGCACCAATCTGACCGTGGACAAATCCACGACTGCTCCAGCCCCGAATGTCGATCCCAATCTCGTGAATGCCTGGGGAATTGCCCGTGGCAACGGCAGCCCGTGGTGGATCTCAGACAACGGCACCGGACTGTCAACTTTGTACAACGCCTCGGGTATGCCCTTTGTTCCGCCGGGCGGTACCCAACCTGTCGTGGTAAAGATTCCCACCCCGGATGGCACGGGTACGTCCGCGCCGACCGGCACTGTCTTCAACGCGACTTCCGGATTTCTGATGGGCAACGCCGCGAACTCTCCCAAGGCGATCTTCCTGTTCGTAACCGAAGATGGGACGATAGCGGGCTGGAACCCGACTGTGAATCCCGATGCCGTGATCCTGAAAAATCGGGCGGGCCATGCGATTTATAAAGGATGTGCGATTGCAAGCTTGCAGAGCGGGCCTCGTCTGTACGCGACTAATTTCCAGAGCGGCCGAGTCGAAATCTTCAACAGCAGATTTGTGCGCGTGGAACCGGACAGTCAAACTGCGTTCCGCATTCCTGGCTTGTCCAGCGACTATGCTCCGTTCAACATCCAGAACATAGGCGGGAACCTGGTGGTGACCTTTGCGCACCGGGCTCCGGGTAGCAAAGACGAAGACCACGGGCCGGGATTGGGCTTTGCAGCCGTCTTCAATCCCACGGGTCATTTGCTGTCAACCATCCAACATGGGGGATGGTTCAATGCTCCCTGGGGAATCGCGCTGGCTCCGGGCGATTTCGGCAAGTTCTCACATCGTCTCTTGATCGGCAATTTCGGAGATGGAACCATTCATGCCTTCAATCTCTTCACGGGCAAGCATGAAGCCGCGATGCTGGACGACTCAACCGGACTGACCCTCGTGATTGAAGGACTGTGGGGGCTGAGTTTCGGCGGCGACACAACCAACAACGGATTAGCCACGACTCTTTACTTCACGGCTGGACCCAACGACGAGAACGATGGGTTGTTTGGAAATCTGACGGCAGCGTCAGATCAACCGGGGAATAGCCAGTAGCTTCGGGTGTTGTTATTAAGAACAAGCCCCCTGATCACGAGGGGGTTTTTGTTTTGGAAAAAGAACAGCTCGCTGTATGGTCGCGATTTTTTCCGCCGAGTACCAGCCAATGCAATGTCGAGAATCAGGATTTTGAATCACTCGACATGGCGAGGCTCGTAGAGCACGGCGTTCCGCGCCGACGGTTGATGCGAGCAATGAGCTTTGCCAGTACTTGGGGAAGGCGATTCACGCCTTTGTCATTCATGACGGTGCTTTTTTCCACGTAGTCCTCGGCTCCGGCGTCGATCAACTTCTGCCGATTTCGCTCGGATAGTCCGCTGAGGGCAATGACGGGGATGTTGGCCGTGGACCGGCCGTGCTTCAGGCGGGTCAAAACCTCCAGGCCGCTCATGCGGGGCAGCAACAAATCCAGGAGAATGAGATCCGGCTTATGTTCCTTGGCACATTGCAGTGCAGCTTCACCATCCTCGGCACAAATTACTTCGTGCCCTGCATTGCGCAGCGCATGTTCGTTACTCAAACGCAAAGCTCTGCTGTCCTCTACCAGGAGAATTTTCACCGGATTCATCTCTAATGTTTCCCATCGGCAGATTTCAGCAAAGTATTAGGCGAATCATGTTCGCCAAAAAGTGAAACGCCCTGCCGATTGGCAGAGCGTTGCGAGACTTCCTTAAAGGCTAAGAACTTATCTTTTCTTCTCGTCTCCCGCGATCACCCCGTCCTTGATGAAGATGACGCGATGAGCATACTCGGCGATGTCGTGTTCGTGGGTGACAAGCACGATCGTGTTGCCTTCCGCCCGTAGCCGGTCGAACAGTGCCATGATCTCGCTGCCGGTTTGCGAGTCGAGGTTTCCGGTGGGTTCGTCGGCCAGGATGATCGAAGGCTTATTGACGAGAGCGCGGGCAATCGCGACCCGCTGCCGTTGTCCGCCGGAGAGCTCGTTGGGTTTGTGCGACATGCGCTCTTGCATGCCCACAGCGGCGAGGGCGCCCTGCGCGCGGGCAATGCGTTCCTCCGCCGGAACCCCGGCGTAGATCAAAGGCAGTTCGACATTGTGCAGAGCCGTGGCCCGGGCCAGCAGATTGAAGGTCTGGAACACGAACCCGATTTCCTTGTTCCGGATTCGCGCCAGTTCGTCATCATCCAGTTCGCTGACCAGCTGATTGTTCAGCCAGTAATTGCCTTTGCTCGGAGAATCGAGACAGCCGATCAGATTCATCAGCGTCGATTTTCCAGAACCGGATGGTCCCATGATCGCGACGTATTCGTTCCGCCGAATCTGCAGATTGACTCCGCGCAAGGCGTGCACCTGCTGCTCCGAGCCCATGTCGTACGTCTTCCACAAATCCTCGGTCGCGATCATGCACTGACCCGGAGACTCCAACCCTGTGGGTTGTGCGAAATTCACTACTTCGGCGGTTGCCATTTTTCTCTCCTGGTCCTCTGGGGACACTTCACTTTCTCCATCCGGACGGCTCCCCATTGGACGAGCCACCCCAACCTTTGTTAGTCGTCAAGTCTGGCGTATCGATACTAGTTGCTCTCTTCCTTTTTCGCTGCCGAATTATCGATTTTTACGCTGGTTCCAGGCTTCACGGTGCGCAAGACTTTGTAGCTGCCCGTCACGATTTCATCGCCTTGTGTCAAACCGCTCAGCACCTCAATATCGGTGGTGCCGGTGATGCCGGTCTGCACGGGAACGAATTGAGCCTTCCTGTCACGAATAACGAAGACGCCCTGGACTTCACTCTCTTTCTTATTCTTGGACGCATCCTTCTGCGGAGCCGCTGCCTGTACTGATCCCTTTTCCGCGTTCGCCGCTTCCAGATCCTCCTCGCGACGAATCGTTAAAGCCTGGATGGGAATTGTGACCACGTTGCTCCGGGTTGCGGTGGTGATTTTTGCGGTCGTCGATAATCCCGGCCGCAGGTCCTCAGTAGGATCCTGCAGCGTGACCACAACCTTGAAATCTTTGGCTTCCTGGCTCGCACTGGCTTGCTGCGACGTTGCGACTCCGGTCGATCGCACAATCGCGTTGTTCCCGATCTCGCTCACCGTCGCGTGGAAAACTTTCTTGGGAATCGCGTCAATCGTTACTTCTGCGGTCTGTCCGAGCCGCACATTCACGATATCGGTTTCGTCAACCTTTACCTCGGCCGTAATGACCGACATGTCGGCGAGCGTCATCAGCGTACTGCCGGGAGCGTTCTGAATGCCGATGACGACGGTTTCTCCTTCGCGGACTGGAAGATTGGTGATCATGCCGTTGTAGGGCGCGGCGTACACGGTTTTCTGCAAGACGTCCGATGCGCGCGTCAGAGTGGCATCCGTTTGCGCGACGTGGCGCCCGGCCGAGTCCAGTTGCGCCTTGGCTTGCGCAACCCGCGCATCAGCCTGAGCCAATCCGGCTTCTGCTGATTGCCAATTGGCCTTGCGAGTTTCGTATTCTGCCTTGGCAATCAGTTCGGCTTTGTAAAGACCTTCTGCCCGGTCCCAGTCCAGTCGCATCCTTTCCGCGTCCGCCTTGGCGCGATTCAGGTCCGCCTTGGCAGTATTCAAGTTGGCCTCGGCTGCCAGAGCGTCGGTTCGCGACGCCTCCAGCGAAGCTTTCGTGGCTGCCACATCGGCTGTCGACTGCACGTTCTCAAGCTGCGCCAGCAATTGACCTTTCCTGACCCGATCGCCCTCTTTTACATACAGATGGGTGATCTTTCCGAAGGCATTGGCGCCGATATTGACGTAAGTCTTCGGCTTGATCTCGCCCGAGGCGCTCACGATGGAAGAAAGATCCTGCCGTTCAGCTTTGCCGGTCTGGACCGTGACCACGCCCTTGTTACTCTCGTGTACGGCAACGCCGAGCACGATCAGAGCGGCCGAGACCCCAACCACGCCGATCAGCACCTTCTTCCAAGTCTTCATGCGTCCTTGCCCGCTCCCCGGAAAACTGGCCTTCGCCGTTGGCTCAAGTCGGCCGAGCCGTCCCACTCGGAGCATTCCCGGTGCGAGCTGGCAGCACGCTCTCAGATACGGGTGCCGGGGTGTGAAAGTTCCGGCGACCGTTGTGAAAGTGAACACCGGCCGGAGGGAAATCCGGGTATGCCTGAGGTAAACCTTGAATTATAAACGGTTCACAAAAGTGTTCGCTGTGATGCCCCGCGTTCAAAATGTTGCAATCGCAGGCAACCCTGGCACGGTAGTAATGATTCACAATAGACTCTAGGGGCGAGACTTAGCCTTGCCTTGCCGGTCTGAAGGCCGTACAATTCGGTTACTAGTGTGCCAGTAGAGGAGTGACCCTCGTCATGTTCCTGGTAGGTTCCCGTTACCGCGTTCTGGCGTTCCTGCTCGCAATCACCTTTGGCATGTTCGGACCGACCGCGGCTTGGGGACAGGATTCTAAGACGCAGGATAGTAAGGCGAAAGCGGACCAGAGTTCAGGCGATTCTTCGAAGGATTCCGCCGGTCAGGTCGACCCTCTCAAGCGTCCTCTGAGTGACAAGGAAAAGAAGGCCAACGAGAAGCGCTTCAAGCAGGAAGTTTCGGGCTCCTACAAGAAGTGGCTCGACGAAGACGTTCGCTGGATCATCACAGACGAAGAGCGATCGGCCTTCAGGCAACTCTCCAACGACGAAGAGCGCGACCAGTTTATCGAAGCCTTCTGGCAGCGTCGCGATCCTACCCCGGACACTATCGAAAACGAATTTAAAGAAGAGCACTACCGCCGCATCGCTTACGCGAACGAGCATTTCGCTGCAGGCATTCCCGGATGGAAGACCGACCGCGGCCGCATGTACATCATGTATGGGCCTGCGGACGAGATCGAGTCTCATCCTTCGGGCGGCAGTTACGAGCGTCCGATGGAAGAAGGCGGAGGATCGACCTCCACCTATCCGTTCGAAGATTGGCGTTATCGCTACATCGAGGGCATCGGTCAGGAAGTGATCATCGAGTTCGTCGACACCTGCATGTGCGGCGATTACCACATGACGCTGGATCGCTCCGAAAAAGATGCCCTGCTCTACACACCCAATGCCGGTTTGACGCTCTACGAGCAGATGGGCATGGCGAACAAGACGAGCCGCTTCAATGGCGGCGGTCTGGAGAGGCTGGGCGTCGGGCCGTTCAATCAGGATTTGCAGACCAAGCAGTTTGACCGCCTGGAGCAGTTTGCGAAACTGAACAAGCCGCCGGCGGTGAAGTTCAAAGATCTGGAAGAAATCGTTTCTCACAAGATCACCGTCAACCTCATGCCGTTTGACGTGCGCGCGGACTTCGTGAAGGTGACCAGCGATACCGTCCTCACGCCCATTACGATCCAGGTGAAGAACCGCGACATCACCTTCGTTAATAAAGAGGGCGTGCAGCGCGGGACCGTGAACATCTTCGGACGTGTAGCCACGTTGAGCGGCCGCATCGCGCAGACTTTTGAAGATACGGTGCAGGTCGATGTGCCCGCGGAACTGCTTCCCAAGACCGCAGAGAACTCGCAAGTGTATTGGAAGGCCCTGCCTCTGAGGCCCGGCCACTACCGCCTTGACGTCGTCGTAAAGGACGTGAACGGAGACCGGGTAGGGAACTGGAGCAAGAGCCTGATGGTGCCGGATTTTGGCGATGAGCGCTTGACCAACTCCTCGCTGATCGTGGCCGACCAGATGTATCCGGTCGCGACCAAGGATATCGGCACCGGCAGTTTCGTGATTGGTACCATGAAAGTGCGTCCCAGAGTTCCGTCGGCGGACGGCAAGCCGATCAGCTTCAAACGAAATCAAAAAATGAACTTCTGGATGCAGGTGTATAACCTGAGCGTGGACGAGAAGACGCACAAGCCCTCGGCCACCTTCGAGTACGATGTCGTCAACACGGCCACCAACAAGGCCGTGGTTCATACAACGGAATCAACCGAGCAAATGGGGAATGTCGGCGACCAGGTGACGCTGCAAAAAAGTCTTTCGGCCAGCAACCTGGAGCCCGGGTCATACCGGATCGAGATCAAGGTCAACGACAACATCTCCAAGCAGACGGTCGACCCTACTGCCACCTTCACGGTGGAGTGAGTCGCGCGCTTGACCCCTGAGGTGGAGTGATGCTGCGAAAGTTCGGATTCTTCGTCGTGTTTTTCGGCTTGGCGCTGCCTGTGCTGGCCGCCGACAGTCCCAGTTCGATCTCCGGCTACGTGCGCAGCTCCGCCGGCGTACCGCAGATGGGAGCCGCGGTGGAAGTGTTGAGCGCGGCAGCCCGCACCTTGAAGGTCTTCACCGACGAAAACGGTTTTTATTCCATCCACGATTTGCTTCCCGGCAACTACAGCCTCAAAGTGACGGCACCTTCTTTCCTGCCGGCATTGCGGGACCGCATTGGCCTGCGGGCCGGTTCGACGATGATGGTGAATGTCACGTTGAATACTCTTTTCGAAGCCATCCAGCTTGGGCCGTTGCGCGGTCCGGCAGAGGATGATGACTGGAAGTGGACGCTGCGGTCGATGGCGAATCGTCCTGTGCTGCGCGTGCTGGATGATGGATCTTCCGTGACTCAGGTGAAGAGCAGTGGCGAAGGCGAAGGGCACGATCTAAAGGCGAGCCTTTCGTTTCTGGCCGGTTCTCCTTCTGAGGGCTACGGCACGGTTTCGGACATGAGCACCGGCTTCTCGCTCGAGCACAAGATTCTGTCCGATGACGCCATCAGCCTGGAGGGGAACGTCGGCTACGGCCAGGGCGCTGGAGCAGCGATTCTGCGGACGTCCTATACGCACCACTCGGAAGGCGGCTCGGAACCCGAGGTGTCGGTCACCGTGCGCCGCTTGATGCCGCCGGTGGGCAGTTTCCATGATCAGGGTCTGCAAGCTTTCAGTCTGGCGACGACCGACAACCTCACTGTAGGAGACGTCCTCGAACTTCGTTTCGGCAGTGAGCTGCAAAGCGTCCAGTTCATGGATCGGTTCACCGCATTCCAGCCGTTCGCAACGGCGGACCTGCACCTTTCTCCGGACACCGTGGTGGAATATCGCTATGCCAGTTCTCGCCCACCGGGAGCGATGGCGAAAGAAAATGATGTCCAGGGCAGTATCCTGGCGCAGTCTGGGCCGCGTGTCAGTCTCGCCAGTTTTTCTCCTGCGTTGGAGCGCGCCCATCACCAGGAAGTTTCCCTCTCGCGACGGATCGGCAGGACCAATCTGCAAGCTGCTTTCTACGCCGATCGGGTTGCAAACACTGTTCTGACAGGAGTCGGAGTCGGAAACGCGGGCACCGGCGAAATGTTGCCGGACGTGGACTCGGGTACGTTCTCCTACCAGGGAACAAACCTGAACACGAATGGCGTGCGGTTAGTGATGCAGCGCAAGCTGACATCCGATCTCACGGCCACCGTCGACTACGGCTACGGAGGCGTGCTCGATCTCGGGCGCCCGGACGTGGAGTTGCAGAGCGCCCGGCAATCGCTAACCACTGTGCATCGCCACGCGCTCTCGGCGAAGATGAATGGCAAGCTCCCGGGCTGCCGCACACGCTGGACGACTTCTTACGGCTGGGTCAGCGGCGGCGCATTGACCCAGGTGGATATGTTCAACTCCTCTGCCGGGCAGTCCGATCCCTACCTGAATGTCTTCGTGCGGCAGCCTTTGCCGGGATTCGGCTTCCTGCCTCTGCACATGGAAGCCATGCTGGACTTGCGCAATCTGATGGCGCAGGGCTACGTGCCCGTGATGGGCCAGGACGGCAGGACCGTGTACCTGGTGCAGTCGGCACGCTCGGTACGCGGCGGCGTCGCGTTCATCTTCTGATTATGAAGCCGGGTTTCGCTCGGCTGGGCAGAGGGGCGTCTGCCCCTACGCGAATTTCCTAGGCAACAATCTTGCGCCACCAGGCCTTCTTCGCGGAGGAGGCTGGCTTTTTCTCGAGAGCCGGAACAGGAATGAACGGGGAGACTACGTTCTTCGGAGGGAACGGAGCCGTCTCGAGCGCAGGGATATTGCGCTGCGAAAAGCGCGCGATCAGCAATTTCCCCGGAGTGGAGGAAGGAAGCACGATCACGGAAGGGCCGGGGTTGTGCAGGGCGGCATCCACAGGAGTGTTGCTTTGAATCTCCGCCGCGCCGCGGCGTAGGCGACTCACCACCGCTTCAGCAGTCTCGTCATCAAACGCAATCCAGCGAACCATGGAAGAACCCCGGGCCTGGCCGCAATGAGTCGGCCGATAAGAGCCTTCAGATTTTACCCTAACTGCCGCGCCCACCAGGAATCTTTTCTGCGTCTGTCTGTAGCAAGTTAAAATGTCCGCTTTTCGTAGCACACGAGATGTCCGGTTTTAGAGTTAACCAACCGCCGTCGGGGCGGTGGGAAAGTGGGAATCC
>Ga0209806_1002253_pt1 | contig 12106 bp, 10 predicted proteins | sample GraSoiAngelo_152_FD_186166 | JGI IMG/M metagenome (GOLD analysis project Ga0209806, IMG submission 186166) | Grasslands soil microbial communities from the Angelo Coastal Reserve, California, USA - 14_1009_12_30cm (SPAdes) (version 2) | ecosystem: Environmental > Terrestrial > Soil > Grasslands ... | reverse complement strand
GCTGCGTTCGCTCCGCTCGCACATCGGCTTTGCGTTCGAAGACCCGATCCTGTTCTCGGCGTCGGTCCACGAGAACCTGGTCATGGGCCGGCCGATCGTGTCTGACGAGGAGCTCAAGCGTGCGATCGAGATGGCGCAGGCGGGCTTCGTCTGGGACCTGCCGTGGGGCCTCGAGACGCGTGTCGGTGAGCAGGGCTACACGCTGTCCGGCGGGCAGCGGCAGAGGCTGGCGCTGGCGCGCGCGGTGCTCGGGTCGCCGCCGGTGCTGGTGCTCGACGATCCGCTTTCCTCCGTCGACGTGCACACCGAGTCGGTGATCGAAGAGGCGCTGTCCAGGGTGCTCGAGGGCGTGACCGGGTTGCTGGTGGTGCATCGCCCGTCGACGCTCGCGCTGGCCGACCGCGTCGTGCTGCTCGACGAGGGACGGGTCGCGGCATCCGGCACCCATGCCGAGCTGATGCGTACAAACGCGCTGTACAGGGCGCTGCTGTCGCAGGAGTACGAGGAGGCCCTGGCGTGAGCGCCGTTTCTCCAGCGGACCGGTGGCGTGGAGTGGCGGCCGAGGAGGTCGACGAGTTCTCGGCATCGGTCGCGGGGCTGCTGCGGCGGCGCAGCCGGCGCCTGCTCGCCAGCCTGGCGCGGCCGTACCGAGGCCGGCTGGCGCTGGCCGTGGTGCTGATCGCGATCCGGTCCGCCGCGTTTCTCTCGATTCCCTATCTGGTCGGGCTGGGTATCGACAAGGGCATCAGCCCGCGCGGCGGGGACCTCCAGGCGCTCGTGGAGATCGTTGGCGTCTTGCTTGCAGTCCTCGTGGTCAACTCCGCCGCCAACTACGGGTTTCTCCGCCTGTCAGGGCAGATCGGCGCAGACATCCTGTTCGACCTGCGGCAGATGCTGTTCGCGCATGTCCAGGAGCTTTCGCTCTCCTTTTATGAGCGCTACACGTCGGGCCGCATCATCTCCAGGCTCACTTCGGACATCGACGCACTGAACGAGCTCCTGGCGACCGGCCTTACGTCCGTGATCACTTCGCTGATCTCGGTTGTGGCGATCTCCGCGATCCTCATCCATCTCGACCTGCGGCTGGGGCTCGTGGCGCTGATCGCGATGCCGATCGTGCTGGCGCTGACGTACTGGTTCCGTGCCAACTCCGCGCGGTCATATCGCGCCGTGCGGCGCGCGATCGTGCTGGTCATCGTCCACTACGTCGAGTCGCTGGGCGGCATCCGCGCGGTGCAGGCGTTTCGGCGCGAGCCGCGCAACCAGGAGATCTTCGAGGACGTCAACGGCCGTTACCGCGACGCCAACATCTGGTCGAACCGTCTGGTCTCAACCTTTGGCCCGGCGATCAACCTGCTCGGACGTATCACCACCGCGTCGGTGCTGCTGTACGGCGGATACCTGGTCGTGCAGGGTCAGCTGACGCTGGGAGTTCTCACCGCCTTCGTCCTTTATCTGCGCCAGTTCTTCGACCCGATGCAGGAGCTGTCGCAGTTCTACAACGTGTTCCAGGCCGCCGGCGCAGCACTCGAGAAGCTGGCGGGCGTGCTCGAGGAGACTCCTACCGTGCCGGAGCCGGTCGACCCGACGCCGCTGCTCGAGGCGAAGGGTGAGATCGCGTTCGAGCACGTCACGTTCGCTTATCGCGAGAAGCCGGTGCTGCACGACATCGACCTGCGCGTACCTGCGGGCCAGATTGTGGCGATGGTCGGCGAGACGGGTGCGGGCAAGTCAACGATGGCGCGCTTGATCGCGCGGTTCTACGACCCGACCGAGGGGCGGGTCACGCTGGACGGCATCGACCTGCGGTCGATCGCGGTGCGTGACCTCCGCCGCGCCATCGTCACGGTGACGCAGGAGAGCTTTCTTTTTTCGGGCACGGTGGGGGACAACATCCTGTTCGGGCGTCCCGACGCGAAGCGAGAGGAGATGGAGGCGGCGGCGCGCGCTCTCGGCGCGCACGAGTTCATTTCCGCGATGCCGAACGGGTACGACACGGACGTGCGGCGGCGGGGGGTGCGGCTCTCCTCGGGCCAGCGGCAGCTGGTGGCGTTTGCGCGCGCGTTCCTCGCCGACCCGCGGGTGCTGATCCTCGACGAGGCGACGTCATCGCTCGACCTGCCCTCCGAGCGGTTGGTGCAGCGGGCGCTGCGCACGTTGCTGCGGGGGCGAACGGCGTTGATCATCGCGCACCGGCTGTCGACGGTCGAGATCGCGGATCGGGTGGTGGTGATCGATTCGGGGCGGGTGGTCGAGGACGGGGAGCCGCGGGAGCTGCGAGGTCGGGCGGGGCGGTATGGGTCGCTGCATCGGGCGTGGGTGGAGTCGCTGGCTTAGTTCGGGGCGGCGATTCGGTACGTTTTGGTCAAAACGCACCTTTGTTTTCTGGGATTCGGTTCGTTTTGCGCAAAGCGCACCATTAAGGTCGGGGGATGATCAAAGAGAAGGACATCCTGCCGCGCCTGGTACAGGCGTGCCCTGAATATGGGTCTGTCTTAAATGAGTTTCTTCATGAGGAGACTGATGCGGGCAGAAACGAGCGGCTCACCTACAACGAGGTAGGGGATTTCGCGAGGTGGCTGGTCGGGCGGGTCGCCGACGGAGCTATCACAGGCATCCAGCCGTTCGGCACCGAGCTTGAACGGCTCTTGACTGAGGGTGATGAGGAAACTCGGCAATTTGCCACGATCGGACTCATCGAAGACATCCAGGAGGGTTGTGTCGAGACGGGCGTCGACCCTGACCTATTCATGCACTCTCTCGGTCCGGTCAGTCGTGACAAATGGTTTGCGATAGTGCGCTTTAAGTTCGCCCGGCGAATGGATCGCTGGCCAGGCACTGTGGAGTGACAGGTCAGCCCCTCCGGCGCTTCGCGCCACCTCCCCATAAATGGGGAGGAGCCCACCAAATGACTTCTGAACACGCCCCTCTCCCTGACCCTCTCCCCTGTGGGGAGAGGGAAATCACCGGCCCCTGCGATACTCCTTCATATGGCGATGTTTTCGCGCCGGCTCCGGCGCTGGGACCTTGTCCGCGTCGCCGCGTTGGCGGTCGGTGTCGCCTGGTTGGGTTTGTTTGGTGCTTTCGGCTACGCCGCGATCTCGCAGCAACCCACGACCACCGGCCTGGCCGCCGCGGCCGCCGCCCTCCTGATTGCCGCAGCCGGCATTCTGTATGCTTGGCGCGAACCGGGGCGATAGCAGAAAAACCGGGCGTGTAAAGCCGCTCTTTTCATCACACGGAGTGTCCATGGACTCCCTCCACGCGATTGGTTTCTACGTGTCCTCCGGCGTTTCGCTGGCTGGAGCACTGGGAGTCGCGCTTTTAGGAAACCGCGATGTGCGCGGCGCCTCGATGGCTGTGGTCGGGGTTGGGCTGGCCGGTGTTTACCTGTCCCTCTCGGCCGGTTTTGTCGCGGCGGTGGCCCTGGTCTGCTACGCCGGGTGCGCGCTGCTGGTCGCCAGCCCGCTCTACCGCCCGATGGCAAGCGTCGTCGGATCGCGGTGGCGGCAGGTCGGCGCGATCGGCGCCGCGGCTCTGCTCGCGGTCCTCGCCTACTCGGCCTTCCGCGGTGAGTTTGTGCACGCCAACTTCTACGGCGGCGCGTTCGGGGTCGCCAATCTCGGGCGGCTTTTCTTCGCCCACGACGCGCTTTCGACCGAGGCCCTGGCAGTGCTGGTGCTGGTCGCGTTTGCAGGGGCGACCGCGGTCTGGCGGGTGAGAGAGCGGACTCGGTGAGCCTCAGCCTCGTCGCCGTCTTCTTCGTCGCCGCGGGGCTGATCGCGGTGGGAGCGTTCGCCGCGGCGTGGCGGCGAGACATGACCGCCGCGCTGGCCGGCGTTCCGCTCATGTTCGCCGGCGCGGGCGTCGCGTTTGCCGGGGTCGCGCGCTTTGCCGCGGCCGGCGGCCCGCAGCTGTTCGGCCAGGAATTTGCCGTCGTGCTCGCCGTCGCGGCCGCGGCGCTGCTCGCGCTGGGTTTGGGAATCGCCGGTCGGGAGGGCCAGCGCTGAGCCTTTTCGCCCGCGTCGGCGAGATCGTCGCCGCGGCATCGGGAGCAGCATCGGGCGCCAGGTCAGGCTTCACGTTCGACCCGGCGTCGACTCTGCCCTGGGCGGTTCCCGTCCTTCTCATCCTGCCGATGGCGACCTTCGTGCTCGCGCTCTCGAGCGTGCGCACGCGACGGTCGGCCTCCGCGACCGCGATGTTCGGCACCGTCGTGACGCTGCTCCTGACGCTGCTCGTCGGCTGGGGCCTTGCGAAACGGTCCACTCCGTTCGAGGCTGCCTACCACTACTTCACGATGTCGGTCGCCTTCAACGGTCCCGCGAATTTCCAGACCTTCGGGATCGACCTCATCTTGCGCGCGGACCACTTGACGGTCGCGGCCCTGGTCGCGATCGAGGTTTGCTTCATCGGCGCGATCGCATGGCACCAGGTCATGGGGCGCTCCGAGCCCGGGGCAGCTCGTTTTCACGCCGTGCTCACCGCGCTGCTGTTCGCGTGCGTCGGCGTGCTGTTGAGCCGCGACCTCGCCGCGCTCTTCGGGTTCTGGGCGATCGGCGGCGCCCTGACCTACATGCTGCTCGCGCACCGCTGGGGTCTCGATGCGGCGGCGAGTCGCTCGCGGGTCGCCCTGGCGCTGCCCTTCCTCACCGACCTGTGCCTGCTGTGTGGAATCGCGTGGCTCTATGCGCGCTACGGCACCCAGAACCTCAACACGCTGCTGCCGATCCTGCACACGAACCCGGGTTGGACCGTGCGGTCCCTGGTCGTCGCGTCGGTGCTGCTGTTTCTCGGTGTGGCCGGCCGCCTCGCGCTGTGGCCCTTCACGGCGTGGATCACGCAGACGACCATCACCGCCCCACCGGCCGCATCCGCGATCGCGCAGTCCGCATGGTCGGTCCTGGCGATCGTGCTGCTCTACCGCGTGATGCCGATCTTCGTCGCCTCCAACCAGCAGACCCTCCAGGCGCTCCTTGCGGTGTGCGCCGTGGCGGCTGTGGTCGCGCCGCTGCTGGGCCTCATCGGCAACGAGCCTCGCCGCGTCATCGCCCTCGCCGGTTCGGGCGTGGCGGCGATCGCGGCGGCCGTCGTCATCTCAGGCTTCCGCAACTCCTCCACCACGTTTGCGGTGGCAGGCGTCGCGTGCGTCCTCGCGATGGCGCCGGCTCGCGCCGCGGCGTGGTTCGCCATCTCGTCGATCGCAAACGCGATGCGGACCGACGACCTGGCCGACATGGGCGATGCATGGCGGCGGATGCGCGCGAGCTCAACGGCACTGCTGGCCTCGACCATCGTCCTCGGCCTCGCTGCGACCGGTGCGCTGACATTTGGAGTGACCTCACGCTCGAAGCTTGGGATCGCGCTGGGCGAGGCTGCGCTGCTGATCGCGCTGGCTGCGCTGCGCCTATTTGTCGCGACGGCCTTCGGGCCGCTCCGGAGACGGCGTGCGTTTGAACCGGACCGCGTGCGCGAGGTGGCGCCAGGTGCGCGGAGCTCGCCTTACTGGCTTGCCCTGGCGGGCGCGGCCTTTCTGATCGCTTCGTTGATCGCGGGCTGGCTGAATTTCCTGGACGGCCAGAAGCATCCCGCCCCTGCCGTGGCAGCAGTCGCGGTGTGGGCCGCTGCCGCGATCATCGGCTTTGCCGTATGCGCGCTCGTGTACGCGCGCGCCAAGGACGGTGCGCTGCGGGCATCGGCGGTGGCCGGAGCCTGGCTCGGCCGCGGCGTCAGCGCGATCTTTGCCGTGGTCGATCGCTTCCTTGTCGCGCCCACCACAGGCATCGCGCGCCTCCTCGGTGACTGGATCCCGGAGGGCGACGGCGCGCTCGGGCGGTTCGCGACCGCGTCGGGTCAGCTCGCCCTCGCTTCGGCCAGGGCGCCGGCGCTGCCGCTGCTGATCGTGCTGGCGGTCGTGCTCGCGGTCGCGGTCGCGCTGTTCGCGCCAGGGGTCGCGCGATGACGCTTCTGATGGCGATCGTCGAGGCGACGCCCAGCCCCGCGCCAGTGCCGGGCGCCGGCATCTTCACGTCGCCATTCCTGCTGAGCCTGCTCATCTGGATTCCGGTGATCGTCGCCACGGCGATCGCGTTCATGCCCAACCCGCGCGGCCGCTACGAGGTGCTGATCAAGCAGATCGCGTTCTTCACCAACCTCGGCATGATGGCCGTCCTCTTCATCGCCTACAACCAGTTCGAGAACTTCCTGCCGACGATGCAGTACGAAGAGAAGATCCCGTGGCTGCCCGGGATCGGGGTGACGTATCACCTCGGCGTCGACGGGCCGGGCCTGCTGATGCTCATGTTGTCGGGGCTGATCGGGATCGCGTCGGTGCTCGGCTCGCTCGGCGTGCGCGAACGCGTCCGCTCGTACTTCTGCCTGCTTCTGCTGGCCCAGGCGTCGGTGAACGGGGCCATCGTCGCGCGCGACATGTTCGTGCTCCTCGTCTTCTGGGGAGCGTCGGTGGTGCCGCTCGCTCTGCTCATCATCGGCTGGGGCGGCCCGCGAAGGGTCGCGGCGGCGTGGAGGCTGGTCGGCTACTGGGGACTGGGCACCGCGGCCCTGGCCATCGGCGTCCTGGCGCTTTACGCGGCGTCGGGCGGCCAGAGCTTTGACATGGACGTGCTGCTGAAGGCGTCGCTGAGCCCGCGGATCCAGATCGCGATCAGCGTGGTGATGATCATCGCCGCGGCCACGCGGCTGCCGCTGTTTCCGTTCCACGGTTGGATCCGCGACGTCCTCTCGGAAGCCCCTCCAGGCGTGACCGTCGTCGTCGCGGGCGCGGCCTCGAGACTGGGTGCCTTCCTCCTCCTGCGGACGGTCATCGGCGCGGAACCCGCCGCAGGTCACCTCCTTTCGCCGCTGCTCGCGGCACTGGCGGCGATGACGGTGGGGTTTGCCGGCCTGGCCGCGCTGCGGTCGGTCGACGTCAGGCACGCAGCGTCATACCTGGCGATGGTGCCGGGCGGGATCACCGTCCTCGGTCTCGCCGCGATCTCTCCACTCGGCATCGCGGGCAGCGTGTTGAGCATGTTCACCGGCGGGCTGGCGGCGGCTCTGATCGCCGGCGTTTGCGCAACGCTTGCCGAGCGTGCCCAGTCGCGCAGCCTTCTCGTTTTGAGCGGCCTTGCGCCGCGTATGCCAAACGTCGCCTGGCTGCTGACCATCGCGGCGCTTGCGCTGCTCGGCGTCCCGATCCTCTCGTCCTACACGGCGGAGGTGATGACCTTTTTCGGCGCGTTCAAGAACCAGCCCATCGGCGCCTTCGCGGTCGCGGCCGGGCTCGCGGTGAGCGCGATCGCACTTGCGGTGCTGCTGCGACGCGTCCTGCTCGGCGCTCCGAACACCGACGCGCCGGGCGTGTCGGATGCGTCGCTCGGCGAGACGTGGTTTCTGGGCTTGCTCGCCGGCGCGCTGCTGTGGGTGGGACTGTTCCCGGGCGGTCCGAAGATCCCGGGCACCGACGTGCCGCTGTTCGATCCGGGCCTGTTGAACCAGATGTCGGCCGGGATCTCCGACATTGCGTCGCAGTACGCGGCGCCCACGCCGCCGGCGGCGCAGTGAAGTACCTGGTCCTGCTGCCCGAGGTCCTCGTCGCCGGCCTTGCCGTGATCCTGATGGTCGGAGGCCGATTTGGACTGTTCCCGCGGGCCTCGCGCGCTTACCTGCCGCACGCGACGGTGCTCATCGTGCTTGTCGCTTTTGGCGTCGAGCTGTGGGCCGGGGCGACCGTCAGCGCCTACCTCGGCGGAGCGCTGGTGCAGGACCGGTTCTCGCTGTTCGCCAAGGCCGCGGCCCTGCTGACGGCGGCCGTCGTCCTGACCACCGCCGACTGGGCCGCGGAGGACTCGGTCCATCTGGGCCTCGCGATGCCGTTGGTCGCGGCGTTCGGAGTGATGGTCGCGGCGTCGGCGGGGGACATGCTCGGGTTGTGGGCTGGGCTGGAGGTGGCGGCCGCGGCCGGGGTCGTGCTGGTTTCCCTGCGGCGCCCCGACCTCGGCCTCCGCCTGCTCCTCGTCGGCGGGGTGGCGAGCACTTTGATCCTGGTCGGCCTCGCGTTTGTTTACGCGAGCACGGGCAATTCGGACCTGATCGCCATCCACGACGTGCTCGTGGGCCGGGCGCCGACCCTGGCGCTGGCGATCCCCGTCCTGCTGCTGCTCGCCGGGATCGCGGTGAGGGCCGGCCTGGCGCCCTTCCACATGGCAATCCTTCCGGTCGGTTTCGGAGCCTCGTCGCTGGGGGCGAGCCTCGTCATCGGAATGACGGCCGTCGCCGCGGGGATCGTGGCGATCAAGCTCGCCTCGGCGCTGCTGCCGATCGCGGAGGTGTACGCGCCTTACGCCCAGGTGGTGGCCGTGCTTGCGATGGTCGGCGGCGGCGCCGCGGCCCTGGCCGTCCGCTCGCCGCGGCCTCGGCTCGCCTACCTTGCGGTCGGCCAGCTGGGCTGGGTGGCGGCCGGCCTGGCGACACACTACCGCTCCGGCATCGGCGGCTCTCTGTTCCTGCTCGGGGCCTTCGCGGTGGCGGCGACCTGCGGGCCGGCGCTGCTCGGACGCGCTGAAGGAGGCGAGCCGGCGATCGCGGGGCTCGGCGCCCTGCGGCCCGTGCGGAGCGCGGGGTTTGCCCTGGCGATCCTGTCGCTGGCGGGGGCGCCCCCGATGGCCGGTTTCTTCGGTGAGCTTTCGGTTGCCGCGGCGCTCGCGCAGAGCGGCAACTTCGTTCTGCTGGGGCTGGGCCTCCTGGGTTCGGTGCTGAGCATCGCCGCGGCGGTCGGTACCCTTCGCGTCCTCTATATACAGAGCCCGCTGGAGGAGGCCCGGCGGGGTGCTGCCGCGGCGCTCCCGGCGGTGACCGGCCTCTCCTCGTTGGGGGCGGCCGCGTTCTGCGTCGTGCTCGCGGCTTATGTCGTGTTCGGCTACCCGATCATGGGGCTGGCGGACCAGGGTGCGAAGGCGCTGGGGCTCAGGTAGTACTGCGTTCGCCCCTCTCCCCAGATCCCTCTCCCCTGGGGGGAGAGGGGGCCTTTGGCTCAACCTCCCGCTTTGTCACGTAGACTCCGGGCCACCGAAAGTCGCCTACGTCGTACCAAACGTTTTGGAGGTCCCGCCTGGCCCCGCACAAGAAGCGTCCTCGTGCCCGTGCGCGAGGTCGCCGAGCTAAGAAGCGGCAGTCGCATCACTGGCTGCTGCGGCTCTCGCTGATCGTGCTGATCGTCATCTCGGCGATGAGCCTGGTCGGCACGGGCGCGACCATCGGCATCGTCGATTACTTCGCCGGCGACCTGCCGTCGATCGACTCAATTCAGACGGCCAGCCTCAGCCAGACCACGCGCATCCTCGACCGCAACGGCAGCCTGATCGAAGTGCTCTATCACGAGAATCGCACGGTGGTTCCGCTGAGCAAGATCAGCGTGCATCTGCAGCGGGCGACGATCGACACGGAGGACCGGACCTTCTACGCCAACTCCGGAGTGGACTACCGGCGCCTGGTTATCGCCATCGCTTATGACCTGACCCATCGGACGGGAGCGCTGGGCGGATCGACGATCACGGAGCAGGTCGTGAAGAACGACGTCCTGGATACGACTGAGGCGCAGAGCCGGACGGTCAGCCGCAAGTTTCGCGAGCTGCTTCTCGCGGAGGAGATGGAGCGGCGTTACACGAAGCAGCAGATCCTCGAGCTCTACCTCAACTCGATCAACTACGGGAATGGCGCTTACGGCGCGGAGGCGGCTGCCGAGACGTATTTCCAGGTCCACGCGAGCGAGGTGACGTGGGCGCAGGCTTCGTTTCTCGCCGGCCTGCCTCAGGCGCCGAGCGACTACGACCCGTTCGGCACCCCGGACCAGGTGCAGGCGGCGACGGACCGGTGGCGCGATGTGCTGTCCGGGATGGTGGCGGTTGGCGATCTGTCGCTTCTCGTGGCCGATGGGATTTATGGGAGCGACCTGGTCACCAGGATGGTCGCCGCTCACAAGGCGCGGCCGGCTGCGCACAACCCGCTGACCGCGCACTTCGTCGATTACATCGAGCAGTACATCAAGCAGCGATACGGAGATGTCGCCCTGTACGAAGGTGGGCTGACCATCACAACGACGCTCGACCTGTCGACGCAGGCGACCGCGGACAAGTGGGTGAAGGCCGGCGTTAACACATACGCTCGGCGCGGTGTCAACACCGGGGCGATGATGGTGATGAATCCCGCCGACGGCGAGATCCTCGCGATGGTCGGCAGCGCGAATTACAACAACGCTTCGATACGAGGGCAGATAAACCTCACGGGCATGGACCCGTTGGGCTGGCGCGGCGTCGGATCGTCGTTCAAGTTGTACACGTACGCGGCGGCGCTCCAGGCCGGGCTTGTGACGCCCGCGTCCCTGCTGAACGACCAGACGGGTGTGATCGGCGGCCACTCATTCAGCGACTGGGATGGAAAGCACGAGGGGTACATCCCGCTCCGTACCGCGCTCGCCCAGTCGCGCAATCTGCCGGCTTTGTGGACCTATTCGCAGGAGGGCGGCGACCGCGTGGTGTCGTTCCTGCACAACCTCGGTGTGACTGCTCCGATCCAGTCGCCCGATGGTGTCGCCACCACGCTTGGTCCCGACGCGATCTCGATGGCCGAGCACCTGGCTGCGTATTCGGCGTTCGACAACGGCGGCTACCGCGTCGCGCCGCATGCCGTGCTGCGGGTGACGGACGCGGGCGGAAAGGTCCTGGAGGCGTTGGACCCCGCGGCCGGTCGCGTGCAGGTGATCAGCCCCGACCTCGGTTACGTCATGACGGACCTGCTGCGCGGACCGGTGAAGCTTTACCTCGGGGACCTGGGTTCGCGGCCCGTTGCCGGGAAGTCGGGCACGACCGAGGCTTACACCGGGTCGATCTTCATCGGCTACACGCCGGACCTGGCGATCGCTGCGTCGCTCATGCACATCGACGCGGGGGCGTCCTGCAACTCCGGATATGCGTACCTCGCCACCAACTTTCCTCCGTCGGGATGGCAGTGCCCGACCGCGGTTCTGTTCGGTGAGAACGTCGGCGCCTCGGTGTGGAAGCCGTTTGTCGAGGATTACTACTCGTCGCATCCGTGGCCGGCGATGTGGGCTCAGCCTGCGGGCGTGGTGACCCGACAGGTGTGCGCCTATGACGGCGGCTATGTGTCCGGCGGCGGCTACAACGAGATCTTCTTGAAGGGGGTGGGGGAGCCCCGTTACCCATGCGGCGCGAATCCTTATCCGGGACAGCCGCCCTACAGGCCTCCGGCGCCCTCGCCGTCGCCTTCGCCTTCCCCGGCACACTAGTCGCCGTGCGGCTGAACCGGACCGGCGTGATCGCGGGTGTCGTCTATCTCGTGCTGGGTGTGGCGTGGTCTGTGTGGGCCGGCGTGCCGTGGGCTTTTGCGTGGTTCGTTGGTGTGGCGGTCGTGGGTGCGTTCATCCCGGGCGAGGCCAACCACGTGACGCTGGCGCGCGCCTACCTTTCCGCGCCTGTTTTTGTGTATGCGATGCATGGGGGCTACGGGGCGATCGCGGTTGCAGTCGCGCTGGCCGGGCTCACCGACCTGACCGACGGCACGATCGCCAGGCGATTTGGGCGGCCGTCGAAGCTGGGCGGGGCGCTCGACCCGGTCGTGGATGGCGTCTTTATGGGCGGGCTTGTAATCGGCCTGGCGGTCGGGGGAACCTTTCCGTTATGGCTCGCTCTGGTCGTGATCGCTCGATACCTGCTTCCGGCTTTGGCGGGCGGCGTGTTGATTGCAGCCGGCCGCCGGCCCGAGCTGCGCCACACGCTGACCGGACAGGTATCGACGACCCTGATCCTCGTGTTGGTGGGCGGTGTGTGCCTGTTTCGGGGGCTTGACCAGGATTCGGGTGGGCTGTTGAACGCGGCCGAGGTGGTGATTCCCGTGGCGACGGTCGCGACATTCATTCACCTGGGCTTCGCATTGCGGCGCCGGGCCGGGGCGGCCGAGGCCGCGGCGGCCGAGGCCGGGTAAACTGGCACGTGGTCGCGCTAAGTGGGGTGCTGGCGGTACCCTGAACCGGCAATCCGCCTTAGCCGGACCGAATTCCATCGCTGAGGTCTGGGTTCTCAGAACTGGCCGC
>Ga0209806_1002251_pt1 | contig 12111 bp, 11 predicted proteins | sample GraSoiAngelo_152_FD_186166 | JGI IMG/M metagenome (GOLD analysis project Ga0209806, IMG submission 186166) | Grasslands soil microbial communities from the Angelo Coastal Reserve, California, USA - 14_1009_12_30cm (SPAdes) (version 2) | ecosystem: Environmental > Terrestrial > Soil > Grasslands ... | reverse complement strand
AACAAAGCTGCCGACCAAAATCAGTCTGATTTCATTCGCGAGGTCAGTTAGGGAGAAACTGCAGAGGGAAGCACCCGACCTCTACCTTCAACTGGGTCACATTTCATCGCATCCGAAGTCAGCCAAACCTACCAAACGCGCCTCCTCTCTAATTGCAAGGTTCTTGCTAGTCATACGCAGATATGTATACTGGTCTTTATACCAAGCTTTCCATCAGCCAAAGCCGTAAAGATCCCATCCTAAGCGGATAATGGCCGACCTCTATGTTTTTTGCTTGGACCCGTTGAGTTTCGTGTTGGGCACTCTGGATTGAGACTCCGGGCCATACATCTCTTGGCCGTACTTGCCGTTCTGGCACTATTGCTCCCTTCTCCAGTAAAGGCACAGACCGCAAGCTCGGTTTTCCAAACGGGCCTGGTAACTGAGAAGTCTTCGTACAAGTTTAACGAGATGGTCTATGCCCAGCTCATTCTGTACAACCCGACCCCTCAACGCATCGCTGTCCATTTCTCTGGAGAATGCTGGTTCAGCTTCGTCGTCCGCGACATGCTTGGATCCTTGATTCACAACGAAACATGGTCCGACTGCGACCCGGACATTAACGGCTACGAGAACACGACAAATGTAATGACCGTAGATCCTAGCGGAGGCCGTTGGACCCCATTGTCCTGGAACCAACTCGATTTACTGGGGAAGCATGTACCGGTGTCAGCAGATTATGTCCTCTCTTGGAGTTTCAAGAATCCTGACCAGCCTATCCCGGAAGCCTCGAAGACGATAACCTTGACAGATCAGGTGCAGTCGCAACTGGAATCTTTCTCAGCAGCTGCCTTCCGAAACCTACAGAACTTCGCACCTTTGGTCTGGTTCGTGGGGTTTGTCGGAACGATACCGTGGTCCCGGACCTTGAAAGATACAAAGAGATCCGCCAGACTCAGGATCCTCGTACCTACTGCAGCCTCAGGAGTCGCAATCTTTACTCTCATCATAGGATTCTACTCCAACCAGCTCCTTTGTTTAGCCATCCAGTGTCCGGGGACAATCTCTCTCCTCAACCGCATGAACGTCTATCTCCTGATTACCCCTGTAGTTTGGGCAATCCTCTTTCTCGCGGGAAGAATGGTCCCTCAAAAGATGATATGGGTTCCTCTTGTCATCTTTGAATCCTGGACATTTTCCGTCCTAGCAATAGCCTTCTCCGTCCTCAGCTCAGCTCAAGAACTTTGGAGGAACACTTTCTATTATGACTGGAATATCATCTGGCCGAGCTATGGATTGTTCCTTGCGAGTATTCCCGCTCAATTGATCTTTTATCGAGCATTCAAGAAGAAGCTGTTGTCAACCGCCCCTTTCGTCCCAGTAGTCAAGCCGCCACCTTGGCCAATTTTTCCGGTTAAGAACGATCCAGGGCAGGCTTAGGTGGACGAGTGACCTAGTCGAAAGCCCCGAGGCTATCAAGGAACAAGATACGATAAGGCAACCAAGAATAATCCAAGCGCAATCAGAAGGACCTCTCGTCGCACGGGTCCTGTAAAGAAGTGTCTCTTGACATTAGCCAGCGCCCAAGTTCGAGTTGCGGTCGCAAACATATTACGCAATCGCTACTTCCCCGCCGAAGGCGGCTGAACTGACCCTAGAAAGTCAGTCTCGTTTAGAATTGGCCGAGATTATCTCAATCTCTTCAAGTTACGTAGAGTCTTGTCCTTTCTGAGGAATGTCTTCCAAGGCCACGATGGACCAATAGTCGGATCGTATAGCTCACGCCGATGCCATCTCCTATTACATAGTCGCCCTTGTCTCCAGCGCCCTTAGAGTCGGGCCCCGTGAGATGGGCTGGTATCTTGTCAAAGGATAGCGAGTTCGCTTGCAAGGAGCAGATACTAGACGGGTCAAAGACTAGAACGAGTTCTTCAAAGCTCCTAGCTACGGGTTTCCAGACAACGTTCATCTGCCCACGCCCTTTGAGCTTGCCTAGAGTCTCGTTGAATCCTGCCTTGTATACGGGGAGTCTAGGTTTTCTGTTCAAGATGATCTTTGCCTCTTTCGATTGGGCTGGGAAAGTCCCCTGACAGCGTACCTCGCCATTCCCAGTTGTAACGGTTACTGTTGCCTCGCGATCTGGGATGGTGAGAACATTCTTCTCGACTGATACATTGTGAGGCCTGGCCGGGGGCGAGAGCAGCATCAGAACAATCTCGCGTCCTTTGCCCACATCGAGCCTAAGGGCGGGAGCGATCAGGTATCCTTCGCCATTCGACGTAACAATGCCCGTGCAGGGAAATTTGTCCTTTTGGTCGAATTCTACAGTAATCTGACCTTGCCCTATGGTGGGGTATTCTGCAGGGGTGGGCTGCGACAACTCGAATTGACAGTTCGACGTAGCCGCCTCATCGACTCCTTGTATCCAAGAATAGACAAGTCCCGTTCCACTGGAAACTCCTTTCAGACTTGCGATATCATGCACGGCGAACCAGTCATGACCTCCGGACTGGCCTTGCTCGACTTGGTTTTTCACATAGCTGATTAGCCGTGCCGTTGGCAGCCCCCTCCTAGAGTCCCAAGGAAGTCCGGATAGGTGATGTCATAAACTGTTTCGGAAAAATGAAGCACGACGAGGTCTAGGGTCCTTATCATTACCAGAGCACGGTCTTCTCTGGTAGCGTTCCTGTTCCAGAGTATGTTAGTTGTAGGATACCTATGGAGACAGTCTTGTCGCTTGCGTTAGCCTGGGCGGAGACTCCGTTGTATGGCTCTCCTCCCCACCGGTAGTTGGCCTTCCAATACGAGTGCCATCCCTGGATGATGTTGGCACGTTCCATTAGCCGCCATGATCCATCAGGATGGACGAAGGATGGGTATAGCAGTTGTACAGTCCAGCCTGGGACGGGGGTTTTGCTTGCCACTCCGAACTGGTAGAAGAAGGCGTAGGCGAAGGGATAGTTTCCGACTCCGACTACTCCGATATCGAAGTAGTGTCCTTCCCGGAAGTCCGGGACGAAGCTGCCGAACTTCGTCCATGGTTGCCCAGTGTAATTGTAGTACCAGTCAGCGTGCCAGTTCGGCTGGTCGTACTGCCACATCATTCGGAGGTAGACTGATGTCGAGAGGTTTGCGGGATTGATGGTTTGCTGAGCATGGTATCTGAGGTGTTGCCACATTACTCCTCCGCAGTTCGCGTTTCCATCGCAGGTCTCCCATGTCGAGCCGGAAACGACTCGCGTTCCATTGGCAAGGATGAAGAGATCGGCTCTCCAGCCGAAATCCCAGCCATCAATGCAACAGTTAGGAGACTGGACTCCCATACCAGCCGTCAAGAAGTTGTTTGGGGCTAGCGCATTCAGGTCCACTTTTGTGAAGCTCACTCCGATCTGAACGCAGCAGATCCTGTACTGGGTCGAGTTGTAGTAGCCTGCAACGTACGGGTACGTGGGGGCACCGAGTGTTAGCTGTCCTGGGCCGGGAGAGATGTCGGTAGCGTATAGGACGTTCGGGTCCCAGAAGTCAAAGGCTACGAGGGTCCACAGGGAGAAGAGAAGGACAGCGGCTAGTCCAACCCGTCGGATGTCTTCCAGTCTAGGATTGAAATGTCTCAAGGGGCCAACCCTAAGTTTCCTAGGAAGACCGAGCTCCAGGACACCGCCCACGAGAGCGAAAAATCCCCAGGCTGGAACGATCAGAAACAGTAGGCTCCTGTCGCAGGATGAACAGAGGAGGGGCCAGAGAAACCCGGATAGAAGAAGCGCGGACGTGACGCCAGTGGCGGCGGCGACAAGGATGGACCTGCTTATTTTAGCGGCTTGCATCCCAGCAGCCATTTCTGCGACTCCGAAGAGGAGTGCTGCCTGAAACGGGACGAGGGGAGAAAGGTAGGTGACGCCTGAGAACCATGCTGTCAGTGGAAACCATGTCGTGACTATGGACGTGATGAAGGCGCCGAATATCGCGATCCATGAACGCAGCCGCTTGTTCAGTTTGTCCTCCTTGTGTGACGCTCGGACTATCGCTGGCAGTGCTCCGAACGAAAACATCATCGCACAGAGACGGACCCCGGCTAGACCGTCGGGTCCAAGAGAATAGCACTCAGATCTCCAAATTGGTCCAGCCATGTACGTTGGACACGCCAGATAGAATAGAACGTAGATGAGTGAAGCGTTCAAGAAGACTTGGATCACGGCCCAGCGTGGGCGAAGAAGATACGCGACAAGTATTCCTCCAAGGGCGAAGGACACAACGTTAGCTTCGAGTCTGGTCGAGGAAAACTGGTAGTACCAGTACCCATTGTTGGTTTGTGCAAACCAGAAATCAGCTCTCTCAAAGAGATACGCCGGCGCCCAAGGGAGGACCGCAAGCAGAATTCCGCGGAGAATATTCCGAGGAGTGAGGCTCCACAAGAGGAATCGCCGCGAGGAAACATGTGAAAGCCGGAGACTATTGACTCTTGCCCATGCGGAAAATCACCTGTCTATTCCCGTTGGAATATATTCTCTCAGGAATATTCTATGCCTTGGCCTACCATGTAGCTGGGCTAGGTCGGCTAGAGTTTGCCAGTCCCCCACATGCCTACGGAGTCGAGGGTGTGGCGTTGAGCTGGAGCCTTATTGTTGAGGCTTGCTTCGATTTCGCGATATTCAGTGCTTCTTCGGCGATCGAAACCGGGATCTCGATGTATTGTCCTCCCGGGCCAGTAGGACCAACTAGTTTTCCCGAGCGGTAAAACTTCGTCAATCGTCGCGACCATGCTATGGTGCCGAGGAATATGGAAGGGAAGAAGAGGAGTATCGCGCCTATCTCCACGGAAGACGCGTTCGACATTACTGCTCCGACATTTGAGAACTCGCTAGTTGGGTCTATCGCACTAGAAAGAAGGTAGAGGAAAATGGCTGCTAGAGAAATTATTGTCACTAGAAAGGTGAAGGCGTATCTCTCGAGGAGGAGAGTCCATCGTCCCTTCCAATCGAGGGCACTGAGACTTCGCGCGAACCTGTATGTTTCCGCGTCTATCTCTTCTCTACTCGTGTTTTTCGTCCGATAGTCTAGTTGGATGTTCGATGCGGCTGCAAGAATATGTACAGTCCCAAAGAAAAACGCGACAGCGGGTATTCCCGGGCTTATTGTAATTCCCAGGAACGTGTCAGCGGCGGCAATTATCGAAGCTGTCAGCACCCAGGTAACTCGGAAGGCTGCGTTGAGCGACCATTTTCTAGCCAACAAGGTTAGCAGAGGGTTGACCTCATGTTTCTGGAGGTCGACTCGCTGCGCGAGCTTCTTTGTTGACTTCTCATCAGGATATCGGAGGAGGGAGTATACGACAAAGGACTCTGCGAAGAGCAACGCCAGTCCCAACGGGGTTGGCATGTCTTCGACGGGGGAGCCCCGCCCGATTTATGTCTCGTTAGGATTACTGGCCGGCGAGGCTAAGGTGTTCAGACATGGCAAGGCCCAGACCCTGTATGTGACCATCCCATCTACCACGATTCAAGACTCAGCGTTCACGGCCAAGGAAGGGAATGTTGTCGAGATCAAGTGGGACAAGGGGCAGAGCACCGTCCTAATTCGACCCAAGCCTAGTCCGGGCAGGAAGCGTTAGTCGATGCCAAGTCCGCGAGCAGACCCCGTTTTATTCCCGCACGAGTTCAGATCCCACCGGTCCCCGCTTGGTTATCCGGCACTAGTGTACCGTTCGACGTCCTAGTGGACTAGCTCTCAGAAGGGTACGCCTCAGCAAGTCATCTACTTTTTGTCCGTCTTGACATCATGCCAGCTCCTTCCCTCGGTAGTGGGATCGAACCTTTGACTCACCGTTGACAAAAAGCAAGTAGTCAAAATTATCGGGCATAGGAAAAAGGGGGATGTGAACAGTTTTCCACGACGACATCTAGCACTTCAGGAATTATCCAGTGTTCACCAGATATCCATACAGTATGGCAAGCGCGTCGGATGGTGCCTCCATCGTAACTCCGGGCGAGACGACAAAACCTGTCGTCAGATGCTCATCCTTGAACGCGACGCCATCGACGTCGGCTACTTGGTAAGAGATGAAAACCAAGCTTCTGTGGTTACTTAACTGTTGTCTAAGCTCGAGGGTGAAAATCGTCGAGTTCCCCGCATATTCCCTGCCCCTATCTATTCTCCAAGAGACATCGGTCACGACCAGCACCGTACCCACTGGAACCGTGAAGTTCTCGGGTAGCGTTCCATCGGAATGCGATCGGGTGCAGAACAGTTGGCGAGCTATCACCGGGGAGCCTTGACAACGAAGCGTGACGACTGACGCAGGGTCTTGTCCAACATGGGTCTTGGGGAAGTTTGTGACGAACACGTTGAGGACCTGCGATGCTGAAGTAGATGCGAACACCCCGGTGGTGAAAGCGGCGAGGACTACGATCGTCACGATGACTCCTTCTTTTCTATTCAAACAACTCACCTCCCGCCTGTCCCGTAATCCGGAGGCTTCTCCAGAGCAAGCCCGTTTCGTCTGAGGATGGGTATTTAAAAAAACCGGCCTACGATAGCCCTGGAGAGACTCGCGCATATCGTGGAAAAGGAGGGATGGTTCACAAGTACCGCGGGGCCAGGCGAATCCCACCGGTCCGGCTAATCATAATGCGTAATTGGTCTGCCGATCTCGCTAAGGTCCCTACTTCTTGGGGAAGTGTGAGATTTCCCAGAGGTTTCCTTCGGGATCCTCGAAGTATGCTATCCGCTGGCCCCAAGGCTGAGTCGTAGGGGGCTTCACGAAGTGGACGCCCTTCTGTTTTAGTTGTTCGTATTCTCGGTCCACGTCCTCAACGAAGACCGCATAATACGTTCGGTGGATCGTTTCCTCTCGCGGTCGAACTTGTTCCTCTGAAATCAACCTGGCGACTTCATTGACCGAGACCAGACCGAGCACAAGTCCGCCCGTGCCACCAATCGCCAAGAAAGCGCTTTCGTCGTCTTTGTGGTTCAGCTTGAATCCCAATTTGTCGCGGTAGAACGACGCGCATTTCTCGACATCGCGTACAGGAAGCACTACCGCGTTAACGTGATCGATCATTACAACGAAGGAACAAATTTCTGTTACATAAGACTAACTTCGACTAAAGCGGCAAATCGAGGCGGTTGACTATTTCTTTCGCGCCCCAGCCGCCTCTTATTGACTCAACGCAAGCTCGTGTAGCCCCAATTCAAGTCTCGATGCAAGCTCACGAACTTCCTGCGAATTATGCAGAAGCTCATCGATAGTTTTGCTCAGTGCCCTTAGGAGCTGAATTCTTTCAAGCGAACCGGCGAGAGTCTCGGCGAAGGGCTTCAGGGTTTCTGAAGGCAAATCATCAAAACCCCTACCGTAGCTTGTCTTTAGACCGCGATGATGACAAGCGAGCGAGAGTGCCTGGTCACGGGCTGCACTGATACAGTACTCAGCCTCCCACATCCTTCCCCGGGCAATGCAGGCACGCCCGTGGAGTAAATAGACGACAGCAAGTCCGAAGACATGTTCAGGGGAGAAGGGCTTGGACTGTTCCCTTTCAAGAGCGTTCCCGAACAGCAAGTCGTATTTGAGGCCATGACCGAGAAACTTGTTCCCAGGAGTGAACGACAAATCCACCTGCAGGTTGTCGGGCAGCAGGAAGACTCTGTACATCGTCGACAGATATGGAAGATCGAACAGGTGAACAGCCCCGAACTGGTTTTTGAGACGCGTTGTCCAATCGGTCAGGACCTCGTCTAGGATTACATTGTCAGCCAGCCCAAAGGTGAGGTCTAGGTCGGACCATCGATCCCCACCGCCTGCCGCAGTGGATCCGATCAATGCGCCTGCGACCAATCGACGGTCCGTCCGGCCCATTTCCACCAGAAGATCGCGGACACGATCACGCTCCTCAACGGTGAACACGCAAAATCATACCCCTACATTTCGTATGATCCTAAGTTGCTTCCGAGAACGAATCCCGAACTGGATTTAAGCCCATAGGACAACAGCGCCACAGGAACCGGGAATAGTTTCGGCAGTACCGAGATTTCCACGGCTGAACATGTCTGCCTAGTGACAGCAACTGTTAAGAACATTTCAGTCTTGAGAGAGCCCTTGAAAATTCTTGAACGCCAAAATCCTCTTCTCATTACTGCTCGTCACCCTCATCTCATTCGGACCCGTCATTTTCGCCCAAGCCGCCGGGAACAGTTCCCGTCAGAACTCTAATGCAAGCTATGCTATCATCACGTTCGCAGATGCTCCCCTTGCCACCTACCAGGGACATATTCCAGGTCTTCCAGCAACTGCCGCCTCCGCAGAAAAGCTAGATCTGAACTCACAAGCTGCCCAGTCCTATTCCAACTACCTCTCCCGCCAGAAGGACCAGGCTAGATCCTGGCTGGCTCGAAACGCCCCTGAGGTTCAGGTTATCTACGAATACTCCGTCGTGCTCAACGGCATGGCAGTCAAACTTAACGGACACAACCTCGACCATCTCCTCTCCATTCCAGGAGTCACCAACGTCGCACTGTCCACCATGTATCATCTAGACATGAATCGGTCGCCCACGCTCATCGGAGCTCCTGTCCTCTGGAATGCTGTCGGTGGCCAAAGCAACGCTGGCGCCGGAATCAAGATTGGAATCATCGACACTGGAATCGATGCAAGCCATCCCTTCCTGACCGACAACTCCCTGGTAGTTCCGAAGGGCTATCCGAAATGTGACGCACTCGACTCAGCCGTCCACAAGGCTGACACATCTTGCCTCTTCACTAGCAACAAGGTCCTAGTCGCAAAGATGTTCTGCACTCAGGCAGTCTGCGCGGTCTTTGACGGTCATGCGGCCCAAGACCACGGAAGCCACGTCTCAGGCATAGCTGCAGGCGTCGCCAACACCTGCGCTCCCTTCGTTGGATGCACCCTCAGTGGAATTGCGCCCAAAGCCTTTCTCGGAAGCTACAACGTCTTCCCAGGAAATGTCACAGACGCAAGCTCTCAAGACATTGCGATGGCTGTTGAAGCGGCTGTAAAGGACGGAATGGACGTTCTCAACCTTAGCCTCGGAGGAACACCCACACCCAACGACCCACTCGTCGACGCTGTCAACAACGCCGTAGACGCTGGAGTCGTAGTAGCCATAGCCGCAGGAAACGCTGGACCCGGACCCGGAACAATAGAATCGCCAGGAATCGCTAGCAAGGTAATCACTGTTGGAGCAAGCACCAACCCACACTTCGTAGGAATACCCCTAACAGTCCCAAGCCTCGGAACATTCGGAGCCGCTCTCGGTCAATTCAACGATTTCGGACAAGTAAACGCCACATACGCCACAACCAGCCCGACCAACGGTTGCACCGCCCTCACAGGAAACCTAACCGGACAGATCGCCCTCATAGCCCGCGGAACATGCACATTCAGCACCAAGATCCGCAATGCCCAAAGCGCCGGAGCAATGGGCGTCCTCGTATACACCAACGTAGCAGGAGATCCGACAGCCATGGGTCAGGACGGAACCCCCAACCAGCCCACCATACCCGCCGCAATGGTTTCCAGAGACAAAGGACTAGCGATGGCAGGCGCCTCCACAAAGACCGTCAGCATTGACGGAACTGCCAGTCAGGAGTTCTTCACAGACGGACCCAGCGCAGACATCCTCGCCGGCTTCTCATCGAGAGGCCCACCAATGATAGGCTCCACGGTTCTAGCCGAGGTCAAACCAGACATCGTAGCCCCAGGTGTAAACGTGTACAGTTCGATCTTGATGACATCCTGCGCTCAGCCTCCCTGCTTCGCCTTCTTCCAAGGCACCAGCATGGCCACACCTCATGTCGCCGGAGCGGCAGCGCTCCTCAAACAACTACACCCCAACTGGTCACCACTACAGATCAAATCCGCTCTGGTCAATACGGCCCACAGACCGGTAGGCAGCTCCTCAAACAATACTCCGCTCCCGAACCCGATGGATAGGGGCGCGGGACGGATCGACCTTGCTGCCGCATCGCAGCTGACCGCAACTATCAGCACAGGCAAGTTCACCAGCTTAGGCTTCGGATCAGTCCGAGCCGGCTCCGTGAAGTTGGTTTCACAAGTCTCCGTCACCTCAGTCGCCTTCAGCTCAGTCACCTACACGATCGCAGTCGCTCCAGCCGTCACCGGGATCACAGTCACCACTTCCACAACCTCTCTCACAATAAGCTCCGCCGGAACTGGAGCCTTCAAAGTAACTCTGACGATAACCTCGTCAACTACGGCGAAAGACTACTACGGAGACATCGTCCTCTCAGGCGGCACCGTCACACTCCAAGTGCCCTACTGGATTCGCGTCACTCCATAAATCGGCAACTTTAGTCCCCTCCTATTTTTCTTTCATGCCCCTAGCGAAGACTATGCCTAGCCTCGATTCTTGAAGCGCCTAGTTTCTCGACGCTGAAGCTAATCGGCTGATCATTGCTCGAGTTAGCCTCCAGAGGATTCGCCTCTTGGAGTAATAGTCTCATCCTTATCGAAGAATGCCCTGACGTGTCGTCTTGTGAAATAGTAAACGATTATCGCACCGAAGATTATCGCGTCTGCGTCTCCCGGCCAATTTGATATTGGTGAGATGATGTTTTGTACGTGAGTGACAATAATGCCGACAGCGTAGGAAGCTAGAGCAAGCGTCCAAGCCCATTTTCTCCCGCGCCATAAGCCCGCTGCCACTACAAGATACAGAATCCCCAGGGCCACCAGCTCCACAGCTGGAGCCACTTGTCCTCGCCCTCAGTGAGATTTGCGACCGCCTCTAGTTCAGTTGGCATGGGTCCCACTGCAGCGGATTCTGTTTATGAGTTTCTACCTTGTTATGCTCTGAAAATCTGTCCAGTTATTTCTTCCAGACCTCTCCGCCTGTGTAAGGGTCTAGAAAGTTCAGTTGCATGTCTAGGACTTGCTGGTAGACCTTGCCAGCGTCTGTTCTAGAATAATGAGTAACTCTGCCATCTGTGCTGGCGAGGATCAGTGATGTTCTAGTGAGGATGCCGCTGGGTCCCAAAAGCCGGTCAAACGCTTTGTCGTCTCCCCCGAACGGCCCGTTCAGCAAGGTGCTCTTGGGACACTTGTCCGCGAAGACTTCTATCATCTTCAGCACTGTCAGTCGCTTCTCTGCTTCTTTCCTTGTTTCCGGTGAGAGGGGCACTTTTCATCGGCCGAGCTTCTCAGCCATGGCCAACAGTCTGGAATATCTTCTTCGTAGACCTAATAGGCTGTAAATGGAGATTACCGAAAGCAGGAACAAGACAACCGTCAGAGCGGTCTCCACTACCGCCGACGCGTCTAGTGCTGGACGCATCGGAAACCCGAATCCGCCCGGCTGGAAATATACGAAGAAGAGCAACCTCAGCAATGAGGATATAGCGAGCAAAAGGGCGAAGGCGGCAATCAAAGCCTGTGTCGTGATCGTCCTAAGCAGGTCGTCAGCCATCCGGGCCGCGTCCTCCTTGAAAGCGGCCAATACTTCTTTTAGCAGAGGATCCTCGATTGACGACACGTTCTGTCCCTCTCCTCCATGGAAATGAAAGGTGCTCACATTCGACTCGCCCTCCAGTGAATTTAAGCAGATTCCTAGAAGCGATCAGCATCGGCGAATCTCGGTCGTCGGAACAATCGGCTCCGGCAAGACCACGTTCGCCCGCAAAACGTCCAAACTCCTCAGCGCTCCACACATAGAGCTAGACGCTCTCCACTGGGAACCCAACTGGATAGAAGCGCCAAACGATCTCTTCCGAGAGCGCGTCAAACAATCACTACAAGGCGACTCCTGGGTCGCAGACGGAAACTACCACCAGGTACGCGACATTGTCTGGAGCCACGCGGACACCGTTGTCTGGCTCGACTATCCATTCAGAACCATCATCGCCAGGCTAACGAGGCGGACTCTTAGGAGAGTCCGCACCCACGAGAAACTGTGGAACGGCAATCAAGAGCACATTCGAGGACTGTTCACCCGGGATTCTGTGTTCTTGTGGGCAATCAGAACCTATCGAAGACGAAGAAGACAATACCCCATTCTCCTCAGCAAACCAGAAAACTCGCACCTGACAGTCGTGAGGTTGAGATCACCAAGAGAGGCGACAGAGTTTCTATTCACACTCCGACAACTGGAAGACCAAAGTTGAGTC
>Ga0209806_1002250_pt1 | contig 12111 bp, 9 predicted proteins | sample GraSoiAngelo_152_FD_186166 | JGI IMG/M metagenome (GOLD analysis project Ga0209806, IMG submission 186166) | Grasslands soil microbial communities from the Angelo Coastal Reserve, California, USA - 14_1009_12_30cm (SPAdes) (version 2) | ecosystem: Environmental > Terrestrial > Soil > Grasslands ... | reverse complement strand
CGGGTCTCGACCCCGGGCGCGCCGTTCGGGATCTTCGAGAAGTCGCCGATGCCGAGCTGCTTCTGCTTCGGCAGGCCCTGGTAGCCCTCCTTCATGCAGAACGGGCAGTGATCGGTGGATACAACCTGCAGGTCATTGCGCGCGAGACCCTTCCAGAGCTCGTCCTGATGCCACCGTTCCCGCAGCGGCGGGCTCATCACGTACTTGGCTCCGTCGAAGCCCGGTTCGTCGTAGTTGTCGATCGAGAGGAAGAGGTACTGCGGGCACGTCTCGGCATATGCCGGGAGGCCGCGGTCGCGGAAAAGCCGCACCTGCTCCAGCGCTTGGGACGACGACAGGTGGACGATGTAGAGCGGAATTCCGCCGGCCATCTCCGCGAGACGGAATGCGCGGTTGGTCGCCTCGCCTTCGGCCTCGGGTGGCCGGGTGAGCGCGTGCCACTTCGGCTCGGTGTGCTTTGCGGCGAGGGCGCGCTTCACGAGGACGTCGATGACGCCCCCGTTCTCCGCGTGCATGCAGATGAGGCCGCCGTTCTCAGCCGTTCGGGAGATCGCCTTGAAGATCGACCCGTCATCGACCTGGAAGACGCCTGGATAGGCCATGAATAGCTTGAAGGACGAGACCCCCTCTTTGACCATGACGTCCATCTCTTTGAGGACCTTGTCCGTCACGTCGCGGACGATCATGTGCAGCCCGTAGTCGATCGACGCCTTGCCGCGTGCTTTTTTCAGCCACGCGTCGCGGGCGGTTTCGAGCGGCTCTCCCATTCCCTGGACCGCGAAGTCGACGATGGAGGTGGTACCGCCGAAGGCCGCGGCGACGGTGCCGGTGTGGAAGTCGTCCGAGGCGAACGTGCCGCCGAACGGGAGCTCCATGTGGGTGTGGACATCGATACCACCCGGGATCACGTACTTGGCCGTGGCATCGATGCGCTTCGCGCCCGCCGCCTTCAGGCCCTTACCGATCATCGCGACCTTCTCATCATCGACGAGCACGTCGGCTTTGTATGTGTCGGCGGCAGTGACGATGGTGCCATTCGTGATGAGCGTCTTCGTCATGCGCTCCCCTCCCCGCGAGGCGGGAGCATAGCGGGAGTCAGACCCGCGCTGAGAGGAGCTCGCTCCAGCCGACGTAGCCGATGTCGCGGAGACCGTTGTGCGTCGGCTCGGGGCCGCCCCGGTCGCGGGCGACCTCCTCGCGGATCGCACCGGCAAGCGCGTTAAAGAAACGACCGCCCCGAGTCGAGCGTTTGTCGAGCTCGTTTGCGATCGCGAGTGCACGATCGTGCGATCGTGAAACGACCGCGGTCACGCCTCCCCAATACGTTGGCGGGATCTCCCCCTCGGCGGGGATCCCCGCGAAGACCAGCGCGAACCCGATGAGATCGCGGCGCGAGATGTCGTCGATGGTGTTCGTCGGGATCTGCTGCGCTAGGGCCCGCGCTTCGTTCGCTCGGCCGGCCTTCCCGTGGGCCGCCGCGCCGTATGCGAGAAGGATCCCCGCGTTGGAACAGAAGGCCGTGCCGGGAGACCCGCGTACAAGCCTCGCGGTGTCTTCGCCAAGAGCGAGGAGCCCGGGCCAGTCGCCGCGCGCCAGCGCGGTGTGTGCGGCATACGCGTCCGCGTGGGTCCGAAGGTGCGGGCCCATCCGCCGACTCATCGCGACGATCCGCACCGCGCAGTCCTCCAGGCGCTGTAGATCGCCCGCGCGGAGCGCGACCAATGCGTGGCCGCGAAGGTGCTCCATTTCATCGAGCTCGCTCATGACACCCGGCAGCGAATCCATTTGATCCAGGACTCGCTGCGCTCCGTCAAGATCGTCTAGGCGAATGAGGTCCTGCGCGTGCCAGCCCAGGATCTCGCGTCGTGTCAGCGGATCAAAGTTCTCGGACAGCCGAACGGCTTCGGCGATCCGAGCCGAGTCGCCTTTCATCGTGGCCGGGTCCATGTCCCTGAAAGCGCTGTACACGAGAGTGCGCGCAAGGATCACCGGATCCGCCGATCCGCGGGCGACCTCCTCAGCCTCCGTCACCAGATCCTCAACTTCGGCGGGCGAGGGCAGCGTGTTGAAGGCGCCGACACGCATGCGGACCTTGAGCGCTCCGAGATAGAGCTCTGGCGGCACCACGCCCGTCGCTTTGAAATGCGCGCGAGCCTGGTGGAACGTCCGCCACGAGTCGTCGCCGTGGAGATCATTGGCATAGGCCTGCGCCTGCGCGAGCTTCGCGACACCGCGCTCGCGCTCGTCCGAAGCGAGGGCGTAGGCCCGCTCGAGTAGCGGGATCGCACGCTCCAGCGCGAACAGCTCGGCCTGCCGCGCTCCGGCCTGGACATGCGCCCCGAAGGCTTCCCGCCGCATCACGGCAACCTCCGGCGTCGCGGGCCACACCCACTCGGCGTCCGGGCCGCCAAGAGCTGCCCACCAGTGATGCGCGAGGACCTCGGGATCGAGCTTGGACGCGAGCTCGTGAGCGTATCGCGCGTGTAAGCGCATGCGATCGGCAACGAGAAGACGGCCATACGCCACATCGCGCATCAGTGAGTGGTGGAACCGGTAGCGCCCGTCGAGCGAGTCGAGATAGTGAAGCTCGGCGAGCCGTGCGAGCCCGCGTGAAATCGTCGGCAATTCAACGCGAGCGAGCAGCGCGGCGTCGGCGGGTGCGAACGTCTCGCCGATCACCGCGGCGTTCGCGAGCAGAGCGCGTTCATGAGGTTTGAGCTCGTCAAGCCGCGCGCCAAGCGCGCCTTGAAGGGTGAGCGGCAGGTCTCCACCGGGCTCGTGCGCACGCGCGAGTTCGACGATGAATAACGGGTTCCCCTCCGCGCGCGAGATCGTTGTGTCATCCGAATTCCCCGCGCTCGCCGCGAGCGCCCGAGCGGCGGGGTGTTCCAGGCCTTCGAGCTCGATGAAGAAGCGGTCGCCCGTCGGCCGAAGACCGGCCGCTTCCGCGAACTCCGGCCGTGCGGTCACGATCGCGAGGAACGGCTCGCCAGAAAGCGAAAGTCGGTCCAGCAAGCGCATGACGTCGGGCGCCGCCCAGTGCACGTCCTCCGCCCACAGCACCAAGGGATCCTGCGCGGCGAGACCCTTGATGAACCGCCGCCACGCGTTTTGGATTTCATCGTCGCGTTCGTCCTTGCCCAGCGCCGCGAGCGCCGGGCTCGCCGTGATGCCGGCAGAATGCGCTAACGCGTCCTTCACACGGACACGCTCGGCGGGATCCGAAATCGCCGCGGCGACGATCTCAGCGAGCGCGGCCGGCTCACGGGCGCCGAGAAGGATCTCGCGAAGTGGCTCGAGCGCACCAATTTCGCCACTTGGCCGGCACCGGGCCGCTAGAAGGCGCACGCCGGGCTGCGAGGCGATGAACTCTTCGACGAGACGCGTCTTGCCCTGACCGGGTGGCCCGGAAACGAGAGCGAGCACGGAGCGGTCACGCGCTCGACGATGGGCGAGGCCTAGGAGCTGGAGCTCGGCCTCGCGGCCGACGAACGGCAATCGCCGCCGGGGGACCGCGTCTCGCACGTCCCCAAGCGCCCATACCTCGGTCGGTCCGACGCCCTTCAGATCGACCGGCCCGAGGGCGCGAAAGGTGGCGAACTCTTCCGTCGCTCTGCGGGCTACAGGTCCTACGAGCGCTTGCCCGGGCTCCGCGTGATGGCACAAGCGCGAGGCGACATTGACAACCGCGCCGACGCTCATCTGCTGATGACTGCCGTCCGTCGCGGCAAGGTCGATCACCGCTTCGCCGGTCTCGACTCCGATACGGACCTCGAATGTCACATCGTCGGCCCGTTGGCCGCCCACCCATCGACGGGCCGCATCCGCCGCGCGTATCGCTCGCGCGGGATCGTCTTCGTGCGCGACCGGTGCACCGAAAAGGGCGTAGATCTCGTCGCCGATGTACTTCTCAACGGTGCCGCCCTCGTTCTCGATGAGCAGGCGGAGCTGGTTGAAGGCCGCGCCGAGCGCGGCCTTGAGACGCTCCGGTCCGAGACGGACCGTGTGTTGTGTCGAGCCGACCACGTCGATGAAGAGGCAGGCGACCAGTCGGCGCTCTTCGCGGCGGTCCACCTAGACCGGAAGCCTGCCCTCGCTCATCGGGATGCCTGAGGTTAACCCCTGTCCTTCTCCTCTCGCCGCGTCGCTAGGCGGGCCATGATCTCCGTGAGGTCGACGCCGAGAAGCGACTTCGCGATCGCGGTGCCCTCAGCGGCGGTCCGCACGACGGTGTCGGTGAGCTTCGACGCGCCGGCGGAGTCGATGACGGTGAGGTTGTCGATGTTCCCGAGCGGTGCCGCCGCTTCCCGGACGATCGGCGGGACGAGCGGCAGGGTTTGAAGAAGGATCGCTGCTTCGTCGAACTTGCGGTACGCCTCGGCGAGGAGCTCCTTCGATCTCGCCTCGGCCTGGCCGCGTGCCAGGATGGCCGCACCCTCTGCCGCGCCGCTGATCTCGGTGACCTGCGCCGCGGCACGGCCTCGCGCGATGTTCGCCGCGCCCTCAGCCTCGCCGGTCAGCTGCACCTGCTGCGCGTGCGCCTCGGCCGCGAGGATCGCGGCTTGCCTTGCGCCTTCGGCCTTCACCACCGCGGCGCGGCGCTCGGCCTCGGCCGGCTTGACGGTTGTGCCGAGCAGCTCCTTTTCACGCCGTACCGCATCGAGCTCGGCCAGCTCGGTCTGCTCCTTGATCACGTCTTTCGTGGCTGTCGCCTGGGCGAGCGGCCCCGACTGATCAGCCTCGGCCTGGGCCTTGGCGGTGACCTTGTGTGCTTCGGCCCGCGCGATCTCTCGGTCGCGCTCGGCTTGGATGATGACCCGCTGCGCCTCGTTTTCCTTGACCGCCGCTTCCTGCGACGCGCTCGCTTTCGCGATGCGCGCGTCGCGCTGCACGCTCGCGAGGTTCTTCTCGCCGAGCTGCTCGATGTAGCCCTTGGTGTCGCGGATGCTCGTGATGGTCAGCGCGTCGATGTGGATGCCACTCGCCTCGAGGTCGCCGCGCGCGGCCTCCGAGACGGCTTGCTGGAACCGGTCGCGGTCGGTGATCAGCTCCTCGATCGTGAGCGTGCCCGCGATCGAGCGAAGCGAGCCCTCGAGGACCTTCTTGACCATCGTCTCGATCTGGCTGTCGGGCTCCCCGATGAACCTCTCGGCGGCAGCGCGAAGCCGCTCGGGCTCCCGGGCGATCTTGAACATCGCCTGTCCCGTGATGAGGACACCGACGCCCTGCTTCGTGACGGCCGCGTTCTCGTGCGCGAGTCCGATCTCGACCTGCCGCGCCGTGAGCTGAAGCCGGCCGACCTTGTTGATGAGTGGCCACGTGAACGTTCCAGCCCCGACGACGACCTTCACACCTTGATCGTGGATGGTGACGAGGTCGCCCTTTTCATCGCGGACCTTGCTGCCGCGCGCGCCCGAGATCACGAGCGCCTCGTTCGCGCCCGCGACCCGATAGCGCTGCGCCGCGAAGAGCGCGAGAAGGACGAGTACGGCGAGCGTCGCCAGAACGAGCTCAGTGACGCTGAGTGTCATTTCAAATCCCTTCTTTCTCTGCGAGGCCGCGGGCGCGGTCTACGGCGGAGGAAGGGAGCGGACCGTCACCGCCATGCCGTGGACACCGAGAATCTCAACCTCGCGGCCTCGAGCGATCGGCGTTCTCGCGGTCGCCGGAAGCGTTTGCAACGCCCCGTCGTAGGTGAGCGCGACGGTGCCGTGCCCGCGCTCGCCGATGCTCACGGTCACCCGAGCCTTTCGGCCTACCAGGTCCCGCAGCGCGGTCGGCTCGTGGCCTTCGGCCCGCCGGAGTGCGGCGAAGATCGCGAATGCCACGCCTGCGCCGAACGCGCCGAACGCGAGCGCCACGGCCGTCCTGCCGGCGGGGCCAAAGCCGAAGGCGACCGCCCCGAAGAGCCCGCCGATACCGAACATCGCGAGAAAGCCCAGAAGCACGGGCATTGCGGTCGCGTCGTCCGTGCGCGTGACGCGCAGGAATGGGACACGCACGCGCGGCATGTGGACAGGAACACGGATGCGGACGTGCATGCCCCCGCCGATGCTCGAGAGGAGAAGAAGCGCCGTGCCGAGCACGGCGGAGCCGGTGAAGACCAGCTCCAGTGCGTCGGCGCTCATCGTGATCGCCAGCTTTCCGGAAGAGCTTCTTCCGTCTCCGATCGTACGCCGCGTCAAGTGTCTGATACGAGGAAATGGAAACGCATTTCCGCGCTATGGTCGTAACCTGCTAGTTCACTGCGGCGAAGCGTGGGGTGATGGCCGTGCTAGTGGAGCGAGTCCGCCAGCCGCAAGAGATCGGCGACGTCCCGTCGGTCCGAGACGAGCCAATAGACTTTTCCGCCTTCGGTCCACGTGACCATCTGAAGGTCCCCCGGACGGCGAGCCTCGACGGCCAGGCCCGAGACGGCCCGGACCCGTACCGGAATGAACGGCAGTGGGGGCAAGGCTTCGTTCGCGAGCCGATCGGGGATGAAGGACAGCAACACATCTGTGGTGTTCGGCGGCAAAGACAGCTGATCGGCGGGCGGAGCGACCACAGATGCGCCGTCCCGGCTAAATATCGTCATCGTCGTCGCCTGGGTCGCCTCGGGCCCGTCGCGGCCGAGACCCGCGCTGCCGATCGCAAGACACAGTGCTAACGCGAGCGTCAACGCTCGTCGACGGTCGCGGCCGGGCGCGAGCTCGGGATCGCCGTCGAGATCGATGATTACGCTGCTAGTAGCCGACGTAGACGACCGGTTGCTCACTCAAGAAGTCGAACGCGGGGGTCCCGCTCTCACCATGCGGTCGGCCATGCTAACGCGTCGACTGGCGCGGAGCGGCTAGTCCGCGAGGTTAATCGTCACGCTCTTGCGCTGAGTGAAGCCTTCGAGCATTCCCTCGAGCGAGTTCTCGCGCCCGAGCCCGCTTTCTTTGAACCCACCGTACGGCTGACCCACGACCTGACCGAGGCCCTGATTGACTTGGACCCAGCCCGCGTCGATCGAATGCGCCGTGCGCAGCGCGCGGCTGATGTCCCTGCACCAGATGTAGGCCGCGAGGCCGTAATGGGTGTCGTTCGCCATGCGCACCGCATCGGCGGCGTCATCCCATGGAATCGCGACGAGCACGGGCCCAAAGATCTCCTCGCGGGCGATCCGCCAGTCGTTCCGTACGTTGGCGAAGACTGTCGGCTCGACGTAATAGCCCTCGGCGAGGCGACCCTCCTTCGGTGGGGGCCCCCCGATCACTGTCCGCGCGCCTTGCTGATGGGACCCCTCGTCGATGAAGCGCACGACGCGGTCGAACTGCTGCCGACTGACGATCGCGCCCATGTCATTGGTCTCATCGAGCGGATCACCGACCTTCAGCTTTCCGAGCTTCCTCGCAAGCTTGTCCAGGAACGAGTCGAACACGGTCTTGTGCAGGAAGAGCCGCGAGCCCGCAGTGCACGACTGGCCCTGCCGCGCGAAACGCATCGCCGCGATGACTCCGTCGACGGTCTTTTCGTCGTCGGCGTCCGGGAAGAGGATCTGCGGACTCTTGCCGCCAAGCTCGAGCGTTACGGGGATGATGCGGTCGGCCGCGAGACGGAGGATCGCCTTTCCCGTATCGGTCGCACCGGTGAACGAGATCTTCGCAACGAGCGGGTGGACCGCAAGTGGCGTCCCGACCTCGTCGCCGGTCCCGGTGATGACGTTCAGTACGCCTCTGGGCAGGTGCTTCGCGCAGATGCGCGCGAGCGCGAGCGCGGCGAGCGGCGCGTTCGCCGACGGCTTGAGCACGACGGTGTTCCCGGCGATGAGCGCCGGCGCGATCTTCCACGCGGCGATGAGGATCGGCACGTTCCACGGCACGATCGCGGCGACGACGCCGAACGGCTCGCGCCGCGTATACGAGAACATCGTCTCGCCGAGCGGGACAGTCTCGCCCTTCAGCTCGCCGCCAAGGCCTCCGAAGTAGCGAAACACGTCGGCCACCGTCTTCGCCTCTGGGCGTGCCTGGGTCCGGATGGCATTGCCGGTCTCCGCCGCGAGCGTGCGCGCCAGGTCCTCGATAGCTGCTTCGACGTCGTCGGCGATGCGTGCGAGGATCCGTCCGCGATCGCGCGGCGCGACCGCGCGCCACAAGGGGAACGCCGCGGCTGCGGCCTTGACCGCGCGGTCGACATCCTCGGCTCCGGCTCGCGGCACCTGAGCGATCACCGATCCTCGCCTCGCCGGCGTCTCGACATCGAACGTGCGGCCATCCGCGCTGTCGACCCACTCACCGCCGATCAGCATCTTCTCGCGCAGACCACTTCCGGTCGCGGTTGCGGTCATGGCTACGGCTTCACCATGTCGTCGTACATGTCGGGACGGCGGTCGCGGTAGAACTGCCACGTGTTCCGGACCTCACGCACGAGGTCCATGTTCAGGTCCGCGACCAGGAGCTGCTCGTCTTTCTCCGAGGCCTGCGCGATGATCTTGCCGCGCGGATCGGCGAAGTAGCTCGAGCCGTAGTAGTCGTTCGGACCGAACTCCTTCTCCTGCCCGACGCGGTTGATGGTCCCGACCCAGTACCCGTTCGCGATCGCGTGAGCGGTCTGCTCGATGAACCACAGGTGCATGGATAGCCCGCGCGAGGTCGCGGAGGGAATGAAGACGAGCTCGGCGCCGTGAAGCCCGAGCATCCGCGCGCCTTCGGGGAAGTGACGGTCATAGCAGATATAGACGCCGACCTTACCGACGGCGGTGTCGAACACCGGATATCCCATGTTGCCCGGACGGAAGTAGAACTTTTCCCAGAACCCGCTCACGTGCGGGATGTGCGTCTTGCGATATTTCCCGAGGTACTTCCCGTCGGCGTCGATGACCGCCGCGGTGTTGTAGTAGACGCCGACCTGGTCCTCCTCGTACATGGGAACGATGAGCACCATCGAGTGCTTCTTTGCGAGCTCCTGCATGAGCTTCGTCGTCGGCCCGTCCGGGATCTTCTCGGTGTAGCTGTAGTGCTTCGTGTCCTGCACCTGGCAGAAGTACGGACCGTAAAAGAGCTCCTGCAGGCACATCACCTGCGCGCCTTGCTTCGCGGCGTCCGCGATGTACTTCGCATGTTTGGAGATCATCGAGTCCTTGTCGCCAGTCCAAGCGCACTGGACAAGGGCAGCTTTCACGGTCGTCATTGCGGCTCCCCCGTAAGCGATTCGCGCCCTCGGATGCTAGCCCTTGACGCGACTAGCATCGAGTGCGGTGTCGGTCGCCATCGCGCTCCATCGTGTCAGCGCCGGCTACAGCGGCCCGGTGCTCCGCGACATCGATCTCGAGGTCGCCAACGAGGTCGTCGCCGTCGTCGGCCGGAGCGGCAGCGGCAAGACGACGCTCCTGCGCCTCATCGCCGGGCTTCTCGAGCCGACCTCCGGCACGGTGGATCTCCTCGGCGTCCCGCCGGCCATTGCCCGTCGTCGCAAACGCATCGGTTTCGTCGCGCAGGACGCGCGCCTCCATCCGTGGCGGACCGTGCGACAGAACGTGACCCTTCCGCTGGAGGTGAACCGAAGCGCGCGGACCAATGGTCACGTCAGTCCCGACGAGTGGGTCGCGCGGATGGGCCTGAGCGAGTCGATCGACGCCTACCCGCATCAGCTCTCGGGCGGCATGCGGCAGCGAGTCGCGCTCGCGCGATCGCTCGTCATCGACCCAGAGGTACTGCTCATGGACGAGCCGCTCGCATCGCTCGACGAGCTCACCCGTGAAGATCTGCGCGACGAGCTGCTCCGCCTTTGGGAAGGCCGCCCGCGCTCGGTCGTCTATGTCACGCACGACATCGAGGAGGCCGTGCTGCTGGCGGATCGCGTTGTCGTCATCGGCGGGCATCGCCCCGCACGCGTACGCGGCGAAGTCGCGATCTCGCTCCCGCGACCGCGGACCAAGGCGCTCCGGCGCGAGCCACGCTTCCACGACCTGGTGGAGGAGGTCCGCTCGCTGCTCGCATGACCATTCGCCGCACGCTCGTCGACCTCGCGGTGGCACTCCTGGCGATCGTCGGAATCGCGATCGTCCTCGAGATCTGGTCCCGGGCCTTTCGGGTCCCGTCCTATCTCCTGCCCGCGCCCTCGGCCGTTGCCGCGCGCATGGCGACCGACGCCGGTCTTCTTGCACGTGAGGGCGGCGTCACGCTCAGCGAGGCGGCGGCGGGGTTCGTTCTCGGGACGGGCGTCGCGTTCGCGCTCGCGACCATAATGGCGTGGTCGCGCCCCTTCGAGCGCACGCTCTTTCCTCTCGCGATCCTCGTGAAGCTCACGCCGATCGTCGCGGTCGCTCCGCTCTTCACGCTCTGGTTCGGCTTCGGCACGGCCCCAAAGGTTGCGATCGCCGCTCTCATCACTTTTTTCCCGATGCTCGTCAACTCCTTCGTCGGACTGCGCTCAGCCGATCTCCAGGAGGTTGCGTTCCTCGAGACGCTGGGCGCGTCCGGGCGCGAGATCTTCCGTCATCTGCGGGTGCCGAGCGCGCTCCCCTATCTCTTCTCCGGCGCGCGCATCTCGCTCAACCTCGCGCTCATCGGCGCTGTCATCGGGGAATGGACCGGAGCCGATCGGGGTTTGGGGCGTGTGATCTTCGTGGCGAACGCCAACCTTGATCTGACGATCCTCTTCGGCGCGGTCCTGGTCCTCGCGGCGATCGGGATCGCGGCGAATGCGGTCGTCGGCGCGGCCGAGCGGCGAGTCCTGCACTGGCATCCGATAGCGGTCGCGACATGAAACGGCTGGGCCTGCTCGCGGCTGTCCTGCTCGTGGCGTGCAACGCGCCAGTCGCGGTCCCGTCACCGACGCCCCTCCCGGCGGAAAAGGTCACCTTCATCGCTGGGTTCAAGCCACAGGCCGACCTGCCCTTCGTCGCCGTCTACATGGCGCAGGCGAAGGGCTACTTCCGCGACCAGTCGCTCGAGGTCGAGATCCAGCACGCGACATCGGGCGAGCACATCCAGCTTCTGGCGACCGACCGGGCCCAGTTCTCGACCGGCTCGGCCGGTGACGTCATGAAGCGTGTGGCGAGCGCGGGGGTGCCGCTCGTGTCCATCGCCCAGATCGGACAGCGCGACGAGCAATCCTTCGCCGTCCGCGCGGACTCACCAATCCGCACGCTGAAGGATTGGGAAGGAAAGCTCGTCGGGTACAAGACGACGGTGAGCGCCGACTATCTCGCGCTGGTTTCGATCGGCGGTGTCGATCGCGCGAAGGTTCGGGAGGTCGCGGTGGGCTTCGATCCGCGTGTGCTCGCGGACGGCCGCGTCGATGTCTACCCCGTCTTCACCGCGAACGAGCCCGACACGCTGGCGCGTCTCGGCATCACGGTCCGCCTCTTCGACCCGACGACCTATGGCGTGCCTGGACTGGGCCTGACGTTTATGACCAACCAGCAGACGGTCCAAACGAAGCCCGAGGTCGTAACACGCTTCCTGCGCGCCGCGCTCCGCGGCCTCGCCGACGCGATCGCGGACCGCGACGCCGCGATCGAGGCGGTGATGAAGTACGCGACCGGCGAGGATCGCGTGCATCAGCGCTACATGCTCGACACCGAGATCGAGGCGGCGCAGAACGACTACACCAACACGAATGGCATCGGTGCGATGAGCCGCGACCGCTACGTCACGCTGCGCGATTTCCTTCTGCAGTACGGCGGGCTTGCGAAGACCGTCGACGTCGACGCTGTCTTCACCGACCGATTCGTGAAGGAGCTCTACAAGGACGGTCGCCTGATCTGGCGCTGAGGTAGCCGCGGCCTCCACAGGTGCAGCGTGAAATCGACCCGCGGTCCGACGAAGCGCACTCGTTCGCGACGCAACAACGCGCGATGACCCGGAAACGCCGGGAGCCCGTCCGCGCGCACGACCCGATGACACGGCACCGCCGGGTCGTCGCAGGCGCGCATGACGTTGCCGACGGCGCGCGCGGCACGAGGGCGGCCGGCGAGCAAGGCGACCAGACCGTACGTTGCGACGCGGCCGCGCGGGATTCCCCGGACCACCTCGAGAACGGCGCGGCTCCATGCGTCCACGCACTGATCATGCCCTCCATAGCTCACTTGCCCGGGGGGTAATCTCTCGTCGTGGCGACCATCACCCCGGCCCAGGGGGAGCT
>Ga0209806_1002242_pt1 | contig 12134 bp, 9 predicted proteins | sample GraSoiAngelo_152_FD_186166 | JGI IMG/M metagenome (GOLD analysis project Ga0209806, IMG submission 186166) | Grasslands soil microbial communities from the Angelo Coastal Reserve, California, USA - 14_1009_12_30cm (SPAdes) (version 2) | ecosystem: Environmental > Terrestrial > Soil > Grasslands ... | reverse complement strand
CTACGAGAATCTCCAGGTGGCGATCGCTTACGTCGGCCTCACAAGTGCAGGCACCTCGATCGCCGTCGCCGTGGCGTCCTTGATCTTCGCGTTCGCGCTTCTGCTCATCCTTTCGTTTGTGCGCCGGCCGCGGACCGGATTTGCCGCGGCTGACCCCGTAGAGCTTGACCTGGCGAAGCCACTCGCCCTTAGTGGCGCCGTGATTGGGAGGGCGGGTAGATGACGGCGACGGGAAGCTCGGAGGGTCGGGCGGGCGTCGAGGTTCGACTCGAACACCTCACTCGCAAATATGCGACGACCACCGCTCTGGACCGGTTGACCCTGACGCTCGCCCCGGGCGAGCTCGTCGCGCTGCTCGGCCCGTCCGGATGCGGCAAGACCACAGCCCTCCGCCTGCTCGCCGGCCTCGAGGAAGCCGACAGCGGCCGGGTGATCATCGCCGGCAAGGACGTGACCAACGTGCCGGCGAACCGTCGCAACATCGGGATGGTTTTCCAGGCCTACTCGCTGTTTCCGCACATGAGCGCGCGGCAGAACGTGGAGTTCGGCATGCAGCTGCAGCATGTCGGCCCGGCGGAGAGGCGGGAACGTGCGACCGAGGTGCTCGACCTGGTCGGCCTTGCAGCGCACGCTAACAAGTTCGCCCACCAGCTTTCAGGCGGTCAGCAGCAGCGCGTCGCGCTGGCCCGCGCGCTTGCCATCAAGCCAAAGGTGCTGCTGCTCGACGAGCCGTTGTCGGCCCTCGATGCAAAGGTCCGCGCGCGCCTGCGCGACGAGATCCGGCGGGTCCAGCTCGAGGTCGGCATCACGACGCTCTTCGTCACCCACGACCAGGAGGAGGCGCTGGCCATCGCCGACCGGGTAGGCGTCATGCAGTCAGGCCACCTCGAGCAACTTGGGCCGCCGACCGAGATCTACTCGCGACCTGCCACGCCGTTCGTGGCCGAGTTCGTCGGCCTGACCAACCGCATCAAGGGCGAGGTGCACGGTGGGACGGTCGATGTCCGCGGCACCCGCATCCCGCTGGTCGATCCCGATGTGGACGACGGTCCCGCCACTGCGCTCGTGCGGCCCGAGGCGGTGACACTCGCCAGCAACGGCGAGATGGAGGACGGGCCTCTGGTTGGGACCGTCATCGCCATCGCGTTCCTCGGGGCCATGAGCCGGGTGACGGTGGATCTCGGCGACACGATCGTGCTCGCTCAGATGGCGACCTCGGCTGCTTCTCAGACGCCGGCCGGGACCAAGGTGCGGCTCACGCTGCGCCCCGATCCCGTGCTCATTCAGAGGGAACAACCGGCCGCCACCGCTCCGTGAGGTGACGCGATCGGTTTTGACCACCGAACGGCGATTGGGCGCCGGCGCCACGCTGCGGACCGGCGTGCGGGCTGCGTATCGGGGTGTTGCCGAGATTGCCGGCGAACCGCATGCCGTGCGGAGCGATCTCGCGGCGGGCGATGCGAAGCCAGAGGGCAAGGCAATCGCGTGCTTCGTTCACATAACGGACCTGCACGTCACCGACGCCCAATCGCCCGCGCGGTTCGAGTTCATCAACCGCGAAGCGGAGGACCCACGCTTCCGCGAGCTGCTGACCATGCAGCGGCCGCATGAGCTGCTGAACACGCACGCGATCGCTGCCATGGTGCGTGCCATCAACACCGTTGCCGAGGGTCCTCTGACACGCAGCGCCGTGCAGCTCGCGGCAATGACCGGCGATGCGGTCGACAACGCCCAGCGCAACGAGCTGACGAATTTCCTGTCGCTGTTCGACGGAGGCGATGTCCGTCCCGACTCCGGAGCCCCAGGCTATGACGGAGTGCAGCGGGCGGACTGGCCGGGCGACATCTTCTGGAAGCCCGACGGCCTCCCCGCCGACGATCTGTTTCAGCGCAACCTCGGTTTCCCGCAGCACCCGGGCCTGCTGGACGTCGCGACGCTGCCTTTTCAGTCCGAAGGCCTCGCCGTTCCGTGGTTGCGGTGTTGGGGAAATCACGAACAGGTCTGCCAGGGCGTCGGGGTTGTGACGGCGGCGCTGGCCGATGCGATGACAGGATCGCGCAAACCGATCGAGCTGCCGCCTGGCCTCGACCGCAATCGCGCCGTCGATGTCTTCGTGGCCAATCCCGAGCGCTACATGTCCGGCGCTTCGCTCGTCGTGCCCGCGGACCCGGAGCGCCGGCCCATCAAGCGGAGCGATCTTCTGCCCGCTTCCTACTACGTCCACGACTCGGGCAGCGTCCGGTTCATCACGCTCGACACCGTCTGCGACGCCGGCGGCGCCGACGGAACGATCGACGCCGCGCAGCTGCAGTGGCTGGAGGAGCGCATGGGGGAGGCGCGCGACCGCTACGTCGTCATCCTCTCCCACCACGGATACGACACGCTTTCCAACCCGCGCGGGGAGCGCCGCGCCGACGAGCTGCTCGCCTTGCTCCAGCGCTTTCCCAACGTCGTGCTGTGGCTCAACGGCCACATCCACGCCAATCGCATCACGCCCCGAGGCGGCTTTTGGGAGGTGACCACGAGCTCCATGGTCGATTGGCCATGTCAGGCGCGACTGATCGAGATCTATCGGACCGGGGATGGCCTGCTGGCCATCGGCTGCACCATGCTCGACCACGACGGCGCGGGCCTGGCCGGCCTGCACCGCGAGCTGGCGGGCAACATCCCCCTCAACGGCTTTGATTCCTGGCGCGGGGGGATGCCGGCCGACCGCAACACCATCCTCCTCGTGCCCAACCCGCGGTAGGGATTCTGTTGCGCACAGCGCGACAGTGGCGTATAGTGCGACAGCGCACGTGGTGAGGCCGGTGGGCACTCGGGGTGTTGGGCGGGGTCTGGCCGCCTTCCTCCGCGCGCCGCGGTACGAGATTTTCCCGACCGACGACATCCTGGCCGTGGTGGCCCAATACGTGCCCAAAGAAGTCACGATCACCGTCACCGCCTCGCCCCGGCGAGGCCTGCCGGCGACGGTTCACCTGGCGGTCAACCTCGCGCGGCTTGGCTACACAGCGATACCTCACCTGTCCGCAAGACTGATCCGCGACCGCGTGGAGCTGGGCCAGATCCTCGAGGCGGTCCGCGCGGCTGGAATCCACGGCATCTTCGTCGTCGCGGGCGACGCCCGCGAGTCGGCGGGTGAGTTTCCCGACGCCCTTTCGCTTCTCGCCGCGCTCCCACCGGATCACGGTCTGACAGAGATCGGCGTGACCGGATATCCGGAGCGCCACCCCTTCATCCACGACGACGTCACCATCCAGGCGATGTGGGACAAGCGACGATACGCGACCTACATCGTCAGCAACATGAGCTTCGACCCGGACACCGTGAAGGGATGGGTGGAACGGGTGCGGAGGCGTGGTGTCGAGCTGCCGATCTACGTCGGGATGGCCGGTGTGGCCGACCCCGCGCGCCTCCTTCGGCTGTCGACCAAGATCGGTGTGGCGGAGTCAGCCCGTTTTCTGCGCGGCCACCCGAGCTGGCTGGCGCGAATGTTCCGGCCGGGCGGATACGAACCGGGGCGATTCGTGAGCGCGCTTCTGCCCGACATCGCGCAGCCGGACCGGCGCATCGCCGGCCTGCATGTGTTCACTTTCAACGAGATCGAGCCCACGGAGAGGTGGCGCCGCGAGATGCTGTTACGTCTTACGCAAGGAGAGGGTGCATGAAGGTGGAATTTCCGACTGACCTGGACATCGCGCGCAAGGCGCAACTTCTGCCGATGTCCGATATCGCGGCCAAGATGGGCATCGGACCGCACTTGCTCGAGCCGTACGGGCACGACGTGGCAAAGATCAAGCTCGAGGCGATCGACGAGCTGAAGGATCGGCCGAAGGCGAAGTACGTCGTCGTCTCAGCGATCACGCCCACGCCGCTGGGCGAAGGCAAGACCACGACCACCGTCGGCCTCGGCGACGCGCTCGGCCACATCGGGAAAAAAGCAGTGGTCGCCATCCGTCAGCCCTCAATGGGTCCGACGTTCGGCATCAAGGGGGGCGCGGCGGGCGGCGGCTACAGCCAGGTGGTGCCGATGGAGCGCCTCAACCTGCACCTCACCGGTGACTTCCACGCCGTGACCTCGGCTCACAACCTGCTCGCGGCGATGATCGACAACTACATCCATCACAACCTGCGCGAGTTTCCGATCGACCTGCACAGCATCACGTGGCGCCGGGTGCTCGACGTCAGCGACAGGGTGCTGCGCAACGTGGTCGTCGGGCTCGGCGCGCCGGAAGACGGCGTGGTGCGCCAGACGGGTTTCGACATCACGGCCGCATCAGAGGTCATGGCGGTGCTCGCCCTGTCCACGTCCCTGCAGGACATGAGGCAGCGCCTGGGCCGCATGGTGATCGGTCTTGCCCGGGACGGGCGGCCGATCTCGGCAGACTCCCTCCACGCCGGCGGCGCGATGACCGTGATCATGCTCGACGCGATCAAGCCGAACCTGCTCCAGACGCTGGAGAACACGCCCGTGCTCGTCCACGCCGGTCCCTTCGGCAACATCGCGAACGGCGCGTCGTCGGTGCTGGCCGACCTGCTGGGCGTCCACTGCGGTGACTTCGTCGTCACGGAGGCGGGATTCGGCGCCGACATGGGAGCCGAGCGCTTCTTCAACATCAAGTGCCGGACGTCGGGGCTCGCGCCGGACGCGGCGGTCATCGTCGCCACCGTGCGGGCGCTGAAAGTTCATTCGGGCAAGTACAGGGTCGTCGCGGGCAAGCCCCTGCCGCCTGAGCTGTTGAAAGAGAATCCTGACGACGTCCTCGCCGGCGCCGCCAACCTCCGCAAGCAGGTGGAGAACATCCAGATCCACGGCGTAACGCCAGTGGTCGCAATCAACGCATTTCCGGGCGACCATGAGTCGGAGCACCGCGCGATCCGCGAGCTCGCCGAACACCTCGGCGTCCGGTCGGCGGTGTGCAACAACTTCGTCGAGGGGGGCAAGGGAGCCACGGAGCTGGCCGAGATGGTGGCCGCCGCCGCGGATGAGCCGAGCACATTTCAGCTCCTCTATCCAGACGCCGCGACGCTGCGCGAGAAGATCGAGACGATCGCGCTGCGGATCTATGGCGCGCGTGGCGTCGAGTACGACCCAGTCGCGGCCCGCCAGCTCGACGCGTACGAGGCGAGCGGTTTTGGGCGCCTGCCCGTGTGCATCGCCAAGACGCACCTCTCGATCTCGTCCGACCCGAAGCTGAAGGGAGCTCCGACCGGCTGGGTGCTGCCGGTGCGCGAGGTGCGCGCGTCGGTCGGCGCGGGCTTCATCTACCCGATCTGCGGCGAGATGCGGACGATGCCAGGCCTGCCCACGACCCCGATCGCAGCCAGCATCGACATCGACGTCAAAGGCAACATCCTGGGCCTGAGCTAGGCTGACCTCACCCTCGGATAGTCCGGACTATCCGGGAATTCCGGTGTAGATACCGCCGCTTCGTCCGGACTATCCGAGGGTGCCTTTGCCCCACCGCGAATAGCCCGCACGCCGGCGGGGTAAAAAGGTGCTGTGAAGACTCAGTCGATCGCCGCGAAGACCGGCGTGGGACCGGTCGAGATCGCCGTCACGGACGGCGAGCGTGCGCTCCGCTTTTACCGCGACTACATAGGCCTGCAGCCGGTGTCTTCCCACGGCCCCGAGATCCGCATGGGGGCCGCCGGCCGCGAGATCGTCGTGCTCCATCCGGGCGCCGAGCGGCCCGTCGAGCCAAAGACATCCGGCCTGTACCACCTGGCCATCGTCGTGCCCGACCGGCGCGAGCTGGCGCGGGTCATTGCAAGGCTGAGCCAGCTCGGCTGGGACCAGTACCCGACCGACCACGTCATGACCAAGGCCAATTACCTGTGGGACCCAGACGGCAACGGGATCGAGATCTATGTCGAGTCACCTGAGGACGGGACGATGGGCATGGTCAACGGCACCTACGGCGCCTGGGACAAAGACGGGCGCCCGCGATCGGGACGCGATCCGATCGACCTGGAGGAGATGTTCGGCCACCTCAGCGAGGAGGATCGGACGCGCGAGGGCCTCCTTGCGCCGATGCCAGTGGGCACGAAGATGGGCCACGTCCACCTGCACGTCGCCGACGTCGACGACGCGCTTCGGTTCTACGTTGACCTGGTCGGCTTTGACGTCATCGGCAAGATGCCAGGCGTCGGGTTCATCTCGGCGGGCGGTTATCACCACCACCTCGGACTGAACGAGTGGGCGGGCCACGGTGCGCGCCCCGCGGCGGCCGGTTCGGCGGGCTTGCGCCGGTTCACCGTCGAGCTGCCCACGAATCGAGACCTGGACGATCTGGTGAGCAGGCTCGACCACGGCGAGGTCCGGGTCACCGAAGAGGCCGGCGGACTGGCGGCGGTCGACCCGTCCGCCAACCGCGTCCTGTTTCGCGTCTCTAGCTGATCGGCTCCGCCGCAACGATGCGGCGGCTCTCTGGCAAGAAGTACAGCCGGTGCCGCGCTGGCGTAAGGACTGCATACACCCTCCCGGGGACCCAGAAACGCTGGCGATCGTCCACCACCCAGTAGTAGGTCCAGATCGGAACTCTTTGCCCCGATCCGATGGCGATGTCTCGTCGGCGCTCGGACTGTTTGACGAATCCCTCGACGCGGGACACAACCCCGGCGCTGGCGTCTCGCCACAACGGTGGCATATACCACGCAAAGATCCCAATCCAGCACAGGAAAAGCACCGCGAGGAAAAACGGGATCAAGCCGAGGATTGTTGTGACGCCTATCGCCAGCCAACCTGCGATCCCGCCGCAAGCGAGCAGCAAGAGCACAACAGACTTAACGACCGATCTTGCGACGACCCTCTGCTGTGTGGAACTCTGCGAGTCGCTCAGCCGACCGGCGCGGTTCTCCTGGAGATCGGATGCAGTGAAGTTCAGAGCCTGAGACAGCTCGTCGTGATAGATCGGAAGGTCGACATACTCGACGTCAGGCATGGCGTAGTCGCTCAGGCGGGCTTTTTGCGCAAAGAGGACGTAATCCGCGCGGGCAAAGGTGCGTCCTGCGCAAACCGCACCGAATGCCGCGCCATCTAGGTGCGCTTTCGCTCCACGGCTTCGGCCAGCAGCGTGGCCAGGTCGAAGACCTGCAGCTTCGCGCCTGTTTCGCGCACGCCGTCGTCCAGCATCACCGTGCAGAACGGGCACGCCACCGCCAGCGTCTCAGCGCCCGTCGCGACGGCCTCGCGCACCCGCTCCTGGTTGATCGGGCGGCCTCGCTTCTCCTCCATCCACATCCTCGCGCCGCCCGCGCCGCAGCAGAACGTCCGCTCGCGGTTGCGCGGCATCTCCACGGCCTTACCGACCGCGTCGACCAGCTCGCGAGGCTGGGCTCGCACGTCGTTGTGGCGCGCGAGGTAGCAGGAGTCGTGGTAGGTGATCTTGCGGTCGCTCGCCACGGGCGAGAGCTTGCCCTCGCGCACGAGCTGGGCCAGGAACTCCGTGTGGTGCACGACCTCGTAGCTGCCGCCGAAGTCCCCGTATTCGTTGCCCAGCGTGTTGAAGCAGTGCGGGCACGTGGTGACGATCTTCTTGACCTGCGCGCCGTTCAGCGTCGCGACGTTCTCACCGGCCAGCCTCTGGAAGGTGTACTCGTCGCCCATGCGGCGCGCCGGGTCTCCAGTGCATGCCTCGCGCGGGCCAAGCACCGCAAAGTCCACGCCGGCCTTCTGCATCAAAGTGGCGGTCGAGACCGCGGCTTTGCGTGCGCGCTCATCAAACGCGGGCGCGCAGCCCACCCAGAACAGCACGTCGGGACCCGGGTCGCCGGGCTGCAGCACGCGAACCCCCAGCCCCTCCGCCCACTGCATCCGGTCGGCCTGCGGCTTGCCCCAGGGGTTCGACGTTCGATCGACGTCGCGCAGCATCGCTCCCGCCTCTTCGGGGAATCGCGATTCGACCATCACGAGGTTGCGCCGCAGGTCAAGGACGTGGTCGATGTGCTCGATGTTCACCGGGCACTCGCGCACGCAGGCACCGCACGTGACGCAGTCCCACACGATGTCGTCGGTCACCGCGTTCGGCACGATGGGCGCTGAGGCGCCGCTCAGCAGGTTGTCCCGCATCGCCATGATCAGGAGCTTCGGCGACAGAGCCTTGCCGGTCGCATAGGCAGGGCACACGTCCTGGCAGCGCCCGCACTCCGTGCACGACACGACGTCGAGCATCTGCTTCCACGTCATATCGCTCGACCGCGCGGACCCGAAGCGCACCTCCGCCTCAGGCTTCTCGAAGTCGATCGGCTCGAGCCGCCCCCGCGGGCGCGTCCGCCCGAAGTACACGTTGAACGCAGCCACCAGGATGTGCAGGTGCTTCGAGTAGGGGAGGTAGACGAGGAAGGACAGGATGATCAGCACGTGCGCCCACACCGCGAGGCGCTCGGTCAACGGCGCGATCGGTGCGACCACGTGGGACAGCACGTCGGAGATCGGCGCCCACCCGGCCGGGTAATCGTTGAGGCCGAGTGCGATTTGTGATGAGTGCCATAGGAACAGGGTGAGGACGATGCCGGCGATGAGCGCGAGGATCAGGTCCGCCTCGCCCAGATGGCTACCCTGGAAGCGCGCCGGGCGTTGGACCTTGCGGATGACGACAGCCGTGATCACGCCGATCAAGACGAGCAGTGCGAAGACGTCGACCAGCAACGCGTACCAGCCCTGCGCGCCGAGCCACGGCAGGGTCGCATGCGCGTCGACGGCGCCGATCATGGCGATGACGATCGTGGGGAACAGGACGATGAAGCCCCAGAAGATCGCGGCATGCATCAGGCCCGGCAGCAGGTGCTGCAGCAGCTTCCGCTGGCCGATCACATCGGTGGCCTCGATCCTGGCGCGGGCGGGCACGTCATCGAAGCGGGACGCGGGCTTGCCAGACCGAATTAGGCGGTAGAGCTTCCGGGCGCGCCGGCCGAAGAGCGCGGCCGCGATGACGAAGGCCAGGGCCAGCGCAGCAGCCTGAATTGCGATCAACGGCGCTTGCGGATCTCGGCCGAGATCGCGGGGACGATCTCCTTTAAATCACCCGTCACGGTGTAGTCCGCGTTCAGCATCAGCGGGGCCTGCGGGTCGGAGTTGATGGCGAGGATTCTCTTAGCGCCTTTGAGGCCGGCCATGTGCTGGGTCGCCCCCGAGATGCCGCACGCGATGTAGACCTCGGGCGCCACCTTGGTCCCGGTCTGTCCGACCTGGTCGCTGTGCGGGCGCCAGCCGGCGCTCGTCACCGCGCGAGAGCATCCGACGGCGGCGCCGAGCAATCCGGCCAGGTCTTCGATGATGGCAAAGCCTTCCTTCGATCCGACACCTCGCCCGCCGCTGACGATGACCTTTGCCTCGGCCAGCGAAACGCCGCCGTTGCTCGGCGAGACATGGTCTACGACGCGAACGACCAGATCGGCCTCGGCCGGAGGCTTCACGTCGACCTCGACCGGCGCGGGTCCGGAGTCGGCCGGGATCGTGTGGGGCGCCACCGTGATGAGCGGACGCGGGCTGTGCAGGCGCGCCTCCTCGAGCAGGCTGCCGCCCCAGCGCAGGCGCGTCAGCGTGACCGGATCGCCGGGGGTCACGGCGATGCAGTTGGCGGCGAACGGCAGACCCAAACGCGCCGCGAGCCGGGCCATGACCTCGTTGCCCCGGTCCGTGCCCGCGCCGAACACTGCTGCCACGTTCAGCTCACTTGCTGCCTCGGCGAGCGCCGCAGCGATGGCGTCGGGTGCGAAAGCTCCAAGCGCATCCATCCGCATCGAGCGCGGCTCGCCGAACTTGCGCGCCAACGTCAGGGCCTGGCGCGAAGCGTCGCTCTCGTCCATCAGGACCAGGACTGTCACACCACGCCGGCCTTCTGCAGCATCTCGACCACGGCGGGGGCGGCCGCCGCGCCCGCGCCCAGCGACTCCGCGCGCCGGCCCTGACCCGCGGGTACCGCGAGCCTGACCAGCTCCAGGTGTGGCGCAGGGCGAGCAGGGGTGCTGACTGCGACGGGTTTGCTGCGCGCCCGCATGCGACCCGGCACCGATGGGTATCGCGGCAGGTTCAGCCCTTCTTTGACCGTCAGCACCGCGGGCAGGGGCACCACGTAGACGTCCCGCCCGCCTTCGACCTCCTGCTCGCAGCGGACCGACGAGCCGTCAAGCGTCACCTTCTTAAGACCGGTGACCAGGGGGCGTCCCAGGGCGTAGGCGACGCGCGCGCCGACCTGGAAGCCGCCCGAGTCGGCCGACTCGTTGCCGAGGAAGATGATGTCGAAGCGCCCGCTCGCCGCCTCATCGGCCCGAATCGCATCGGTCAGTACCGCGGCCGTCGCTTCCCCGTCCCACTCCTGCCCGTCCGTCTGCAGGTGGATGGCCCGGTCGATACCGAGCGCCATCGCGTCACGCAGCTGCTCTGTCGCCTCGGGCGGACCGAGCGTCAGAACGACTGAATCACCTTTGTGCGCCTCGATCAGGCGAGCCGCTTCCTCGACGCCGCACTCCTCGTGTGGGCTCATGGTGAAGGCGAGATGCTGCGTGTTGATCGCACGGGCGTCCTCGGTGAGCACGATCCGCCCACCGGTGATCGGCACGCGCTTGATGCAGGCGAGAACCCTCACGACCTGATGCGTGAGTTCTCGGGATCGAACAGTGGTGTGGCGCCGGCGACCGCAACGGTGACGGGATAGCGTTCGCCCATGTACTCGACGAGCAGCTGGTTGCCGACGACCGCCTCCTCAGGGGTGAGGTACGCCATGAGGATGTGCTTGCCGACCGACGGCCCCGCGCCCGCGCTCGTGACATACGACCCGCGCCCGCGCCGGTCGACGATCCGTTTCCCGTCGCGCTTGAGGATCGGCTCCCGGCCGAGCATGTAGCGCTTCTCCCCGCTCTTCGATCGGTGGTCGTCAACCATGAGCGTGCACAGGATGGCCACCGGGTCTTCCTCTCGGTGGCGGAGGTGGGGCCCTTTGCCGGTGAAGTCTTCCTCCTTCACCCGTGGCGCGGCCATCCCCGCCTCCACGACGTTGTATTCGGTCTCCAGCTCGTTGCCGTGCGCCCGGTAGCACTTCTCGAGCCGTCCGGTGGTGCCGTACACCCCGATGCCGCATGCCACGAGGCCGTGCGGCTGGCCCGACTCCCACAGCGTGTCCCAGAGCTTGAGCCCCTGCTCGATCGGGACGTAGAGCTCCCAGCCCAGGTCACCGACGTAGGAGATGCGCGAGGCCAGCACGCGCTGGGTGCCGATCTCGATCGTGCGGCAGGTACCGAACTTGAAGCCGTCGTTGGAGATGTCGTCGGACGTCGCCCCTGCCAGAACCTCGCGCGCGCGTGGCCCCCAAAGGCCGACGGTCGTCATCGCGGAGGTCGCATCGGTCAGCTGCGCCCCGACGGCGAGCAAGTCGCCAAACCACTTCTTGTCCGACATCCCGCCCGCGCCGCCCGTGACGACGCGGAAGTGCTCGTCGCCCAGGCGCATGATCGTCAGGTCGGACTTGAAGCCGCCATTTGGGGCGAGGATCGGCGTGTAGACGACGCGTCCCACCGGAACGTCCATCTGCCGCAGCGCGGCGGACTGCACCGAAGCGAGCGCTCCGGGCCCGAGGATGTCGAAGATGGTAAAGGCGGAGAGGTCGAACAGGCCTGCGCGGTCGCGCATCGCGAGGTGTTCCGCGTTGATGATCGGCGACCACCAACGCGACTCCCATTCGGAGGTGCGGCGGGTCACGCGGTCGCCGTACTCCTCCAGCAGCGGCGAGTTCGACTCGTACCACTGCGGTCGCTCCCACCCCGCTGCCTCGAAGAAGACCGCCCCCAGCTCACGCTCGCGGACGTGGTATGGCGCGAGGCGGATGCCGCGGTTGGAGGCCCACTGCTCGCCGGGGTGGACGATGCCGTACGTCTTGTTGAAGCCTTCGGCCGCTCGCGCGCGCACGTGCGCGCGTGTCTTCTGATGTTCGTGGAACCGGGCGATGTCCGAGGAGTGGAGGTCGATCTCCGACTCGCCGTGCACCATCCACTCCGCGACGGCCTTGCCGGTGCCGGGCCCTTCCTTCACCCACACCGCGGCGGCCGCCCACAGGCCCTTCACGTCCGGCGACTCACCAAGCACGGGCATTCCGTCCGGACTGAGCGACAGGATTCCGTTGATGGCGTACTTCACG
>Ga0209806_1002238_pt1 | contig 12146 bp, 9 predicted proteins | sample GraSoiAngelo_152_FD_186166 | JGI IMG/M metagenome (GOLD analysis project Ga0209806, IMG submission 186166) | Grasslands soil microbial communities from the Angelo Coastal Reserve, California, USA - 14_1009_12_30cm (SPAdes) (version 2) | ecosystem: Environmental > Terrestrial > Soil > Grasslands ... | reverse complement strand
CCTCGGGAACTCCGGAAGACGGATCCCTGCCAGCGTCTTGGGCAGCCACCGCGCCGAGATCCGGCGGCGCAGCTCCCCGGTCAGGCGGATCTCGTCCGGCATCCACCGACCGTTCCCGACGTCACTGAGGCGCGCTTCGTATCGGAGGCGACTGACGCCGGGGAACCGAACCGCACTCGTCACTCCCAGGTTCATGGCCACGACGTCGAATGTCGAGTCGGCGATCTCCAGGTCGCCCGCGAACAGCGGAGACGCGTCGGATCGAGGCCGGACCGCCACGCGGATGATGCGCCGCCCGTCGACCAGGAGCGTATCCCGCACCGCATACGCGTAGTGGTCCAATGCGTCGGACGCGATCGGTGAGATGATGGAGTAGCGACTCCCGCCGGCGCGATCGCGCCCGAGTCTGGTACGCGAGGGCGCGTCGCCGACGGGCGAGGCAGCGGCGCCCGCCTCCAGGTCGATCCGGTCCCAGCCGAGATCAACGATGTCACGCACGGATACCAGCTCGCGGCCGATGCCGGCGTCGGCCGCCCGGTGGTGGGCCTCGATGGTCTCCTGGTAGCGGTCGGGGTGCTCCCAGTAGGCGGAGCTGGACACCGTGGCGAGGAGCAGCACTGACCGTGCCGAGTCCTGGGGCTGGCCAAGATCTCGCGCCACGACTTTGACGAACGCCGCGTAGCGGCACTGTCGGATGTCCGCCAGCGTGGCGCGTCGACGCGCGATGGCGTTCGTGACGATGAGACGGGTGCTGGAGGCCGCGCCGGACTGGGCGGCGCCCGCTGTCGCGCTCGCCGCCAGGATGAGTAGGAGGCCGGCTCGGGGGGCAAGGGCGCCGCGCATCGGTGTTGTCATACGCCGGGGTCGCGGGGGCGTTCCTTGACGGGACTTGACGACCGGCGTGCCCTCACGTATATAACCTATCAGTTATGCAAGCGCGGCACCGCCTCGACGCCATCTTCGCCGCCCTGGCGGATCCCACCCGGCGGGCGATTCTCGCCCGCTTGGCGTCGGGTCAGGCATCGGTGACCGAGCTGGCCGAGCCGTTCGCGATGAGCCAACCCGCCATCTCCAAGCATCTCAAGGTGCTGGAGCGCGCCGGCCTGATCTCGCGCGGCCGGGATGCACAACGGCGGCCGCGCAAACTCGAGCCCAAGCCGCTCGCGGCAGCGACCAAGTGGCTCGAGCGCTACCGCCGGTTGTGGGAAGGCCGATTCCAACGGCTCGACGCCCTGCTCGACGAGCTCAAGACCAAGGAGAAGAAATGGGAAACCTGAAAGTCACGACGCCCTCCGACCGTGAGATCACGATGACGCGCGTGTTCGATGCCCCGCGGACGCTGGTCTTCGACGCCCATACCAAACCCGAGCTCGTCAAGCAGTGGCTGCTCGGACCGCCGGGCTGGTCGATGCCCGTGTGCGAGATGGACGTGCGGGTGGGCGGCACGTATCGCTGGGTGTGGCGGCACGATCGTAACGGCACCGAGATGGGGATGGGCGGCGTCTACCGCGAAATCGTGCAGCCCGAGCGGCTCGTCACCACCGAGCGGTTCGACGAGGCCTGGTACCCGGGCGAGGGTCTCAACACCCTCGTGCTCGTCGAGCGGGGTGGACGAACCACTCTCACGCAGACGATGCGCTACGAGTCGCGGGAGGCGCGCGACGCGGTCCTCAGGTCCGGTATGGAGAAGGGCGTGGCGGCGAGCTACGACCGGCTGGCCGATCTGTTGGCGTCGACGCCGGCTCGCAAATGAACCTTCACTAGCGAGGGCTCTATGCAGAAGATCGTCCCGTTCCTGTGGTTCGACGGCAACGCCGAAGAGGCGGTGAACTTCTATGTGTCGATCTTCAAGAATTCGAGGGTCGTGAGCGTCACGCGATACGGAGACGCCGGGCCGGGCGTGAAGGGGACGGTCATGTCCTGCACCTTCCAGCTCGAGGGTCAGGACTTCTACGCCCTGAACGGCGGCCCGCAATTCAAGTTCACGCAGGCGATATCCTTGTTCGTCAACTGTGAGACGCAGCAGGAAGTCGATGCGCTCTGGACGAAGCTGTCTGCGGCCGGTAGAGAAGACCAATGCGGCTGGCTCCAAGACAAGTACGGCCTGTCCTGGCAGATCATTCCCACCGCCTTGGGCAAGATGCTGGGAGACAAGGATCCGAAGAAGGCCAACGCGGCCATGAAGGCGATGCTGCGGATGAAGAAGCTCGACATCAACGCCCTGCAGCAGGCGCACGACCGCGGATAGGTCGGCGAACGTGCGGTCAGTGCGCCATGGCCGCGGGCTCCTCATCGCCGATGCGCGTCCCCAGCACTTGCAGGAACTGAGCGATCCACGCGGGGTGCGCCGGCCAAGCAGGCGCCGTCACGAGGTTGCCGTCCGTAATGGCCTTGTCGATCCCGATGTCGGCGTACACGGCCCCGGCGAGCCGCACCTCGGGTGCGACGGCCGGGTAGGCCGAGACCTTGCGACCCTTGATCACGCCGGCGGCCGTGAGGATCTGGGGACCGTGACAGATCGCCGCCACCGGTTTGTCCGCGGCAAAGAAGTGGCGCACCGTGCCCAGCAGCGCCTCGTTGAGCCGCAGATACTCCGGCGCTCGGCCACCCGCAATCACGAGGGCGTCGTACCCCTCGGGGCGCACGTCGTCGAATGTGGCATTGACGGTGAAATTGTGACCCCGCTTCTCCGTGTACGTTTGATCGCCCTCGAAGTCGTGGATGGCCGTACGAATCGTCTCTCCGGCTTTCTTGCCGGGGCAGACGGCGTGCACCGTGTGTCCGACGGCGAGGAGCGCCTGGAATGGGACCATCACCTCGTAGTCTTCCGCGAAATCTCCGACCAGCATCAGGATCTTCTTCGACATGTGGCACCTCGGCGGTCGCAACGGCGGGAGTGAACTTCAAGCACGCAGCTCAGGCACTCCTTGGATACTCCCTCCGCCGAGCGGCGCTTGTCAACTGCCGCTACGCCGCTGGCCGACAGCCCGCACTTCTGCTTCATGCCCTACTGGGCGAACGCCGACGCCGTCAAGCTGGCGCACGGGCTCCGCGCCGCGCTGGACAAAATGAACGTCAAGAAGGTTGGCTAGGAAACGCTCACAGCCGGTAGCCCACCAGCGTGCCGGAGGCGGTCCGCAGGAACAGCATCCCGGCGACGTCGTCCACCGCGTACACCGGCTCGCGCTCCTTGCCGAGATCGATGCGCGAGCGCGGCTGTCCGCCGTCCTTGTCGATCTGCAGCAGCACGTTGCCGTTGCCGTCGGGCGCGCGGGTCAACATGAACACCGCCCCCGGCACGGAGAGCGAGGCCTTGAAGCGCTTGGACGCGAGCGCAGCCGCCTGGTGCGAATAGCCTGCGAGCTGGGTGCCGCCCGATGAGTAGGCCGTCGCCAGCTGCCCGGTGATCTTGCGCGCCGTGGAATCCGTGGCGGTGCGCGACGCCTGGGCGAATGCGTCGCCGTACGCCGAGGCGGCGGCGCCGTACAGGCCGGCACGCACCGCGTTGATGCGGTAGAGCGCGCGCAATAGTCCCGGGAGCTGCGGGGCAGGGTAGTAGACCTGCTGTTTCACCTGCCCGTCCCGCGCCACGACTACGAGGTTCTGCGGGGCGATGAGGACGAGCCCCGCGGGCCGAATCTCCATGTCGACCGGATCCTCGTCGCCCTGCAACTTGATCTCGCCGCCCAGCGGGCGGAACGTACCCGCGGTGCGATCCACGGCGTACAACTTGTGGTCGTGGCTCGCAAAGACGTACAGCGTCGTCCCTTCGACGGCATGGTGCAGAGAGTACCGCGCGGCGTTGTAGTCGCTCGAGCTTAAGGGCTTACCGCTCTCGATCGCGTCCTTGAACTTGGGCTCGCCCGACGCGAGATCGATGACGTTCACTTCGGCGTTCGTCGCCACATCAGGCCGCGAGATATAGAGCAGGCCCGCAGGCGTCAGCTCGGCATAAGAGAGCTGCCCCTTGATCTTCACGTCCTTCTTCAGGCGCAAGCTGGCCGTCGCGACGTCCAGCACGTTCACGAAAGTGCGCGACTCGGCGTCGACGGCGAGCACCGCGGAGCCACCGGTGACCATCGCGTCCGTCACCGTGCCGTGCATCCGCAGCGGCTTCTGGGCGATCGTCGTCCCGTCTTCGTACCGGGCCACATTGAGCCCCGTCTGCACGACTCCGTTCACGATGCGCACGTTGCCCGTCGCCTGATTGGCGGGCGGTGATTCCGGAAGGATGATGATCCCGTTGGGATGTTGCACGATGCCGTGCACCCAGCCCTCGATCGTCGGGGGCTTGGCCCACAGGGCCTGACCGTCGGCGAGGCGGTAGGCCATGAGCCGGTCGTCGAAGCCCACGTAAATGCGGTCGGTTTTGTCGAGCGACGGAAAGAGTCGTACGTGTCGCGCGGGGTTGCCGGCGCGGGCGGTAGGCAGCACGGCCGACCACCGCACCGCGCCCGACCGTGCGTCCAGTGCCCGCAGGCCCAGCAGGGTGTGGACCACGATCATGTCGGGCCCCGCCTGCAGCACCTCGAGCGCGGTGGCCTCCGACGCGGCGGTCACCAGGCGCTGCATCAAACCACCGAGCCCCTTCTTCTGGGGCTCCGTCTGCTCGAACAGCCCCTCGTTGGCCCAGCGTTGTTCACCGGTCGCGAGATCGTACAGCGCCACCACCGGAGGCCCGGCTGCACGTCGCCCGTGGACGAGCAGGGTGCCGCTCTGTGGCAGCACGCGGCGGGTGACGATCTGCGCCAGGTTCAAGCGCCGGGAATCGAACACGACCGCGCCGGTCACCGGGTCGAAGACCAGCAACAAGCCGGGGCGCGCCGCCTCCATGAGGAGGGACCCCTCGACCATGCGGACGCTGTCGGCCGGCAGCCCGCCGAGCTCGGGCTTCTCCCATACGGTCTGGCCGCGCTCGATATCGACTCCCGCGAGCGCGGCGTCGGTGGACACCAGGAGCGCGCCCGCCGGTGTGACCTGCTGCCAGCGGATGTCTCCTTTCATTCTTAGGGTCCACGCCGGGGTTGCGCCGGACGGGGCAGGCGCCGCGGTCTGCGCGTGCGCTGCAGTGGGTCCGGCGACGAGGAGCGTGAGCGAGAGCAGGGCGCGACGAGCGGCAACAGCGGACATGGCCATCCTCCGGTGGCCCCCTATATCCCCCCAGGGCGAGCCGCAGCGCAAGAGCCGTGACGCCCTGCTGGCGTTCCCGCGTCTGGCCGACAGATTGGAGCTTCGTGAACGTAGCGCAGCTGGAGCGCTTCGCCGCTGCCCTGAGCGGTCGCTACACAGTGGAGCGCGCGGTGGGCGAAGGCGGGATGGCCATCGTCTACCGTGCCCGCGATCTGAAGCACGATCGCGTCGTCGCGATCAAGGTGCTCAAGCCGGAGCTCGGGGTGGCGTTGGGATCGGACCGCTTTCTGCGCGAGATCAAGCTCACCGCCCAGCTGAGCCACCCCCACATCCTTCCGCTCCTCGATTCGGGCGAAGTCGATGGATGGCTCTATTACGTCATGCCCTACGTGGAGGGTGAGTCGCTCCGCCAACGGCTGTTGCAGGACCGGCAGCTGCCCGTCGACGAGGCGTTGCGCATCGCCCGCGAAGTGGCGGATGGCCTCGATTCAGCGCACCGCCATGGCGTGGTGCATCGCGACATCAAACCCGAGAACATTCTCCTCGAGGAAGGACACGCCGTCATCGCCGACTTCGGCATCGCGCGCGCCGTGGCCGAGTCGGCGGGCGGTCGGCTGACCGCCACCGGCATCGCGGTCGGGACCCCCGCTTACATGAGCCCCGAGCAGATGGCGGGGCGGGGAGCGGTGGACGCCCGGTCGGACATCTACGCCCTCGCGTGCGTCTTGTACGAGCTGCTCACCGGCGAGCCGCCGTTCAGCGCTCCCACGGCGCAGGCGATGTACGCGCGTCGGCTCAGCGGCCCGCCGCCGCGTGTGTCGCAGCTGCGCCCGGTCGTCCCCGAAGCAGTAGGCCGGGTGGTGCACCGCGCGCTGAGCGAAGCCCCGGAGCAGCGGTTCGCTACGGCCGCGGAATTCGCTGCGGCCCTGCGTGCGGCGGTGGCGCCTCCCTCCGATCTCGGTGCGCTCGCGCGGCTCGCTCGCACGCCGCGCTACGCGGTCCCGGTCGCGGTGGTGCTCGGCGCTGTCGTGCTCGCCGTGGTCCTCCCACAACGCGCGCGCGGGGCCCGGGACCGTGCCCGCACCCTACTGGCTCGCGCCGTCCGGTTGGTGGATTCGAGCCGCTACGCGGAGGCGTACGAGCTGGTGGCGCGAGCCGAGCCCGACCTGCGCGGCGACAGCGCCGTCGTCCGCCTGATCCCGCTCGTAGCCGATCGTCTCACAGTCACGAGCGAGCCCGCAGGTGCCCGGGTGTACGTGCAGCGGTTCACGCCGGAGGCGCCGCAGCAGCCACCTGACAGCGTCCTGATCGGGGAGACGCCAATCGCCGAACGGCGGCTGGCGCGGGGGGACTACCGTGTCGCAGTCGTGAAGCCGAGCTTCGTCCCGCTCGAAGCGCTCGCCTCGAGCCATGCCGAGCGGGCGCAGCGCACGATGTCGCGGGTGGTGTCGCCGATCGTCATCACGGCGCGCCTCGTGCGTGCCGACGCCGCTCCCCCGGATATGGTGTTCGTCCTCGGCGGCACGTATCGGCTGATGGGCCCGGACATGCCCGCCGGTCTCGAGGCCCGGCTGGACGACTACTTCATCGACCGCTACGAGGTGAGCAACGAGCAGTACAAGGCGTTCGTCACCGCGGGTGGATACGGGCGGCCCGAGTACTGGCCTGTGGCACTCGGGGCGCCCCCGGCGCGCCGCTTCACCGACCGGACCGGCATGCCGGGGCCCCGCGCCTGGGCGGGAGCGGACTACCCGCCCGCGCTCGGCCGGTATCCGGTGACGAATGTGAGCTGGTACGAGGCGGCCGCGTACTGCGCGTTTTTGGGTAAGTCGCTTCCCACAGCATTCCAGTGGGAAAAGGCCGCGCGCAACGGCATCACTGCACGCTCCGAGGGTGTCATGATGCCGTGGGGATACGTCGGCCCGGGAGAGGGCACCAGTCTCCGGGCCAACTTCGGGGGCGCCGGCCCCGCGCCGGTCGACGCGTACCCGTTCGGCATCAGTCCGTTCGGCGTATACAACATGGCGGGGAACGTCAAGGAATGGACCGCGAATCCGCAGCGCGACGGCTACGGAGTGGCCGGGGGGTCCTGGGAAGACCCCATTTACCTCTATACGGCCTATGGCTCTGTCTCCCCCGCCGCTTCCTCCCCCACGCTGGGATTGCGCTGCGCTCGCGTGCAGGGGCCGGCGACGGGCGATCAAGGCGCATTTCGGATTCGCACGGAGCAGCGGACGCCGCGCTACACGCCCGTCGGCCCGGCGGAATTCCGCGCTCTCCTGGCGCACTATCGCTACGATCGGCGTCCCACCGAGGCGCAGATTATCGAGAGCGTCGAAACGCCGGACTGGGTGCGGCACAAGGTGAGCTATGTCGCGCTCGAAGGGGACACTGGGCTCGCATATCTCTACCTTCCCAGGCGGCCAGGGCGGCCGCTCCAGACCATGGTGTATGTGGCCAGCTCGGGCGCCTTCTATCAGATCCGCACGGTGCCCCAAGAAGTCGAGTGGGCGATCGGGCCGAACATCAGGGCCGGTCGGGCTGTGCTGGCGGTCGTGTTCAAGGGCATGGCCGAGCGGGGCTTCGGGCCGGGGTGGGAGCCACCGGCGCCGAGCTCCGTTCGGTTTCGCGATCTGATGGTGTTGCACGCGACCGAAATGCGACGCGCCATCGACTACCTCGCAACGCGCGACGATATCGACATGCGACGGTTGAGCTACGTGGCCGTTAGCTGGGGAGCCGGGTCCCGACTCGTGCTGGCCGCCGTCGAGGATCGGTTCCGCGCCGTCGTACTGATCGGCGGCGGCATCGACGAGCGCCTCCAGCCCACCCTCCCCGAGGCGGCCAACTTCAATTTCGCCCCCTACATCCGGGTCCCCAAACTGCTGCTCAATGGCCGTGACGACGAAGAGCATCCCTGGTACACGCGCGGCTTGCCCCTGTGGAACCTGTTGCGCGAGCCGAAGCGGTTGGTGCTCGTACCAGGTGGGGGCCACGTCCCGCCGCTGGAAGCCCGCGTGCCCGCCATCAATCAATTTCTGGATCAGACCCTGGGACCCGTCGACCGCACTCCGTAAGGTTGAATTGCATCACGTCAACCCCCTTGTGCGCTGCATCACATGGCCGCGTTGCGTCGCCGCAGCGCGCGAGTTGGAACGTGTGAGGAACAGCCCTGTCTCGCCCGAGGTAGCGGTACGAAGACACGTAACGAGGACTGGCCTCCATGTTGGACAACCGATGCATTGACGTTTGCCGGGCGCAATTGCGCGCCGCGCGCGTGCTGGCGCTCTTCGCCTTGCTGCTCTGCGCCGCGGCGCCGGCCGCGGCGCAATGCTGCCGCGTCTCTTTTCCCGGCGATGAGCTGGTGACGGGCGCCAGTGCGAACGTGTTGCTGCGCGGCCCGTGGATGAGCTCGGCCTGGCGCCGCCCGCTCCCCCGGCTCGCCATCTTTACGCTCGGATCCTTCGCGTACGAGCGGTACTTCGACCGCGCAGGGTGGGAATGGACAGACTTCAACCAGCGGCTGGCGGGCTACCTCGCGACAGAGATAATCCTCGAGGGCGTGCACTGGCTGCGGCGCAGGCTCTGACGGTCCCATGTAGCCGGCACCATTGACCGGGTGATCCGCGGGGCTCACGTTTGCGGGGGCCGTCCCCCCTCAACACGTGAGGTCGTGATGCGTCACCCTGTTGTTTCGCTCTCCGCCGCAATAGTGGTCGCGCTCGCGACGATCGCGTCGCCGCTGCGCGCACAGGCCCCGCCCGGGCGCACCGCCGAGCAGATCAAGGCGTCCTACGACGCCCATCAGGGTGAGTTCGACTACTTGCTGGGCGACTGGGAATTCACGTCGGTCAGTCACGAGTTCGGGAAGGGCCGCGGCTACTGGAGCGCGGTGCGTCTCGCCCTAGGGGCGCAAATCCTGGATGAGTACCGCGTCGTGGGTGACAGCGGGCAGACGTATTACGCGTCCGCCACGCTGCGCGCGTACAACGCCGTCCTCGACCAATGGGAGCTCGTTTCGGCAGAGCAGGGAACCGGCCTGCAGAACGTGGGGACGGGGCACAAGGTCGGTGCGGAAATGCACATCGAGCAGAAGTTCGGTGTGATGAGCCCCACCCCGTCGCTCTGGCGTATCCGCTATTACGATATCCGGCCAGATCGCTTCTCCTGGACCGGCGACCGCTCCACGGACGGCGGCAAGACGTGGACCACGCAATGGCTGCAGATCGAAGCCCGCCGTATCGGGCCGCCGCGGTCCCTGGGGCCGCTCGCACCCGCCAAGCGATGAGCCAGGCCCGCTCTTCGCGGCAACGCTATCGCGGCTTCGTCCAGGACTACAAACAGCGGCGCTTGGACGACGCCGCCGAGCCGGGCGACTCCCCGCGCCCGGCGCGCGGCGAGCGACGGGCGTACGTGCGCGAGTATCTGCGCTGGCTGCGGCCGTATCGCTACGCCGCCCTGGCGCTTCTCGTCCTCGCCCTGCTGACCACCGGACTGCAGATGATCGAGCCGCTGTTCATGCGGTACATCATCGATCGGGTGCTGCTCAATGCCGGGCTGGACACCGCATCGCGGCTCGCCCGGTTGCAGCTGGCGGGCGCGGGGTTCGTCGCCGTGGTCGTCCTCTCCAACGTGATCGACGCGGTCCGGGACTACCGCCAGCGCCTGCTGAACGTGCGCGTCATGATGTCGCTGCGTCGCTCGTTGTTCGAGCGGCTGCTGCATCTGCCGTTGTCCAGGCTGTGGGACATGAAGACGGGCGGCATCCTGTCCCGCCTCACGGGCGACGTGGAAACGACGACCGGCTTGCTGCAGATGGCGCTCGTGTCGCCCGTCGTATCGCTCATCCGTCTGGCCGTCGCTGTCGCGGTGCTGCTGGTGCTGAACTGGCGGTTGGCGTTGACCGCGATGGCCGTCGTGCCCGGGGCGATGCTGATCAGCTTCACCGCGGCGCGGCGCATCCGGCCGATCTACCGCTCGATGCGCAAGGACGTGGAGCACATCGACGGCCGGGTGGGCGAGACGTTCTCCGGAATTCGCATCGTCCGCGCGTTCCGGCGGGAATTGCAGGAGCTGCTCAACTACATGCGGGGGCGACACACGGTGCTCCGCAAGGAGCTGTTCGCGCACCGCCGCGAGCTGGTGCTGTGGACGTCCTGGGGCCTGATGCAGGCCGGCGTGAACGTGGTGATCGTGTGGTACGGCGGGTACATGAACATCACCGGCGGCGCCTCGATCGGCGACATCATGGCGTTCCAGTGGTACACGTTTTTGCTGCTCGGGCCGGTGTGGCAAATCGTCAATTCGTTCTCCGAATTGCAGCGTTCGCTCGCAGCCATGGAGCGGGTGTTCGACGTGCTGGCGATGGACGACGACAAGCCGGACCGGCCCGGCGCGCGGGACGCGCCCCGCGTGGTGCGCGAGATCCGGTTCGAGGACGTCGAATTCGCTTACCGCGAGGGCCAACCGGTGGTGCGCGACTTCGCTGTCGCCGTGCCCGGCGGATCCGTGGTCGCCCTGGTGGGCCGCAGCGGCGCCGGGAAAACCACGGTCACGGACCTGGTGGCGCGGTTTCACGACCCGACGCGGGGCCGCATTCTCCTCAACGGCTCGGATGTCAGGGACTTTCGCCTGCGGACCTATCGCGACTTGCTGGCCATCGTCCAACAGGACGTGTTCTTGTTCGACGGATCGGTGCGGGAAAACATCGCGTACGGCCGTCGCGAAACGACCGACGCCGAGATCGAGGACGCCGCCCGGCGCGCCAATGCCCACGAGTTCATCGTCAAACTTCCCGAGCAATACGAGACATCGATCGGCGAGCGGGGCGTCAAGCTCTCGGGCGGCCAGCAGCAGCGCCTGGCCATCGCTCGCGCGATTCTGGCGTCACCGCAGATCCTCATTCTCGACGAAGCGACGAGCAACCTGGACACGGAGAGTGAGCAGCTTATTCAAGCCTCGATGGCCACGCTGCTGGCGGGGCGCACGACGTTCGTGATCGCGCATCGTCTCTCCACCATCCGCCGCGCCGACATGATCCTCTTGATGGAAGAGGGGCGCGTCACCGAGCGCGGCACCCACGAGGAGCTGATGACCGCCCGCGGCGCCTATTACGGCATGGTGCTGCGGCAAGTGGAATCGGACGGCCGCAGCGCCGAGGAAGTGTGGCGGTGAGGGAGCGTGCCTACGGCGCGACCGCTACCGGGCTGGTGGCGTAGCCGAACGTGCCCAAGCCGAGCTGGCCGGCGTAGTTGTCACCCCAGCAATAGACCGCCCCGGCACTCGTGAGGCCGCAAGTGTGGCTGGAGCCGACGGCGAGGGCCGTGAAGCTGAGCCCTCCGGAAACCGCGACCGGCACCGTGCTGTTTGCCGTAGAGCCATTGCCGAGCTGCCCGTCGCTGTTGTAGCCCCAGCAGTAGGCCGCGCCGGACGTGGTGAGGCCGCAAGTGTGGACACCGCCTGCGGCCAGGCTGCCGAACGTGAGGCCCCCGGACACGGCGCGGGGGATCGAGTCGTCGGCCGTCGTCCCGTTGCCGAGCTGACCGGTGTGGTTGCGGCCCCAGCAGTAGGCCGCGCCGGACGTCGTGAGTCCGCAGGTGTGGACCGAGCCCGCGGTCAGGCTGCCGAACGTGAGACCCCCGGACACGGGGACAGGGAGCGAGTCGCTCGCCGTCGTGCCGTTGCCGAGCTGACCGCCCGTGTTATATCCCCAGCAGTAGGCGGCCCGAGCGCTCGTGAGGGCGCAGGTGTGAAAGCTGCCGGCGGTCACGACCGTGAAGGTGTGACCGCCCGATACGGCCGTCGGGAGAGACATAATGTTGGGCGCGCCGCTGCCGAGCTGGCCCTCCACGTTACGGCCCCAGCAGTAGGCCGCCCCGCCGCTCAATCCGCACGTATGCAGCCAGCCGGGCGCGAGTGCGCTGAAGGTGAGGCTGCCGGAGACCGCACTGGGCTGGGAGCGGCTCGCCGTCGACCCGTCGCCCAGCTCGCCGGAGGCGTTATCGCCCCAGCAGTAA
>Ga0209806_1002236_pt1 | contig 12159 bp, 11 predicted proteins | sample GraSoiAngelo_152_FD_186166 | JGI IMG/M metagenome (GOLD analysis project Ga0209806, IMG submission 186166) | Grasslands soil microbial communities from the Angelo Coastal Reserve, California, USA - 14_1009_12_30cm (SPAdes) (version 2) | ecosystem: Environmental > Terrestrial > Soil > Grasslands ... | reverse complement strand
GGATCACGAGACGTCCGTCGGGCCGGCGCAGCGCGATGATCTCCGGCACCTTCTTGTCCGAGTGGCACAGCCCTGACGCGAGTGACAGCACGACCATGTTCGTCTGGTCGCCGGTGAAGACGTGGCCAACGTTGGTCGCGCCCTCAGCCACCTTGCGTGTCGCGGGCGACAGGATGGGCCACGCCGCGCCCTGCCGCGCGTAGAGCATCTCGCCGACCTCGTCGGTGCTGAGCCTGAAGCGCCTCCACGCGATATCGCTGCCCAGGCCCTGAAAGCTGCCGCTGCCCTGGCCGAACCCGTACGTAGCGGTGATGATCTGGCGCCGCAGGTCGTTCTGCGTCTGGTCGCGCAGGTCCGGGCTGCGCGCCGCCTTCAGCGCCAGCGACAGGTTCGCCGGATTCGGAGGGTTGCCGACGAGGTAGGCCTGGAACTCAGGTGACTCGATTTCGGCCTGCAGCCAGGCCAGGATGACCTGGTCTTCGGTCGCCTGTCCCAGGTCGTCCATTGATCCATGGGAAAATAACACCTCCATGCCTCAAGCCCATAAATGGGTGTATCAGTTCCGCGAGGGTTCCGCCAAAATGCGCGACCTCCTCGGCGGCAAGGGCGCGGGCGCCGCGGAGATGACACGGGCGGGCATGCCCGTGCCCCCTGGCTTCACGATCACGACCGAGGCGTGCCGCGCCTACTACAAGTCCGGCGGCAAATTCCCGAAGGGCCTGTGGGAGCAAGTCCTCCCCGCGCTGAAGATCCTCGAACGCAACGCGCACAAAAAGCTCGGCGACCCCAAGGACCCGCTGCTGGTGAGCGTGCGCTCGGGCGCCAAGTTCTCCATGCCCGGGATGATGGACACCGTCCTCAACCTCGGTCTGAACGAAGACACCACCAAGGGCCTCGCCGCCCTGACCAGGGACGAGCGGTTCGCGCTCGACGCGCGGCGCCGTTTCGTCCAGATGTTCGGCAAGACGGTCAAGGGGATCGATGGCGACAAGTTCGAGCACGCGCTGCAGGAGGCCAAGAAGAAGGCGGGGGTCAAGACCGACCCCGAGCTGAAGCCCGAGCATCTGCGCTCGCTGGTCGCCCGATTCCTCTCCATATATAAGGAAGAGACGGGGAAGGAGTTTCCGTCCGACCCGGTCGAGCAGCTGCGCGAGGCGATCGACGCGGTGTTCAAGTCGTGGAACACCGAGCGCGCCAAGACCTATCGCCGCATGGAGCGCATCCCCGACGACCTCGGCACCGCGGTGAACGTGCAGATGATGGTCTTCGGCAACATGGGCGACACCTCCGGCACCGGCGTCGCCTTCACGCGCAACCCGATCACGGGCACCAGGGAGCTGTACGGCGACTACTTGGCCAACGCGCAGGGCGAGGACGTGGTCGCCGGCGTGCGCGACACCGAGCCGATCAGTGCCCTGAAGCGGCACATGCCGAAGGTCTACGCGCAGTTCGAGCGCTACGCGCGGCAGCTCGAGAAGCACTACAAGGACGTGCAGGACCTCGAGTTCACGATCGAGCGCGGCAAGCTCTACATGCTCCAGACGCGGTCCGCCAAGCGCACCGGCGAGGCCGCGGTGAACATCGCGGTCGACATGGTCAAGGAGCGCCTGATCACGAAGAAGGACGCGGTGGCGCGCGTCGAACCGCGCCAGCTGGAGCAGCTGCTGTTCCCGCGCGTCGATCCGAACGCCAAGGTGCACCCGCTCGCGCGCGGAGTGCCCGCTTCACCGGGCGCGGCCAGCGGTGGTGCTGTATTCGACGCCGACACGGCGGTCGAGTGGGGGAAGCAGGGCAAGGCAGTGATCCTGGTCCGCGTCGAGACCAACCCGAACGATGTCCACGGCATGGTCGAGGCGAAGGGCATCCTGACCCAGACCGGCGGCACTGCGAGCCACGCGGCGCTCGTCGCGCGCGGCATGGGCCGGCCGTGCGTCGTCGGCGCGAGTGCGATCGACGTCGACGTGCGGCAGCGCAAGTTTTCCGCCAACGGCACCACGATCAAGGAAGGCGATGAGATCACGATCGACGGCACCACCGGCGACGTGTACGTGGGCAACGTGCCGACGATCGAGGCCCGCTCGCTCAACCAGCACCCCGCGGCAAGCTCGATCCTGCGCTGGGCGGACGAGTTCCGGCGGCTCGAGGTGTGGGCGAACGCCGACTATCCGCGCGACGCGGCCAAGGCGCGCGAGAACGGCGCGCAGGGCGTGGGCCTGTGCCGGACGGAGCACATGTTCATGGAGCAGGAGCGCCTGCCGATCGTGCAGGCGATGATCATGGCCTCCACGACGCAGGAGCGCGAGAAGCAGCTCGCACGGCTGCTGCCCATCCAGCGCGGCGACTTCGAGGGCATCTTCAAGGAGATGGCGGGGTTGCCCGTGATCATCCGGCTCATCGACCCGCCGCTGCACGAGTTCCTGCCGAGCCTGGAGGAATTGATCCGCGAGACGACCCACCTCAAGGACACGGGCGAGAACCCGACGCTGCTCGCCGAGCGCGAGAAGGTGCTGGCCCGCGTCGAGGAGCTGCACGAGGCGAACCCCATGCTGGGCCTGCGCGGCGTGCGCCTGTCGATCCTCTATCCCGAGATCACGCGCATGCAGGTGCGCGCGATCATCGAGGCGGCGTGCGACCTGCGCAAGCGCAAGATCGACGCGAGGCCGGAGATCATGATCCCGCTGGCCGGCACGGTGGCCGAGCTGCGGACTGTGCATGCAGAGCTGAAGCCGGTCGCCGAAGCCGTGCAGAAGGAGATGGGCGTGAAGGTGCCGTACAAGTTCGGCACCATGATCGAGATCCCACGCGCCGCACTGACCGCCGGCGAGATCGCGCAGGAAGCCGAGTTCTTCTCGTTCGGCACCAACGACCTGACGCAGACGACGTTCGGCTTCTCGCGTGACGACGCGGAGCGCGCGTTCATCGTCCGCTACCTGGAGCAGAAGATCCTGCCGCGCAACCCGTTCGAGACGATCGACGAGGCAGGCGTCGGGCGGCTGATGGCGATTGCGGTCAAGGAAGGGCGCAAGACGCGCAAGGACCTCGAGGTCGGCATCTGTGGCGAGCACGGGGGAGACCCCGACTCGATCCACCTGTGCCACAAGCTGGGCCTGAACTATGTGTCGTGCAGCCCGTTCCGCGTCCCGGTGGCCCGGCTAGCTGCAGCCCAGGCGGCAATCGGAGACTCGACGAAGGACAAGTAACCCCCAGAAATTACGCCTCGTTGTATCCAACGGTGCGTCTCCTGCGCTCGGATTTCGCCTCGCTGGCGGTCACCGGTGCGAAATCGTCCAGATGTGCACCGCTTGGGCCCGGCTGTGTAGTCCGTTAGCGGCGTAAAGGCGTTCCAGCTGCGTCCGCACCGTACGTTGGGAGACCTTGAGGTGCAGCGCGATCTGTTTGTCCGAATAGCCGGACGCGATCAGCGTGACTATCTCGATCTGTCGAGGACTGAACCGCGCTTCCATATCGTTAGCGCAATCAAAGGCGACCGACACACCTGGCGCAATTCGCGTTTTCGCATGTAGTCGTTTTCGACGACACGCCTATCAGACCGGTTCGCCGTCCTCCGAAGGTGACTGTCTTCCGACCATCCAGGTGGCCGCCGCCTCGGCCCGGTTGTGCAGCCCGTGCTGCGCGTACAGCCGCTGCAGGTGAGTCCGCACGGTAAAGGGAGACAGCTGCAGCCTCGCTGCGATCTCTTTGTCGGACAGCCCGGCCGCGACCAGTCGCATGATCTCTCGCTGTCGCGGCGAGACGCTCATCGTGACGATGGGAGAAGAGGCCTGGCGCTTCGACTCCGCATTTGCCTCGTGCAGTTGCAGGTTCGCCCTCAGAAGGCGCTGCACGGCCACGAAGCCGAACCCGAGGAACAGCCAGACCAGCGCCACGCCGAACGCGTTGATCGTGCCCGATCCCGTAGCCGCCACGGCCAGAAAAACGACGACCGCCACGGCGGGGACGGCAACGACCGATGGCCGCCAGCTCGGCCAGACCGCCGCCACCACCATGGAGTAGCCGAGCAGACCGTCGTGCCATATGCGGGGGTTGCTGAAAGTGAGGACAACGGCGATCGCCGTCATCCCGCCCAGCACGCCCGCCGAAAGGACTGAGTCGGAGCCGGTCCTGGGCTGAAGCCAGAACCACGCCCACACCAGGACAAAGGTGGCGAGTCCCAGCAGCGAGGAGTCGAGCTCCGCCGGCGGCAGCCCGCGCGAGACAAGCAGAAGGAGTGGCCAGACCAGGATCAGGATCCAGGACAGCGGTACGAGCCGGCCCGCTCGCTGCCAGGTCGTCGCGGTCCGAAACCAGCCCAGGAACTCCGGCCTGAACGAGTCCGGCGCCGCGGCCGCAACAGCGGAAAATCTCACCTGCCCCACCGGTACGGTGATTATGGCCGCCCCTGGAGCGACGTGCGAATTTCATGGGCAGGGCCCGCTCGGGCGCATCGAGCCGAGGTCTGGCCGCGACCGGCCCAGGTAGCGGCCGAGCGTTCCATCCGCACCGACCTCGTAGTAGCCGGTCCGCCCGCCGCCCGCATAGGCGACGCCCGCCCATGCGATGAGCAGCGCCGCGAACGCGAACCAGAACCCGGCACTCAGCACCATGGCTGCCGGCGCGAGGATCACCGCAAGCGCCAGCACCGCCGCACCGATGACCCTTCGGCGGCGTTCACCGACATAGGCGATGGGTCGTCGCAAGTCTGATGCGTGCTGCGGCACCCAGACCCGATGCACGACCAGGCCGGCCGATATTTTCGAACTGTCGAGCACGCTTGCTTCCCTTGTGGCGCGATGAGAACACCCGGAGGGGAATTTCCGAAAGTCCGCATAACTACCGACATCGCCGAGCGTGTCGGTGGAATTGCCGACTTGTGACATCGATCAGCCACGCATACGTTGGCTTCGCTGTACGGCGCGCGCGACGTTTGCGAAATAACAAATGGAGGCCAAGCGTATGAGTGCGGTTGTTCGGCGTCGTGCATACGACATCGAGGCGACGTGGTGGCTTGCCGCCGCGGCGCTCGTTCTCGCGTTCACCCTCCTGGCGCAGGTCCCGCTCGGGAGCCTGTCCCACTGGGTGGCGTACCTGCTGATCACGGGCCAGGTCAACGCCTGGGGGGCGGTGGGCATGATCCTCGCCGTCCTGCCGTGGTGGATTCCTCACACCGGAGCGTTGATCTCCGCCCTCTTCTGGTGGGCGCAGTTCGTCATCGCATTCGGATGGGAAGGACTCGGCGTCGCCATCGGAGCCATCAGCTGGACCGGCATCGGCGCACTGGTCATTGCGGTCGTCGGCGGCGCACTGATCGGTTGATACTTTTCGCGGCTATGCGGAGGCCGGGGGATTATTCTCCCGGCTTCCGGCGGCCCTCTGAGCGAACACGAGGAGAGAGGACGACAAGTCCGATGGCGAGGCTTCTGTTTCGCGCTTCGCGATTCCTGCTGATGGCGGCTCCGGTCGGCATCATGGGACCGCGCCTCGGTGGCCTGGTTTTCATCGGCGTCGCTGCATTCGCTGCGTCATCCCTGCAGCAGGAATCTCGAGAGGAGGGAAAGCTCGAGGCGCGAATTCGGCAGATGCCTTCATGGGCCAATGCCAGGCGGGCGCAGGGCGGGCCGGTGTTGGCGGCCTGGCAGAAATGGCTTTTGATCTGGGGCAGCTGGGGCTGGAAGAGCGAGCCACTGCTGGCGCGCTCGTGGTTTGCGGGGGGACGGCTTGTGCCGGGCGAGCGTTCCTACATGCTGGTCGACGACGAGGCTCAGCCTTCGCGCGCCGGGCGCATCGCGGTGATCGCGCTGCTGGCGGCGCTCGCCGGCTTGCCCCTGTTGATCATCGCGATCGGCTGGCTGGGTGGAGGCTCGCTCGGTGTTCAGTCAGGCTCCGCTTACCACCGCGTGTTCGACGTGGCGCTGATCCTGCTTATCGCCAGCTACGTGATCCTGACCCAGCTTCACGAGCAGATCTTTCTCTTCACCAGCGTCCGTGCGACCGACCCGGAGCTCGAGGCGATGTGCGCGCCGGCCGAATTGAGAATCTCCTACCTTCCTCAGCCCGCGCACCGCTGGCTGCGTGCCGGTCTGCTCGACCGGCCGTGGCGCAGGGCGGTGCTGATCAACGCGATCGACTACGAGCGCCTGCCGAGGGACGAGATAAAAGCTCTCGTCGCCCATGAGATGGTGCATCTGCGCCAGCACCACGACCTCATGTTCGGCGTCCAGCTGCGCCTGATGCTGATCGGTCTCGCGCTCGTCTACTGGGTGGCGGACCTGCTGGGCGTGCTCCCAACGATTCCCAACCCGCCGCTTGCCGCATCGCTCCTCATATTCGCCGCGGTCATCGTCCTGGGTGCGGTCGTCCTCCCTTATCTCGCGAGCCGCGTCGCCGAGCGCCGGGCGTACATGGGCGCCGCGGATGCGGTCGGTGCGGCTCCCGTGCTTCGACTGCTCAGAGCGGATGGGGCACCGCAACCCCGTTGGGTGCGGGAGATGACAGCCGAGCTGGAGAAGAGGGCCGACGCGGAAGCAAGGCTGCGAGCGGAAGGCGGACCGCGATGACTGCCGCGCTCACCTCGTTCCGAATCTCGCTCGCGATGATGCTGGCCGCGCGCGCCGTGGGTGCGATCGGCGGCCTCGTCCTGAGCCAGATATGGCAGAACGGGCCGGCTCTCGCATCCACGCGCACCGCGCTGTCCGCGCAAGCGCTGCTGACGAGCAACCTGAAAGGCACGGCGGTAGTCGGATTGCTCAGTGGCGCGACCGAAGGTGTGGCCGGTTTGCTGTTCAGCTTCTCGGACGGGCTGCGGTATGGGCTCGCCGTCTCCGGCGGAGCGGTGGCAACCCCTGTGCACGGCTTGCCGTCGGAGCTCGCGGCGATCGTGTTTCCGTGGCTCGAGTTTTTCGCGGTCAGCGCCATCGCCGCCGGAGCGAGCGTCTTGTTCTGGCGCCTGTGGTTCGGCCGGCAGCCCCTCCTCCAGACCAGGTCAGTCGTAGGCGTGGGGATTGCGATCGTGGTCTCGCTGGTCGCGGCGGCCCAGCTGGAGGCATGGCTGCTCCAATGATTCGACTGGCTCCCGCCCCCGGACCGGTGCGGATCTTGTTTCTGGCCGTGCCCCTGGCGGGGATCTTCGTCGGGGCCACGCTGATGCGGACGGAGCACCAGGTGCATTGGGTGACGGGCGTGGCCTACGCCGTGGGCACCGTCGCGATCGCGGCCAACCTCGCCTTTCAGTTCGTGACCCTTCGGTTCCTGGTCCGCGTGCTGCGACGTAGGGGCGTCATGTTGCTCGAGGGTGTCGAGCCGATCGCCATCCTCGCGCTGCTTGCCGCCGGGACCGCGGTTTCCGCGGGCCTGGTGCTGGCCGCGGTGCGGATTCAGCCCGGGCTGACGACCGTCGCCACCGCGATGTTTCCCGGCCTCACCCTCGTGGTCGCGATGGCCGGCGCGCTGCTGCTGGCGCCGGGCCACCGCCTGGGGGCTCGCCGCGCGCTCGTGTTGGTGTTCGCCAGCCAGTTCCTCCTGTCGCTGTGCCTGAGGCTGCTCTAGCGATGCGCTGGGGTCTGCTGTTCGGCGCTGGGATCGCGGCCGCAAACCTCGTTCTTCAATTCGTCTTGACGCCATTGCTGCCGTGGCAGCTGGTCGGTCTGCTCAGCGTGGCCGCGTGGTTTGCGTGCGTGGTCGCGGCGGGAGTGTTCGCGGGGCGGACCGGCTCGCTCCGTGCAGCGGCCGGCGCCGCGCTGATCGCGGCTGCGGTCGACGCCCTGCGGAGCGCGGCCGTCGCGCTGGCGGTTGGAATCCCGACCCTCCCTTCGGCCGGCCCTCACATCGCGCCGACCCCCGGGCTGATCGTCGCGGGGAACGTCGTCGAGTTCATGCTCATCGGCCCGCTCGCGGCCGCGATCGGCGTGGCCGCCGCGCGAATGACGAGGCGCTCGCCCGCACCGAAAACGATGGCCGGGGACTGACGTGTTCTACCTCCGCTACTGTCGCGAGGAGCTTGTCCGGCGAGGCGGCCGCACGTTCCTCGCCGCGCTCGCCCTTGCGGTCGGGGTGGCGCTCGTCATCGACGTCGCTGCATTGGGCAGCGCGCTCCACACAGGCCAGGCGCGCATCCTCAATCCGCTTGCCAGCGTCGGCTCTGACCTGCTGGTCACCCGCGCGGCGCAGAGCGCAGCATCGGCATCGGCGAATCCCGAGATCGACTCCCAGATGCAATCCGTGGTGACCGACCTGTCCAAGCTCGGCAATCCCGGCGATCACTTCATGCACGACTTCTTCTTGCCCTCCGGAGAGCTCCCACTTCCAACCGGGGCGGCCGCACTGATCAGCCTGATGCCGGGCGTCGCACAGGTGTCCGGCGGCTTGACCCTCCAGGTGGTGCACCAGGAAGGAACCGTGCCGAAGATCGTCGCCGAGCTGCAGCAGGCCGCCCGGACCTTCACCGTCCAGCAGTCCGTCGCGCCGCTCACCGCCGCGGAGCAGAGCCAGATCCAGACCTGCGTGCAGGCGGCGCAACAGAGCGGTCACATCGACGACGCGACGTTCACGAAGTGCCTGCCCGAGCGATTTCGCAGCACCAGCTTCACGGTGACGATCCCGGCCCAGACCATCCAGCAGGTCGTGAACCCGCCCCAGACCGACATCCGCAGCACGTCTTTCACGATCGGCGGCGTCGATCCGGCTCAGAACGCGATCGGAATCGTCACGCCGGCGCAGGTGACGGCCGGCCGCTTCCTGGAGCCGGAACTGCCGGAGGCCTTGCTCGCCGAGGGCTATGCGCAGCAGCACCACCTCGCCCTCGGCCAGGACTTCGTGATCAACGGCACGCGCCTCACGGTCGTCGGGCTGGTCAAGCCTCCGCTGGCCGGCCAGGCGGCCGACGTGTACGTCCCGCTGCCTGACCTGCAGAAGCTTTCCGACCGCTCGGGGCTGGTCAACGTCGTGCTGGTGCGAGCCGCGAGTGCGGGTGACGTGCCACGGATCAGCGCCGAGATTCATGCGGCCTTCCCCGACGCGCAGGTCACAGCATCCACCGACATCGCCGCGCAGGTGTCAGGGTCCCTGGTCGACGCGCGCAACCTCGTGGATCGGACCGGGCGCTGGCTCGCGGCCATCGTCCTGGTCGCGACGTCCTCGATCACGTGCATGCTCATGCTGGCGGCGGTCGGAAGGCGGGTTCGAGAGCTCGGGACGCTTCGCGCCATCGGCTGGTCGTCGGCGCTGATCGTCCGCCAGGTGATGGGCGAGTCGCTTGTCATCGGGTTGCTGGGCGGGATATTCGGCGTCGCCCTTGCGGTCGGCGTCCTCGATGCGGTCGTGCAGCTGCTGCCTCCTCTCCAGGCGGTCGCGCCGCCGTCGAGCGGCGCAAGCGCGCTCTTCGGGATGGGCGCGATCACGCATCCGCTCTCGCAGACCATCCGCCTCCAGGCCTCGGCCAGCCCGACCATCGCCGGCATCGCGGTACTGCTGGCCCTGCTGGGCGGTTTGCTGGCCGGAGGTGGGGCCGCCGCGCGGGCCGCTCGGCTCCGACCTTCGGACGCTCTTCGAGAGCTGGGCTAGATGTACGAGCTGCGCGAGGCGACCCGCCTTTATCGGCAGGGCCCGAGCGTCATCCCGGCCGTCGATCACGTGGACCTGAGCATCCACCAGGGTGAGTTCGTCGCCGTCACAGGTCCGAGCGGCTCGGGCAAGTCCACACTGCTGAGCCTTCTCGGCGGGCTCGACCGGACGAGCAGCGGACAGGTCTTGTTCGACGCGCTCGATCTCGCCCGCCTGAGCGACCGCGAGCTGACGGACCTCCGGCGTCACGCCTTTGGCTTCATCTTCCAGCAGTTCAACCTGATCCCGACCCTCACCGCGCTCGAGAACGTCGAGGCCGGCATGGCCCCCATCCGGATGAAGTCGCGATCGCGGCGCGACGCGGCGCGCCAGCTCCTCGATGAGGTTGGCCTTGGCAGCCGCACGCGTCATCTGCCCTCCCAGCTGTCGGGAGGCGAGCAGCAGCGCGTTGCGATCGCGCGCGCGCTGGCCAAGAACCCCAGCGTGCTCCTGGCTGACGAGCCCACGGGGAACCTCGATTCCCGCATCGGGGCCGAGATCCTGGAGCTCATCGCGCTGTTCAGCGAGCGTCGGGGACAGACCGTCGTCCTCGTGACGCACGATCGGGAGGCAAGCCGATACGCGAGGCGGACGATTCGACTGCGGGACGGCCGGCTGCTCGACCGTGCGAGAGTCGCTCCGGATTTCTCACCGGCGTTGGCGCTGTGATCCTCGAAGTCGAGCACCTGAGCAAGCGGTTCGGAGCGCGGACCGCGGTGCAGGACGTGAACCTGCGCGTCGAGGCCGGTGAGATCTTCGGTTTGCTCGGGCCCAACGGCGCCGGCAAGACGACCGCCATCCGGATGTTGTTGGGGCTGCTCCGACCCGATTCGGGGGCGGCTCGCGTGGCGGGCTACGACTGCTGGCGGCGGCACGTCGAAGCGGCGCGCAATTTTGGCGCCGTCCTGGAATCCCCCGGCCTGTACGCGGCGCTGACCGCGCGCGAGAACCTGCGCCAGTTCGCGCGTCTCCTGGGCGGGGTTTCTCGGCAAGAGCAATCACGCCTGCTGACGGAGGTTGGATTGAAGAGCCGGGCAGATGATCCCGTGCGCGGCTTCTCGCTCGGGATGCGACAGCGGCTGGCCGTGGCGCAGGCGCTCTTGGGACGGCCACGGCTTCTCGTCCTCGATGAGCCCACCAACGGTCTCGATCCACTCGGGATCCGCGACCTGCGCGAGCTGCTGCGCCGGCTGGCACACGAGCAGGGCATCGCCATCGTGCTGTCGAGCCATCTGCTCGGCGAGGTGGAAGGGCTCTGCGATCGAATCGCGATCATGAGCCACGGCTTCGTGCGGACGCAGGGAAGTCTTCTCGAGCTGGTCAACGGGGATGGGTACCGGTTCGAGCTGTGGGCCGGTGACCCGGTGCGAGCCCGCCGCGTGCTGGAGGCGATCCCCGGCCTCGAGGTCAGCGATGGAGCCTCTCCGGCGCGATTGGAGCTGAGGTCCGATCGGGACGTGAGCGAGCTCGTCACGACCAGCCTCGTCCTGGAGGGGATTGGCGTGCGCGAGCTGCGCCGCTGCCCGCGCAACCTCGAAGACTATTTCAGGGAGGTCACGCTGCGCGGCGCAGAGGCGGCTCCAGCCGCAGCGGCAGGGTGACGGTGCTCCGGGCCGTCGTCTGGAACGAGCTGGAAAAACTCGTTCGCAGGCGCTGGCTGCTGATCGTGCTCGTGAGCGTGGCGGTCGTCGGCCTGGGCCTCGCGCTGGAGCTCGCTGCGCCGCAGCCGGCGGATTGGAAGTCGCAGACGCGGGATCAGATCGCTCAGCTGCGAGCAGCCAAGGACGAGCTGCAGAACTCTCCGGGTGGAGTCCCCGCCGGATTTCAAGCCTCGCTGGGAGCGGCCATCGACCAGCAGCTCGCGGCCGAGCAGTACCTCGTCGACCACGACATCCCGCCTTCGGACTGGTACCCGGCCGGCCGCGCGATCGGCACGATCCTGAAGACAGGCTTCGGGTTCCTGCTCTTGCTGTTCGGATGGCTGGCCGCGGAGTCGGTCGCGCAGGAGCGAGCCGATCGGACGCTGGGCCTTCTGCTGAGCCGGCCCGTGTCGCGGCGGACGGTGCTTTTCGGCAAGGCGATCGCCCTTCAGGTCGTCGCGACCGCGGTACTGCTCGCTGCGATGCTCCCCGTCTACGTGATCACGGGCCTGCAGCACGGCGGCTGGGCGGCACTGACGACCCGGGTCATGGTCCTTGACGATCCGGTGAAGGGAGTGCTGGCCGGCAACATCGAGCTGCTCCCGACATGGTTCTACATGGTCGTCGCCCTGGTCCTGTCGCTGGCCGCGGTCCTGGTCGCGCAGGCGCTGGGTCTTTTGGTTTCGATCCTGGCGAGGGGGCCGGGTCTCGCCATCGGGGCCACCCTGTGCGCCCTGCTCGTGCTGCAGCCGCTCGCTGCCGTGATGAGGCTCGCGTTGAAGGACCCGGCGTGGCTGCACTACACGTTCTGGCCGTACCTGAGTCCGACGACCGAGTTGACGAGCCAGCCGACGATCGGGCTGGGGTACTCATCGGCGGGGTTGAGCCTGGCGGTGCTCGTTGTGTGGGCAGCCGCGTTCCTGGT
>Ga0209806_1002235_pt1 | contig 12161 bp, 10 predicted proteins | sample GraSoiAngelo_152_FD_186166 | JGI IMG/M metagenome (GOLD analysis project Ga0209806, IMG submission 186166) | Grasslands soil microbial communities from the Angelo Coastal Reserve, California, USA - 14_1009_12_30cm (SPAdes) (version 2) | ecosystem: Environmental > Terrestrial > Soil > Grasslands ... | reverse complement strand
TTGGTGCAGCGAGGGAGAACGTGACCCGCGGGATGCAACGGATCGCGGACCAGATGAGTGCCATGGTCCAGGGACGTCTGCAGCCGCCGAGGATGGTTTTCATTCTGCGGGACGAACTGGAGGACCAATTTCGGTCTTTCCGCCTTGGGAGCCCCGACGCCGCCGGCGATGTGTCGGATTGCTTTGATCCCGGGCGGGCTCCGGCGCCTCCTTCCCCTTGAGACGGGCCTCTCATTGGAAGGAATCAGGCCCGATACCCAGGGGATTCTCCTTATGGCCCGTTTCCCCGGTGGTCTACGGGCCCATGGACATCTTGCTCAGCCTTCTCCTTCTCCTCCTCGCGGCGAGGGCTTCGGGCGAACTCGCCCAACGGCTCAAGTTGCCCGCTCTGCTGGGCGAGATCTTGGCCGGGGTGGTCCTTGGACCGTCCCTCCTAGGGCTCGTCTCGCCGGACGCCGGAATCACGCTCCTGGCGAACCTCGGGATCTTCTTCATCGTCTACCTGGCCGCCCTCGAGCTCACGTTGAAAGACGTGAAGCGATCGATCCGAGAGAGCGGCGTCTTCATCGCAATCGCTTCCTTCATGATTCCACTCCTTTCCGGAGTCGCGCTCGGGCGCTTTATCGCCTTGCCCCTCGGTTCCTCGATGTTCCTGGGGATCGCGCTTGCCTTCACGGCGCTCCCCGTGAGCATCGGCATCCTCACAGACCTGGAGCTGCTCGAGACCGACTTCGGAAGGAGCATCGTCTCGGCGGGCCTCTTGTGCGACGTCGCCGGGCTCGCGATGATCGGCGTGGTCCTGAATGTGAGCGGATCCGCCGGGTTCGAGCCCCTAGCGATGGGGATTCTCGTCCTCCGTTTCGCGGCCTTCATGGGCCTCCTCATCGCGGTTGACCGGTTGTTCCGCTACCGCCACGGAGTATTGGCGAGTTGGCTCCTCAGGGCCTCCAGGCATCTTGTCACAAAGGGGGCGACGTTCGCCCTGCCGTTCATCGTCGCCCTCGGATTCGCGTTCCTTGCGGACTACCTCGGCCTCCACTTCGTCATCGGGGCGTTCTTCGGGACGCTCCTCGTGGCCGAGCATGTCGTCGGGGACCGGGACGCGAAGGAGGTCCGCGCCGCCACGGCGGCAATCACGCAAGGATTCCTGGGCCCCGTGTTCTTCGCGTTCATCGGTCTGTCCGTCGTCGTGAAGAGCCTGGCCGACGCGCCGCTCGTCCTGTCCATCTTGGCCGTGGCGGTGCTGAGCAAGTTCATCGGTGGGTACGTCGGCGCGCGCTGGTCCAAGTTTTCCCTGCGGTACTCCGTGGCCGCGGGAATCGCGATGAACGGACGCGGGGCGATGGAGCTCGTCGTCGCGGCGATCGGACTCGAGCTCGGCCTCATCGACGAGACACTGTTCTCGATCCTCGTCCTCATGGGCGTCGTAACGACATTCCTGATGACCCTCGGCCTCAGATTCACTTTGCCACCGGACATTCGAGACCGTCTCGCGCTTCGCACGTCGACCGCCAAGCACGGATCGGGCGGAATCAACGGCGGGGCATGATTCAGGCTCGGTCTCGTGCGGATCGGCATAGTTCACTCTGCGTTGTCCCTGAAGCAATGAGAGGCATTCGCAGGCAAGGGTCATTCACGTATCTGTTGCCTGATAGGAGCCGTTCGCTTCCGTCCTCTGAATGAAACCCCTCTGGACGAACTCAAGTTTGCCTAAGGCGAACAGGTTTCGATGACGATCGGTAGAGCGCCTGTCAGCGGCCAAACTATCGCTGGCGCGTGTCGCGGGATACGCTCATCGCTTTCGGAAAGCGTTCGCGGCCCTCGTTCTCAACCTCATCCCGCACATCCCATCCCGAACCTGTGAGTCCCCAAGGCGTTTGCGGCGGTGCTTACGAAGGGGAAGTCGGGTTGTCGGAGTACCGCTTGCTGAACGAGCCCCGTTGGACGAGGAGGCAACCACGTGCAGACAGAGGGCTCTAATGGGAGTTATCGCTTCTACCGGTCGATGTCCCGCGGCTTCAGGGTTCGCGAGAGACTCGCCCTGACGTCCTCGGAGCGGAGTGAGCTCGAGTCCACCGGGCCGAGGTCGACTTGCGCGAAGGCGAGGATGAGCTTTGAACGGAAGGGCTCCGAGCCAGAGGCCCAGTTGCTAGAGGGAAAAGCGCACTTCGCGAGGTTGCATCGGGTTTCCGTGATTCTCGCCGCCGCCGGTCTGATTGCCTCGTTGTTGCTCGTGGGACAGGCGGGTGCTGAGAGCAACGGTTCGGCGGCAAGGGCCGTTCCTCGCCCCTTCGCATGGACGCGGCTAGTTGACGGAACCACGCCTGGACTCCAAGGGACAGATCCGGTGTATGTTCAGGAGGCGGCTACCCTAGTCGAGGAGAACCAGAACCCTGCGAACTCGATCGCGAGCCTCTCCGCGACGTTCGTGCTTCACACCAGCCCTTACGGCATCGGGTACGAATTGAACGGCCTCAGCGACACCGGAGATTGGTACCAAGGGGGAGCCTTTTACAATTGGCCAGGCTGTCCGTCGGGGTTCGTCTTCGGCTACGAGATCTGGAACAATGCGGGCGCGTCCATCGTCGGCCCCACCTGCGACATCCCGAACCCCTTGTCTGCGGGGGACACCGTCGAGCTCGGCCTCTCCCTGAACTGCGCGCAAGGCGGCGTTGGAAGCTCCTGCCTGTCCTTCAGGGACGTGACCACAGGGAACGGGGGCGTCGTCACAGGCCCCCAGCCCGACGGGACGGCCGTTTACTTCCTCAACCTGGATCGAGCGGCAGACGCCAACGGCTACTTCACGGGTCCCATGACGGAGGTCCTGGACGAGACATCGAGCAGCTGCGGTCGCTACGCATCGATGCCGACCGTCAGCTACGTGATCCACGTCCGCGGGGTGATGGTAAGCGCGTACATTCCCTGGTCCGACGAGTTCGCCGTCGGCCCCTTCGGGATTTCTCCATGCTACTCCTACACGAGTCCGATCGTCCAAGTCCTCGCCTCGCCGGTCTCGCAGTATGCCGAGGCGACGGGCGGCAGCAGCTTCGGGCCGCACTGGGAGGCGGGCCAAGACTGGTCTGCGGCGATGGGCATCACGGACGCTTGGCGTTTCCAGACGGACGTGAATCCGCTGCGCCTCTCCCTCTCCCTATCCCGGTCCTCCGTGGACGTAGGACAAAACCTGACTGTCATCGGCACATCCTCGGGAGGAACGCCGACATATTCGTGCCGATGGTCCACGAACGGGATGGCCGAGCCCACGTCGGCTTGCGTCTGGACGAAGGTGCCCGCAAGCGCCGGACTCCTCACCATCTCGGGCTACGTAGTGGACGGGCTATCCGACTTTGCGGCGGTCGATGATTCCGTCCTCGTCTACTCGGACCCCGTTCCGTCGGCGCCCCACGTGACCCGTATGACGCTCGATTTGGGCCAGAACGTGACCTTGGCTGCGAACGTCATCGGGGGCTCGGGTGGGTACACCTACACGTGGATTGGGCTTCCGCCCGGATGCGACGGAACGACGGCGACGCTCCACTGCACGCCGTCCACGCCGGCCGCAACAGGGGTCTTTCCGATCCGGGTGCTCGTGACCGATAGCAACGGTTATGCCGCGCCTTCGCCCGCAACGAATGTAACCGTAAGCTCGGACCCGACCGTGACCCTGTCTGCGGCGCCGGAGTCCGTCAACTTCGGCCAGGCGGTCACCTTCGCGGCCGCGGGCGAGGGAGGTCTGGCCCCGTATCGGTACGCGTGGTCCGGCCTCCCGAAGGAGTGCCCGACGCGGACCGGCGCGGCCAACCTCTCTTGCACGCCAGCGGACGCCGGCGATTACGTCGTGACCGTCCAGGCGACCGACATGAACGGGGCAGGCGCGTCAACCCATGTCCATCTCGAGGTTCGCCCTGGGTTCATCGGGATGCCCGTGCCCTTGGGATACCTAGTCGCCTTCGGCACGCCGACGGCGATCGTCCTCGGCGCGATCGTGGCCCTTCGCTCCTTCAGGCGGAGAACGAAAGGACGTCCGCCGGATCAGCGACAAACACCGAATTCGTAAACTGTGACTCCGTCCCATGGCCCTGTTTCGGGGCCCGCGCCTCCGCGAAAGATGCAGCCAATGTGCCGCGGCCATACTTGCTTTCACACGATTTACTAAACCTCTGGCGGATCGTATCCCCATCCCGGCGGCCGATACAAATTCCGGAATCGCTCCCCATCGGAGTCGCGAAGCAGCCAAGGAACGTATATCGGAAACTTCGCGCGGCGGGCCATCCGAATGGTTACACGTTCATAGGCAAGGTTATGTGGCTCAAGAAACCTCCCGCAAATCGAACTTCTGCCACGCCAGTTGGTCGCTAGCGATTCCGTGTCCCGTGAACGGGTTTTCTGCATCGTGGCCGGCGCCGTTCGACGTGCTGTGGTAGGTGATGGATGTTTGCGAGCGGCCGTACGGTGCCCGTCAATCTCGCAGTTAGATTGGATAAGCCAAGCGATCCTATGCAGCCCAGCAGGGGCAGTTACGCGAGGTATCTGACCGTCCATGCGCCCAAGCCGAAGCTGGCCCATCGAACGACTCCGAGAAGCGTACTTTGAGGGGTTATTTTGAATGATCCTGTCTTGGCCCCAAAGAGGTCTTTCGTTCCTCGACGTCAGTGAGACGCAAGCGCCCACGCCTCACAAAAGAGCCTGCGAGAATCAACACTACACCGAGGCTCATCAGCGTGATTACAAGTGTGAGGCGAGCCGAGCCAATGTCTCCCAAAATGCCGAGCAGAACGGCAAAGAGAATCGCCATACCTCCCGCCAACAAGAAGACTCCAATCGCGATCATGTCGACCCAAACTGGCCTGCCACCGCCCGGTGCATTGAGATACTCCAGAAAACTTCTCTTCTCTGACGACAACTTCGCCTTCGCTGACGAATCACCACGATTCATAGTACCACCTCCGACGATCCGAGGTTCAGCCCGATTTGAATGGGTGGACCACGTTCTAAAGGGGGAGTCCGCCGAGTTGTGAGGTTCGTCCAATGTTTCTTTGTCGAAGTTGCTGTCACATTCCTAAGCCAGGCCGGGACGTCCAGCTCCCGCTCGTCGACAAACAGCAGGCGATTCCAGTGAACACGAATCGGAGAAAGTGCCTTCTCCGCAAGTCGACTCTCAAGGCTGCGAGACGCTCTCTCTCTTACTTTCAGCTGGCGGGGGCACTGACGGAAGTAGGCCGGTCGCGTGGTCGATTGCCGTCCAATCGAAGTCCGAAAGTGCTGCATCCTATACAACCTCGGACCCGTTGGATTCGAGGGCCTTCGCCGAGGGCTCGGGACAATCAGCCCGCGCGGCCTCTCGCGGAAATTGAAGATGATGGAAGGTCAGGGGATTGTTCAACGGACGCTAATCGATACCCACCCCCCAAGTGTGCGCTACTCGCTCACGAGCAAGGGGGCAACCGTTGCGAGGATTGGGACCCCCGTGTTCCTTTTCCTCAGTTTCCGAAAGTAGTCCAGCGAACGGTATCCGGCGAGGCCTAGAACGGAAAGGACTCATCCCTGGACCGGTCGACTTTAGGTTCCTTTCCACCGGCGGAGGTCGCCTGCCACTGGCCTGCTCCATCGCCCAGTCCTTCAAGCGGTCCGTCGCGGGCACCGCGAGGTCGGTCGACTTCGGCCGCGATCCAGGACGGCCTTGCGCGGGCCGCTGTCCGCCGCCTCGAACTGCCTCAAGACTTATGGCGGCCGAATCGCTGACGACGCTGGGTAGATCGGCGGGGCCCGAGATGGAAACACGGAGGAGCCGCCGGGGTTGACAAGCGCTCTACCGTTGGTCAACGAAATCCGGTTTGCGAATCCGATGCCCACGCGCTGCGGGTTGAAGCAGTCGTTCTGGCGCGATCGCCTCGGAATCGGCGGACGAAGATGACCACACGGGTCTGCGTGGCGATCCGTTCGAAACACGGGGCGAGCGAATTTGAACCTTGAACGCCGGCGAAAGTCTTCGAATGGGAAACCGATCCCAGCGGACATGGTCCAAAGTTTCTACGGTACAGTCTCCCGCAAGGCAATGTCCTCGGCCTCATAGTCAAAGAGGCCATGCTGAATTTCGGGCGGGTTGTTCCGCTCCCACTCAACTGTCTTTCTCAGTCCTGGTTCGAACGAAATCCGTTCGGAAAACCCGAGCTCGTCGCGAATCCGCCGGGACGAAAGCGCTAAATCGTGACGGAAGTCCAAGTCGCGCACGAGGTGCTTCGGCATGTGCTCGCGAGGGACCCGAACGACGTCCCCGGACCATCCTGCCACGTTCCCGATGCTTTCGACCCACTCTGCTTCCGTCAACGTCCGGGTCGGTGCCACATTGTAGATGTGTCCAGCGGCTCGGTCGTCTGTGACGGCAAGGACGATGGCCCACGCCGCGTCCTCGACGTAGACCCTGGAGTCCTTCCAGTCGGCGTGCGCCTCATCCAAGAGGATCGCGCGCCGACCGTCGTCCATCCGTTTCAGATACGGGAAGGTTCGGTGAAAGTACTCATCTTGAGGGCCGTAGATCACGGGCAGGCGGATGACGGTGGCCTGAAAGTGGGGCTCGTTCATGACCGCGCGCTCCACGAGGAGGTCGTCCGAATCGGTCCACATTGGATCGACAGCCTTTCCCCGGTAGGGGTAGAACTTCTCACGTAACGGCGACGTTTCGGTCAAGGGAACTGGATCCGGCGTCCCTGTCTCAAGTCGGTGCAGGCGGCCGAAGGCGCGGTAGACATCGCGGCTCGTAATCACGACAGCTCGGCGTGCAATGCGTCGAAACACGTCCACGAACAGCCGACCGGTCCGATCATTCCCGGCAGGGAGCGCCATCGCCAAGACGCAATCGGGCGCGAATTCACGGAATTCGTCTTGAAAGTGTGCCAACCGCTCGCGATCACCGTGCAGGTGTCGAACCGAAGTCGGCAGAATGGTTTCCTTGGTACCGCGGTGAAACACGGCCACATCATGTCCCGAATTCGCCAAGGACCCGACAACGTATCTGCCGATGAAACCGGTTCCTCCGATGGTTAGGATCCGCGTGTTGCTTCCCCCTGGTCTCCCATCTTATCCCGATGGCCGAGGCGATGTCCTCGTTCTTTGGTGCCTCGCCTTCAGCGCTGGACAGGGCATGTATGTATCCCGCCATCGGTTCATGAGACTTGCCCGGCTTTGTAGTCGAGAGCAGACGACAGATCCGATCCTGGCGGAATTCGCAGTGACCCTGATGACGATCGGTTCGCCGTTTGTCCACGAGCGCCGAGGCTCGAAGCGCTTGACCCCGTGCAAGTTAGGCTCTTGCGTGGCATCCAATGGAACCGCTGGCCTCGACCGCCGGCAGACCTCTAGGCACGCATCGGGAGGTGAACACATCCTCTCAAAGCACCTCTCTCCTGGGGATCTGATGGATCGGATCGCGCCATCAAGCATAAAGGGTCAAACTCGTGTTGGGTCGAGCATGCAAATTCGGACGTACGAGGAGGTGGATCCGCGAGAGGTCTTCCGCCTGACAATGCTGACCTTTGGCTGGCGACTCACCCCAGACTTGGTCCGCCACTTTCTGCGTCGCGATCCTGCCACGGTACCTGGGTACGCCTTCTACGCCGTGGAGACAGGACACGTCATGGCACAAGCCGTCCCCATGCTGATGAATGTCCGGCTGACGACGGGGGTTGAGCAAGTCGGTGGCGTCGCGGGCGTCTGTTCCCTGCCTTCCGTCTGGGGAAGGGGCTATGCCCGCCGTCTTATGACCCACACGCACGGGTTTTTCCGAGAGCAAGGCGTCGGTCTCTCCACGCTCACGACGAGTCGAAACATTCGAGGCTATCGTATCTACCGTCGAATGGGCTACGTAGATTTGGCGCGACTTCCTCTCGGCGTGCGCTCTCTCTCACCCCGGACGACTCGGCCGGCCGGAGTGGGATTTAGGAAGGTTCGCCGCGACGACCTTCCGCGTCTTCAGACCTTCTTCGCGCAGTACGTGCGCGGTCATCTGGGATGGACCGAGCGCGATCCGCGTCGCCTCGCGTGCTCGGCAGCCTGGGATTCCCACGTGTTGGACCGTTATCGGATGGTCATGCGTAACGGTAGACCCGTGGGGTATGTGCATCGGTCATCCGGCGGGTGGTCTCGTGGGGCCGAGGTCGTGGTCTCGGAGGAGACCATTGTGCCAGTCAAGGAAGATTTCCGCGCGACCGTTCGCGCTTTGGAAGCGAAGGCGAAGGGACCCTTCGCCGCGGTGGACGCCACCGGCTCTCGACGCGACCAGGGATGGTATCGTTCCCTTGGATACCGTCTGGACGATTCGCTCCCGGCCACGGTAATGGCGTTGCCCCTCGATGGGCGACGACCTAAAGATGCGCCCCGTCTCTTCGGCGGTCCGCAGGGCAAGTTCGTAATGCACGCGACGGACTGGTTCTGAGCGGTTCTGAAGATCCGGCGGCTGCATGGACGGCGCGATGAACACGGGGTTGACGCTCGGCACTCCAACCGTCACTACCGTCCCCCCTCTTCCGAACCAAGCAAGGTCACGAGCCTTGGGTTTGAGCCTCTGCCGCGAAACCAACCGAAGCTTCAATGCCCACTAACGATTTCCTTTCGGGGTGGAGATAACGCAACCCGGCACGACTACGAGTTCCGCATCAACGCCTTCTCGCCGAAGACGGTGGCCTTTCATCGTCCTCGCCGTTGCGGTCGTCCTTGTGGTTGCTTCCGTTTCGGTGTACGTCCTTACCCGGCCTCCACCGATTCCCCTGACCGTCTCGGACGGCTCAATCGGCAAGATCCTCGAGGCGACCTTCGCCGACTATTCGAACACCGGCCATCCCATCTTTCGAATCTACACCGCGACGACGTATGCGAACGAGAGCGGTGGCGCGACGTCGACCCTAACCCTGCGCCTGTTCCTGGGAGCCTTCTATGACCCGCACCAGGGTGCGATGCTCGACCTCTTCCCCGTGGTCTCGGGCAAGTTCGCTCCCGACCTGTCGCCGACCGGGCTCACGCTCACGTTCAACCAGACAGGGCGACAAGCGTTCGCCTTCGGATATCCCTACGCGACGGCCTTCAACAATTCCCTCGCGGGGGCCTTGATCGCCTTCCCGGGCCCGACCAACGTTACGTCCACCTCGAAGTTTCTGTCTCAGGTCGTGGGGAATGGATCGGCAAGCATGAGCGCGACCTTCCAGAACACGTCCAAGACGGGGCCGTACTTCGAGTTTCTCTACCCCTCCTACATCGATGAGCAGGATCCCCTCGGCGACAACGCGTTCCTCGGCATCCGGGCCACGGTAACGGGCCCCTTCACCCCGGCCGTGAGCGTTGGGATTCTCGTCCACCTCGTAAACATTCCCGTCACGTTCTCGGACCTCTTCGCGACGATCGAGAGATCGGCAGACGGGACCCGCTGGAACCTGAACGTCACGTCCGCGGGATACGGATACTCGAACACGACGACCTACCTGAGGGTGCTGACCCTGGACGGTGCCGCGGTCGTGCCCGCGACTGCTTTGGGCGCCCTCTACCGATCCCCCTACAACGGGAGCATCGCATACACTCCCGCGACGCCCGGTTCCAGCGTCCTGAGCCGCGGGGACTTGCTCACACTCTCCGCGGCCCTCTACAGCGAGAACGACCTCGTCCAGATCCTCACCAAACCCGTCACGGGGGACGTCATCCTCTACGAGGCCACCCTCGGATGACGTCGGGTTCACCGTGCACGTCCTGACCAGGGGGAGCTCTCAGAGGCCGAGCCGCTGCTCCGGGAGAGTCTCGATATGGCGTACAAGCGAGGGGAGCGGGACCTCGCGCCATACGGCCTGATCTGGCTGAGACGGACCGCCTTAGGCAAGGAACCCGACGCGGGCAGCGACACTCTTTGCAGCGGCCAGAGCGCAGTTCGATGCCGGGCCTCCGCGATGGATCCGATGAAGGCCCGGAATACGAGAAGGGATTGGCCCCCATCCGAGGAGAGTTGGATGACGCGACCTTCGCGTCGGCGTGGGCGAGGGACACAGGATGAATCTCAAGGACGCCGGGACGTTCGCTCTGAGACGTCCGTAGCACCTCACCCTTGTGTCTCGGCTCCGTTGCGTACGCCTCGTGAACGACGTACAAGTGAAGGTTCACGGACCCGAGCCACTCTAGAGATGCCTAGGCACCGTGATGGTTGACAATTGGATGTCTGACTGTCACCAGATCGAAGGCGGACCCCTGAGTGGGAATCGAACAGAGCCACTTCCTGGTATGCCGGGACCTTTCGACCCGGTCCAGCCGCACTCGAACCGGATCCGCGAATAGGGTAAGGAGAGGACCGGTTCAACCGGCCCTCATAGGGGGACAGAGGGCGGGTTGAGGCAAAGACCCAAACTCGCATGATTGGTACCGCTCCTATGGAGATAACAAATCCCGTCGGGAGTATCCCGACGCGGGTTTGCTCCAGGAGTCTAGGGTGCGCCCGACCCTTCCTCGGGTTCTACGCAAGGGGAAGGGAGTGAACGCGTGCTCGCTTCCGCCAAATTCCGAGGGCGTGTCACCGAGGCTGAAAGCTGGGAGCGGGTGACTGAGCGGTGCAGTCGACCAAGAACTGCTTGATCTCATCGAGAGTTTCGAGAATCCTCTGAGCGATGCCGGAAACGTCGGGCGGCCGCAACAACCCCTCGAATTCTCCTCTGATAGTGAACTCCGCCCTGGCATTCCAAGCGGGAGCGCCCAGTTCCAAACGTTCCGGTCGAACCGCTGCCGCGAGGAACAGCATCCCTGACTTGGCGCTGAGCCGAGACTTGACATGTTCGAGCCCATCGATGGCGCCCGGTGTGGTCCCCTTGTTGCCGAACCGCTGACCGACGACCTCGGTGAATCGATAGCCTCGGCCTCCTGTGATGTGGCGGGCCGCGTCCTCCAACGGAAGAGCCGTGACCCGGCCGTCGATGGATTGGAGGAGTGCGAACCGGAGGTACAGCATCACCCCCTGGAGCGGTTGCGTGATTGCCTCGACACGAAGGTAGAGCCCGTTGTCGAACCGCATCAGGACGGCTCCTCGTCGCTTCCCGGCCTCCTGTATCCTCGGGGCCAGCAGCTGAGGGAGATCTCGCCAGCCCGTCATCCGGAAGTGGCAGGCGCGGGGACTCCGTTAAGCGTTTCTGCTCGCGCAACGGCAGACACGAGCGTGCCCCCGGCTCTCGCCCCAAGTCGGCCGGACGGACGATATGGCGGAGGGTTGGCCGGGACGCTACGCGCTCGCCGCGTGGCTGCGGCTGGGCCTGTCCGTCCACCGGTATAGCATGACGGTTGCGAAGCCCGCAGATGCCGCGAGCCGCATGGCCGGGTCGGCTGCGATTGCGTTGTCCACCCATCCCTGACCAGGCCAGAGCACGGGTCCGATAAGAATTGGAGCGACAAAGTAGAGGACGAGGAGCCCCACGACAGCAACGCTCACAGCGGCGCGGGTCCGGATCCTCTCTGACCGCGACATCCGATGCCTCTCAGCAAACCTGCGGGCGTAGATTCGCCGGTACCGCGCTGAGCGCCCGATGAGCGTTCCAAGGAAAAACAGCGCGATGGAGGACACATCCATCGTGGTCCTGACCGGATTCGGATCGTTATTCACGCCTCGGAACGCAATCGTAGTGAGCCAGAGAAGGAGCAACACGCCGAACAGAATCGACACAATCGTGTAGCCTACCCGCACCAATTCGAGGTCGGGCTGCGGTCCGGGAGCATTGGTCGTTGGGGCTTCCATACGCTAAGTAGACGGCCCGTTCTCCGCCATAATGCTTGGCCATCTCTGCGCCTCTCCCAAAGCCCCCGAGCGAACCGACCGTCCGGATGACGCGAACATGGTGTGAGCGGAAGCCAGGGGTAACTCCGGGTCCATTCGGATTTAGACCGACGCTGAAAAAGGGAAAGGTGAGAGCCGGTTTCCGGCCCTCGTGCTGGGACAGGACATCGATAGGCGTCGGCCTTGAGCTCTGGCAACTACCGGTCCATTGACGCAGATTTCACAGGTATAGAGCAACTCCGCACGACGGCGCTCTCTCCCATGCAAATCGCGATCAATCAAGGGCCCCGCGAAGGCGCGTTTGATTCGCGCAAGGGCATCCTTGGGTGAATCCATCACCTGCGGGCGGCGAAGGATGCGTTCCTCGGCGAGG
>Ga0209806_1002229_pt1 | contig 12188 bp, 13 predicted proteins | sample GraSoiAngelo_152_FD_186166 | JGI IMG/M metagenome (GOLD analysis project Ga0209806, IMG submission 186166) | Grasslands soil microbial communities from the Angelo Coastal Reserve, California, USA - 14_1009_12_30cm (SPAdes) (version 2) | ecosystem: Environmental > Terrestrial > Soil > Grasslands ... | reverse complement strand
CCCAAATAGGACATTACCGATTTTTGTCCTGTAGAGACATCTTCAGCGCGTTGTAGAGCGTCCGAGTAGCGTGCCATCGGAATCCTCCAGGAAAGTGGTGTATGCCGCGGTTGCCGCCAACCTGGGGATATCCATCAGCAAGTTCCTGGTTGCGTCTTTCACCGGCAGTTCGGCGATGCTGGCGGAGGCATTTCATTCCACCGCAGACACGGGAAACGAATTATTGCTGTTGCTGGGGATGAAACGCAGTGCGCGACCACCCGATGAGCTTCATCCTTTCGGACATGGCAAGGCTTTGTATTTTTATTCGTTGCTGGTGGCCGTTTATATTTTCGGTTTCGGCGGCGGATTGGCCATCTACCAGGGCGTCGCACGCCTGCGTCATCCGCAGCCTTCAGGACCCCCGACGTGGAACTATGTAGTGTTGGCGATCGCTACCGCATTCGATTTGTACTCGTGGCGAATTTCTTACCGGGAACTGATGCGGCGGAAACCGTCCGGCCGCAGTACGTGGCAGAAGATTCTGGCGAGCAAAGATCCCACGGTATTTACGGTTTTTCTTGAAGATTCGGCGGGCATCGCCGGAACTTTAATCGCTTTCCTGGGAATTCTGGCCGGGCAACTGCTGCCACAACCCGTATTGCGATCCCGTCGCATCCATTGTGATCGGAATTTTGCTGGCCGGCGTAGCGGTGCTTCTGGGGCGTGAGAGCGGTGCATTGCGGTGCATTACTGTTGGGAGAAAGCGCCGATAAAGCGCTGGTAAGGAGGAGCCGTAAGATTATCGCCGAAGACCCGGCGGTAGAAGAGGTAGGCAGCCTGCTGACGATGCATCTGGGGCCCGACCAAGTGTTGTTGAATGCAGAGATCAAGTTCCGCGAGAAGCTGACTGTCAGGGAATTGGAGGCTGCCATTGATCGTCTGGAAAGCCGCATTCGCCAGCACGAGGCGAGTGTGCAGCGAATTTTTATTGAAGCCGATTCCCTGAGAAGCCGGCGCAGATCGGCGGCTTGAGCGTGTAGGCGTGCGGGCTGGCGTGCGGAATATACTGAAGCCTGTTATGGCCGTGGTGATTTCGATGCTCCGGGGCGTAAACCTTGGCAGCCATCGCCGGATCAAAATGGACGGGCTGCGGGCGCTCTATGAGTTCCTGAAGCTGCGCGACCCACAGACTTACGTCCAGAGTGGCAACGTAGTTTTCAGGACGGAAGAGCGCGACCTAACTCGACTCGCCAATCGGATCGAGAACGAGATCGAGCGGAAGTTTGGCTTTCGCGCCGACGTCATTCTGCGCACGACTTCGGAAATGAGAGACGTGATTGCCAGAAACCCGTTCGCCAAGCGGCGCGGCATTGAGCCGAGCAAACTGCTTGTCACTTTCCTCGCCAGTGATCCCGGCCCCGAAGCGCGCGAGAAGCTGCATAAGATCAAGACTGAGCCGGAGGAGGTGAGGATGGACGGCCGTGAGATCTATATCTATTTCCCCAATGGCATGGCGCGGCCGAAATTGTCGTGGCCGGTGATTGAGAGGACGCTGAGGACGTCCGGCACCGGAAGAAACTGGCACAGCGTTACCAAGCTGCTTAAGATTGCGGAGAGGCTGGAAGCAGCCCCGTAACAACGGCCTGGTTTAGGCTTACCGGGACCAGGCGTCCCATACGAAGTCCAATAGCTCATACACCAAAAACGTACGGGCGGGGACACCCGCGCCTATATCGAAAATACAAGCACGTGTTGAAACGGCTCAGAACCCGGGGGCTTTTTCTTTCGTGGGATCACACACTCCATTGGTAGGTTGCGGCGGCAACCCTGGCGGTTTAAGCAAGTGGGGAGTGGAGAAGTCGAAGAATTCCATCATGTTGTCGGCGCTGGCGTCGCGCGCGGTGAGCGAGGGGACATTGAATCTGACTTCGATCAATTTCAGGATAGAAGTGAAGTCACGCCAGGTGTGAGAAACGTAATGCGGCCTCACCCAGGGCGAAACCACGATGATGGGCAGGCGGAATCCGGTATGGGCGAAGTCGCCGGGGAGGTCTCCCGATTGCAGCATGGGCGCGATGTTGTCGGGTTTGATCGCGGTAGCGGGAACGACGTGATCGTAAAGCCCGCCGCCTTCGTCATAAGTAAGAATGAAAACCGAAGAAGGCCACGATGGGCTGGGGATGAGGGCATTGATAATCTGCGCCGCGTCCGCCGCACCCAACTGAATGTTGTTACCGGGGTGCTCGTCTAAACCGGAAGGCCCGCCGCGTTCGATGAAGATCACAGAGGGGAGATTCTTTTCGTCAAGGATATCGTTGTACCAGGACGAAATGTTAGACAGCTTCCCAGCGTCGCGCTGATAGGTGGACCACTCGGGCAAGTAGATACCGCTGTCGTGATAGTAGTAACGCCAGGAGACGCCGGCTGCGTCGAGCTTGTCGAATATGGTGGGCTGCGTCCAGCCTCCGGAAGGTGGAGTATCGGGACGGATATGGCCAAACGAGGTGCCGGCAAAAAGATACATGCGATTGCCGATGGTGTTGGTCTGGACGGGCGAGAAGAAACGATCGCTGGTGGCAAATTGCGTAGCTAATTCGTAGTAGTACGGTAGATCGGTCTCGTCATAGTAGCCGGCTGCTCGCGTACCGCTGGGATCGATGGTGGAAGACACGGAAAGAGCCTGCTTGAGGAAGTTGTCCATTTTGCCGCCATCGATGTCGGCGTGAGTCTCGTTCCAGAAGGGACTCAAATTTTCGTGGCAGACAGTTTGGAAATGGAACGGATGAACGGGCTTGCCTTGAGTGTCGTAAAGAGTTGCGTTCAGCGGAACCCCGTCGATGTTATTGGAAAAGCCTTTGGAGACTCTGTATTGGCCCAGCCTGCCAAAATAGTTGTCGAACGAACGGTTCTCCTGGACAAAGAAGATGATGTGCTTCAAATTGTTGATGCCGGCATTCGAAGTCACCTTGAGGGTACGTGTGGCACTGAAAGTTGCTCCGTTGAGATCGGTGGCAGTGATGGTGAGGGTGTGGCTTCCAGCTGCCAGACCGGTCAGATAAACGTCAAGAGTTTGCGTATTGGCCTGGTAAAGGACGTTTCCGTTCTCGAGTATTTGCAGCGATTGCACGGGACTGGAATCGGTTGTTCCGGCGACAAAGTGGACAGGCAAGCTCACCGTAGCGGACGTGCCCGGAGTGCAGATCGTGATCGTCTGGTTAGTGGCGCTCAATTTGCAAGGCGGAGTCATGCTTACGTTGATGTTGGTTTTGAAGGTGGCTCCGGTGGAGTCCCAGGCCTGAACGGTCAGCAGATGATTTCCTAATGATAAGCGAATGTACGTATCCAGGGTCGCGGCGCTCACCTGGTACACCAGCGCGTTGTCAACATAGATCTGCAGCTTGGTCACGGGATTGGAATCCGTGGTGCTGGCTTGCACGTGCGTGGGCGTGGCCACGATATCGTTCTGCTTCGGCGTGCAAACCGTGACCGAAGGATTTTTGGTGCCGGGGTTGCAGGTTTGGGCTGAAACCGGAATGCCAAAACACGAAAGCGCGATCAGCGCAGGAAGCACAAACTGTGCGCCGGCGATGCCAAAGGCAGGCGCCTTGCGACGCATCCTGTGGAGCGCGAAAAGGCCGTTCTTCCAGAAATCGAAGTTCATTCAGTCCTAAGTGACGTAGGGGAGCGCAACGAGGGCCGGCGTAATTAGGACGGCCCTGGCGGGCTGAGGGTTGCTTCGACTATCTGCTAGCCGGCAAGTTCAAGCGGGAATGTATTGTCTGTGGTAGCGGGTAACGCTTTCACAGCCGGCTTCACCTGCTCAAACGTACACTGTCGAGGTTTCTTTTCGGGACGCCAGCGCAAGAATTTTGTGCCATGGCGAAATCTGCCGCCAGAAAAGTGATCGTACTGCACCTCGCAAACCAACTTGGTCTTGAGCGGTTGCCATTCGGTGGAGCGCTTGGTGCTCCAGCGACTGGGTCCGCCGGGCGCGTGTCCGGTATAGCCGGGTGGACCAATCAGTGGCTCGACGATTTTTTTAAGCTCACGCCGTTGTTCAGCGTTGAAGCTGGAAGTAAAGCCCCCGTGATCCAGCAGCCCTTGCTGGTTGTATAGACCTAGCAAGAGCGAACCGATTCCGCCACCCTTCTCCGCGTAGCGGAAGCCTCCCACTACACAGTCGGCAGTGCGAATGCGTTTGATCTTCACCATAGCCGTGCGTTCACCCGAACGGTAGGGTTCGTCCAAACGCTTAGCAATAATGCCATCCAGTCCGATTGCGCCCATCTGGCGCATCCATTGCTCGGCCTGGCTTCGTTCCTTCGTGGCAGGGGAAAGACGAACCATTCCTTTTGGAGGCACCGTGCTGAAGAACTCTTCAAGCTTCTGGCGGCGTTCTACTAGCGGCAGGCGAATCAGCAATTTGCCATCGTCGTTCCCCAGCAGATCGAAGCACATGAGAGTGCCTGGGGTTGCCGCGGATAATTTCCGGATGCGCGATTCGGCAGGATGAATGCGCAGAAGTAGATCATCGAAGGAGAGCTGTCCGGCGGAAAAAATAGCAATCTCGCCGTCGAGCACGAAACGGCGTTGGGGCAAGCTGCGCAGTGCGGCAACCACTTCAGGAAAATACCGGCCCAGCGGCTGACCGGCTTTCGATTGCAACAGCACCTCACTCTTGTAGCGAAAAGCGAGGCAGCGAAAGCCGTCCCACTTGGGTTCGTAGAGCCATCCGGGGCCGGAGGGAATCTCGGACACTGACTTCGCTTCCGCCGGCGGGTATGGTGGTTGAAGGGGAAGACGAATTGGGGGAAACGTCTGTCCCAACTCTTCGGACGGGACGGCCCCGGCTTTCACCCGAGTGGTGAGGTTCCGCTTCGGTGGGGCGATGTTCCGCCGAGACTTGGGTCGGGTCGCTTTTGGCATCAAGACTTTTGATGCTTGGGCTGGCGATCGTGGCCGAAAACAAAGATCGGATATTTTCCAGTAACTTATCTTCAGGGTTGCGAGGCGGGAGCAGGAATCTTGGTCTGAGTGGCCACTTGTGACGATTGCTTTTCCAGTTGTTGCAGTTTCTGCTGTGCCATAAGCGCATCCTCGGCATGCGGCGCCAGTTGAAGATAATTGCGTAAGTGTTCCGCCGCGCCGTGGTAATCATGTTTGAGGGCCAAAATTGCGCCCAGCAAAAAGTGAAGCCGGGGGAGACGATGTTGCGCATCCACACGCAAACCCTGGAGGGCAGACTTTTCTGCTCGATCCACTCGGCCAAGATAATAATTTGAAGCTGAGTTCAGGAACCAACCTTGGGGGAAGCCGATCGGGTCGAGGGCAAGCAGTTGATCCGTGGCGTCCACTGCGTCCTGCCAATGCTGCTGCCGGGCAGCAATTTGCGCGAGTTCGGCGTAGGGCATGACTAACTTCGAATCGGCTGCAAGTGCTTCGTGAAACGCCAGCTGCGCGTCAGTTATGTTCCCCAGTTGGATTTGCACCCGTCCTAATTCCAACCATGCCAGAGCGAACCGGGGATATTCCCGAATGGCTTTTTCAAAGCTCTCCCGCGCCGCCGCCCATTTGCCCTTCTGTTCTTCTTCGCGTCCTTTGTTGAAATTCTTTTGCGCGTTCCTGGGTGCCGCCACACTGGTGGCGCTGATCATCGCAGCTTGTTCATGAGTCAGGGGATGAAGGAAAATCGTTCCGACGTTCGCGGTACCCCCATCCGTCGAAAGGCCTGCCAGGGTTACGGTTTCCGATGTGAATCCAGGCAACTCGGCCTGCAACTCACAGTTGAGTCCGCCGTCCCTGGTTCCCTTTAGTGCAACCGGTGCACTTGAGCCCCTAAACTCCTCACTGGCATCTGGCACCGCAACCACGCCGCCCCATTCGAGTGAGAAGTAGCCTTTGGAATCGGTGTAACCTGCAGTGTGGACGTTGCCATTGCAGTTACTTTGAATAGTGACCGGACCGGCAGGAACTGCTCCTCCCTCGACTATAACTTTGCCCGAAAGGAAATGAGCCGAGTGTAGATGTTCCCGAGAGTCGAGGTTCGCGAAATTGGTGATGGGCCCTGAGCCAGCGCTGGGCAGCGACGGGAATGCCTGGGCAAAAGAGAGCACGCTTGCCATGAGCAAAATCGGAATCAGGAATACTGCCCTCACTACCCACCTTCCGAATTCTCAGATGAGGGTATTTGCGCCGACAGATGCAGGCGGCAGCCTTCCAAATGCTCGATTTAGCGGGGAAAAATCCCTTAGAAAGGGCGGCGGAAACTCTCAACCATCGCCGGATTACTATCCAGATTGCCTGCGCCAGCTGCCGTGGTGCACCTTGGCCGGGCGAAACTATAATGTCCACAATGTCCACAGAAACTAAAAACCCTCTCAGGGGAAGCTGAGAGGGTTAGCGAATGGCTCCGGATCAAAGGATCAGGCGCGAACCACGTTACCCGCCTGGAATCCCTTGGGACCCTTGAGCAGATCGAACTCCACGGTTTCACCTTCGTTAAGGGTGCGGTAGCCGTTCTCCTGTATGGCGGAGAAATGCACAAACACGTCCTCGCCAGTGGAGCGTTGAATGAACCCGTACCCTTTAGCCCCGTTGAACCACTTCACTGTACCCTTCTCTCTCACAAAAAACTCCTTTCGCTCATCGCGAAGAATTCATTCTTCCCGCCCCTGCGAAGCTCCGATGTTCCGGAGCGCCCCCTCAAAGACGTGAAGAACAAGGTCGCGTTACCGCGTGCGGGCGACTCCGCTCCAAAAGATCAAAGCTCCGACTTCGACACCGAAAGAAACTACGGCGCGAAGCTCGGAGCGCTTGAGACGATGGCGCGAATTTCGACGGCGTAGCACAGAAACGTCAACCCAAACCCGGAAGACTCGCTACTCACATTTCGGTAGCGAGCAGAAGATGATATTCAGGAATATAGCTATTGGCAAGTTAAGAAACGTTCATAAATCTGCTCCACTCACACGTTTTAATAACGCGTGCGACGGTAAAAGATGACGTAGGGTCACCTGCGCTGCCTGCCTTAAACGGCCACAACTCATTGATATTAAGGCCTCAACGCGCCATCCGACCAGGAAACCCGACCCGTGGGCATTGCCCGGGAAAGGAGCGGTGACTCGCCCCACGTTTTTCATCCGGTCATGATGGACGTTCGTGGTGCATGTGCTGCGCGAACATTTGCCCGCGAGTCAGGACATTGTAACTAGGAATCTGAATGTGCTGTTGGCCCGCTCGGCAAGAGGCGCAATTGGTGTCCACTGGCTGTGCTCACACTGACTGGAATTTTTGGCCCGAGGTGATTTTCGCTGCTAATCACATTCTCTTGTGATCACCGTTACATCTCGGCCGATTTCTCCCGCGTAGCATCGAGAACGTTCCTAGCCTGTACCTCGCGCACGCGTCCACCCTAGCAAACTCTATCGGAGTCGTATGTCTTCCAGAATCTGCTCGTGTCTTTTTCTGGCCTTCATTTTAGCGGGCAGCACTGTTTCAGCTGCTGCCCAGCAGCACGGTCAACCGCACAACCAGACACGCTACTCAGCAGATCGGCAGGAAACGCATTTCGCGGAAATTACGCACCCAGCCGGTACCATCTTTGCTGGTGTTGTCATCGTGGTACGGCCTACAGCGCTGGTGAAACTCAATGAAGTTCAAACCATGGAGATCACCTTCCATGTTGACCATGCAATCCGGGGAGTGCGTGCGGGAAGTATTCTTACGATCCACGAATGGGCCGGCTTGGGGAACGTTACCGCTTGGGCGAGCACGTCCTATTATTTCTGTACCCCCCGAGCAAGCTGGGTCTAACCAGTCCTGTGGGAGGTGCTCTGGGACGCTTCCCCGTAGACCAGGCCAACCTCGTCATATTGAAAGCGCCACGATTCGAGCCCACCGTCAGTAACGACCAGCGGTGGCGCCTTCGGTGTTGCAACTCGGAATCGTCAGCGGCGCGAGGCAAATGATTACGGTGGGACAAGGCTTTCTGCCGGTGATTGTGGGTGTGACGGATTCCTCCGCACCGCCGAATTCGGTTCTGGGAGCCGGAGTAATTTTTCAGAGCTTCGTGTTGCGGCCGGAGGCGGATACGGTAATCGATTCCGGCGGCGAAGCCGGCAGTGGGCATGGCATGCCCGTGATCCTGAGCTCATCCCAGGCAATCGTGATCTCAGATTCAAATGGACTCGCAAGCCTGGTGCCGTCACCTAACTCAATTCTGGGCGCAGTCGAAATCGACATGATTGCGACGGCAGGAACGGCCGCGACGCAACAATTCATCGCGCGATCTTTCTGGCCTGTGCCCACGGCCGGTGCTGGCGGGGGAGCACCAGTACTGCCGCCGACTGGAGCAGGCGCGAAGAGAGCAACGCGACGCCGGAGGTGCGGATGTTCCAGACCGCGGCCAGTGGCGGGAAATTCTGCGCTAGCGACCCACGCACCCTCAAGCTGTTACTTCTTCGTCCACTGGTCTACCCAGGCGTTCACCGTTTGGTACCACAATCGGCTGTTCTGCGGCTTGAGCACCCAGTGTCCTTCATCCGGAAAATACAACATTTTTGAGGGCATATTCAGCCGCTGCAGTGTGGTGAAGAGCTGGAAACCTTCTGACACGTCGAGACGATAATCGAGCTGCCCGTGGACGACCAGCGTCGGCGTTTTGAAACTGGTGGCGGAGAGGTGTGGCGACCATTTTCTGTAAAGTTCGCGATTGGTGTACGGCGTGCCTTTGAATTCCCACTCGTTGAACCACAGCTCTTCGGTTGTTCCCCAGGCAGATTCCGTGTTGAACATGCCATCGTGCGCGACGATGCATTTGAAGCGGTTGGTGTGGCCAAGAATCCAGTTGGCCATGTATCCGCCGTAGCTGGCGCCTAGAGCACACTCGCGGTCTTTGTCTATGAATGGATAGTGCTGCTCTGCATAGTCCAGACCCTTCATCAGGTCCTCAAAGGGAGCGCCGCCCCAGTCGCCGTTGATCGCGTCAATGAACTTCTGCCCGTAGCCGGTCGAACCGTGGAAATTGATCATGATGACCACGTATCCGTTGGCGGCGAAGAGTTCCGCGTTCCAGCGATAGCTCCAGTCATCTCCCCAGGCGCCTTGCGGCCCACCGTGGATGAGGAACTTGACTGGATACTTCTTGCTGGGGTCGGAGTTGGGCGGCTTGACCAGGAAGCCCTCGACTTCGGCATTCTCCGCGCCGGTGAACCAGAAAGACTCGATCTTCTGCATGTCAATTTTGGACAGCAGCAGATTGTTGACCCGCGTGATGGCTCTGTCCTGGTTTAAGGAACAATTCTCCTTTCCGGGATCCACATCACCCGTTTTAGCAGGACACCCGCTGCCCGCCACATCGCTAGCGTAGATTTCGTTCGGTGCGCTGATCGACATCCGGCTGAACACTAAACTCTTCCCGTCAGGGGTCACCGCTAAGTCGTCGTTATAGCCGGCCACGAGGACGCGTTTGGAAAAATCGTTGCGGTGTATATTGGACCCGGTGGTCGGCCTCGTGTCGACGGCGTAGATCAGGCTGTGGCTCTTATGCTCGGCACTGAAGTAGATCATCCTTGAATCTGGTGCCCAGATGAAACTGCCTACCCAACGGTCGAAGTTCTCAGTTAGATCCATCTTCTCTTGCGTCTTGCGGTCATACCGCATCAGCCTGAAGCGATCGCTCTCATACCCCGGCCGAGCTTGCGCGCGATAAGCGATGTACTTGCCATCGGGCGAGTAAAGCGGATTGGAGTCGCTGGCGGGATTGCCGGCGGTGATGTTCTTCGCCGGTCCTCCATTCACCGGGACGATCCAGAGATCGTTATTGGTGGATGTGGCTTCGACCCTATCGTGATTTGAGGTGTAGCAAATTTCCTGGCCATCCGGGGAGAAGGCATATAGGTCCTGGCCCCCGAGGCTGAAGACGGGAGAGTCGTAGTCGCCCGGAGTCAGGTCGCGGTACGGTGATGTAGCTCCCTGAATGCGGTCGAAGCCATTCGCGGCGGGCGCGTTCGGAGCGGGAACAACCAAGATGTGCGTACGCTTACCCGCCCTGTATGCATTCCAGTGCCGGAAGAGCAGTCGGTCGAAGATGAGCGCCTTGACTTTCGACTCCTCGGCTTCCTTCAGCTTCTTGGCGTTGCAAGCTTCATCCGCGCACTCGGGATAGACATTCGAAACGAAAAGGATATTTTTCCCATCCGGCGACCACAGCTCGCCATCGGCTTCGGTTGCGATTGAGGTCAATTTGTGTTTGCCGCTTACAGTTCCGCTGGCAGCATCGAAGTCAGCGATCCAAATCTGCGAGCCGCCTTCTTTCGACGACACGAATGCAAAGCGCTTACCGTCCGGTGCCCAGCGGGGACGGTCGGCATCCTGGTCGCTGATGATCTCGCGCGACTCGCCGCCAGCGATGGGCACGATCCAGACGTGCGGCGTTTTCGTGTTGGCATCGAGGCTGACATCAACGGCGCTGAACACCACCCACTTGCCATCCGGCGAGGGGACAGGCTCGTTCACACGTTTGAGCGCCATCATGTCTTCAAAGGTGAAGGGATGTTTGCTTTGCGCGGATGCCAGCGAACAGATCAGTAAACACGGAAGAAGCGTGAAGACGACGAACGCACGGCGCATCAGTGCCTCCCAGAAATGGGGTAAGTTTAGCAGGCAGAAGGTGGGAGCACTCAGCATTCAGCAATCAGCATTCAGCCAGCGGGCAGTCGAGATCTGGCGTCCCGGGAACTGCCTCCGACTTCGACCATCTGAGATTTACGTACAATTACAATGGTCAGGAGCCGAAGGCTTGAGTGTTGAATGCCGGTTGGGCGAATCGAAAGCTAAATCCGCTTTCCCCCAGCACCCCGCGTCAGCAGCCCGCATCTAATTAGAGAGGCAGAACAGTAGCTTGCCATTCCCTTCCCCACGTATGCTAGTTGGGGGTGGAAGGCGCGGTCATGTTCAGCCTTATCCCATTTTCTTCGGTAAACTAATCATTATGAAACCAGTGATGCGCTTTACGTGGCTGATGGTACTCCTTGCACCCTCAGTGTTAAGCCTCGGCGCGGCCGCCCAGGAGGGCCCACTCGATAAATCCGAGCCCAAAGGTGTCGCTCCGGAGCAGATAATTCAGCACTTTGCCACTAAGGAAAAAGAATTTAAAGAGGCACGCGATCAGTACACCTACCGGCAGGAAGTGAAGGTGCAAACGCTGGACGGCAACACCGTGACCGGGGAGTACCAGGAAGTTTTCGATGTGCTGTTTGATGATAAAGGAAAACGTCTGGAGAACGTAGTATTCGCGCCGCAGTCGAGCATCGAAAATGGCGGCATTTCCATTACGAAAGAAGATCTTTCCGATATTCGCAACCGCCTTCCGTTTGTTCTCACCAGCGACGAGATCCCCGAATACAGCATTCTGTACGTTGGCCAGCAACAGGAAGACGAGCTGCATTGCTACGTCTTTGACATCGCACCCAAGACGATCGAGAAGGACAGGCGTTACTTCCAGGGACGCGTCTGGGTGGATGACCATGATTTTCAAATTGTGAAGACTTATGGGAAGACTGTCCCCGATATCCGCACCAAAAAAGGCGAGAATCTGTTCCCTAAGTTCACCACTTGGCGCGAGCAGATTGATGGCAAGTATTGGTTTCCTACCTACACCCGGGCAGACGACACTCTTCACTTTTCGATGCAGGAAGTACACATCCGCGAGATCGTCAAATACGCCAACTACAAACGCTTCGGATCGAAGGTGACGGTCACCTACGAAGGGAAAGAAATTCCCAAAGGCCAGACGAAGCCCGAGCAACCGCAACCGCCGCAGCCCCAGAAGTAGCTGCTTTGCTGAAGTCGATGCAGGAGACTCAAAGTCGCGCGCCGGCTTGAGAATTCCGCCGGTTGATTGAGTGTTGGCCTGCTCAGACCAGGAGCCTGAGCGGATACCTTCGGTTCGAGCGGATACCTTCGGTTCGAGCGGATACCTTCGGTTCCAACAGAGAGAGGGTTCATCAGATCATCTCCAAGTCAGCTTCCAGAGCCCCGGCAGCCTTGATGGCCTGCAGGATCGCGATAACGTCGCGGGCAGTGGCTCCGATGGCCTGAAGTCCATTCACCAAATTCAGCTGCACGGACTCTTTTTCCGGTGTCTAGGGCGAGAACAAAGAAGTGGGCAGCGACGATTATTCCGATATTGGAACTGAGGCACTGGC
>Ga0209806_1002228_pt1 | contig 12189 bp, 5 predicted proteins | sample GraSoiAngelo_152_FD_186166 | JGI IMG/M metagenome (GOLD analysis project Ga0209806, IMG submission 186166) | Grasslands soil microbial communities from the Angelo Coastal Reserve, California, USA - 14_1009_12_30cm (SPAdes) (version 2) | ecosystem: Environmental > Terrestrial > Soil > Grasslands ... | reverse complement strand
GGACCGGCGGGGTTGGGGACCGCGGGTCGCCGTCGACTACGAGTTTTCTAACAACACTGTCTTACACGCGGGAGGCTCCATTGCTACGCGTCTACCGAATTTGTGGCAGGAGAATTTCCTGACGGCCGGACTGCCATACGTTTTCAATCCCTATGCGACAGCGCTACCCGGCGTTTCTATTCCCTTTCAAAACACGTTTGTGCCGCAGATATTGCCTCCCGCTTACGACATCCACGGGCAGCTCATCTTCCCGAACGGGAGAAGCGATGAAGTCGCGCCCAACACTCAGCTCGACTTGCAGCGATTACAGACGGACTTGGCGGCGCTCACCCCCGGCCACCAGGTGCAACTCCCGACCGCCGCCGGAATTGCCGCAGACTTCAGAAATGGGTACATCGCGAGTTATCGCTTGGGCCTCGATCAATCCTTCAGACACTTTGTGGCCAGTGCAAATTATATGGCGACCAACGGCGTTCATCTGCCCAGCGTATTTTCTCCAAACAGCTACAGCGGGGCAGAGCCAGAGTTTGCACCCTTCACGAGATTCGATTCCGCCGGACATCCCATCGGGGGATACGGCAACGAAAGCTTGATCGCCAGCGAGTCCCATTCCAGTTATCACTCCCTGCAGACCAGCGTCGCCAGCAAGTCCGCGTGGGCAGGGTTCCAGATGCAGGCGAGCTACACCTATTCGAAGGCGCTGGACGATACCAGTTCGGTGCTAGGCGGTCTTTTTGGAACGGCGGGGGTCATCCTGCAGACGCTGCCGCAGGACCCCTGGAACCCGAGTGCGGAGAAAGGTCCATCCACATTCGATGTCACGCATTCGTTTACGCTGAGCCTGATCGAATTTCTGCCCTTGGAACGAATAGGATTCCTGCGCCCTCTGGGTAAATCTGTGACCACCGGCTGGCAGTTCCTCGACATCACGACCGTGACGAGTGGGACTCCCTTCACCGTGTTCTCCGGAATTCAGCAGACCGGTGTGGGGGCCGGCGGGACGGACCGTCCCGACCTGGTAGAAACCCCGCACTTCTCGACGAGTCACAGCACGCGCGCTGACTACTTCGGAAGGGGCATGAGCAATGCATCTTTCTTCAGCATTCCTATCAATGTTCCGGGAGGCACCGGTCCGAATCACGGACGCTTCGGAACCCTCGGTCGGGATACTTTTCGCGGGCCTGGATTCCGCAACTTTGATGTTGCTTTGATCAAAGACACGTCATTTGGCCAACGAGCAGGCGGCGAATTAGGAACCATTCAGTTTCGGGCGGAGTTGTTCAATATATTCAATACGGTGAACTTGGGATTGCCGTCGAATATCGTCCGCGGGAGTGGGTTCGGTCTCATCAGCAGGACCGCAGGGCCGTCACGGCAGATCCAGTTCTCAGTGAAACTGATCTACTGAGGAAGACTTCGGCCAGTACAGAGAACCCTTGCTAGAGGGCCGGATTCCGCCGGAAGCGAGGCGACTCGGTATTTCTTCTCATCAATTTTCCTATTTCTGCCGGCGCGGATCCTTGGGTCGCATGTGCCCATTGGATGAAGAGGTTTTCCAAAGAGCTGCCAAAGCGTCAGCGGCGTCGGCTACGGCCCTGTCGGGCTGCGCCGGAGAGGCATCTGCGGAGGCGACTTCCCGGTTGCGTCGATAGATCGGAGTCTTGGCCTTGCGGTCTGGAAATTCTTCTCCGCGAAGTTCGCCAAGTGCAGCCTCGTAAGTTCGCTTTAGGTTGTTTGGCGCATCCGGTTCTGGATTTTCGGGTGTCTTAGTTGTCATAGGCTTGGACGCGTCCCGCCGAACTCACTTTTGGTGGTTTTTGTCGAGGAAAGAACAGTAGCGACGCGTTAATGTAACCGGCTCTACTCTATCCAGTTTTGAAGTCCGGAGGGAATGGCCCCAAGGTGCCATTCTGGTTGACCTGTCTCGATCGAGGAATTTGAAGGGGAGCTACCGCGAACATGCCCGGTATCGTGGGACGTGGCCCCTGATGGTTCAGCGTCCCTGGCCGTTGGGCTGGGATTTGACCGCGATTACTTTGATCATATTTGATTCGTAAAGAACTCCTCCCCATGAAGAAGGGCTTCAATGCCGCTCACAATTTTGCCCACATTACTCTTGGAGATCGCACCCGCCATACCAGCTTTCCGCGCTAATCTGACAAGCTGAGAATCCAGAAACATCGAGCAGAGAAGCATCGAAGCACTCGGGCATATCTCGGAGATTCGGCGCGCTGCTTCGATGCCATTCACGCCGGGCATACAAAAATCAAGGACGATCACATCGGGAACTAACTGCCGGCTTTTCTGAATTGCATCCTGTCCGTCTATTGCTTCGCCACAAACTTCCCAATCTCTGTGCTGGTTGAGCAAATTACGAATTCCCGCGCGCACGGTCTGACTGTCGTCGGCTATTAGAATACGGGTCATTACAGTCCCCTTTCTGCATGGGGCCTTCTGCCCGACCATCAGTTGTTGGCGAGAGGAATGCGGGTACTCGGGAACAGCTGATCGCGAAGTGTTGCGCAAACCAATGGTGTCACGATCTATGACCAGAACAATACGGCTTTCCATGTAGTTACCATGTAATAAACCCATGTTGGGTGAACACGTGGCAAAGGGAGAAAGGCACCTTCGCCCTGGCTGCAAGTTTGGAGGTTCGATTCAAAGCTTCAGGAAAGTATGGCAGGAACTTGCCGCAGACCTGGCCGACCGGCATGACCGTTTGCGTTACACCATGGACGCACAATTCGGCGAGGACGACGAAGTTTATGTCTTTTTCCAATCGGTGAGGGACATTAATTCGTCGAGAATTTCTTGCAGTCTTTGAAGTCGCCGTTCTTGATCCGCCGCTTCGGGTACCCTTTTGCCGCGTTGCAAGTACAGGCGGTTGGCTTCACTAATTTCCGCTATTTCTTCGCGCAGCTTGGCGATGCGCTCTTTGACGGGTGTCTTCATGAGGACAGGCTAGCAGAGTCTTCCGTCGCTTGTAGGTCCTTATTCAGGTCCTAGGCTAGCTCCTCTGCTATCGGCGGGATCGACAGGCATGGACAACAAGCCTGCGGATCGCTGTCGTAAAAAACGAAAGCGCCTCAGACTCATTGAGTCTTGAGGCGCCCGTCGAACAGCCCTCCCCCGAAAACTGCTCACGACCACTCTACGTTCTGACCTGGGGCGTGGGAATGGCCCGGACGGGCTACTGTGGAAATTAGTGTGTTTTCCGATTACTTGCGTCATTGCGGCCTTCGAGCCTGACTCGATCTTTCCGGAGCCTGACATTACCGCAAATTAGAAGCGAAACGTCCCTTGGAATTCACGGCATCTAGCTGGGATCGGGGACGTTCACGACTTGCTTCTGGAAAATAGCTCATAAGTGCCATTTACGGAGCGTGAGCGAGTGATTAGCGTAGGGGGCAACCTAACCCCCGAGGTAAATTCAAGCAGCAGCGATTTCCGCTTTCCTCCCCAAGCCTGAATCGTGGTCCATCTGCCGAACATTCGAGGGCACTATGGCCAAACTGACGAGAGGTATCGACCTTATCCAGCTCTTCGATTCTTCCGGGGGCTTGGAAACCCTCCAAGAAGTCAACGTGTACATGTTGGCTCTTTGCTCCTACCCTGACCAGTTCGCCGAGAAGCCGGGCCTCAGTTTCCAGCAGCATCTGCAGAACGTGATCCAGGCGGAACACGGCCGGCTCGCCGGCATTTTGCCGTCTTGAGAGATATCCAGCCGCGAGTCCTGCCGCCGCTTTGCGCCGGGCTGCAAAAGCAAGCGCCCTGCTCCGCGCCGACCCCTGATTGAAAAATGCCCCCCAATTCAGTGATATCTCTTGGGGCAACGTGATATCGTTTCTCCGCATCTATTGACGGCCCCACGCTGTTCAACCTACTGACAAGTTCCGGTCATCGGGGAGCATGTATGCCTACGGTTCGCATCCTGTTCGTTGATGATGAGGAAACGATTCGCCTCACCCTCCCGCCTATTCTCCAGAAACGGGGTTTCGCGGTTGAGGTGGCGGCGACTGTGCCTCAAGCCCTCGCCAAGATCACTCATGAACAATTCGACGTGCTGATTGCCGACCTCAATGTTGGTCGCCCTGGGGACGGCTTTACGGTGGTAAGCGCGATGCGGTGCACCCAGCCCAACTGCGTCAATTTCATCCTAACCGGCTTCCCTGCTTTCGAAACCGCTCTGGAGGCGATTCGCAGACAGGTAGATGACTACCTGCTGAAGCCTCTAGCGATCGAGACCCTAGTTGAATCCATTACGAACAGAACCAAGGCGCGCGAGCCTTGTAAGCCTCTGGCTCCGAAGCGTGTCGCCACGATCTTGCGCGAGAACGTCGACAAGATAACGGACCGAGCTTTGGCGAAGATGAAAGACCATCCTGAAATTCAGGGAATTCAGATTTCAGACGGCGAGCGAACAGATCACGTCGCGAGCATCTTGCGGGCAGTCGTAAGCGCGCTTGAATCCAAGGGCAGCCAGCTCAACGACGACCTGCTACGAGATGCTGCCGAACATGGTGGAGCGCGCTTGAAGCAGGGTTATCGCCTGCCGCTGATCGTCGAGGATGCTCGATTAATCGACGAGGCAATCTATGAAGTGATCCAGGAGAACCTGCTATGCGTGGATGTCAGCCACCTCATCCCCGATCTGCGGGTTGTGAATAAAGCCCTGGGTCTTCAGTTGAAAGAATCCATCGAGGCATTCGCGTCGAAAGCCGGCGCGTGAATCCCCAGATAGCTCAGCACGGTTCGTGAAATTCCCCGCTTACCAAAAAACGAGAGCGCCTCAGACTCATTGAGTCTTGAGGCGCCCGTCGAACAGCCCTCCCCCAGAACTGCTCGCAGCCAGAGTAGAAGCTACGACAAACGCTCGTAAATGGCACAAAGGTGATCCTCCCCCTGCACCGTCGGGCTAGGGAATTTACGGTAGGCTTTCCAAGAGCGGAACCTCTACCCGATTTCGGTCTCCAAGATGTCCAGCTAAGTCCCTTCTTTATTAGTCGAGTCGAGCTGCAAGCACAGCTGGGGGCGCGACGGCTAGAGCGGGATATATACAGTAAAGACTGTAGAGCCTGAGTACAGTCTTCATGGTAGAAATTAAGGACGAGCCTTAGTTTTGCCCTTCGATACGCAGCCACGAGTGACCCTAACGCGGGCGGATTTCTGAGGCCTAACGCTTAATTGATCTTAGGAGCCCGCGCCGGCGAAGCCGCATGCCACTATGTGCCGCGCCGACTGATGGTCACATGAAGAGAACCGGTCTGCCACTCCGCAGATGCTCGTTTGCTCATTTCAGCAGGAGAACATTTTCATGAAGAGAAATGCCCAACGAACGGCAACGACCACCGCCAATGCGGACGCGATCCGTAGTGCCGGAAGCAATGGCAAGACTCTGCAATCTGCGGAGGCAATGATTGCGGACCTCAGTGTCATTCTGGCCGGCCTCCAGACCATGCGGGATGGTGATTTCTCCGTGCGTCTGCCGGGCGCCTGGACAGGACTGGCGGGAAAAATTGCGGACACCTTTAATGAGATCGTGGCCGCCAATCAGCAGATGGCTCAGGAACTGAAGCGCGTCGGTCAGGTGGTCGGCAAAGAAGGACGGACCAGAGAACGAACCAAGTTCCACGAATCTCGCGGTGCATGGGGCGAGATGGAGGTTTCGGTCAATACCCTCGTTGAGGACCTCCTACGGCCAACTACCGAAGTGACGCGAGCAATCGCCGGGGTTGCACAAGGGAACCTTACCGAAACTGTACGACTGGATGTTGACGGTCGCCCACTGGAAGGCGAGTTTCTACGCTCCGCGAACATCGTCAACACCATGATTCAGCAGCTCGGCGTTTTCACCTCCGAGGTAACCCGCGTGGCCCGCGAGGTCGGCACCGATGGAAAGCTGGGTGGTCAGGCCGTCGTACCCGGAGTAGCCGGCACCTGGAAAGACTTGACCGATTCGGTGAACTCCATGGCGAGCAACCTGACTGGCCAAGTGCGAAACATCGCGGAGGTGGCGACCGCCGTGGCCAGCGGCGATCTGTCACGAAAAATCACGGTGGACGTCCGCGGCGAAATTTTGCAGCTGAAAGAGGCCATCAACACCATGGTCGACCAGCTTCGTTCGTTCGCGTCGGAAGTTACGCGCGTGGCCCGCGAGGTCGGCACGGACGGAAAGCTCGGCGGTCAGGCCGTCGTGCCCGGGGTGGCGGGCACGTGGAAGGACCTTACCGACTCGGTTAACGCCATGGCCGGCAACCTCACAGCTCAAGTGCGAAACATTGCCGAGGTCACGACCGCCGTGGCTCGCGGCGACCTCTCCCGCAAGATCACGGTCGACGTCAAGGGCGAGATTCTCGAACTCAAAGAAACCATCAACACCATGGTGGACCAGTTGAATGCGTTCGCCGGCGAAGTGACCCGCGTGGCCCGCGAGGTCGGAACCGAAGGCAAGCTGGGTGGTCAGGCGCAGGTAACCGGCGTGGCCGGTACCTGGAAGGATCTCACCGACAACGTCAACTTCATGGCCGGCAACTTGACCTCGCAGGTGCGCAATATCGCCGAGGTGGCAACGGCCGTGGCTCGCGGCGACTTGTCACGCAAGATCACGGTCGATGTCAGGGGCGAAATTCTGGAATTGAAAGACACCATTAACACGATGGTGGATCAGCTCCGCTCGTTTGCGTCCGAGGTGACCCGCGTTGCCCGTGAAGTCGGTACCGATGGCAAGCTGGGCGGCCAGGCACAAGTGCCCGGCGTAGGCGGCACCTGGAAGGACCTTACCGATTCCGTGAACTCGATGGCCAGCAACCTGACGGCTCAGGTGCGTAACATCGCCGAAGTCTCGACTGCCATTGCCAGAGGCGATTTGTCCAAGAAGATTACCGTCAACGTCAGCGGCGAGATTCTGCTGCTCAAAGAGACGATTAACACCATGGTGGATCAGCTGAACGCCTTCGCCAGCGAGGTAACCCGCGTAGCGCGCGAGGTGGGCAGCGAAGGCCGGCTGGGTGGTCAGGCCAATGTGCCCGGAGTGGGCGGAACCTGGAAAGATCTGACCGACAACGTGAACTTCATGGCTGGCAACCTCACAGCCCAGGTCCGAAACATCGCAGAGGTCACCACGGCCGTCGCCCGCGGCGACTTGTCGCGAAAAATCACCGTCGACGTGAAGGGCGAAATTCTCGAGCTGAAGAACACCATCAACACCATGGTGGACCAACTGAACGCCTTCGCTGCAGAAGTGACTCGTGTCGCCCGCGAAGTGGGCACGGAAGGCAAACTGGGCGGACAGGCGCAAGTGCCCGGTGTGGCCGGCACGTGGAAAGATCTCACGGATAACGTCAACGTGATGGCGGCAAACCTGACCGAACAGGTTCGTGGCATCGTGAAAGTCGTAACCGCGGTCGCCAACGGTGTGCTCACACAGAAACTGACGGTGAACGCCAAGGGAGAAGTCGCCGCCCTGGCCGAAACCATCAACAACATGACTGACACGCTTGCCACGTTCGCTGACCAGGTAACGACCGTGGCCCGCGAGGTGGGCGTGGAAGGCCGGCTTGGCGGTCAGGCTAACGTTCCTGGTGCTGCCGGAACCTGGAAGGACCTGGTAGGCAACGTGAACCTCCTGGCCGACAACCTCACCAATCAGGTGCGAGCTATCGCTGAAGTCGCGACTGCTGTGACCAAAGGCGACCTCACGCGTTCGATTCAAGTCGAGGCCAGCGGTGAAGTGGCAGAGCTGAAAGATAACATCAACACCATGATCAACAACCTCCGCCTCACCACGGAGCGCAACACCGAGCAGGACTGGCTTAAGACCAACCTCGCTCGTTTCACGGGCATGCTGCAGGGGCAGCGTGATCTCGGAACGGTCGGACGGATGTTGCTGTCCGAACTGGCTCCTCTGGTGAATGCGCAGCAAGGTGTCATGTACCAGATGGAATCGGAAGACTCGGGCGCACTGGTGATGCTATCGGCGTTCGCCGGCGACGGGCGGGACGATCACCTGCGCAGTCTCAAGCTGGGAGAAGGGCTGATCGGGCAGTGTGCGGTCGAGAAGCGCCGCATGTTAATCAGCGATCTTCCGCCGGACCGTACCGTTCCCATCCGTTCAGGGCTGTTCGAGGCCGTCCCGCGAAATGTGATCGTGTTGCCGATTCTCTTCGAGGATCGAGTCAAAGCGGTCATCGAGCTAGCCTCTCTCGGCGCTTTTACCGCATCGCACTTGGCCTTCCTTGAGCAACTAACCTCAAGCATCGGAATCGTGCTGAACAGCATTGAGGCCACGATGCAGACCGAAGGGTTGCTCAAGCAGTCTCAGCAACTGGCCGCCGAGCTGCAGGCACAACAGAAGGAATTGCAGCAGACCAACGAGCAGCTTGCTCAGAAGGCACAGCAGCTTGCCGAACAGAACGTCGAAGTCGAAAGGAAAAATCAGGAAATCGAGCAGGCCCGCCGTGCCTTGGAAGGGAAAGCCAAGGAGCTGGCACTTACTTCCAAGTACAAGTCTGAGTTCCTGGCCAACATGTCGCACGAGTTGCGCACACCCTTGAACAGCATTCTCGTGCTGGGACAGCAGCTCAGCGATAATCCGGAACACAATTTGACCCCGAAACAGGTCGAGTTTTCCCGCACGATCCACGCTGCCGGCACCGACCTGCTTAACCTCATCAGCGACATTCTCGACCTGTCAAAGATCGAGTCCGGCACTGTTTCCGTCCAAGCTGAGGAGATCTTCTTCGGAAGCCTGCTGGACGCTGTGGCACGTCCGTTCCGTCACGAGGCGGAAAACAAACGGCTCTCGTTCGAGATTCACACCGATCCTCGGCTCACTCGCAGTATTGTCACCGACTCCAAGCGCCTGCAGCAGGTGTTGAAGAATTTGCTCTCGAACGCGTTCAAGTTCACCGAGCAAGGCGGCGTCAAGCTCTCGGTCAACGCGGCTACGAGTGGTTGGAGCGAAGATCACCCGCTCCTCTCAAAAGCCGGGTCCGTGGTCGCCTTTGAGGTGACGGATAGCGGAATCGGAATTCCTGCCGAAAAGCAACGAATTATCTTCGAAGCTTTCCAGCAGGCAGATGCCGGCACCAGCCGCAAGTACGGCGGAACCGGGCTGGGTCTGGCCATCAGTCGCGAACTGGCCACCCTTCTCGGAGGCGAGATTCAGTTGCGCAGTACACCTGGCAAAGGGAGCAGCTTCACTCTGTACTTGCCGCAGACCTACGTTGGCCCGGCTACTGCTACCGGGGTGCTAGATGTGAAACCTTCAACGGTTGCTCCGCTCCAACTTTCTCGCGTGAGCGCGGTTGAGTTGCCCGCCGAGCCCACGGCGGACGACCGCGATAACCTGCAGCCGGATGATGCCATTCTGCTGATCGTGGAGGACGATCCGCACTATGCAGGCATTCTCTGCGACTTGGCCCGGGATAAGGGTTTCAAGGTTCTCGTGGCCAGCCGGGGGGCCGATGCTCTCGCCCTGGCCCGCGAGTACCACCCTTCCGCGGTTTCGCTCGATGTGTTCCTCCCCGACATGCTGGGGTGGACCGTGCTCAACCACCTGAAACAGGATCCGGACACACGCCATATTCCGGTGCAAATGCTCACCCTCGATGAAGACCGCCACCACGGCCTCGCTCGCGGCGCGTTTGCTTTTGTCACCAAGCCCACAACCCCCGAGTCACTGGACCAGGCCTTAACTCGAATTAAGGAATATGCGACTCCCCGGCGCAAGCGACTCCTGGTGGTAGAAGACAATCCCGCCGAGCAGCTCAGCATTAAGGAACTGCTGGGATATGACGACATCGATGTGAAGCTTGTCAGTACAGGCGGTGACGCCCTCGACATCATGCAAAACGAACCTTGTGATTGCGTGGTCCTCGACCTAAGCCTCCCGGATATGTCCGGGTTCGACGTGTTGGAGCGTCTGGGGGATACGCCGACTCTGAGTGACTTGCCGGTTGTGGTCTTTACCGGAAAGGAGCTCTCTCCGGAGGAAGACGCGCGCCTTCGAACATTAGCCCGCAGCGTAGTCGTGAAAGGCGTGGAGTCGCCGGAACGACTGCTCGATGAAACGGCGCTGTTCCTGCACCGTGTGGTCGCCGACTTGCCAGTCGAAAAGCAGAAAATGCTGGAACGACTGCATCACTCCGATGACGCCCTGGTCGGGCGGAAGGTCCTGGTCGTGGATGACGACGTGCGTAACATTTTCGCACTCAGTAGCGTGCTGGAACGGCGGGGCATGACGGTGCTCACGGCGGGAACCGGACGTGAGGCAATCGCGACTCTAGAATCAACGCCAGATATCGCGATTGTCTTGATGGACATCATGATGCCTGAAATGGATGGCTACGAAACCATGCAAGTGATCCGGCAAAATGCTGCCTTCCGGCGTCTGCCGATCGTTGCGCTAACTGCCAAGGCGATGAAAGGAGATCGTGAAAAATGCCTGGAGGCTGGCGCTTCCGAGTACCTGGCGAAGCCGGTTAACACCGAACAGTTACTATCGGCACTGCGCGTCTGGCTCCACAGATAGAGGGAGTTTGGTGTGCGGCCATGCGTTGTGAACCTTGGTACGCAGTCCGGCAGCAGCAAGTACGCATTGTAGAATACGAAACCCAATGACTCCTCACGAACCGGTCAACATCCTGATGGTGGACGACCAGATTGGAAAGTTGCTCACTTACGAGGCAATCCTCGCTCCGCTGGGGGAAAACCTGCTTAGGGCAAATTCCGGTCGCGAGGCGTTGGAGAACTTGCTTAAGACCGACGTCGCCGTCGTCCTGATGGATGTCAGCATGCCGGACATTGACGGCTTCCAATTAGCCCACATGATCCGCGAACATCCCCGGTTTGGCAGTACCGCGATCATCTTTATATCCGCTGTCCACCTCACAGACGTAGACCGTCTGAAGGGCTATTCGCGCGGGGCGGTTGACTACATTTCCGTGCCCGTTATTCCCGAATTATTGCGCGCCAAGGTGAGCGTCTTTGCTGAGCTGTATCGCAAAAACAAGCAGCTCGAGCGGCTTAATCTTGAGTTGGAGCGCAGAGTTGCCGAACGAACACGGGAACTTCAGGAAAGCGAGAGCCAATTTCGCTCTCTGGCAAACTCCATACCGCAGCTAGCCTGGATGGCCCATGCCGACGGTTCAGTGTTCTGGTATAACCAGCGCTGGTACGACTACACCGGCACCACCTTCGACAAGATGAACGTCGTGGGCTGGAGCAGTCTTGTCAATCAGGACCACGTCGAGCGGGTTGCTCAGGGAATACAACGGTCCTGGTCAACGGGTGAACCCTGGGAAGACACTTTCCCCTTGCGTGGCAAAGATGGCAGCTATCGCTGGTTTCTTTCCCGTGCTTTGCCCATTCGCGATGCCGTGGGCCAGGTCGCGCGCTGGTTCGGTACGAACACGGATATTACCGACCGCAAACAGGCGGAAGACGCTCTGGTCAAATCCGAGAAATTGGCCGCGATGGGACGCCTCGCCGGAATCATTGCTCACGAAATCAATAATCCGCTGGAAGCGATCTCCAATGCGGTTTATCTGCTTCAGGACCACTCGTCTCTGGATCAGGAAGCCCGGTACTACACCCAGCTCGCCAACCGGGAAATCGCGCGCCTGGCGCACATCACCAAGCAGACCCTCAACTTTTACCGGGAATCCCATCACTCTGCCACGGTGTCGTTATCCGAGATCCTCGACAATGTAATCGAACTGCAATCGCGGCGGTTCCAGTTGAACAGCATCACCGTGGATAAGCGATACCGGACGCCGGGAACAATTCAGGGCTTCCCCGGCGAGCTCAAGCAGGTCTTCCTGAACATTATTGCAAACGCCGTGCAGGCCATGCCGGAGGGTGGCTGCTTGCGAGTCCAATTGTTCTCCTCCAGGGAAAGACGGACCGGACGCCAAGGTGTGCGAGTCTCAATCCACGACACGGGTATGGGTATTCGTGCGGAATATGCCAAACAGATTTTTGAGCCCTTTTTCACTACCAAAGAAACCAAGGGCACCGGGATCGGGCTCTGGATCAGTAGAGGCATCATCCAGAAATACGATGGCACGATTCGGTTTCGAAGCATGCGTCTCAAGCAAGGCTATGGCACATGCTTCTCAGTATTTATACCGGCTGCCGTGGCCACGCAAAATGCCGACTCCGCGGCTGAAATGATCGCCGGGGGTA
>Ga0209806_1002223_pt1 | contig 12194 bp, 18 predicted proteins | sample GraSoiAngelo_152_FD_186166 | JGI IMG/M metagenome (GOLD analysis project Ga0209806, IMG submission 186166) | Grasslands soil microbial communities from the Angelo Coastal Reserve, California, USA - 14_1009_12_30cm (SPAdes) (version 2) | ecosystem: Environmental > Terrestrial > Soil > Grasslands ... | reverse complement strand
CGGTTCACCGCCGTCTACCGGAAGCAGAGCAACATCGCTGGTAATGCTGGCTATCCGCTTGCCGTCAGGAGAAACCGAGTGCGTATATGGCCCCAAACGAAATCCCTCGGGAGTTATGGGGCGAGGCTGCCCACCATCGAGGTTCTTAACATACACCCGCGACGCGTGACCTGGTTCGTGACCGCTAAACAGCACACGTTTGGAATCCGGGAAGAACTGGCCAGTGTTCGGAATAACACTCCCAGTCGGCACCTTTCGCTCTTGTCCCACGCCAGTGGGGAGCAATGCGAAATCTGGCGGAGACATATTCTGCCGCAGGACTAGGGCCCACTTGCCATCGGGCGAGAGCGCAATCGGTGATCCCTCGCCCCAAACGTACGGCAGACACACCATTGGTTTCCCGGGAAAACGCTGCGTAATCGCCGCCTCACGCCTCTCCTGGCTCGACGAACAGAACGAGCTTTCCATCTTCGGAGATGTCGTTCGGAACCGTCCAGTCTTGCCAGCTCAAGTCGCGCTCTTTGTTCTCCCCGGGCGCCAGGCCGATCGCGCCGGCGCGCATCGCATCACGCGAAATCAGGGCGCGACCGTCAGCGCCCACGTCATGCAGGGTGAGCGTACCGGGGGCGCTTAGCAATTCACGGAGCCTCCTTTCAGGTTCTAGAAGTCGGAAAGGCGGGCCGGAGTCTAACCGCAGGGCCCCTGCGCAACTGATAGAAAGAGGGTTCGTCAATGGAACCCATTTTCCGTCCGTTCTGTTCTCGTTTTCGTACACTGCCGGCCTTCGTGACCCGTTCATTGAGGCACTTCAAGATATCAGGGCGCTTTATAAGGTTGAAACCACAGATCGCTGGTTTCGGGTCACAAAGAATGTGCCCCTTTTGCGGCTTGATCACGTCACGCTCGAAAGCATTTTGCCTAGAGCGTGGGAAGCCGCTTCCAGCGGTGTACCTGGGGTGAACGGTGCAAGGGAACAAGAATGTAATCGTCATGCGGATAATGGTCGCACTTCTGATCTTGTACGCGATCTTTGTCCTTACGAGGAAAACCCTCTCCGCCCCCGTGTTGCGGCACGGTGGCGGTACACATCAGGCAGCCATCGCGCTGGATCCGCCGCAGATATTTCTCGGATCGTCGAACGAACCCCTCACCCGAATGCGAAAAGAGGAGACGAAACCATGACTACTGCTATTTCCAAATCTCTGGACGGCAGATATTGGAGGGAGCTGTACAAAGCTGCACTCTCTGAGGTTGATCAGAGCAAACTACCGCAGCGCATTGCAGACGCCGAGAAGGCGGTTGTGCTACGAGCACGGGAGTTGTTTCGCGCTGCCGGCGATAACGGCGAAGAGACAGAGGCTCTGGACGACGTGATGTACGCTTTGCACGCTTTAGCAAGCAACTACCAAAATCTGGGAGTGGCGTAAGGCGCTTTCTTTTTGGCATTAAAGTGCGATTCGTAACGTAGGAGTTCGTTTTATGGTCTGCGAAGAGTTGGAACAACTGGAATGGGATTTTATTCAGATCAGGGCAGGTAGCCTGGATATAGATTCTTTGGGATGGACGGCTCGTGAGTTTTCCTGCCTTGACGCCATACTGGATCACAAGCGGGAAGGACATCAGGGCGCAAGCTGCTCCGGGGAGCTCAAATGTGGAGGGCTACTCCCGTGAAGAACATTTTCGTCGGAAACCTCGACTTCAATACAAGCGAAGAGGCCGTCCGCCAGCTGTTTGCAGCTTACGGACGGGTGGACCGAGTGACCATTGTCAGGGATCGGGATACCGACCAACCGCGCGGTTTCGGCTTCGTGGAGATGGCGAGCTCGGAAGATGGCAACAAAGCCATCGCCGCCCTGAATGGCGCGCTCCTCGGCGACCGCGCACTGAATGTAAATGAAGCGCGTCCCAGACCACAGCGCTCTCACGGCGGTCAGGAAGGCCGGGAGCGTCGAAGAAGCGGTGAGCGCTGGTAAACAATGAGGAGACGTCATTGAATGTACGCCTAAAGTGCCGCCAGAGCCCCAGCTCCCCTTGCCCGCGATGCGTGACGACTACGCTGTCCCAGAGCGATCTGCCTCAGGATTTGGGAATCCTGAAGACGGCAGCGAAGCAAAATGGTGCCAATGTGGGGGCTTATGCTTCCGTCGCGAAAGGCGGCAGAGTGCGGTGCGGTAACGGTATCATGCTCGAACAACCCGCTGTCGCCGCGTCGTAGACTTGCCGTGTGCCCAAAGGCAACCTTTTCGTAGAATCTCGAAGCTTGATTTCATCAACTAACCCGCGTTAACCCGTTACCAGCCGAGTAGCGAGACTGACAAGGAGGGAGAATGAAGAAGAGATCTCTGGCACTAGTTGTGTCGCTTGCGTTGAGTGCATGTACGAGTTCACACCCAGCGCCGGCTTCGCCGGTGGAGTTGAAGCATTTTTCTCTGGATAGCCTGGAAGGTGTGCGTGCAACCACCGGAGTCAGCTTCGACCCGCAGATATCGAGTGACGGAAAGGGTTCTTTGCGGATCGACGCCAGCCAGCCGTTAACAGTGCCGTTGTTTGAGGTGAACGACCTCAGCATCGAGAATGCGGCCCTGATTTACCAGGCGAGTTTGCAGTCCCAAAACCTCGACGGAAAGGCCTATCTGGAAATGTGGCTCCGCTTTCCGGGCAAGGGAGAGTTTTTCTCGCGCGGGCTGGATCGCCCAATCACCGGAACCATGAGCTGGATGACTTCCACAATTCCTTTTTACCTGCAGGCCGAACAAAAGCCGGACCTGATCCGGCTCAACCTGGTAGTGGCGGGCAAGGGGCGAGTGTGGATAGATGACGTGCGGCTGCTAAGGCAGCCCCTGCCCAGCCGCTGATATTACATTCAACTGCGGCCCGCCCGATTGCGCGGAATAGTAATGATTTCTGTTAAGGATTGGGACACCCTTTTGACGATTGTCCGACTAAAGAGCAGGATTGCCATATCCAAAGAGGACAGCTTACGCTTAAGCGTCTTGCACTCGCACTCCTTTTGCGTGGGCTGGCATTCTCCCAGACTTCCGCTGTCGACCACTTAGACGAAGTCAGCAAAGTAAAATGTATGGGCGAGGTCCCCAAAGACTTTGTAGAGCCGTGAGCCCATATGAGGAATCCGAGAAAGAACTGGTTTGGAAACTGCTTTCGGAAGCTGGCCTCGTAGACATAACACTCGACGACTTTCCAGAGCCGATCGAAGAAGCTAAGCATGTTTTCATGGGACGGCTGAGCGAATTGCTAGAACTGTTGAGATGGACGTTTGTCTGTCAGCATTGATACCAGTGCATGCGACACCGTTGAACGCTCTTCACTGTCGAGAGCCGCTCTCAAATCTGAGCCGAAACGAAATGGTTTCGAAGAGGTAAGATATCTGGAAATTCCGTCTTGGGCTGCTGAAGAGTCTGCCGAAAGGGAGGCATTTCCGAAAAGGAGGCGTTCCCAATGCGATCCCGTTCATTTCTCACCTTCGCATTTACGATTGTAATGGGTATCTTCGCACTCGCGACCCAGGCAGAAGAAGCAAAAGCAACTACGAGCAATGTCCAGCTCGTCCACATTCCTGGCCGCCCGGATTGTTTTCTGGGTGCGACGGAGCAAGGCGACCCTGGCAAAGGAGCATCGATCATGAAAATGAAGGGCAGGTCAGGGTGCACGGTTCCTTGGCATTGGCATCCAGCCACTGAAAACGTAATGATGGTCAGCGGAAACGCACGAGTTGAGGTCAAGGATCAGAAGCCCGTTCTACTGAATGCCGGCAGTTTCGTATCCGTTCCCTCTAAACATGTGATGCGTTTTGCCTGTGTTCGTGAATGCACGCTGTCCGTATACACTGATGGACCGTTCGCAATTCACTATGTTGACGATGCAGGAAACGAAATTTTGCGCAGAGAAGCCTTGAAACATAGATGGGTCCGACCGGTTGTGTGAAGAAATGAATCCTTTTGACTCAGTTTCAAGTTTCCCGACGATCCAGCCAAGTCCCCACAGACGTCGGAGGAGGAAGTGCGAGGCACTCGGATAGCTTCCGGGTGGCCGACCATCAGTCCGGAATCACTATTCCGACACTTACCCCTGCTCCGGCCGAATCCGGATGGCCTGCGTGGGGATGCAACGTCGCTGAGGCAATGCTCTCGATGCGTTCAACATCATAAGAAGGAGATGGCGGCAAACCGGTAATCTTTTCATGCTGCCTTGTTCCCGTCGAAGATCGTATCTTCGACAGGGCCGACGTGATATGTATGTCACTGGCGCTCCGACGTATCGCCGAAAGCCTTGCACAGAGCCTTCGCCGTACCGCTGTCGGTTACTCGGGCAGCCAAGAAGATTAAGGTAACTCTCCGTCTTAGCTTGCAGCGCTAGGAGTAACGCGTATGCGATCGAACCTTCCGCTTCTTCGCACACGCTCTGTCCCTCCTGCTCGTGCGCCGATCCTGCGCTACGGCGTGGCTGTCCTTAGCACTGTCCTGGCTTTGATTCCAGCGCTGTTCCTCGTCAATGTCGTCGAAAGCCGGTTGGCAGTTTTTGGTGTGGCTGTCATGGTGAGCGCCTGGTACGGCGGATGGAAACCCGGCTTGGTGGCCACTTCCTTCGCACTGACCGTTACCGCCTACTTCTCTCTCACTGGCAATCGCACGCCTGCTGCATATCGGAATGCGATATTTCAACTGACTCTGTTCGTGGTTGTGGCGGTACTCATCTGCTGGCTCAACGCCGCGTTGCGCGCCGCTCAGGAAGGTCTCCGCCGCTCGGAAATTAATTTTCGCTCCACAGTCACGAACGCCCCGTATGGTATCTGTCGCTGCGACGCCAGCGGCCGCTTGCTCGATGTCAATCCAGCGCTCAATTCAATCCTGGGCTATGGCAGCGCCAAGGAGCTATTCGGGCGCCATCTGGGTACGCTTTATAAGGATGCGCAGCAGTGGTTTCAGCTCGCGGATTGTTTCCGCTCGCTGAAAGAGTTCAACGGCCTGGCCGCCGAATGGGTGCGCAAGGACGGTTCTTCCACCGTAGTTCGCATCTCCGGCCGTAGGATCTGCGATGAAAATAGCAAGACGTCGTATGAACTCTTCATGGAAGATGTCACCGAGCGTCGCGCTCTCGAGCAGCAACTTCGTCAGGCGCAAAAAATGGAAGCCATCGGGCGCCTCGCCGGTGGCATCGCGCATGACTTCAATAATCTACTGATGGTGATCTCCGGATATTCCGAGTTCCTGCTGGAATATCTTACTCCGGATGCTCCGCTTCGTACGCCTGCCCAGGAAATCGCAAATGCTGCCCAACGCGCTGCCTCGCTCACCGGCCAGCTTCTTGCCTTCAGCCGCAAGCAGATGCTTGCCCCCAGGGTCATCAACCTCAACGCTGTGGTCACAGAAAATCTCAAGATGCTGAACCGTGTGATTGGTGAAGACATTGAGCTGGTGATGGTCCCCGGCGCCGAGCTGGGCGCAGTGAAGGCTGACCCTGGCCAGGTCGAGCAGGTGATCATGAATCTTGCTGTGAACGCACGCGATGCCATGCCTCAGGGCGGAAAACTGATCATCGAAACGGTGAACGCCAAGCTGGATGAGAGCTATGCGAGGTTCCACGCCCCGGTGAAGCCCGGCGAATACGTCATGCTCGCCATCAGCGACACGGGTTCTGGCATGGACGCGGAAACGCAGTCTCACATCTTCGAACCGTTCTTCACCACTAAAGGGTTGAAAGGTACGGGCCTCGGACTGTCCACGGTGTACGGCATCGTCAAGCAAAGTGGAGGCTACATCTGGGTCGACAGTGAACTGGGCAAAGGCACGGCCTTCAAGATATATCTGCCGCTTGCCGCCGAAACAAGCGATCCGGTGTCACTGCAACCCGTGGTCGCCGCTGTACAACCGGGGCGTGGCAGGGAAACTATTCTGGTCGTGGAGGACGAATCGAACCTGCGAAGGCTGGTCAGCCAGTATCTGGAGAAACAGGGCTATGTAGTTTTCGATGCCTCCAGCGGCACTGCTGCTATTCACCTCGCGAATGTCCACCCTGGTCCGATTCACCTACTGCTCACCGATGTCATCATGCCCGGTATGAACGGGCGTGAACTGGCGCAACGCATTTCTTTTCTGCGTCCGACGATAAAGACTATTTTCATGTCGGGCTACACGGAAAATGCGATTGGTCACAACGGCACTCTGGACGGCAGCATCATCCTGCTTCATAAGCCCTTTACCCTCCCCGCGCTCAAGAACAAAGTGCGCGAGGTACTCGATTCCGAACCGCTTCCCAGGGACGTCATCACGTCTGCTCGCACTTTTGAACTAGATAAGACAAAAGATGTGGGAGAAGGAACCTTTGCTTTCCGCGCCAAGCGTTTCAACCTACAGATCCCGCTTCGCTATCGCCCACTCGACCAGCAAGGCTGGCGCAAAGGGACTACGGAAAATATTAGCCGCTCCGGCCTGCTGTTTCGCGCCGAAGAATTACTCCAACTTAACGCTCAGCTCGAAATTAATCTGGTGCTGCCCGTTGAAATTGCCGGCCTCGCTGCAACCGAAGTATTTTGTCGTGGCGAGGTGGTGCGATCGGCCGACGCAGGTGAGTCGATGAGCCCGGCGCTCGCAGCGAAGATTCTACGATATCACTTCCCGGAGGGATCACAGCGGCCGCAAGCATAACTCCGGAGCGACTTCGTAAAGTGTTTCACTTGGAAATTTAGAGTGACCCGCGCAGGGGATAGTAAAGTCGATTTGCCATGTGCGTCAATGTCTGCGAGCTAATGGGATTTTTCACCAGCAATCGGCGGCGTATGCCGCAGTAGGGCTAACACGGATACGACATGCATTCCTCAGGCAGGCGGTTTAACCTCCTCCTTCTCGTCTTGAGGTGATTCGAAAGTTGGTAGTTATCCACAGGTCGTAGCCGCACAACGGCCCGCCCAGGACATATACTTCGCACGGCGTGAAATCTGCGCCTCGGAGAACTCCCCCATGAATAAGACAGTTGAGATCGCGCTAACCGTTTTGGCACTGGCCGGGATGTATTGCGCAATTCCGAAGAGCTCTGCTCCGGTCGGCAACCCTGTTATTCGAGCAGAACAGGCGGTGTTAATTGCTGATGGTAGCGACCCTATGCCCTTGTGCCGGAACTGCCGCAAAAAATAGGATGAATGCATAAGTCGACGAACAAGGCCGCCACAATATAAAGGTTGCAGGGCTGCCGAGGGAGGGGTATGCTTCTCAGCTTTAGGTGCACATGAAGCGATGAACTGGCTAGTGTATGCGAGCTGGCTCGTGGGTCCGGCGCTGGAGATAGCCCTTCTTACCTCCATGATTCAGCGCAAGTTGCACGTTGTTTTTCCTCGATTCTTTTCCTACATCCTCTTTCAGATTGTTAAGTCCGGATTTCTGTTCGTCATCTACCGGTATTACGACGGAGGCTACTTCGACGCATACTGGACCGGGAACGCCATCAGTGTGCTCCTGGCGGTCACGGTGATGGATGAAATATTGCGCAATCTCTTCAAGCAATATGGAGGTATTCAGAATTTAGGATCCATCATATTCCGATGGGCCTGCGGATTGCTCCTTCTGCTTTCAATCGTGAATGCCTTCTCTAGCCAAGAGGCAAATCCAGACAGGGTGGTAGCGGCGGTGCTGGCGTTTGATCGCAGTGTGCGCGTTATGCAGTGTGGGCTCTTCCTCCTTTTGATGCTACTTTGTCGTTTTCTCAGACATTGCTGGCGGCAACACGTGTTCGGTATCGCGCTGGGATTCGGAGTTTTTGCAAGCATTGAACTAATCCTGATCAGCATCGTGATGCACTACGGCGACGGTCCGGGCGCGATCGTCAGCCTAGCAAACAGTGCAGCATACAATGCGGTTACTCTTCTCTGGATTGTCTACTTTAGGCAACAGAGCCAATCGATACCGGAGATTGACGTGGCTCCGGAACTTAACGCGCTGAATGTGGTATTAGTCTCGTCGACTCACGTAGGGGATAACGACTTTCTTTCAATGGCGGAGAAAGCCGTGGAGCGGGTCTTGTCTCGCAGCTCCTGGCCGAGACCATCTGCAAAGGGATCTCAAATCGTCGGCCGCAAGCCCAAACCAGAAGAGCGCAATTAAAACAAATTTCCCACCCAGGTGCCAACAAATGAAGCCCACGGCAAAGCAAATAGGCACCGGAGCGAGCTGGCCTCCCGAAGAAGGCCAAATCATCACGTTCAAATCCCTCAGCGGTTTGAAAACGGGTATTCTCAAAGAGGTGAGGTGGGGACTTGTGTGGCGGGATTTCATTCTTGAGGATGGTCGAGTGATACCAGAGCACAAGATCTTGGGGTGCCCCGAGCAGCCAGTTTGGCGCAAGGCCGATGAGGTTTCCCAGGATGAGCGCGAGGCGGGGGAGGGACGGCTCGTTTCCATGGCTGCGGCTGGGTTGGATCCTTGGGATCGGGAGCAGTCTTTCTGGGCGGAGCTGAATCAGTATCTAGCGTACACCTATCTCAGGTTCAAGCAAACCGGGCATAAACCGCCTGACGCAGAGTGACGAATGGAGATTAAGTTGGAGTAGCAGTCAGGCCGCGATAAGAACGGAGTGTAGAGCCGTGAGCCCATATGAGGAATCCGAGAAAGAACGGGTTTGGAAATTGCTTTCGGAAGCTGGCCTCGTAGACATAACACTCGACGACTTTCCAGAGCGGATCAAAGAAGCTAAGCATGTTGTCATGGGACGGCTGAGCGAATTGCTAGAACTGACAACTGACATACGGGAGCGGCAATCCGTAGCGTACTCGCTGGGTACGTTAAAGAAATTAGAGGCGACACTGCGAGTGGATGCCGGTCGGTCAATCCCAGGCGATCCCGACGCATCCGAGAATGAGGGTATTTGAGCGAGTGCAAGCTTATCTGCCACGAACAACGAGGGGAACTTCGCAGACCATAAAACGAACTTCTACGGAAAACGAGTTTAAGAACTTAGAAAAGGTCTGCGGTCTGTGCCTTGTCACAGTCCAAAGTGCCTAGCGAGCAGTGCATCCGCAGGAAGCGTTTCCCAGACACAAGACCTACGAAGCGATGGCCTGTTGAAAATAAGTATTTGGTTCTTTGCTCATCCGGAGATGGTCCAAAAGGGACATTTGCCAAATCATGTTACCATCGGGATGAGTCTGTCGCAGGCATATAATTCCGCTGTTTGGGCTTGACAGACCATTTCCGCCAGGCAGGATGCACCTTCGCCGCTACGCCCGCCGAACCAACGCGCATAGTCGCAAACTGGCGAATCACAAAGCCGCCGTCACCTTTGGGTTGCATGGCATAACTTTGTCAGAGTGAACACCGCTGTCAGAATGACGCCGGGCATGGCCGCTGGCATCACGTCCACGATCTGGACGATGCGGACCTGCTTGGGGGCGTGAAGTGAAGACTAAAACTAAAGATACGCCTGTTAGCGATGAGTAAGGCCGAGAGAGAAAAGAGACTTGACGAGCTTAACCAGAAACTCGGAATCACTTATCCCGATAAGCTTACCGAATATGACCACCAAGAAATGGAAGAACGAGAGTGGCTGAAAAAGAAGCTGGGTTACGAGCAACACTGAATTAGATCAGTGCCACCGAAACAGAGGCTAAAAGGCGTATGGCTCACTTCAAAACGGTGCGAGCGCCACCCCGCCTTCAGGCACGATTGTCGCGGGTGAAATAGGGTTCGACAGATATCCCCCACCGCTCAAGCAGCCATTCCGGTATGTAGCAACGGTCCTTGTTGCGCTCACACCACTGCCTTAATCTTTCCGAGGTCGCACAAGTCGTCTCGTTCAATCCGAGCTTGCGGACCTGCTCTTCGAACGCGGTCGCTAATCCTGGTTGCAGCTGGGCAGGTTGTCCGCTGCCCCACGTCGGATTCCCGCGTCGGCGAGCCACGGCCACAGATGATACTCCTAGGCGTTATCAGAAATACTTCGATTTTTGGGCATCTCGATCCGCGCCGTCGGGGAAGCCTCAAAAGCCAATATTGAAGGAATGGACACCAACTGTGTAGAAGCTTTGCTGCGTGCCCGTTCTGTGGATTTCGTCACCTATGCTGGCGCGGGCGGCCAGGTAGAGGCGATGGAGAGCGCCCAAAACCGTGACAACGATGTGGACCTGGTATCGGGAGCGGAATTACGCGCACGACGCCCTGACCTCATCGAACTGATCGAATCCAGCGCCCGAAAGGAGACCACAAACGTGAAGACTCTTGAGCAGCAACTCGCAGAAACGCAAGCTCAACTCGCTGAGGAAAAGAAAGCCCGAACCGCAGCGGAAACCAAAGCCACAGCCGCAGAAGCCAAAATTCCGGAGAGCGAGAAAGCTTCTAAGAAAGCCACTGCCTCCGCCGAACTCACCAAACTGCTCGCTGAATCGAAACTTCCTGAACCCACGCAAAAACGGCTTCGCGAGAAATTCGCCGAAGCAGTTTCCACCGATGGCATGAAGGAGCAGATTGAACTGGAACGCGAGTAGTTCTTATCAATCAGAGCGCAAAGGCGTAACACTCTCCGAAAACGACGACAAGACACTATCCGTGAAGCTCATTAAGCCCCAGGATTAGATTCGAGTTTTTGATCAATCAATAGACGCCCGCCCCCAACTGCTGAGAACTCGGCGTATAATTGACGAAACCAAGGCGTTTACACCAGCAATCGGGATTGTTGGTGTGATGGCGATGTTACAACGCCAAGTTTCCGAGTGGCCGACTCACCCAGAACTGCGTCTTCATAGCGCGGCGCACTTTTTCAAAAGACCACGAATCCGGACACAAAGACTAGTTCTTCGGCCGCGTGTCCAGACCGAAGTCGCGTTCGATGCTGCGGTACCAAGTTTCGTGGTCACTTGCATTCAGGTTCAGCGTACGCTTTCGGGGGACTACGACTAAACTGTTTGTGTATGGCAGTGACGGTGGAGATGCATAATACGGGCGATCCGGGGATACGGGCAGAGATTGTTGGGCTCATTGAACACGTGCTTTCTAGTCGGCCTGGAGATTGGCATGTTTCCATCCTCGGATCTCAGGCGAATGACCGCTGGGACATCAAGATTGATGGGCCAAACGGTTTTGAGAGGTCTTACGGAAGCCAATAGTGTCCGACGTGTACATCCTTGGCTGGTGCCTTTCCTTCCTCTCAGGCGAAGCAATTCTAGTACAACAGAAAGTATTTGAGTTTGGGAACTCGTGGCAGGCGGGCTCGATTTTTTCTCACGAAGTCTTGCTCGAGCGCCTCAGCAAAAAACTTCTCTCGGCGGGAACTGCGGCATTCAGAACGCAGGAAGAACTCGCAATCGCCACCTCCGCACCGATGCATCGCGATGATGGACAGGAGAGCAACCAGCAGCGGCCTCTTCTATGAGCGCAAGCGAGGTTTCAAGGTGCGGACGGTACCAACTGACTGCGTCCGCAGCTTTTTTGTGGGTAGATCTTTTCCCAATGAGTCTGCACATCCATACCGATCAACGCCCCCGTGTTGATAGACTCTTCCTGATGATAAGCCCGTCACAAACACGGCGGTAGTGAAATCTGTTTGGACGATCTCAGGGATGTAGCAATCAGGTCACGTGGCGCGTGGGCGACCCCAGAGACACCTATGGCTTACTACAAAGATCATGTCTATCCACAGCTCGTAAGCATGCTGGGAAACCCGAAACCCATCCAGGAAATCCGGCAGCGGATTGTCCCTTTGGCCCAAGGGACTGTCCTTGAGATCGGCGTGGGACCCGGCGTGAACTTCGCTCATTACGATCCTGCAAAGGTAGACAAGGTCTATGCACTGGAACCCAACCCAGGGATGCTTCGGCGAGCAGAAGAGCAACGGCGCCGAACGCAGCGGGACATCGAGTTTCTCCATCTGCCGGGAGAACGTATTCCTTTGGCGGACGCGAGCGTTGATACAGTTGTGAGTACCTTTACGTTATGCACGATTCCCGGCGTGGTGGAAGCCATTCAGGGTATCGGACGGGTCCTCAAGCCTCACGGCAAGCTCATCTTCTTCGAGCATGGTTTGTCGCCCGATCCTCCGGTGCGACGGTGGCAGGAGCGATCGGAACCGTTCTTACTGCTGATTTGCGGATCCGTAAGTTGCCAAACTCTGAAAATCCTTACTTACAAACCAAGGCTCTCGCGTTGGTATTGGACGGAACGCCGACTCAGGCAATCACCATCGAAAAGCTTCGGCAT
>Ga0209806_1002222_pt1 | contig 12195 bp, 9 predicted proteins | sample GraSoiAngelo_152_FD_186166 | JGI IMG/M metagenome (GOLD analysis project Ga0209806, IMG submission 186166) | Grasslands soil microbial communities from the Angelo Coastal Reserve, California, USA - 14_1009_12_30cm (SPAdes) (version 2) | ecosystem: Environmental > Terrestrial > Soil > Grasslands ... | reverse complement strand
AAAAACCGCGAGAATTCACGCGTCAGATTTGTTTGCGGGGATGCTCAGTCGATGGAGTTTCGGTCCAATAGCTTCGACCTGGTGTACTGCCGCATGTTGTTGCAGTACTTGAAGGAAAAAGAACGGGCCGTGTCTGAGATGGCCAGAGTCTGTAAGCCGGGCGGCACTGTTTTGCTGCAGGACCTGGATGGCCAACTGTTGTGGCACTACCCGGAAGACCCCTCGGTACAGCGAACGCTCGAGAGAGTTGTGGAAGCTCTGAGTGCAACCGGTTTCGATCCGTTTGTGGGCAGGAAACTCTTCTGGTTGGCGCGGAATGCCGGGCTAACGAATATCGATGTGAAGGTCGAGTGCTACCACTTAATCACGGGCGAGGCCGATCCGCACATTTTGCGGCAGTGGAAATTGAAGCTGGAGATTGCCAAGCCGCAGTTGGCTCGCGTACTCGGCAGTGCACGCGAAGCCGAGGATCAGTCGCGGGCGTTCCTCGAATACCTTCGCCGGCCGGACTCGCTTACGTATTCGACGGTCTTCACGGTAGTCGGAGAGAAAACTTTATGAGTGGAGCTCTGGCTTGCAGAACTTTGTGCCATCAGTTGGGGGTTTCTGGGGAAATACTCCAAGAAGTGCGGGAGGAATGGGCCAAGTTTGAAATGGGCCAATAACTTAATTCTGATCGCCGAAAGTGTTTGGCTGGGGTGCGTAAAATGAATGACAAAACGAATCAAAATGATCGGGAACGGGGAAAAGACTCGATCCGACTGTCCGAGATGGTTCAGCGCCAGGAAGCGCGCGCTCGCCTAGCCGACGATTTTCAAGAAGGGAAACTAAATATGTTGTTAAATCGCGACCTCAAGACCGGTCCAGTGATAAAAGCTGGGCGTATTTTCTTAGCTGGGTTTCTCTCCGTGTTACTCGCAGGTAGTGCCGTGGCCCAGAATTCGCGGAACGTTGACGTTACTGCCGTGAGCTTGGAAGACCTGTGGAACATGCAGGTGACTTCCGTCTCCAAGCGCACGCAAAAAGTGGCGGACGCCGCGGCGGCGATTTTCGTGCTAACGCAGGAAGATATCCGGCGGTCGGGAGCGACCAGCATTCCCGAAGCATTGCGACTTGTCCCGGGTCTGGAAGTGGCGCGAATCGATCAGAACAAGTGGGCCATTGGTTCGCGCGGCTTCAACGGACGTTTCGACAATAAGTTGCTGGTACTTATCGACGGACGAAGTGTCTACACTCCGCTGTTTTCCGGCGTGTATTGGAATGTCCAGGACGTGATGTTGGAGGACGTGGACAGGATCGAAGTGATCCGTGGCCCCGGAGCAACCCTCTGGGGTGCCAATGCCGTCGATGGCGTAATCAATGTCATCACCAAGAAGGCCAAGGCCACGCAGTCAGCGATCGTGACGGCGGGAGCCGGAACGGAAGAACGAGCTGCCGGCGGTGTACGTTTTGGCAGCAAACTGGGTGACAACACTTACTACCGAGCCTACACAAAGTATTTTGATTGGGGCCCTTCTGCATATCCATCTGGTATCACGGCTCACGACGGCTGGGATGCCCTGCGCGGAGGATTCCGCGCGGATTGGACACCGGCCGGAGCTAACTCGCTGACGGTGCAAGGAGATATTTATCGCAGCAGGTTTGACGAGACTCTGACTGTGGCGTCGCTATCAGCTCCGTATTCCAACACGTTCCCCAATGATGGGAAGTACAGCGGAGGAAACATACTTGGGCGCTGGAATCATACTTCCGAGGGATCCTCGATGTCGTTGCAGATGTATTACGACAACACGACGATTACCGACCATTCTCTTTTCGGCGACCACCAGAATATTTTGGACCTCGATTTCCAGCACGGGTTTCACGTTGGCGACTCACAGCAATTTGTATGGGGACTAGGCTACCGGTCGATCCGCGACAAGAACGACGCCAGCTTCACGGTTTCCCTGCAGCCTAACCAGGTCACGCTGAATCAGTTCAGCACATTCCTGCAGGATGAAATCAGCCTGGTCGACAATCGCCTGCAAATCACGCTGGGCTCCAAATTCGAGCGCAACGAATTTACAGGGTTCGAAATTGAGCCAAACGCACGATTGCTCTGGAACCTAACTCCAAATCAATCGGTTTGGACTGCGGTATCACGCGCCGTCCGGACACCGGCCTTGACCGAGGAGGGACTGCGGCTGAATTCGGCGGTTATCCCGCCAGGGACGCCTGCGAACCCGACGCCGTTACCGGCCGTCGTGGCGGTTTTCGGCAGTCACCGGTTCAACTCCGAGTTCAACTCCGAAGACCTTCTCGCATACGAACTCGGTTATCGAGTGCAGGCAACTAAGAATCTCTCGCTCGATATAGCCACCTTCTACAACAATTACTCAAATCTTCGCACTGCGGAGCCGGGTGCGCCTTTTCCCGAAGGGAGCCCTGCCCCGACCGATTTCGTCATTCCGTTTGTGGCCGGCAACAAGATGAGCGGCGGAACATACGGCGTTGAATTGTTTGCAGACTGGAAGGTCGTTCCCAAGTGGAGACTAATGGGCTCCTACAGCTATCTGCAGATGGACATACACAAGAATCTAGATAGTCAGGACCCGACTCCCGACAATCCAAACGGCTCAAGCCCACGTCATCAATGGTATTTGAGGTCATCCGTCGACTTGCCGAAACATTTCGAGCAAGACACGACTCTGCGATTTGTGGACCGCCTTCCCAGCTTGAACTTGCCCAATTACTACTCTTTGGATGCGCATTTGGGCTGGAGGCCGGTAACAAGCCTGGAATTGTCGATCGGCGGCCAGAACTTGCTCAATAACTGGCACTTGGAATTTATGCCGGATTTCGTAAACACCTCGCCGACCGTAGTGAAGCGCAGCATCTTTGGAAGTATTACGGTGAAGTTTTAGTTGATTGAAGTGCGAGCTTTCAGATTGTCGGTTACCAGTGGGTGGTAATTTGATGTTGAGGCGGCTGAGAATTCTGATCGTTGCGCTCAGTGTTTCGCTGAGTGGGACTCCGCAGGCCTTTGCCCAGACTCCGGACTCGCGCGACTCATCGGAATACTTGATTAAGGCCGGCTTCATTTATAATTTCGCCAAATTCGTAGAATGGCCGTCGGCCGCTTTTGCTCAGCCTGACTCGCCAATTGTGATCGGCATTCTAGGAACAGATCCGTTCGGAGCCCTCATCGACCAGATCGTCGAAAACAAAAAAATCGGGGCGCGGAGTTTTGTCGTAAAACGGCTGAAGTGGGGCACGGACTTCAAAGAACTCAGGGATTGCAAAATTCTGTTTGTGGGGTCTTCAGAAAAAGCGCACATCGATGAGTTGCTGCAGATTGTGAAGACTCTTCCAATTCTTACAGTGGGCGAAACACCCGGGTTTGCAGAGCGCGGTGGCGTGATTCGGTTTGTCCTGGAAGACAACCGAGTGCGATTTGAGGTCAACGTTGAGGCCGCGCACCAGGCAGACCTTACGATCAGTTCCAGATTGCTTACTTTGGCGAGAATCATCCAACAAGCCACAGCCGCGGATACGAGGAAGCCGGGATGATCCTCCAAAATCTATCCATCAAGCGGAAACTCACACTGATTACGATGTTGACGAGCAGCATCGCCCTGATCCTGTCCTCCGTCAGCTTTCTCATTTACGATCTCGTTTCGTTTCGTAACTTGCTCCGCCAGGATTTAATGACTCAGGCTGAAATCATCGGGTACAACAGCGCGGGAGCCATGGAGTTCAAGGACGAACCTGCTGCGACCGCGACATTGTCTGCTCTCACGGCAAAGGAAGACATCGTCACGGCTGTTTTGTACAAGCCCGACGGCAAGATCTTTGCTCATTATTTTCGAGGCAACGCGGCGTTTTCCGGGTTTCTTCCCATCCATTTGCAAAAGAAAGGCACCCGCTTTGAAGGGGGGTACCTGGAAGTCTTCCAGGAAGTCACCCTAAACGGGGAGCACGTCGGAACGCTGTTTCTGCAGTCCGACATGCGCCAATGGAGTCTGCGCGCCAAACGGTATGCAAACATCCTCATCATATTTGTGCTCGTTTCCGGGCTATTCGCCCTGTTTGTCTCCTCGAAGCTTCAAGGGCTGATTTCAAAGCCCATTTTGCACCTGGAAGACACCATGCGAATGGTTTCTTCAAACAAGAATTACGCTGTCCGAGCGGTCAAAACGTATGGCGACGAAATCGGCAGATTGATCGATGGATTTAATACTATGCTCTCCGAAATCCAACAGCGAGATACCGCGCTGCAGAGCACTAACGGTGAGTTGAAGACCAGGACGCAAGAGCTTGAGGAAGAAGTATTTCAGCGTAAGCAGGCGCAGGAAGAATTGCTCAAGGCCAAGCACGCGGCGGAAGAAGCCAACCGCGCCAAGAGCACATTTCTCGCGAATATGAGCCACGAGTTGCGCACTCCGCTCAACGCCATCATCGGTTATAGCGAGATGCTGGAAGAGGAAACCAGGGATACCGGCAAGGTCGAGAATGTTCAGGACCTCCGGAAAATTCAGGGCGCCGGAAAGCACTTGTTGTCCTTGATCAATGATGTGCTTGACCTGTCGAAGATCGAAGCCGGCAAGATGGGGCTCCACCTGGAGAACTTCGACGTGTCACAGGTGATCGAGGAGATGGTCACAACTCTCCAGCCCGCCGCGGCCAAGAATGGCAACTCGATTCAAGTTCATCTGGCGGACAGCGTGAATACGATGCGGGCGGACATCACCAAGGTTCGGCAAATCCTGTTCAACCTGCTGAGCAACGCTTGCAAATTTACGGACCACGGTACTGTCTCCGTGGATGTGGATCAAATCAAGCTCGAGAATCGAGATTGGATTCAATTCCAGGTGCGAGATACCGGGATTGGCATCTCAGCCAAGCAAAAGGAAAACTTGTTTCAAGAGTTTGCTCAGGCGGACGCCTCGATTGCCAGGAAATATGGTGGGACCGGCCTGGGACTTGCCATCACGCACCGCTTCGTTCAACTGATGAAAGGGCAAATCTGTGTGGAGAGCGAGCCTGGCCAAGGTGCTGCCTTCACGGTGCGCTTACCCGCTCAACTTGTCATCGAGACAACAGAAGCCGCACAGTCAGATAGCGCCAGCAAGATTCCTGCGGCACCGTCCGAGACCAAGGCCGGCATGGAAACGATCCTGGTGATAGACGATGACCCGTCGGTGCGCGATCTGATGTCCCGCTTCCTCTCAAAACTGGATTTCCATGTGGTCGCGGCCGCGAACGGAGAAGAAGGCCTTCGGCTTGCCAAGCAAGTCGATCCCCTGCTCATAACGCTTGACGTTGTAATGCCCGAGTGCGACGGATGGACCGTCTTAAACAAGCTCAAGAGCGATTCCAAGTTGGCTGATATTCCCGTCATTATGGTCACCATCGTCGACAATGAAGCGATGGGCCTGGACATGGGCGCTTCCAATTATCTTATCAAACCGGTCGATCGCGACCGTCTTGCAGTTCTTGTAGAAAAACACAGGGTTGCGCGCACTTCTATCACGGACACTAATTCGGTCCCCTTATCCTATGTTGCGGAAGGTCCAGCCAGCCGCAAGACTGTCGGAGCTAGGGTTCCTAAGACTAGGAGAAACTGACATGCCGAAGATCCTGCTAGTCGAAGACAACGAAATGAATCGGGACATGCTCTCACGCCGGCTCCAGAAGAAAGGATACACCGTCGTAACGGCCCAGGATGGCGAAAAGGGTTATTCGCTGGCGAGTTCGGAAGCGCCTGACCTCATTCTGATGGACATAAGCCTGCCCGCGATGGATGGCTGGGAAGTCACTCGCCTCTTGAAAGCCAACGCATTGACTCGTCATATCCCCATCATCGCGCTAACTGCGCATGCCATGGTAAGCGACCGGGAAAAGGCGCTTGGTATTGGTTGCGATGACTATGACACGAAGCCGGTTGATTTTGTCCGTTTGAGCGAGAAGATCGAGAGTTTGCTCGTAGAAAAGAAAGTGTCATGAACACGCACAAGAACCGACTACTCATTGTGGATGACAACGAAATGAACCGGGACATGCTTGCCCGCAGGCTGGCACGCAAAGGCTATGAGATTGCGTTGGCCGAAAATGCGCGGCAGCTGCTGCAACGAGTCGAGCAAGAAGGTGTCGACTTGGTGCTTCTGGATATCGAAATGCCGGAAATTAGCGGTCTCGATGCACTGAAAACTCTGCGCGAGGCCTACTCTCCCATCGAACTGCCGGTCATTATGGTGACCGCAAAAAATCAGAGTGAAGATATCGTCAAGGCACTGGATATGGGTGCGAACGATTACCTGACCAAACCGATTGATTTTCCTGTTGCGGTCGCGCGCATCGGCACTCAGTTATCCCACAAGCGGGCGCAGGAAGCATTGAGGGAGAGTGAGGAGCGCTATGCCTTGGCGGCTCAGGGCGCCAACGATGGCCTTTGGGACTGGAATGTTCTTACCAACTTCGTGCATTACTCGCCTCGCTGGAAGGCCATGTTGGGCTGTCAGGAAGGCGAAGTCGGAGGCACACCCGAAGAGTGGTTTGACCGGATTCATGATGCGGATCGTGAAAGGGTCAAACAAGAGATTGCCGCTCACCAAAAAGGCCTGACCCCTCATTTTGAGAGCGAGCACCGGATGCTGCACAAGGACGGGTCGTTCCGCTGGATGCTAAGCAGAGGGCTGGCGGTTAGGGATGCTTCGGGAAAAACCTTGCGGATGGCCGGATCGCAAACCGACATCACGGAAGGAAAGGTCTCCGATCCCCTGACGGGCCTACCTAATCGTCTGCTCTTCATTGACCGGCTAGGGCGCGTTATCAAGCATGCCAAACGCCGCAAAGACCATATATTTGCGGTCCTATTCTTGGACCTCGATGGGTTCAAGATGATCAACGACAGCGTCGGTCACCTGATTGGTGATCAGCTCTTGCTCGGGGTCGCTAACAGATTGGAAAAGTGCCTGAGGTCGACCGATACCGTCGCGCGTTTGGGAGAGTCCTTTACTGTCGCGCGACTAGGCGGAGATGAGTTCACTGTCTTGCTTGATGACCTTAAAGATCCGAACGATGCGAAACGGGCGGCAGAGCGGCTAATGAAAGCGTTGACGGCTCCGTTCGTTTTGGGTGGCAAAGAGGTATTCACCTCCGTGAGTATCGGAATTGCTTTGAGCAATCCCGCATACGAGCAACCGGAAGACATCTTGCGTGATGCCGACACAGCCATGTACCGGGCCAAGTCTCTCGGCAAAGCACGCTTCGAAGTATTCGATGCGGATATGCGCGCGAGTGTAATGGCTCGGCTGCAATTGGAGACCGACTTGCGCCGCGCCCTTGAGCGGCAGGAATTTCGCAATTTCTACCAGCCGATAGTGTCACTGGCTTCGGGCAAAATTGCCGGTTTTGAGGCCCTGTTGCGCTGGGAGCATCCGACCCGCGGGTTACTTGGTCCGGAAGAATTTATTGCCGTCGCTGAAGAAACGGGACTCATTCGCGAACTGGGCTGGTGGAACTTGCGCGAAGCTTGCCGGCAGATCAGCGACTGGAAGGCCAATCCCGACGCCGACCCAGATTTAATCATCAGTGTGAACCTGTCCGTCAAACAGTTTCTGCAACCCAACCTGGTTTCGGAAATAAAGGGGCTACTCCGTGAGCTGGCTTTTCCACCGGAATCTCTGAAGCTGGAAATTACGGAAAGCACCGTCATGGGAGATCCTTCCGCGGCAGTGGAAATGTTGCTGCAAATAAAAGCTTTGGGTATCCGCCTGGCCATCGATGATTTCGGCACCGGCTATTCTTCGCTAAGTTACCTACACCGTTTTCCGCTTGATACCTTGAAAATCGATCGTTCGTTCATCAGCGGCATGTGTGAAGGCGGCGAGGGCATGGAGATTGCAAGGACAATTATGCCGCTGGCCAATAATCTCCGGCTTGACGTGGTTGCCGAAGGAGTGGAAACGATCGAACAAGTTGCATTCCTGAGGAAACTGCACTGCAAGTTTGCCCAGGGTTTTTATTTTTCCAAACCCCTGGCGGCCGAGGAAGCGGGAGCACTTCTCATAGGACAGCCGGCTTGGAAGTAGTTCCCGGCTTGCGCAGAATGCCATGAAATTAGCCTGGCAGAACATCATTCACGATCGCTCTCGCTTCTCCGTGACCGTGCTGGGTGTGTCTTTTGCCGTGTTTCTGATGGTGTTTCAGGGCAGTCTCTTGGTTGGCTTCCTGCGGGCCGCGTCCAGGTTGATCGATGCCAGCGACTCAGATATCTGGATCACAGCGAGGGGAGTACAGGCCTTCGAGTTTGGAACGACTTTGGAGAGCCGCGTGAGAGAGATGGCGGCAGGCGTTCCCGGAGTATTGGAAACTGACCGTGTGTGCATGGCGTTTGCGGTCTATCGCACTCCCAAGGGAAAACAACAGGTCGTTGCCCTCGTCGGGGCGGACCCCAATGTAGGAAAGCGTTTCCCGGTTCCCGATGTGCCCGAGTTGGCCGGAGAGATATCCCCTGACGCGGTTCTTTACGATGTGAGCGATCGGGACCTGATTGCCGTCCCGGCACTGCCAACAGAAGTTGAGATCAATCGTCACCGCGCCAGCATCGAGCGGCAGATCCAAGGTTATGGCGCGTTCCTTGGCGTCCCTTTCTTGTTCACTTCCTATCGTAACGCCATCCGTTATCTCGGTTTCGGGCCTGACGACGCCATGTACGTCGTGTTGCGAGTCAGCAAGGGCTCCTCTGTTGCGGATGTCAAACAAAGCTTGCAGGAACGGCTTCCGGAAGTCGACGTACTCACTCGGGATGAATTTGCTCACAAATCCCGGATGTATTGGACGATAAAAACCGGAGCCGGCGGCGCGATTCTGACCGCCGCGGTTTTGGGTTTTTTGATCGGGCTGGTTGTTGTTTCTCAAACTATCTACGCGAACACCATGGAGAACATCGAGGAATACGCGACGCTGAAAGCCTTAGGAGCGCCCAGGTCGCTCGTGGCGCGCGTCGTTCTCACCCAGGCTTTGCTCTGCGGTGCAGTCGGCAGCATTCTGGGACTCATCGCGGTGATTCCAGTCATCAATCACGCAACTTCGCTGATTCCTTGGATCTACATGCCGTGGTGGTTGCCTGCTGTCATGGTCGTGCCAAGTTTGACCATGTGCTCGTTGGCATCCATCGCCTCGGTTCGGAGCGCTCTTACCGTTGAGCCAGGAAGGGTGTTCCGTGCCTAAGAAACATCTTCCAAGTACTGTTTATGAGGATGTCACGGAGCTTCCCCCAAGCAGGACCGCGCGAAATCGGGTTAAGCGGGCTGCCCATTCTGCGGGCTTAGCTGTCGAGGATCAATTAGAACCAAGTCTGGGTGTCGATGAAGCAAGATCCAGTCGCTTCCTGGGTGTTGAGGGGGCGACCGTCTCGTTCGGCCAAGGGGACGCGCGCATTTGGCCATTGCGCGGCGTTTCAGTCACGTTTCAACGTGGCACCCTTTCCTTGGTGATGGGACCTTCAGGAAGCGGGAAAACGACGTTGCTGTCCATGCTCGGCTGCTTGTTGTCGCCCGACGAAGGATCCGTGTTCGTGGATGACGTCCTGGTGAACCAGCTTAGCGAAACTGAGAAGACCGCCATTCGCCAGAAGAAAATCGGCTTTGTATTTCAGGCATTCCGCCTCTTCCACTCACTCTCGGCGATCGACAATGTTGCGCTTGGTTTCGAGCTTCGCGACCCGAAGCAGTCTCAGCGATTAGAAATGGCGCGACAATTGCTCGACCAATTCGGCCTGGGTGACAAATGCAATCAAGAACCCAATGAACTCAGTCCGGGAGAGAGGCAGCGAGTCGCCGTGGCAAGAGCGCTTGCAGGGGACCCTCCGATTCTTCTCGCGGATGAGCCGACCGCATCTCTTGATGCTCAAGCGGGAAGGAATATCTGCCAAATTCTTCGCAATCAAGTTGATGAACACGGAAGAACAGTTGTGGTCGTGAGCCACGATCCGCGCTGGCGGAAATTTGCCGATCGCACGATCACTCTGTGTGATGGCCAGGTAGAGCAAGGGGGCAGAAACCTATGACCGCCCGCAAAAGATGGGCCATTGGCGGCTCTGTGGTTTTCCTGGTCATCATCGTCATCGTGTTTCTGGGAAGCACGCGGAACAGGAATTCGGTGCAAGCTCGCGGGATACCCTCCGATAGTACAGGTGCGACTGTTGCATTTGCTTCTCCCGGAAGGGTCGAGGGGGCTTCGGAAACCACGCAGGTGGGCGCAGCTGCGGATGGCATCCTGAAGGCTGTCTACGTGAAAGAAGATCAGTTCGTAAAAAGAGGGACCGTACTTGGCGAGATCGCCTGTGATGATTTGCAAGCGAACCTACAAACTGCGGTGGCCGAAGCGGATGGCGCTCGCCAGACAAGGACCCGGCTTTTGCGCGGCGCGCGTGACGAGGAGAAGAAAATAGCCACTGAAAAGACAGCAGCCGCCCGCGCAACATTTGAAGAGGCTAAGTCGCGAATGGAGATGCAGCGCGCTCTCTTTCAAAGGGAGCAGGTTTCCCGGGCCACTTATGAGCAAGCTGTCCGCGATCTTGGCGTCGCGGATGCTAATCTGCAAGCCGCTGTTCGGACTGAGGAGTTGCTGGCCGCGCCTCCGTTGGAGGAAGACAAGGCCCGCGCGGATGCAGAGGTGCAAGCGGCGGAGGGTCGCGTTCGCACGGCCCAGGAGCGGATCGGGAAGTGCTCCATTGTCGCCCCAATCGACGGAACCGTATTGCGAGTCTACGCCCGGCGCGGCGAATCTTTCAGCACCGTCACTCCTCGCCCATTGTTCAGTCTCGCGGATACTTCCTCTCGGCATATTAAGGCGGAAATAGACGAACGGGATGTGGATAAAGTGTCGGTCGGACAAAAGGTCGTTATCCAGGCAGATGCCCTTGACGGAAAGAGGTTAAACGGGTCGGTCGCCAGAATTTCCGCGATGATGGGCAGAAAGAGCATCTCCACCGGCGACCCATCTGATAAGAGCGACCGGGATATTCTGGAAGCTGTGATCGATCTTAAGGATGCCACGCAACAATTGCCGATCGGACTCCGCGTTACAGTTCAATTCCTGTCTAACGGCTCTCAGAAAAAATAACGAATGACAGTAGTGTGATAAGTGATGGCCTATTGGACGTGAAGATCAACGTCAACGGAATGCCGCAGGCTTCCGCTAGTCCCAGTGACGGTCAGCTTGTACGAGCCATGCCGCGTATCGTCATCCACGCGCAGAGTAAGCTCAAACCAGCCCGAACCAGTGATCGCAGGCGGATCAAAATCCACGGACGTGTGTCGAGGGAGCCCGGTCACACCAAGATCCACCGTCCCTGTGAAGCCGTCCAATGCGGTAACCTTGAACGTGAAGGTTTCCTTATGTCCACGATGGATTTTTGCTTTTCGATGTTGGCCTCCAGTAATGCAGAAGTCGCCCGGTTGCCCCCCGTTCGCGGCCAGCGCCTGCACCAGGTCTAACCGGCCGTTGCCCATGTTGGGGCCGACGGGCACAGCATGAGCCACAGCAGCAGCAGCCTGGGGCTCGCTAGTGCCAGGCTTCTGATCCAACAACAAGGCAGCTGCCCCAGCAACGAAAGGCGCGCTGAAAGACGTTCCCCATGCAGCTCCATAGCTGCCGAACGGATATGTACTGATCACAGCTTCTCCGGGGGCGGCGACCCATACGATGGCGTCACCAAAGTTCGAAAAAGTGGAGCGCTGATCCAGGTCGCTGGTTGAGGCGACTCCCATCACATCGGTCTGAAGCGCTGCCGGATAGGTAATCTCCATTACCCCGTCATTTCCCACCGAGCCGGTGCAGATGACATTTTGCTGGTTGGCAAAATCCAGAGCTTTGGATAGCTCATCGGATTGGGTCTTCAGGTCGAAGCTCATGTTGATGACGTTGGCGTGGTTTTGCACAGCAAAATAAATGGCGCTCAAGATGTCAGAGAGAAACCCCTCTCCTTTGGAATTGAAGGCTTTTAGCGGGAGAAGTTTGGCTTGCGGCGCAACCAAGTGAATCACGCCCAGTACCATCGTCCCGTGACCAAATGCCTTATAGTCCGGGTTTCCATCGAGGACCGCGGCCGTCGATTGGTCCAGCACCGCCGCAGTGGATTGATTCACAAATCCTGGCTGGCAATCTCCACACGATGGCGGGGGCGAAGATGATGATTGAAGATCGGTC
>Ga0209806_1002213_pt1 | contig 12220 bp, 8 predicted proteins | sample GraSoiAngelo_152_FD_186166 | JGI IMG/M metagenome (GOLD analysis project Ga0209806, IMG submission 186166) | Grasslands soil microbial communities from the Angelo Coastal Reserve, California, USA - 14_1009_12_30cm (SPAdes) (version 2) | ecosystem: Environmental > Terrestrial > Soil > Grasslands ... | reverse complement strand
CGGTCCTGGCCTTCCTGCCGGCCCACGTCACCCGCCAGTGGTTCACCGGCTTCGTCCAGGACGAGATCGCGCTCATCCCCGACAGGCTGCACGTGGCACTCGGCACCAAGGTCGAGCACAACGACTACACCGGCTACGAGATCCAGCCCAGCGGCCGTGTGAGCTGGCGGCTCAGCCCGTCGGGGACCCTGTGGGCGGCCGTCGCGCGCGCGCTGCGAACGCCGTCGCGGATCGACCGGGAGCTCTTTGCTCGCGTCAGCGTCACACCGGCCTCTTACCTAGCCGGCGGCCCGGGCTTCCGTTCAGAAGAAGAGCTGGCCTACGAGCTGGGATACCGCCACCAGCAGGGGTCCCTTGCCCTTTCGGTGGCGACGTTCTACAGCCGTTACCACGGGCTCCGCAGCGTGGAGCAGGTCAACCCGCCCGCACCCGACACCGTCGTCATCGGCAACGGGCAATACGGAGAGTCGTACGGTGCGGAACTGACCGTCGACTACTTGATCACGAAGGGATGGCGCGTGCGCGCCGGTCACACGGAGTTGCGCATCCACATCTGGCCCAACCCCGGCAGCACCGACACCTCCCGGGGCGCTTCGGAATCGCAGAGTCCCGATCGCCAGTTCTTCCTGTTTTCGTCGCTCGACTTGCCCGCCCACCTGAGACTGGACGCCGGGATGCGTGCGATTGACGACATCACGAGGCAGCAGGTTCCGGCCTACGCCGAGCTGAATGCCAAGCTCACGTGGCAGCCGACGGCGAACCTCGATCTCTCGCTCGTCGGTCAGAACCTCTTGCGGGACCGTCACGCGGAGTTCGGCGCACCCGCCACGCGCCGGGAAATCGAACGCGGCGTGTACGGGTTGGTCGAATGGCGCTTCTGAGCGCGATGCTCGCCCGAGCGGCGAGGGGGGTGTGGGTGCTCCCCGTTGTCGTGCTGCTCGCGGCAGGACCCGGCTTAGCGGCGCAAACCGCGCGGGCCTCCGAGTATCAGGTGAAGGCCGTGTTCCTGTTCAACTTCGCGCAATTCGTCGATTGGCCAGCCGAGGCCTTTCCCGACTCCAACACGCCGCTCGTGATCGGCGTTCTCGGAGATGATCCGTTCGGGGGCGTTCTGGACCAGACCGTGGGTGATGAGCACCTGGGACGGCGGCCATTCCAGGTCCGGCGCTACCACAGCGTAGATGAGATCAAGACGTGCCACATCTTGTTCGTCAGTCGGCCCGAGGGGGACCGACCGCAGAGCATTCTGGCGGGCCTCAAGAACCGGCCGATCCTCACGGTGAGTGACGCCGACGGATTCGCCGAGCGCGGCGGCATGATTCGCTTCGTGACCGACCGGAGCCGCATCCGGCTCAAGATCAACCTCGAGGCGGCGCAAGCGGCTCACTTGACGATCAGCTCAAAGCTGCTGCGTGTGGCCGAGATCGTTACCCCGACTGAGCGTTGAGATGTCACTCCGCGACTGGCCGATCAAACGGAAGCTGACTGCGATCCTCCTCCTGATCAGCGGACTGGTGTTGGTGTTGACGTCGGCCGCGTTCGTAACCTATGAGGTTGTGACGTTCCGCCGGACGATACAGAGTCATCTGGCCACTCGGTCCCGCATTCTTGCCGCCAACAGCACCGCCGTCCTGGCGTTTGCGAACGAGGCGGACGCAACAGAAATCCTGGCAGCCCTGAAGTACGACCCGCATATGGTTGCCGCGGCGCTGTATCGCCAGGACGGGCGGGTGCTGGCGACCTATCCAGTAGCCGCCACCGCCGATCTTATCCCTGCGGCGCCGCAGCCGGACGGCTACCGCTTCGAGGGCGGCCGTCTCATAGGGTTTACGCCCGTGGCGCAGGGAGGGAACCAGCGGTTGGGGACCCTCTACATAGCGTCGGACACGAAGGCCGTATCGGACGCCCTCCGGCTTTCCGGCGTCATCGCCATCGTCGTCCTCGCGATCGCGATGCTGGCCGCCTATGCGCTGGCCGCCGCGCTTCAGGGACGGATCTCGGCACCGATCCTCGCGCTTGCGGAAACCGCGACGGCGGTCTCGACACGTCAGGACTATTCCGTGCGGGCGCCCAAGCTCGGCGAGGACGAGTTGGGCACGCTAACCGACGCCTTCAACCAGATGCTCGTCCACATCGAGGACCAGGACCGCGAGCTGCGGCGCCACGCTACGGACCTTGAGCAGCGGGTCGCGGAGCGGACCCACGAGCTCCAGGAGCGCCACGAGGCGCTGCGGCGCAATGCGGCGGAGCTCCTGGCCGCCAATCAGGAGCTCGACGCGTTCTCCTACTCGGTGTCGCACGACCTGCGCGCACCGCTGCGCAGCATCGACGGATTCAGCCACGTGCTGCTGGAAGACTACGCCGCGCAGCTCGACGAGGCGGGACGGGATTCCCTGCAGCGCGTGCGCGCGGCCAGTCAGCGGATGGCGACCCTGATCGACGACCTGCTGAAACTTGCTCGGGTCACCCGTGCGGAAATGCGCACCGAGGTCGTGGACCTGAGCGGCATGGCGCGGGACATCGCGGCCGAGCTCCAACGGGCGACCCCGGAGCGGCACGTGGAATTCGCGATTACCGCGGGGCTCGAGGCGCGGGGGGACCCGCGCCTGCTCCGGGTGGCCCTCGATAATCTCCTCCGCAACGGCTGGAAGTACACCGCGAAACAGCCGCGGCCGCAGGTCGAGTTCGGATCCACCGAGGTGAACGGAGAGCGGGCGTTCCTGGTCCGGGACAACGGTGCCGGCTTCGACATGAAGTACATGGACAAGCTGTTCGGCGTGTTCCAGCGACTGCACTCCGCGGCCGAATTCGAGGGCACCGGCGTCGGTCTCGCGACGGTCCGGCGCATCATCACCCGGCACGGCGGCCGGATCTGGGCCGAGGGAGCCGTCGATCGGGGAGCGACGTTCTACTTCACGTTGTGATGGCCCGCTCGGCGGGCCCGGAGGCCGTGTGAACGCGGGAAAGATCCTACTGGTGGAAGACAACCCGGACGACGTCGCCCTGACGATGCGGGCGCTCAAGAGTCACAACATGACGAACGACGTGGTCGTGGCGCAGGACGGGGTACAGGCGCTCGAGTATCTCTTCGGCGCGGAGGGCAGTGCCGGGCCGGAAGAGCTGCCGGCGGTGGTCCTCCTCGATCTGAAACTGCCAAAGGTGAACGGGCTGGAGGTACTGCAGCGCATCCGGGCGGACGAGCGCACCCGGCTGCTGCCTGTCGTGATCCTGACCTCCTCCGACGAGGAGCGCGACGTCATCGATGGCTACAGGCTCGGCGCCAACAGCTACGTGCGGAAACCGGTGGACTTCGTGGAATTCACCGCGGCGGCCAAGCAACTCGGGCTCTACTGGTTGCTCATGAACCGGGCACCGCCGGCGCCGCGGGGGCTGTGACGTGACCACTCCACCGCGAATCGTGACTGGAGCTCCGGAGCCTGCCACCATTATTGCCACCAAACGCGAACCCTTGCTGAACTCGCGGTGAGTTGCGAGGTTACGTTTCCTCCGGCGCCGTAGCCAAGTGGTAAGGCGGAGGTCTGCAAAACCTCTATTCGTCGGTTCGATTCCGACCGGCGCCTCTCTCTAGGACAACGAGTTAGCTCGCAGGGTACCAGGCCCACCCACGCAGCCTTAGTTTGCAGGCGCGATGACCCACCCCGAACACAGCGGCCTGCCCCTCCCCGACCGGATCCGGGGACTCGCTACTGTCGCCGCCAACCTGTCATGGAGCTGGAACCGCAACGCCCGGGCCATGTTCCGGTCGATTGATCCGGCGCTGTGGCACCTTACACGGCACAATCCGATTGAGCTGCTGCGACGCGTCGATCCCGCGCGTCTGGCTGCATGCGCCCGGGACCCCGAGTTCCTTCGGCTCTACGACGCCGTCGCCGCCGCGCGCGACGCGACGTCCGCAGGCACCTGGTTCGCCACCTCGTATCCCGAGTGGGTCCAGCGGCCGGTCGCGTACTTCTGCGCCGAGTTCGGGCTGCACAGCTCGGTCCCGATCTATTCGGGTGGCCTCGGGGTCCTCGCAGGGGACCACTGTAAGGCGGCTTCCGACCTCGGCGTACCGCTCGTCGGCGTGGGTTTGCTCTACACCAAGGGATATGCGGACCAACGGCTGCGCCTCGACGGGTGGCAGGAGGACGCCGACGAGCGCTTCGAGGTAGCGGCCACCCCACTGGAACCGGTGCGGGGGCCGGCAGGCGACCCGTGCCTCGCGACGGTACGAATGTCAGGGCGTCCGGTGAGCGTTGGGGCTTGGCGGGTCATGGTGGGCCGCGCGCCCATCTTCCTGCTGGACACGGACCAGGAGCAGAACGACCCGGCCGATCGCCAGCTGACGCACCGGCTCTACGCCGGCGGGCCGGAGCTGCGACTGCGGCAAGAATGGATCCTCGGCGTGGGCGGCGTGTGCGTGTTGCGCGCCTTGGGGTACGACCCGGCTGCTTGGCACGCGAACGAAGGACATGCCGCGTTCATGCTGGTCGAGCGGGTGCGTGAGCTCGTGACGCGAGGGACCCCGTTCGCGGAAGCCGTCCGCCGGGTGCGCGCGACGAGCGTCTTCACGACCCACACGCCGGTACCCGCGGGGCACGATACGTTCTCACTCGAGCAGGTGGAGCAGTGCATCGGCCCCGTGTGGCAGGAGATGGGGGTCAGCCGCGAAGCCTTCTTCCGCCTCGGCCATCATCCGGTGGCCGACCACGACCGCTTCCATATGCCCGTCGCGGCCATCCGGCTTTCGGGGCGGGTCAACGCCGTGTCGCGCCGCCATGGGGAAGAGTCCCGCCGCATCTGGGCCCCGCTGTGGCCCGACCGCGAGGTCGCGCGCGTGCCGATCGGCCACGTCACCAACGGCGTCCACATCGCCACCTGGATGGCAAACCGGGTCCTGACCCTCTTCGACTCGCATTTCGGGCCGGATTGGCTCGGGCGGGTCGACGATCCAGCGTTCTGGAACCAGGTCCTGGAACTGGACGGCGCCACCTTGTGGGCCGTGCACAACGAGCTCAAGTCCCATCTGATGCGGAGCATCCGGGAGCAGGCACGGCGGCGCTGGGCGGACCAGTGGAAGGAGGCCCTGCACCTCGTGGGCGCCGGCACCCTGCTCGATCTGGAAGCCCTCACGATCGGCTTCGGCCGCCGGTTCGCGACCTACAAGCGGGCCGACCTGATCTTCCGCGATCTCGACCGGCTGCAGCGGCTGCTCGTCAACCCCTGGCGCCCGGTGCAGATCGTGTTCTCGGGGAAGGCGCATCCGGGCGACGAGCCCGGCAAGCAGGTCCTCCAGCGGGTGTACGCCCACACCCGGGAAGCCCGGTTCGAGGGCCGGATCGCGTTCATCGAGGACTACGACATGCATCTCGCCCACAGCCTGGTGCAGGGCGTGGACCTCTGGCTCAACGTGCCACGAGCACCGTTCGAGGCGTGCGGCACGAGCGGGATGAAAGCGGCCCTGAACGGCGTGCCGCAGCTCAGCACGCTGGACGGGTGGTGGGCCGAGGGTTACGATGGGCAGAACGGCTGGGCGATTCCCTCTGTCCCCCCGCCGGCGGGTCAAGACGGCGATGCGGCCGATGCCGAGCAGCTGTACCGCCTGCTTGAAAGCGAGGTGGTGCCGCTGTTCTACGACCGCGATGCCCAGGGTGTCCCGCGCGGCTGGGTCGAGAAGATGAAACACGCGGCCCGCACGGCGGGCGCGCGGTTCACCGCCCAGCGGATGGTGAGGGAATACCTCACCGAGTACTACCTCCCCGCGCTGCGGGGCGAGCCGTCGGCGGACGATCCGCCGACGGCCTGACAGGAGACGACCATGGGCGCGACGACTCCAGCGCCGAAATCCCACCGGCGCACCGCCCCTAGGCGACACGCTGCCGTGAACGCGGCACGACGGCCGCCGGTCGCCCCGGCCGAGCGGGTCGGCGTCGTCCACCTGACGGCGGAGTACTGGCCCTTCGCCCGCACGGGCGGACTGGGTGAAGCGGTGAGCGGCTTGGCGACCACCCAGGCGGCCGCCGGTCACCCGACGACGGTCGTGATGCCGCTATATCAGCTGGTGCATGAGACGACGCCGTCCCTGGAGCGCACGGGGTCGGCGCTCACCGTGACCCTCGGCGGGCACACCGAGCGCGCCTGGTTGTATCGCACGCCGCCGGGGAGCGGTCCGCGCGTGTTCTTCATCGAGCATCCCGACTTCTTCGATCGGGCGGGGATCTACGGCGACAACGGAGCCGACTACCCGGACAACGCCCGGCGGTTCGCGTTCTTTTGCCTGGCCGCGCTCACCGCGCTCCCTGAGATCGCTCCCGAGGCGCAGCTGCTCCACGCGCACGACTGGCACACCGCGCTGGCGCCCGTGTACCTGCGGACGGTGTTCGCGGGGCAGCCGTTCCATAGCCGCCTGGCGAGCGTGCTGTCCGTGCACAACGCCGGCTTCCAGGGGCACTTCGCGCCGGAGACGATGGCGGACCTCGGGCTTCCACCCGAGCTGTACAGCGGCGACGCGTTCGAATGGTACGGCCGGATGAACATGCTCAAAGGGGGGTTGGCGTTCTCGGACGTCGCCGTGACCGTCAGCCCGACGCACGCGCGAGAGCTGTGCACACCGGAAGGCGGGTTCGGCCTGCACGACACGTTCATCGGGCTCGGCGACCGCCTGGCGGGGATCCTGAACGGCATCGATCCCGATCTCTGGAACCCGACGGCCGATCCGGAGCTCACCGACACGTACTCGGCTGACGATCTGTCCGGGAAGCGGCGCTGTAAGGCGGCGCTGCAGAAGGCGTACGGCCTGGCCCAGAGAGCGGGAGGGCAGGTGCCGCTCTTCGCGATGAGCGCGCGGATGGTGGCGCAGAAGGGACTCGATTTGATCCTCGGCGCCGATCTGCTCTCGATCCCGGAGGCGCAGTTCATCTTCCTCGGAGCCGGGGAGCACCGCTATCATGAGGCGCTGGGGAACCTCGCCGCGGCCGCCCCCGATCGCTTGGCCGTCGAGTTCATGTTCACCGATCACCTCGAGCACCGCCTGCTGGCCGGTGCCGACGCCCTGCTCATGCCGTCCTTGTACGAGCCGTGCGGGCTCACGCAGATGCGCGCCCAGCACTACGGCGCGGTGCCCGTCGCCCGCAGAGTGGGTGGCCTCACCGACAGCATCGTGGACGGCATCACCGGCTTTCTGTTCGACGAATACGCGCCCACGGCGCTGGCGCAGGCGGTGCGTCGGGCGGTCGACGCCTACGCCGACCGCAACGCGTGGCGCAAGCTCGTGCGGGCGGCGATGGCGCGGCAGTTCGGCTGGGACCGCTCCGGCGAGCAGTACCTGGCGCTGTATCGTGGGGCCCTCGCGCTGCGGTGATGGACTTCGTACTCGCGCTCCACAGTCACCTCCCGTACGTCCTCAATCATGGCCGCTGGCCGCACGGCAGCGACTGGCTGTGTGAGGCCGCGCTCGACGCGTACCTTCCACTGCTGGAGCGGCTCACGGAGCTGTCCTCAGAGGGCACGGCGGCGCCCGTGACGATCGGATTCACTCCGGTGCTCGCGAACCAGCTGGCGAGCCCCGCCTTCGCGCGGGAGATGGACGCGTTCTTCGCCCAGCGACTGACCGCGTGCGATGAGGCTGCGGCGTCGCTGGCGTCGGGCGGCGACGCAGCGCTGCTGCCGCTCGTGCAATTCTGGAGGGTGCGCCTCAATCGCCTGCAGGCGTTGTTCCGGTCGATCGACCGGGACTTGATCTCGGCGTTCCGCCGTCTCCAGGAGCAGGGGCGCGTCGAGATCATGGGATCGGCGGCGACGCACGGCTACCTGCCGCTCCTCGGCCGCGACGAGAGTGTCCGGCTGCAGCTCGCGGTCGGTCGGGACGAGCATCGGCGTCTGTTCGGAGTTGCTCCGGTGGGCTGCTGGTTGCCGGAGTGCGCCTATCGCCCCCGCGGCAAGTGGCGGGACGGGCCCGTACGCCGCGGCATCGAGCAGCACCTCGCGGACGCCGGGTTCCGGTACTTCTTCACCGACGCCCATCTCGCCCGCGCCGGCAGCCCGCTCGGCGCCTACGAGGATGTCCCCCTGGGCGTTGAGCGGTTCGACGCGCAGCGGCACGACCCTGCTTCCCCCCACCGCGCCGCCAAAGCGACGCGCTCGCCGTACCGCGCGTACCGCGTCTCGGGCCGTAGCACGCGCGACGCCGTCGCGACGCTCGTGCGGGACCCCCGCTCGTCCACGCAGATCTGGAGCCGGCACCACGGCTACCCGGGTGACGAATGGTACCTCGAGTTCCACAAGATCCGTTGGCCGGGCGGCCTCAAGCTGTGGCGCGTGAGCGGCGGGAACGTGGACCTCGGCGCCAAGCGCCCCTACGAGCCCGCGGCCGCGCTCAAGCGCGCCAGGGGTCACGCGTCCCACTTCGTCCAGCTCCTCGAGAGCATCGCGGTGGAGCAGCGCGCAGGTGGCGAGGGTGGTGAGGAGGTGATCGTGGCACCGTTCGACACAGAGCTGTTCGGGCACTGGTGGTTCGAAGGGGCGGACTTCCTGGCCGCGGCGTACCGCGCGCTGCGGGATCGCCCGCAACAGAGGGTCTGCGGGGTCACGGGGTCACAGCACCTCGCCGCCCACCCGCCTCGCGTGGGGCTGCGCCTGGCGGAAGGCTCCTGGGGAGCGAACGGCGATAACAGCATGTGGCTCAACGACCGCACGGCCTGGACCTGGCGGCGACTGTGGGCGTTGGAAGACGCGTTCTGGGACCTGGCGCCCAAGGCATTGGCGTCGGCCCCGGCGCGACCCGCGCTCGCGCAGGCGGCGCGTGAGCTGCTCCTGGCGCAGGCCTCCGATTGGCAGTTCATCATCTCGACCGGCGCCGTCGTCGACTATGCGGAGCGTCGCTTCACCCTGCACTGTGATGACGCCGAGCGGCTGATCAAGGCGCTCGCGGGCGGAGCGCTCGAGCCCGCGGGTCGGATGGCCGACGAGCTCGCACGCCGCGACGACCTCTTCCCCAATGTGCTGGCCCAGGTGGAGGGGGCCCTCGGCGGTTGATGCGGTCCATCGTGATTCACGGGCATTTCTACCAGCCACCCCGCGACGACCCGTGGACCGGGACCATTCCCCTCGAGCCGAACGCCGCGCCGTTCCATGACTGGAACGAGCGCATCGAGCGGGAATGCTACGCCCGCGTGGCGCCGTCGCTCGCGTCCATGAGCTTCGACTTCGGACCCACGCTGCTCGAGTGGATGGAGCATCACGCGCCCGGGACGTACGCGGCCGTGGTCGCGGCGGGCCGCGCCGGCGGCGCGCTCGCCATGCCGTACCATCACCTGATCCTCCCGCTCAGCCCGCGCCGCGACAAGGTGACCGAGGTGCGGTGGGGCATCGCCGATTTCCGACGCCGGTTCGGGCGGGAGCCGGAGGGCATGTGGCTGCCGGAAACGGCCGTGGACGATGAGACGCTCGACGTGTTGGCCGCCGAAGGGATCCGCTTCACGATCCTCGCCCCACACCAGGTGGAGCGTGCCCCGGAGGGCGGGCTCCCCGGCTGGTACCGCACGAGCGGTGGCCGCCGGCTCGCCGTTTTCATCTATGATGGCGCCATCTCGCACGACGTCGCCTTCGGACCCCTGGTACGCGATGCAGCCGCGTGGGTCGAGCGCCTGACCGCTACTCCCGACCAGCTGGTGGCGGTCGCGACGGACGGCGAGACCTACGGGCACCATCACAAGGACGGTGATGCGGTCCTCGCCCGCGTGCTCGACACCCTGGCGCGGCGTGGCGACGTTCGGGTCGAGAGCTTCGCGACCTTCCTGGCACGGCGGCCGCCCCAGGAGGAAGTCCGGATCGTCGCGCCCAGCTCGTGGAGCTGCCCCCACGGGGTGGAGCGCTGGCGCGCCGAGTGCGGTTGTCGGGCGGCGCCGGAGCGTGCCATGCACCAGCGCTGGCGGGCGCCGCTGCGTGCGGCCCTCGATTGGCTCTCTGGAGAGCTGCACGCCGTGTTCGCGCGCGAGGGTCGCCTGCTGCCCCCCGAGCTCGAGCGCCACGCCCTCCGCATGTTCACTTCGTGCGGCTGGTTCTTCGACGACATCGCGGGGATCGAGTCGCTGATCGTGCTCCGCTCGGCCGCGCGGGCGATTGAGCTCGCGGGGTCCGACGCGTCGCGCCTCGAGGCAGGATTACTCGACCGCCTCGCCTTGGCGCCGAGCAACGATCCGTCGGTCGGCTCGGGGCGAGAGCTCTACCTGAACCGGGTGAAGGCCGGGATTCCCCGTCATGCGCACGCTTGAGATGGATCCGTTGCGATTCGTGTTTGGAGTGCACTTCCACCAGCCCGTAGGGAACTTCGACCACGTCTTCCAGCAGCACCTCCAGGACGTGTACCGACCGCTGGTCGAACACCTCGCGGGGCACCGGTTCTTTCCGTTTGCGTTGCACATGTCGGGGCCGCTGCTCGAGTGGCTCGAGGCGCACGACTCCGCGTATCTCGATCTGCTCGGTCGCCTGGCGGCCGACGGCCGAATCGAGCTGCTGCTCGCCGGGTTCTACGAGCCGGTATTGGCCGCTCTGCCGCGCGCGGATCGGGTCGAGCAGATCGGCTGGATGCGGGCGGCGATCCGGAAGCGCTTCGGAGTGGACGCAGCGGGGCTCTGGCTCACGGAGCGGGTGTGGGAGCCGGATCTGGCGGCGGACTTGGCCGATGCGGGCGTGCGATACGTGCTCGTCGACGACCGCCACTTTCTCGTGAGCGGCTTCGAGCGCGACCAGCTGTACGCTCCCTTCTGGACCGAGAGCGACGGCAAGCGGGTCGCCCTGTTTCCCATCGACGAGCGACTGCGCTATCTCGTCCCCTTCAAGCCGCCCGCGACGATCGCCACGTACCTGCGCGAGCTGCGGGCCGCGGGCCGGCCGCTGGCGGTTCTCGCGGATGACGGGGAAAAGTTCGGCGGCTGGCCCGGGACCCGCGACTGGGTGTACCGGCGGGGGTGGCTCGCGCAGTTTCTCGAGGCCATGGCCGCTCTGGTGGCCGACGGCGAGGTCCGCCTCACGACGCCGAGCGCGGCACTGGCCGAGGTGCCGAGCGCCGGCCTGGCCTACCTCCCCACGGCCTCGTACCGCGAAATGGAAGGCTGGGCGCTGCCGCCGCCCGCCGCCGCGCGGCTGGTCACTCTGGAGCGGGACCTCGGGGAGGCGCGCGTGGCGGGGCCGGACGGAGCGTTGGTACGGGGCGGCCACTGGCGGAACTTCCTCGTGAAGTACCCCGAGGCGAACCGCATGCACAAGAAGATGCTGGCGCTGTCGGCGCTGTGCCGCGAACGGGGGAATCCGGCGGCGCCACGCCGCGCCATCGGCCGCGCCCAGTGCAACGACGCCTACTGGCACGGGGTGTTCGGCGGGCTGTACCTGCCCCACCTGCGGGCGGCGATCTGGCAGAACCTAGCCTTGGCCGAGTGCGAGTTGCGGCGCGGTGAGGAGCTCGCCGTGGAGCGACTGGATCTCGACGGCGACGGCGCCGAGGAGATCTGGGTTCACTCGGCGAGCTTTTCGACGCTCGTCAGCCCCCGCCGGGGCGGCGCGATCGAGGAGTACACGCTGTTCGAGCCGGGTATCAACTACGCTGACGTGCTGACCCGCCGACGCGAGGTATACCACGAGCCGGCGCTCGCTCACCCCGGCGACGCTCGGGAGGGCGCCGCCCTCGACGGCACGCCGAGCATCCACGATCTCGAGCACACCAGTCGCCTGGAACGTCTCCCGCCGATCGATCCCGCGGACCGCGCGCTGTTTGTCGACCGAGTGCTCTCCCGTGACGTGACGCTCGACAGGTATTCCAGTGGGTCATTTCAGCCGCTCGCGTCGTGGGCGCGCACGCCCTTGGACGTGACGCTGGATCGCACCGCGCACGCCGTGGAGGTGCTGCTTCGCCCGGCGCAGAACGCGGTGCCACCGGGGCTACTCGAAAAGCGGATGACGTTCGCCCCGTCGGGGCGGCTCATCGTGAGCTACCGCTGGGATCCGGCCCCGTTCCCGCCCGACGCCTTCTTCTGCCCGGAGATCTCGGCTTCTCGCAGGCTGGAGTTCACCATCACACCGACGCCCGATGTCTGGTCGTTCCCTTTCGTAACCGTGTCCCGGTCCGAACGCGGGTTCGAGGAGACGGTGCAGGGCTACTCACACACGCCGCGCTGGCCAATACGATCTGCGGAAGGCCGACTGGCGCTGGGCGAGCAGTCCTGAA
>Ga0209806_1002212_pt1 | contig 12221 bp, 6 predicted proteins | sample GraSoiAngelo_152_FD_186166 | JGI IMG/M metagenome (GOLD analysis project Ga0209806, IMG submission 186166) | Grasslands soil microbial communities from the Angelo Coastal Reserve, California, USA - 14_1009_12_30cm (SPAdes) (version 2) | ecosystem: Environmental > Terrestrial > Soil > Grasslands ... | reverse complement strand
CACCCCCGTCAGCTCGATGGCGATCGCCAGGAACACGCCGATCAGCACCAGCGCCCACGGCAGCCGGTGGGTGAGGATGCCGTCGGCGATGAACGCCATGAGCGTGGCCTTGGGCGAGTCGAGCCGGGTCAGCCGGCGTCCTTCGTATTCGCGCACCCGGCCGCCGATGCCGGGGTCGACGACGTAGCGGATCTCCCGGGTGGCGGGGTCCACGAGGTACTTCCCCGGCGGCACGCCGTTCGTCGCCGTGTAGACGCGAACGACCTGATAGCGCGTGGTGTCGAAGGTGTCTCCGCCCGCGACGCGGAATCCCGACATCGTCTGGTCGAGGACGAGGACGCTGCCGTCCGGAGACCGTCCGGCCGCGGGGGCCGTAAAGCCCGCCCGCGCCTCCGGCACCTCGTACTGATAGGAGCGGTTGAGGAGGGTGAGCGTCCAGCCGACGGCGAGGGCGGAGCCGATGGCGCCGACGAGGATGGCGATCTGCTGGCGCCGCGGGGTCGCGCCCACGAGGAACCCGGTCTTCAGGTCTTGCGACGTGTTGCCGCCGTTCGCCACCGCGACGGCGATCACGCACGCGATCGAGATCGCGCGCACCCGGTCGTCGATCTGCGTCCACCCGAGCAGCAGAAAGATGACCGAGATCGCGATCAGCGACGCGATCGTCATCCCCGAGATCGGGTTCGCCGAGCTGCCGATCTGACCGCAGATGCGCGACGACACGGTGGTGAAGAAGAAGCCGAAGACGATGATGAGCAGACCGCCGAGCAGGTTCACGCCGATCGACGGCAGGAAGGCGAGGCCCAGCGCCAGGAGCAGCGAGCCGAAGATCGTCACGGTGATCGGCAGGTCGTCGTCGGTGCGGAGCTTGGCGGCGACGGCCTGGCCTACGCGGCTCGCCTTGAGATCGGCGAAGCCGGCGCGGAACGCGCTCACGATGGTCGGCAACGAGCGGGCCAGCGCGATGATCCCCGCCGTCGCCACGGCGCCGGCCCCGATGTAGAACACGAACGCGGAGCGGATTTCGCCGGCGCTCATGTCGCGGATCAGCTTCGTCGCCCCCAGCATCGGCTCCGAGATGCCGCTGCCGAACAGCTTGATGGCCGGCATGAGGACCAGATAGGCGAAGCAGCCGCCGGCGAACAGGTATCCCGCGATGCGCGGCCCGATGATGTACCCCACCCCCATCAGCTCGGGGCTCACTTCGGCGCGCAGCTCCGCTCCCTGGAACCAGCGGAACACCTTGCCCGGGTACTCCTGCCACGTCTGCAGCGCGCTCATCAAGAACTTGTAGGCGAAGGCGAGGCCGAAGGCCTGGAATACCGTCTTCGCGTGGACGCCGCCCTTCTCCCCCGCGATCAGCACTTCGGCGCAGGCGGTGCCCTCGGGGTAGGGGAGGTTGCCGTGCTCCTTCACGATGAGCGCCCGGCGCAGCGGGATCATCATGAGCACGCCCATCAACCCGCCGGCGATCGCGAGCACCGCCACGCGCCCGATGTCCAGGTCGTAGCCCATCAGCAGGATCGCGGGGATCGTGAACACGACGCCGGCCGAGACCGAATCGGCGGCCGACCCCGTGGTCTGCACGATGTTGTTCTCGAGGATCGTGGCGCGGCCCAGCGCGCGGAAGATCGTAATCGACAGCACCGCGATGGGGATCGAGGCACTGACGGTCAGCCCGATCTTGAGCGCCAGGTACACGTTGGAGGCCCCGAAGATCAGCCCCAGCACCACGCCGAGGATGAGGGCGCGGGGCGTCAGCTCCGCCGGCGACTCGGAGGCGGCGACGTAGGGTTGATGCGCGGCCGTGGCCATAGGGCGGAGAATGTGGCGCGGGCCGGCGCGGGCCGCCAGCGCGAGGAGGGTGGAAGGCCCCGGGGCATGGCCCCGGGGTCAGCCCACGCGGAGCGGCGAGTTCTCTCTCCATAGGCCCCGGGGCACCGCCCCGGGGTCAGCCCTCTCCGGTCAGACCGGTACCAATTCCGGGTGACGCTGAGACTGCCGTGCGATGTAAGTACGCGTCGCGCCTACATGGTCCCGTGACAGCGAGCCGACGTAGTAGCCACGCGACCACTGCAGACGCTGAGCGTCCTTGCGTGCCACGTTCACGCGCCGCGAGGACTCGGACTTGGCGTGTCGGACAAACGACGAGATCGTAACCGTCGGCAGATAAGCAATCAGCACGTGCACGTGGTCGCTCAGCACCGCCTGTGCGTGCACGCGCACCCCCGTGCGCTTCCCCGCCTCAAGGACCGCTTCGACGATCGCAGGCACGTCGTATTTCCGAATCGTGCGCATGCGACGGTAGGTGTGCCAGGTGACGTGAGCGTAAAGCCCGCATGCTCTATGCACCGTTACTCCAACTTGCGGCCGCGGCTCGCTAGGGTCGGCTAACCCCGGGCCGGCGGCCCGGGGTTAGGAGTGTGGGAGCGCGATCACCAGGCGTTCAACAGCCGGACCGAAACTCAGTCCCCCGGCATGGAACCCAGCCCCCGCGCTCGGGGGTACCAGCAGCGGCCGCCGCTCGGGCGGCCCTCTCCAACACGGATGGCGATATCTCCACGAACCTCGACGCGACGCTCGAGGCGCTGCGCGCCGCGCTGACCGCCCGCTACGACATCGAAGGCCTCATCGGCCGGGGCGGGCACGGGCTGGTGTTCCTGGCCCGGGAGCTGCGGCTCGATCGCCCCGTCGCGCTCAAGGTGCTGAGCCCCGCGCGCGCGTTCGACGCGGAAGCCCGCGACCGCTTTCTACGCGAGGCGAGCATCGCCGCCCGGCTCTCGCATCCGCACATCGTGCCGGTGTTCGCCGTGGACGAAGCGGATCGCTTCATGTTCTACGCCATGGCGTACGTGGAAGGGGAAACGCTCGCCGATCGTCTGCGGCGCCACGGGCGGCTCCCTCCGGCGGAGGTGGTGCGGGTGCTCTCGCAGACCGCGTCGGCGCTCGCCTACGCGCACGCCCGCGGCATCGTGCATCGCGACGTCAAGCCCGAGAACATCCTCCTCGAGCGGGGCTCGGACCGGGTGCTCGTGACGGATTTCGGGATCGCGCGTGCGACCTCGGACGCGAACACCGATCCCGGCGGCCGCGTGCGCGGGACGGCCGCGTTCATCAGCCCCGAGCAGGTGACGGGGCTGCCGGTCGACGGCCGCGCCGATCTATACGCGCTCGGCGTGGTGGGCTTCTCGGCGCTCGCCGGCCGTCTCCCGTTCACCGCGAGGGACGATCAGGAGATGCTCGCACGGCACGTCGCCGAACCAGCGCCGCGCCTCGACGCGGTAGCGCCGTGGGTGCCGGCGTGGCTCGCCGACGCCATCGCACGCTGCCTGGAGAAGACACCCGCCGCCCGCTTCGCCGACGCGGAGGCGTTCGTGCGGGCGCTGGGGGCCGAGGAGCGCCGCGGCACCGTGGCGCCGCTCGCGATCCGCGCGTTCCTGACGGAGAGCAGCCACCTCTCGGCCCTGGCGCTGGCCTACGGTGCGTTGCTCGGCGTGGTCGGACTCCCCGCGGCGGCGGCGGCGTTTCTCTGGTCCGACGACCCGATCCTGCGGGGGATCGCGGTGGGCGGCTTGGGGACGCTGCTTGTCGGGGCGCTCGGGTTCGCGCTGCGACGGGTGCGCCGGCTGGTCGCCGCGGGACACTATCGCGAGGAGCTGGTGGCGGCGCTGGCCGCCAGCCTCGAACGGCGCCGGGAAGAGCTGGCCTTCGTTTATGGGGAGCGGGGTGGTCGGGTCGAGCGCCTGTTCCAGGGCGTCGCCTACCTGGGCGTCGTGACATCGGTGGGGGCGGCTGTTGGGAGTGTGGCGGGTCCGCCGCAGCTGGCCCGATCGCTGGAGCTCAGCGGCGCCGCGGCCGCCGGGGTGGCGCTGCTCGCCGCCGTCGCGGCGCGCGCGCGCACGGAGCGTCGCACGGATCCCAAGGCCGAGCGACGGCTCCGGTTCTGGCGCGGGGCGCCGGGCCGGTGGCTGTTCGGGCTCGCGGGCATCAGACCGCGCGGCTCCGCGGCGGACGATCGGCACGTGACACCGGAGGCGACGGGGTAGGGCCTCCAACGTTCCCCCCCGCTCTCGCGTAATCTCACTCGAGAGCACAACGTTTACCCCCCCAGTCCTTCAGTCACGAGGCCGTCGTTATGACCCTGCGCCCCTGGCCGTGCCTTGCCGTCCTGGTGACCCTGGCCGGCCCCCTCGCCGCTCAAGCCGCTCAGCCCCTCGACTCGACCCTGCTCGCCGGTTTCCGCTGGCGCAACATCGGCCCCGCCAACATGGGCGGCCGCACCTCCAGCGTGGTCGGCATCCCCAGCCCGTCGAAAACGTTTTTCATCGCGGGCGCGGCGGGCGGGATCTGGAAGACGACCAACGCCGGCATCACGTTCCGGCCGGTCTTCGACAATCAGCGCTGCGTCGCGATGGGCGAGCTGGCCATCGCCCCCAGCGACACGACGCAAGTGTGGGCGGGGACGGGGGAGGAGGACTCCCGCAACACCATTTCGCCGGGCTGCGGCATTTTCAAATCGACCGACGGCGGGCTCAGCTGGAAGCCGATGGGGCTCGAGAAGTCGGGGGCGATCGGCCGCATCATCGTGCACCCGACCAACCCGAACATCGTGTACGTCGCCGCCCTGGGATGGGCGTGGGGCGCGAACCCCGAGCGCGGCCTCTACAAGACGACCGACGGCGGCCAGACGTGGCAGCTCGTCAAGTTCATCAGCGACAAGGCGGGCTTCATCGACATCGCCATGGACCCGAGCAACCCCGAGGTGCTGTTCGCCTCGAGCTGGGAGCGGGTGCGCGGACCCTACTTCCTGAAGAGCGGCGGGCCGGGCAGCGCCCTGTGGAAGACGACCGACGGCGGGAAGACGTGGACCGAGGTGAAGGGCGGCGGCTTCCCCGAGACACTGAAGGGGCGCATCGGGCTCGCCATCGCGGGCAGCGACCCCAAAGTGATCTACGCCCTGGTCGAAGCGGACACCGCGCCCAACCCGCGTCCCGACAAGACTAAGGCGGCGCAGACGCGTCCCTCCGGCCTGTACCGTTCGGGAGACGGCGGCGCGACGTGGACCAAAATGAACGGCAACGACGTCCGCCCCTTCTACTACTCCCAGGTGCGCGCCGATCCCAAGGACCCCAACCGCGTGTACTGGTCCTCGACGCCCGTCAACTTCTCCAACGACGGCGGCAAGACCGTCGGCAACGCGACGCAGGGCATCCACGTGGATCACCACGCCATGTGGATCGATCCCAACGACCCGAGTCACTTCATCGTGGGCGACGACGGCGGCGTGTCGCAGACGTGGGACCGCGGCGGAAACTTTGTGTTCCTGAACGTGATCACCCTGGCGCAGCCGTACATCGTCAGCTACGACATGGCGTTCCCCTATCACGTGTGCGCGGGGCTGCAGGACAACGGCTCGTGGTGCGGGCCGAGCCGGCACCGCAACGGCACGATCGACAACAGCGACTGGATCACGGTCGGCGGCGGCGACGGCTTCTACACCGCGCAGGATCCGACCGACCCGAACATCGTGTATTCGGAGTCGCAGGGTGGCAACATGGGGCGCTTGAATCTGGCGACCGGCGAGCGCACCGCGCTGCAGAAGCCGGGCTGGCGGCCGCGCTACCAGGTGTTCGAAGACTCGATCGTCATCGAGCGCCCCGATACCACCAAGGCGCCCACGGCGGCGCAGAAGACGCGGCTCGCCGAGCTGCGGCGCCGCCAGCTCGCCGACTCCGCCGACCAGGACCTGCGCTGGAACTGGAACACGCCGTTCTTCATCTCGGCGCACAGCCCGACGACGTTCTACGCCGGCAGCAACAAGGTGATGAAGTCCACCAGCCGCGGGGAGAATCTCTTTCCGATTTCGCCGGACCTGACCACGCGGGACACGATGAAGATCCGCGTCAGCACGCAGACGACGGGCGGGATCACCCCCGACGTGACCGGCGCGGAGACGTTCTGCACCATCGTGTCGCTCGCCGAGTCGCCGCTGCGGCCGGGGCTGCTGTACGCCGGCACCGACGACGGCAACGTCTGGCTCACGCGCAACGACGGCGGCACGTGGGAGAACTTGACCGGCCGCTTCCCGGGCGTCCCCGCCGGCACGTACGTGAGCCGTATCGAGCCCTCGCACTTCGACACGGCCACGTTCTACATTACGTTCGACAATCACCGCAACAACGACTTCACGCCGTACGTGTACGCGACGACCGACTTCGGCAAGACGTTCCGGTCGATCGTGACCAACCTGCCGAAGGGCGGGCCCGATTACGCGCACGTGATCCGCGAGGATCCGTTCAACCGCGACTTGCTGTTCGTGGGGACGGACGTCGGCGCCTACGTGTCGCGCGACCGCGGCGTCTCGTGGCAGCGGTTCATGACGAACCTCCCCACGGTCCCCGTGCACGACCTCAAGATCCATCCGCGCGAGCACGAGCTCATCGCCGCGACGCACGGCCGCGGCCTCTGGATCGTGGAGATCTCGCCGCTCGAGCAGCTCACGAACACGGTGCTCGCTGCCGGCGCGTACCTGTTCGATCCCAAGACCGCCTACGAGTACGGGGAGCCCACGCGGGGCACCTTCTCCGCCGGCCAGCAGTGGTTCCGCGCGCCGAGCCCGGCGTACGGGGCGGAGATCGTATACCGCCTGACCACCGGCAGCACCGACCGCCGCGCGCAGACGAAGATCGTCATCACCGACGTGCGCGGCGACACGGTGCGCACCCTGAACGGTCCCGCGGGCGTTGGGCTGCATCGCGTCACGTGGGGCTTCCAGGGGAAGCAGCCGCCGCCCGCGGTCCTGTCGCCGTCGCAGAAGCGTGACAGCGCGATCATCGTGGCCCGCATCACCTTCGTGTTCGACTCGCTCGCCAAGGCGGGGACGAGCGCCCAGCAGCTCGATCCCATCAAGACGGCGCTGCTCTCCGGGGACGTGCAGGGCCTCGCCCAGCGCTTCGGGTTCGGCGGTGGGGGCGGTGGCGGCGGCGGCGGGGGTGGCGGTGGCGGGGGTGGTGGGGGCGGCGGCTTCGGCGCCGCGGCCGGTCGCTTCGCCGAGCGGCCCGGTGAGACCACGCCACGCGCCCAGCCCGCGGGCGGGTTCGCGTTGCCGACGCTGCCGGCCGAGGGTGGCGAGGGTGGCGAGGCCGCGCCGGACGCCGGCACCCTGGGCCAGCTGGGTCTGTTGCTGCGGCCGCCCAGCATGCGCGGCGCCGGCGGTGGTGGCGGGGGAGGCGGCGGGGGCTTCGGCGCCTTCGGCTTCATCGCCCAGGCGTTCGGACGCGCCGGCCCAGGTGGTGGCGGCGGCGGTTTCGGCGGCGGCGGCACCCCGGCGGTGGCGAGCGGCGACTACCTCGTGAGCATCACCGTGGATGGCAAGATGATGAGCCGCGTGCTGCGAGTCGAGCGCGTGAGCGGCACCGGTGGGGGCGGGTTCTTCGCATTCGACGAGGACAACTAGAGTCGGACGGGGGCTCTTCTAGCTCCGCCGGCTCGTGGCGCCGACCGCCGCGAGCCGCCGCACGGCTTCCTCCAGCATCTCCGTCGTCTTGCAGAAGGCGAAGCGCACCTGGCGGCGGCCCAGCTCCGGTCGGCTGTAGAAGCTCGAGCCCGGGACCGGCGCCACACCCACTTCCTTGGTGAGCCAGGCGGCGAACTCGTCGTCGGGCAGGTCCGAGAGCGCCGCGAAGTCGGTCATCACGTAGTAGGCGCCCTGCGGCGGGACGCAGTGAAAGCCGGCGTGCCGGAGAGCGCCACACAAGAGATCGCGGCGCTTCAGGTAATCGGTTTTCAGTTGTCGGTAATACTCGGCCCCGAGGGTCTCCATCGCCACGGCGAGCCCTTCCTGCAGCGGCGCCGGGGCGCCCACGGTCAGAAAATCGTGGACTTTGCGGATCGCGTCCGTGACGGGCGCCGGCGCGACGATGGTCCCGATCCGCCAGCCCGTGATGCTGAACGTCTTCGACGCGCCGCTGATCGTCACCGTGCGCTCCGCCATCCCCTCCAGCGTCGCGATGGGGATGTGCTCCCCCTCGTAATAGATGTGCTCGTAGATCTCGTCGGTGACCGCGTAGGCGTCGTGGCGCCGGCACAGGTCGGCGATCGCCTCGAGCTCGCGGCGCGTGAGCACCCGGCCGGTGGGGTTGTTGGGCGTGCAGAGGATGATGGCCCGGGTGCGCCGCGAGAACGCCGCCGCCAGCCGATCCAGGTCGAGCTCGGCGTCCGGCGCCATCGGCACGTACACGGGCTTGGCGCCGCAGAGGATCGTGTCGGGGCCGTAGTTCTCGTAGAACGGCTCGAGGACGATCACTTCCTCGCCGGGGTCGACGACGGCGAGCAGCGCGCTCGCCATCGCCTCCGTCGCGCCGCACGTCACGGTCAGGTCGGTCTCGGGGTTCACCGTCATGCCGTACCAGTCGTGGTACTTCTTCGCCAGCGCGTCGCGCAGATGTTTCGCGCCCCAGGTGATGGCGTACTGGTTCACGTTGTCGCGGATCGCGCGGATCGCGGCCTCTTTCAAAACGTCGGGGCAGGGGAAGTTGGGAAAGCCCTGCGCGAGGTTGATGGCGCCGTGCTCGTTGGCGAGCCGCGTCATGCCGCGAATGACGGACTCGGTGAAGCCATGGGTGCGGGCAGCGGTGTGCATAGGTACGAATCTGGTCGGGAAGGTGCGGCGCGGAAAGACGTCGCCGTTGCACGAGGCAGTCCCGCGTGTAGGTTGGACGCCTCAGGCCATTCAGCGCCGAGTCCCGGAGCTCCATGGCGGGCACGGAGGCGGGCGCATCGAACTCTCCCGGTTATTCGAGGCGTCAGACGCCCGCGCGAGAGACAGCGCGTGGGCCGACTTCGTCGCCGCGCACAGCCGTCTCCTCCTCCATGTCGCCCGCTCGCTCACCACCGACCACGACGCGGCGATGGATGGTTACGCGCACGTGCTCGAGCGCTTGCGGGAGCACGACTGCCGCCGCCTTCGCGGCTACGTGCCCGATGGCCGCACCAAGTTCACCACCTGGCTCGTCGTGGTGGCGCGCCGCCTTTGCCTGGACTTCCACCGTCACCGCTACGGCCGATCCGACGACCCCGCGCCCGACGCAGCCGCCGCGCGGGCCGCCCGCCGGCGGCTCGTGAACCTGGTGGCGGGTGAGACCGAGCCGGAGCAGCTCGCCGCCCCCGGGTCGGATCCCGCTTCGAAGCTGCAGGCGGAGGAGCTACACACAGCCGTCGACGCCGCGACGGCCGCCCTGGCGGCGGCGGATCGCCTGCTGCTCAAGCTGCGTTTTGACGACGACCTCTCCGCCCGCGAAATCGCCGGGCTCGTCGGCCTGCCGACACCGTTTCATGTCTACCGCCGCCTGAATGCGCTGCTCGGAGAGCTGCGTCGCGTGTTGCGGCAGCGCGGCATCCACGGGGCCGAGCCGTGAGGCGCAAATCACAACGGGCTTTCCGTTGCATCACACCGAGGGGGAATGATGCACGGTGAGATCGGGGCACGGCACCTGACGGTGGACGACGTCGCGGCCTACGTCGACCGTGGGCTCGCTGCGCCGGAGCGCGCCCGGGTGGAGGAGCACCTCGCCGCCTGCGCCGCGTGCCGGGCGGAGGTGGTCGCGGTGACGCGGCTGTCGCGGACGCTCGCCGCCCGGCGGCGCTGGGCCGTTATGGCGCCGCTGGCCGCGGCCGCGGCGGTTTTGGTGTTGTTGTTCGCTCCGTGGCAGCGCCCTGGACAGCATGCCGCCCCTGTGCTGCGCGAGCCCGCCGTCACGGCGACGGTGGCCCCGGCGCCGATCATGCCCCGCGGCGGCGTGGCCACGCTCCCGGCGCTCATCTGGTCCAGCGTACCGCATGCGGACCGCTACCAGGTCACGCTCTTTGATCAGGCGGGCTCGGTCCTCTGGGAGACGCACACCGCCGACACGACCGTGGCGGTCCCGGAAACGGTCCGCCTCACTCCCGGCCTCCCACACTACTGGAAAGTCGCCGCCCGCATCGAGCTGGGTCGCTGGGTGGCCTCCGATCTGACGTCGTTCACGCTCAGGCGCGCGCGTCCGCGGAGATGAGCGCCGTGCTCCCGGTGCTCTCGCTTCTCGCCGCGGTCGCGCAAACGCCGGCGGTGGACGGCCCCGAGCGGTTGCGAGTCCTGGCGCGCGACGGCCCCCAAACCGCTCTGATCACGGAGGTGCGGGACCGCCCCGACGACGTGCGGGACGCGCTGCGCCAGCTTCTGGCGCTGGCCGGCTCCGGCGACACGAGCCCGCGGTCCCTCATCGCCGCCGACCACCTCGCGGCGGCGTACGCCGTCGCCTGGCGCGACTCCTTCCTCCTGCGGCAGGTCTCCAGATTCCGAGCGTGGACTCCCGACGGGCGGCGCACGAAAGTGGCGGCCGACAGCCTGCGCCTGGCTGGCAACAAGGCGCTCGGCCAGAGCGGCGTCGCCGCCGCCCTGCGGCTGTGGCGGGAGAGCGTACGGAGCGCGGCGGGGATCGGCGACACGGCGGGGATCGCGGCGGGGCTGGGGAACATCGGGAGGGGCTTCTACGAGCTGCGCGAGCTGGACAGCGCGGAGGCGTATTGGTCGCGCTCGGCGGACCTGGCGGAGCGGGTCGGCGACGTCCGCACCGCCGGCAACGCGGTCGGCAACCTCGCCAGCGTCCAGAAGGATCGCGGCGACCTGCGACAGGCGGAATCGCTGTACGCCCGGGCCGGAGCCATCCGCGTCCGCTCCGGGGACGCACGCGGCCTGGCGGCGGACGAGAACAACCGCGGGCTGATCGCCCAGACCCTCGGGGATTTCGCCGGCGCGCGACGCGCGTTCGAGGCGGCGCTGGCCGCGAACCGCGACGCGGGGCGGCGCGGGCCAGCCGCGCTCAACCTCGTCAATCTCGGCAACCTCGCCGCGCTCTCCGGGGAGCCCGAAGCCGCCGCCGGCCGCTATCGTGAGGCTCTGGCCCTCTACCGCGCCGAGGACGATCGGCCGGGCGCCGCGGAAGTGTGGCACGACATCGGGCTGCTGCGATCGAATCGCGGCGACTACGCGGGCGCCGTCGCGGCGCTCACGGCGTCGCTGGCGATTTACGAGGTCACGGGACCCGCGCACGAGGTCGCGGCCGTGCGCCGCGATCTGGCGGACGTGCGCGCGGCCACCGGCGACCTCCAGGGCGCGCGGCGCGAGCTGGAGCGCGCTGAGACGGCGCTGCGGCGCGTCGGCGACCCCGATGCCGAGCTGCTGGCCCGGCTCGCGCTCACGCGCGGGGACCTGGCGGTGTTGCTCAACGGGTCCGCGGAAGCGGACCGTGCCTACGTGGAGGCGCAGGGGCTGTACCACCGCGCGAACGACGGCGCCGGCGAGGCCGAGGCGGTCCAGGGTCGGGGGTATCTGTTCCTGTTGCGGGAAGAGTACGCGCGAGCCCGTGACGTCCTCGAGCAGGCGCTGCGAGAGCAGGCGTCGGCCGACCCGCGCAGCCGGGCGGTGACGCGGCTGCTCGTGGGCTACGCGCTCCGCGAGAGCGGAGACACGGCGGGTGCCCGCCGCGTCGTGACGACGGCGTTGGACACTCTGCGCGTGGTGGGCGACGCGGCGGGGGAGGCGGCCGCCCTCGGTGCCTTGGGGGATCTCGCCACGCGGGAGGGGATCGGCCTGACGGCGGAGTCGTTGTATCGGCGCGGGCTCGACCGTCTCGGTGCCGCCCCGGCGCCCAGTGTGTCGTGGCCGCTGCACGCGGGTCTCGGCGATGCGTTGCAGAGTCGCGGAGCTTTCGCCGAGGCCGCGATGGAGCTGCGTGCGGCGGCGGCCGACGTCGAGCGGGTGGCGGGCCGGCTGCCGCTCGAGCAGCGGCGCGGGTCGTATCTCGCGGACAAGTGGGAAGTGTACGCGCAGCTCGCGCTGGTGGAACGCGCCCGCGGGCGGACCGAAGAGGCGTTCGACGCGAGCGAGCGGCTGCGCGCCCGGCAGATGCTCGACCTCCTGGCCCGGGGTCGCATCGCCTGGCAGGCCGCGGATGGCGACACGCTGCGGTCCCAGGAGCAGGACCTGCGCCTGCGGATTTCCGACTTGACGCGCCGGCTCGAAGACGCGTCCGGCGGCGACGGCCTGCGCGAGCCCAATGTGGGAGCCGCCGGTGCGGTGCGGGAGGCGCTCGCGCGAGCGCAGGCGGCGTACGCCGATCTGCTCGCCGCCGTGCAGGAGACCAAGCCCGAGTACGCGCACCTGGTGGCGGGGAAAGCGGCGA